>Ga0126373_10000669_pt1 | contig 22998 bp, 23 predicted proteins | sample PanSoiMetPlot_11_FD_92545 | JGI IMG/M metagenome (GOLD analysis project Ga0126373, IMG submission 92545) | Tropical forest soil microbial communities from Panama - MetaG Plot_11 | ecosystem: Environmental > Terrestrial > Soil > Tropical forest > Bulk soil | place: Panama | collected 2016-02-17 | reverse complement strand
GTACGGGCAGCAGCCGCCGCCCTATGGCGGACCACCATACGAGACCGGTGGCGGCTACTACCCGCCTCCGCAGAAGCGCGGCAACGGCTTCGCGATTGCCGGCATCATACTGGCGATTTTCCTCTCGCCGCTGGGCCTGATCTTCTCCATCATCGGCTTGACCAAGGCCAAGGCTCGGGCAGGCGCTGGCAGGACCTTGTCGATCGTGGGCATTGTCGTGTCGGTGGTCTTCATGGCAGGTGGCCTAGCAGGTGTCGTCGTCGCGGCCAACTCAACCGCCGCGGATCCGGGGTGCGTTAGCGCAGAGAGCTCGCTTCGGCAGATGACGAGCACGCTCAGAGCGGACGACGCCGCTATGGCCCGTGACCAGAGCAACGGCCCGGCCCTGCAAACCGACCTGCAGCATTTCGTGAACGACATGAGGACGCTGGAGGGGCGAATTAACGCCGCCGACGCTCAAGCCCAGCATCAGTCAGTGAAGGCGCAGATCGCCGCAGTGACCAGCGACATGAGCACCGTAATCTCCGGCTTGCAGGCCATCGCACAAGGCAACACTAGCCAGGTCAGCCAGATGGAATCCGCCGTCAACAAGATGGAAAGCGACGGTAACACCCTAGATTCAACCTGCACGTCGCTGTAAACCCTGGAATGCCGTAGCCGCCGCCCCGCAGGCTGGGTCGGTGCCGAGCCACCAATGCTGGTAGTGACGACCGCTTAGGCTCTCGGCACCGATCCGGCGCGGCGTGGAAGGTCAAGTAAGGCGCGTCAGGCGGTGACGCTAAAGTGACCGGCCTTCGGGCGCCATCCTGCGGGCGGGTCTTCACCGACCCGCCCGTCGACCGCTTCGCGCAGCAAGTCGGCGTGGCCGGTGTGCCTGCCATACTCCTCGATCAGGTCGCAGACGAGCCTGCGCAGGTTGGCGTGGCGGCCGTCAGGGTGGGCGAAGTGGACTGACTGGTTAAGCCCGCCGTTCGTCAGGGCTGCGTTGAGCCGGGCGCGCGATCGGTCAACAGCGCTGTCCCATAGATCGTAGAGCTTTTCGGGGGCGTCGTCGGCGGCCGACGTGAACTCCCAGTCGTCGTCGCCGTCCCAGTCGGAGCCCTCCCACGGCGCGCCGATCGGCGCTCCGCTGAGCTTGACGGTGAACATGTAGTCCTCGCACACGGCGAGATGCTTGAGCAGTCCGCCAATGGTCAAGGACGAGGTTCCGATCCTGGCCTGCAGTCCGGCCGCGTCGAGATCATCGGCCTTGTACCGGAAAGTCGTGCGTAGCCGGTCGAGCGCACCGGTGAGGTGCTCGGCCTCGGTGCCGGCCATAGGTGGTTCCCACGGATATTCGCTGTTAGTCATGCCACCACCGTAGGGCGCATTCCGGACGATCACCGTCCGGGATGCGCGGCTCCTGAAGTCCCGAACAGATCATGGCTGGTGGACGAGTACTTCACCGCCTGAATGCGGTTGACTTGCCGTCGTGGCACCGAGGCCGTTGGAGATCACCGATCTGCTGTGGTCCGTCGACGCCGACGGCATTCCCCTGGCAGTCTCGAAAGCCGCAGTAGTCGATCGGCTGACGGCGCTAGGCCAGCGTCGTGCGGCGCGGATCGTGGCGGCGATGCCGGCTTCGGCTGGGATCCTGGATGCGGCCTATGTCGACGCCCTTGGCCTTCGGGTGCACTGCGAGTTGCAGCGGCTCGGCGAAGAGCTTCAACTCGCTCGGCGCATCGCTGCCTTGCTGTCGCCGATCGTTGACATGGTCCGGCTTCATAGGCCTGGCCGGGTGCGCATCGTCGACGTGGGATGCGGGCTAGGCTTCGTCGTTCGGGCGATGGCGGCTTCGACGGCCCTAGGTGGTGACGTCGAACTGATCGGCGTGGACCTCAACCCGTTCCTTGTCGCCGAGGCCACGCGACTTGCCGGGCGGGAAGGATTGACCTGCCGCTTTGAGCAAGGTGATGCGTTCGAGCCCGAGCTGGCGATACAGGACGGTGCTCGCTGCATCGTCATCTCCAGCGGCTTCGTCCATCATCTGCCCGAGTCCGGCCTCGCGGAATTCTTCGCAGCACAAGCGCGACTTCGCATCGCGGCGTTCGCGCACTGGGACATCGCCCCGTGCCTATGGTCGACGCTCGGAGCGTGGGTCTTTCACTACGCACGCATGCGAGAACCAGTGTCCCGGCATGACGGGATACTTTCCGCCCGCCGCGCCTACCCTGCAGCGAAGCTTCAGCGAGCGGCCCAGATCGGAGCGCCCGGATACGACATCCAGGTGATGGAAGGCTCCCGCTGGCATCCCCGCGCGCTCGATGTACTTCGGCCTATCGTCGGAATCCTCCCATGACAGCCGCCGTCGCTGTCGCGCTGTTCATCCTGGCCCTGCTCGACGGCTCGTTCGCTGGCTTCCGCGCCTCGGTCGGACGGACCGGGCTTATCAACCATCGCCAGTCCGACTATCAAGCGGCCCGGAGGGGCGCAGGACTGCTCTGTATCCTGCTCGCGCCGGCCGTCGCGGCGGCGTGCGCCGACATCCTTGTCCACCCCGCCGATGTCGACCAGTACACCCGAGCCGGGAAAGCCATGCTCGAGGTCTACGGCCCGTACGCGCTGCTCGTGCTGATCGCCCTCGCCTGCTATGCGGCGCTGAACTGGCGGCTCAAGTACCTCGCCTCTGCACTCATCCTCGGGCCGTTCACGCTTGTTCGCCCCGTCGTCGCGATTCTGGGCGGCGCTCTCGGTGTGACGCTGAGCAATAGCACGGCGGTTGCAGCCGCCGTCGGTCTGTCCGTCCTCGCGGTACTCGCAGTAGAGCCTCTCGCCGGTTGCCTGTGGTACGTACGTAACACACCTGGACCTGCCGCTTGACGGACTTCGAAGGCAACAAGCTGCTGATTGACGATCCGCCGAGCGGACTGCGTTCCCTTATTTGTCGTGGCGGGAGGCTGCCGCCGTGGACAAACTCATGCGGCTCGTTCTAGAGCACGTTGCTGCCAGCATTAGGACATGACGGCTTCACTCCCAGATTCGCCAGCCAGGTCGGAAGCCTTTGTTCGCAACTATGGCGACGGCGACTACGCCGCTTGTCGATCGCTATGGGCGGATCTGGCCGAGTATCACCGAGGCATTTATGGCGACGATTCCATCGGTGGGGATGACCCTGGAGCTGGATTCGATGACTACCTCGTCGAGCCACGACGGGTGAGATCTTGGGTGGCTGAGTCGCACGGCAGGGTGCTCGGTCTGACCGGCTTGCTGGACCATGGGTCGAGCGGAGAAGTTGAACCGGTCGTCGTCGCTGCGGCAGTTCGGGGTCAGGGTGTCGGCCGCATGCTCATCAGCCGCGTTGTCGAGGAAGCCCGTGCCCGTGATTACGAGTACCTGGCCATCCGCCCCGTGGCTCGCAACGTCGCGGCTGTACGTCGTTTCCATGCCGCTGGGTTCCGAACGCTGGGGGGCCACATCGATCTCACGTTGGACCTGAAGGCACGACGACATGGGTGGCTGAACGGTGCCCGCCTGCACAGCCTCGACTTCGACTACTGACGGGCCTCAGAGTTCAAAGCGAGGTCAGCTATTCAGAGCCGTCCAACTGGGCCGGGCCGCTGTTTGCGATGCGCAGAATCCTCTCGAACGCGGAACGAGTCTTCGGCCCGCAGTCCGCAACCGACAAGGGAACGGCGGAGATCAGTGCTACCCGGAAGTCAGGTGCTCGAGGGCACCAGTCATGTCGGGTCGGTCATCGGCGGCGGAGATCCTCCACGTGACAAACTTCGTCGGCCCCATGAGCGGTTTGAGCGAGCTCATGATCTGTACGTGCGGCGCCGTACGCATGAACTCGCGAAGCGCCCGCTCGTCATTCCAGACCGAGAGGGTCCAGTAATCGCGGGCGATGGGCTTGGCTCGCAGCGTGTAGCCGACCAGACCATCTGCCGTGGCGAGTTGCCTCCGGACCGCCGAGACTGTTCGGACCCCTCGGCAGCCGTCAGATCACCAAGCCGAGGCCGCCGTCGACGAGCAGCGTTTCCCCGGTGGCATAGCGGGTCGTGATGAGCGCCAGGCACGCATCGGAGATGTCCTCGGGCGTGGCCACGCGGTGCAGCGGCGCGGCGAGCTCCACGCCCGCTTTGCGGTCGTGCCACTCGGCGGTCCATGGGGTCGCGACAAGGCCAGGCGCAACCGCGTTAATGCGTACACCATCGGCGTACTTCGCCATGATCTGCGTCAAGTGATTCGCAGCGGCCTTGGACACCGCGTATGGCAGTGAGCTGCCAGTCTGACGAATCCCGGCCAAGGACGTGATGTTGACGATCCACCCGTCGTCGGCACGGCGCAACAGTGGCAGCGCGGCCTGGCTGACCAGGAACGTGCCAATCACATTTGTGCGCAGGACTTTCTCCCAGTGGTCGGCGGTGACCGAGCCCAGATCCGGCAGCGGCACCGGCACCGTCACGCCGGCATTGTTGACCAGGCCATCGAGGCGTCCCCACCGCTGCTCGGCCGCCATGACCAAGGCGGTCGCCGTCGTCGGTTCGCCAACGTCGCCTTGGACGTAGATCGCATCACCTAGCTCGGCGGCGATACGCCGGCCAGCCTCTGCCGATGACGCAGAGTTGACCACGATCCCTGCGCCGAGCCCAGACAGGCGGCGGGCGATCGCCTCACCGATGCCGCTGGACGACCCGGTGACGATAACCGTCTTGCCGGACAGGTCCATGTTGACTCCCTTCGGCTGGCTTTCAAAGGGAAGTCTCCTCGGCACCGAGGCTGCAGTCAGGCGGAGTGCAAAAGGCCACGGTCGACGACGACCGGCACGCGCTGGGCGCAGTGCAAGTCCTGAGACAATCGGGCAGTGAACCTGGCGCCTGATTACGACTCGGATCCCGGCCGGTGGAACTCGTGGGAATCCCCTCAAGACGTCCATGAGATGGTGGCACCTGAGCTTCGCGGTCCGGTGCTTGATGCTGGCTGTGGTGAGGGCCGACTGGCGTCGCTGCTCGCTCGCGGAACTACCTGGGTTGGTCTTGACACTTCGCCGACTCAGCTGGCGGCCAATCCCTTCCGTCCCCTTATCCGCGGTGAGCTATCAGCCCTGCCCTTCGTCGATGCCGCGTTCGCCGAGGTGGCGCACCTGTGGTGCCTGTATCACGTGGAGGATCCTGTCGTCGCGATCACTGAAGCAAAGCGAGTGCTGCGGCCGGGTGGCCGCTACTACGCATGTACCGCCGCACGCGACACCGACCCTGAGATCGTCCCAGAGCGCTATCCGCCAACGTCTTTTGACGCCGAGGAAGCCGTCGCGATGGTGGCCTCGGTGTTCGGAACTGTCGAAGCCGAGCGCTGGGACGGGAAGTTCTTCCCGCTTTCGACTCGCGAGGACATCCGGGCGTACTGCCGGCACAACTTCATCCCGCCCGACCGTGCCGAGCATGCCGAGGTACCACTTTGGCTAACGAAGCGCGGCGTACTGGTTCGCGCGAAAAACGCTGATGGCTGACCTCAGCGAATTCCTCACCGGAGCCAGCGTCGACGCCGCCGTGTTCGAGCTACGCCCCGACTACCGCGCGATGCTGCTGGCCGTTGACGGGCTCGGCCCGGGCCCGAGCGACGGGGCGAGCGACGCGCTGCTCGAGGAGGCGCAGGCAGCGGCCCTGCGAGCGCTTCACGGCGGCCCGCCGGAGTTGCTCCCGCACGTCGCGGCGTGGCGAGAGGCTTACCGGGCATTTGGCGCCAAACCGCAGCGCACCCGTAACAGCCTGGAAGCGCTCCTGCGACGTGCACCGTCGGGGCTGCCCCGCGTGAACCGGCTGACCGATGTCTACAACGCGGTCTCGGTTCTGCATCAGGTCCCTTTGGGTGGGGAGGACTTGACCCGCTACGCCGGGTCACCGCGGCTGGTCCGCGCTACCGGCAACGAGCCGTTCGACACTATTGCCGACGGCGTCATGATTGTCGAACATCCCGATCCTGGCGAGGTCGCGTGGTGCGACGACGCTGGCGTGACCTGCCGGCGGTGGAACTGGCGCCAGGCTCGCCGCACCCAGCTCAGCGACGAGACCACCGCGGCGCTGTTCATACTCGACGCGCTCGACCCGATGACCGACGACGCACTAGTTGCCGCCGCCGACGACCTGGTCGCCCACCTGGCTCGGCTCGGACCTGCCACCCTAAGCGCCCGCCGACTGATAGCGAGCTGACCAGGCCGCTCGTCTTGCATACCGGCGCCGACTGGCACCATCTCGCTGTGCTCGGGGCATGGGGCGTGCTCGGAGCTTTCGTCGCCATCCGGCGCTTCCGGTGGGATCGCGGTTAAGCTCCGCCAGGTGTTCTCCTTCCTGACGGACCTGAGGTGCTCACGCTGCGGTACGCGCTACCGGGCGGATGTCGTCCAGGGTGTCTGCGTCTGCGGCGCGCCGCTGCTGGCTCAATACGATCTCAGCCGGCTAGCCGACGAGTCATCGCGGGCTGTATTCGCCAACCGCGAGTCCTCGCTGTGGCGCTATCACGAGCTGCTGCCGGTGTCACGCGAGGAGAATGTCGTGAGTCTCGGCGAGGGCATGACACCGCTGGTTACGCTGCCACGCCTCGGCGACCGGCTCGGCGTGCCCCGGCTGCTGATGAAGGATGAGGGCACGATCCCGACCGGCTCGTTCAAGGCGCGCGGTGCCGCCGTCGGCGTCTCCAGGGCCGCCGAGCTAGGCGTTCGCGGCATCGCGATGCCGACGAATGGGAACGCGGGCGCGGCGTGGGCGCTCTACGCGGCACGCGCCGGCTTGCACGCGCTGATTGCCATGCCGGAAAGGGCGCCCGCCATCTGCAGGGGTGAGGTGTCTTCGGCAGGGGCGGAGCTTTACCTTGTCCGCGGGCACATCGGCGATTGCGGCCGGCTCATCAATGCCGCCGTTGCGCGCCGGAACGGCCTTCAGGAGGTTTCGACGCTGAAAGAGCCCTATCGGCTCGAGGGCAAGAAGACTATGGGCATCGAGATAGTCGAGCAGCTCGGCTGGACCATGCCGGACGTGATCGTTTACCCAACGGGCGGCGGCGTCGGCATCATCGGTATCCGTAAGGCACTCGACGAGCTGGTCGAGCTGGGCTGGCTAAGCGGCCCGCTGCCACGCCTGGTCGCGGTCCAGGCCAGCGGTTGTGCCCCGATCGTCAAGGCATTCGAGTCCCGGATGCGCGAAAGCTCGCCGTGGCCAGATCCCAACACCGTCGCCTTCGGCCTCAACGTGCCGCGGCCGCTCGGCGACTTCCTGATCCTAGATGCGATCTACACCACCAATGGGTGCGCCATCGCCGTCAGCGATACCGAATTGCTGGCAGCGCAGCGCGAGACAGCGAACGCCGAAGGGGCACTGGTCTGCCCGGAGGGCGCGGCGACCATCGCCGCGATCGGAATACTTCGCGAGCGCGGCCAGATCCGCGAGGACGAGGTCGTCGTGGCGCTCAACACTGGCGCCGGAATCAAGTACCCCGAGACGCTGCACGCGACAGCGCCGATACTCGAGCCGGATGGCGAGATCCCAGCGACGGTCTAACTCCTTGAGAACAAGGGCGTCAGGCGACGCTGCCGGTTGCCTCAGCGGCAAGCTGGGCGCGCACCTCGTCCATGTCCAGGTCTCGCACTGCGGCAATGACGTGCTCCAGGGCGGCGCCAGGCAACGCGCCCGGCTGGCTAAATACCAGGATCCCGGCGCGGAACGCCATCAGCGTCGGAATTGAGGTGATCCCGGCGGCAGCCGCAAGGGCCTGCTCGGCCTCGGTGTCCACCTTCCCAAAGACGATGTCGGCGTGAGCGTCCGACGCTTGCTCGAAGATGGGGGCGAACATCCGGCACGGCCCGCACCACGCGGCCCAGAAGTCGACCAGGACGATGTCGTTCTCCAGCACCGTCTCCTCGAAGTTGGCAGCAGTGAGCGTCTTGTCGGTCACGCGTTTCCTCCTAAACTCGATATACCCTCAGGGGTATCAACATTGCGCGCCGTGTCCCTCTTCCCGCGCTTCGGGACCATGCCCAGTGGGGTACATCACAGCGAGCTAGCAGTCCCTGCTCGCAAAGATCGCTTCTTCGCTCCAATCGACCGTGACCTTGAGTGTCTCAGGAGAGTGCGATGACGGACCGACCCCCATTGCCCCCGTTCGACCGCGATGGCGCGAAAAGAAAGGTTCAGGCCGCTGAAGATGCGTGGAACACACGCGACCCGGAGCGAGTCGCTGGCGCGTACACCGTCGATTCGGTCTGGCGCAACCGAGACAGCTTTATTACCGGCCGCGACGCCATCGTCAGATTTCTTACTGCCAAGTGGCAGCGCGAGCTGGACTACGCTCTGCGCAAGAATCTCTGGGCGTTCACCGATGATCGAATCGCCGTGCGCTTCCAGTACGAATCCCATGACGTCTCCGGGCAGTGGTGGCGCAGCTACGGGAACGAGCTCTGGGAGTTCGACGAACATGGTTTGATGCTGCGCCGTGAAGCAAGCATCAACGACGTCGCCATCGCGGCGTCGGAGCGGCGCATTTTCGGCCCGCGACCTGAGGACGAGCACGGGCTGGAGTTCCCGCTGCACTGACCAAACCGGCGGTCTAACTGCTGGCTGAGGCCACGGGTTTACACGCTTGACAACCATTGAGCGACATCCCAGGCTGGTGGTTGACACTACTGTCAACCATGAGGTCCCAGCAGGGAAGGACGCGACATGCACAGTCTGCACAGCTCCAGCCAGGCGGACGAGCCGACGCGGGCGGGGCAAAACCCGCAATCGGATATTCCGGACGCGCAACACCGGCCGTGGTCGCTGCTCATCCTGCTCAGCGCCGCCCAGTTCATGGTGATCCTCGATGCCACCGTCGTGAATGTCGCGCTCCCATCCATCGCCAGGTCCCTTAGCTTCACGTCGGCATCGCTGCAATGGGTGGTCACCGCATACGTGCTTGTCAGCGGCGGCCTAGTCCTGCTCGGCGGACGGGCCACGGACGTGATCGGCCGACGGCGGATCTTCGTCGCGGGTGTCGCCCTCTTCACGATCGCATCGCTGGCTAGCGGCCTGGCGCCATCGGCCGGCCTGCTGATCGCTTCCAGAGGAGCCCAAGGCGCGGGCGCGGCCATGCTAACCCCCGCCGCGCTCTCCATCATCACCACCGCCTACGCCGGGGCGCAGCGAGCCGCAGCTCTCGGCATCTGGGGCGCGATCGGCGGCGGAGGCGCGGCCGTGGGTGTCCTGGCAGGTGGTCTGCTGACCTCGTGGCTCGGCTGGCGCGCGGTCTTCCTGGTCAACGTCCCGGTAGGCGTCGTCGCGGGCCTGCTGAGCCTGCACATGGTGCCGGCATCGCGCACGGCCGGCGGCATCCGGCGCGAGCTCGATCTGCCCGGCGCTGTCCTCGCGGTCGCTGGCCTGGTGACGCTCGCGTACGCGCTGGCTGGCGCACCCGCGCACGGCTGGGCATCGGCTCGGACGTTGCTGCTGTTGATTCTCGCCGTTCTGGTGCTAGCCGCTTTCGCACTGGCCGAGCGGCAGGCCCTGCGAACCGGACGCCGCCCGCTCGTGACACCGGAAGTCTGGCAGAACGGGCCACTCGTCGCAGGAGTGCTCGTCATGTTCGCGAGCAGCGGGATACTCGTTGCGACATTCTTCCTCAACACTCTCTACCTCCAGGACGTGCTCGGCGCCTCGCCTCTGCGAGTTGGCCTCGAGTTCCTGCCGCTGGCGCTGGTTGTCGGCGTCGGCGCCCACCTGGCCTCGCGGTTGCTACCGCGGGCAGGCTCGCGTGCGCTGATCGTTTCCGGCCTAATAGCGATGGGCGGGGGAGCGCTGCTGCTCACGCACGTGACCGCCAGCTCTGGTTACTGGACCGGGCTGCTGCCGGGCCTGCTGACCGTAGGCGTCGGCGTTGGGCTCGTACTGCCCTCGGCCTCGATCACGGCGATGAACGATGTCACCGACGACAAAGCGGGCGTCGCCGCTGGCCTCATGAGCACCGCGCACGAGATTGGTGGCGCGCTCGGAGTGGCTGTGTTCTCCATGCTCGCGGTCGCCGTCAATGGCGGCATCGAGGCCGGATACCGGCGCGGCTTCGTAGTCGCCGCGGCTGTGGCTGGCGGTCTGGCCCTGATCGCCGCAGTGACGGTCCCCGTCATTCGGCCGGCTGCCGGCACGCGTGTGGCGGTGCATTGACGTGGCCGCCCAGCGAACCACTACCTACCAGCGCGAGGTCGCGGAGCGCAACGTCGATGCGATCCTGGACGCGGCCGAGGAACTGCTGCGGCAGCAAGGCCACGCCAACATCTCGGCGGTCGCTGTGCAGGCCGGCGTCTCACGGGTGACGGTATATGCGCACTTCCCGACGTGGGAGGCCTTGCTCGAAGCGGCGGTCGAGCGCGCCGTCAGGCACTCGATGGCCGCGGTTGAAGCAGCGAGGCCTGAGGAAGGGCCGGCCGACGAAGCGCTCGTGCGCATGCTCGCCGCGGGCTGGCAGTACCTCGGCAGGTATCAGGCGATGGCCAAGGCAGTTTCTGAGCTGCTCACTCCCGAGGCAGTGACACGCACGCACCACGCCGCCTTCGATACCATCGGCGCGCTGCTGAGACGCGGCCAGGCGGAGGGGAGCTTCCGTACTGACCTGCCAGCCGACTGGCTTGTGCCGGCGAGCATCGCGCTGATGCACGAGTGCAACGACGGCGTCCAGGCTGGCCGGATAAGCCCGGACGACGCACTGCGAATCATCACGACCTCGATCCGCGACCTGTTCACCGGCACCCTGGCGACGTGACATTCGGCATCGCGTCCCCGGGCAGTTTTGAGTAAATGAACATATCCTTCCGCTCGCCGCCAACTTCCAGCCAGCTCCTTAGGAGACCTTCCCGCTGAAATCCCGCCTTCTCAGCAGACCGGATGGATGCGGTGTTCCATGGCTCGACATACAACTCAACGCGCGGAATCTGCAGGTCGCGGTGTGCCCACGTGGCCAAGGCGTGAGTTGCCAAGGCTGCGGCGCCGCGGCCACGGGCTGAGCCCACGACCCAGTAGCCCACTTCGGCGCGTCCGCGGCTGATATCCCGCAGCCACAGCCCAGCCTGGCCGCAAGCCCGATCGGTCCGTGCATCAGCAATGGCCAGGGAATAACCGAGGCCCTGCGCGGCGCGATCCCATTGGCGCTCGATGAAGCGACGACCCTCCTCTTCGCTGAATACCGCGGGCACGGAGGTGATCATCGGTATGTACGGATCGGCGGACGCCTCGCGGATCAAGTCTAGGTCACCGAGCCGGAACGGCCGGAGCAAGAACGGGCCAGCGTCCAGAGTCGGAACGGTCAACGCGGACGTCGTCACGTCGCGTTCGTGCCGTTCCGTCCAAGCATCCCGCCAGGTGCATAGGTCATCCGCGCGATGGCAGCCGTCTCGCTTAGCATCACCACAAGATAGCCAGATTTCGGCGATGCGACCGGACTCTCAGCCGCGCCGTTGGGAGCCGCATCCGCAGGTGCACGCCGAGGCGCGGAGCGTGATGGCGAAACTGATCTACTCGGTGATCGCATCGGCGGACGGCTACGTGGAAGATGCCGCTGGCAGCTTCGACTGGGCGGCCCCCGATGAGGAGCTGCTCGGCTTCGTTAACGACCTCGAGCGGCCGGTCGGTACCTACCTCTACGGGCGCCGGATGTACCAGACGATGCTGTATTGGGAGACTGCCCACACGCTGCCCGACCAGCCACCTTCGGTGCGGGAGTTCACCAGGATCTGGCAGGCTGCCGACAAGATCGTGTTCTCCGCGACACTTGCGACGCCGTCGAGCGCGCGGACGCGCGTCGAGTCGAACTTTGATCCCGCCACTGTCCGGCAGCTAAAACGTGTCATCGACCACGACATGACGGTGGGCGGAGCGGACCTAGCAGGGCAGGCCCTGATGGCACGGCTGGTCGACGAGCTGCAGCTGTTCGTGGTGCCGGTCCTCGTCGGCAGCGGCAAGCGAGCTCTTCCCGACGGAGTCCGAGCGGATCTGGAACTCCTCGACAGCCAGCGGTTCGCGAGCGGCGTCCTCTTCCTCAAGTACCGCGCCACGCCAACTTGACCGCGCGGATACGCGCTGGAGTTGACGTGTTCTGGCGATATTCGCCCGCAGTTTGTGGTTGCTCACGTCCGCCCTAGACACGGTGGGAAGCGAAGACCGAATCGCAGTGTGCACCGCTCGACCACGGAGGAGTAGATGCGCAAGTTATTTCTCAGTCTGGCCGTGACCTCGCTCGCCGCACTCGGCTGGCCAGCCGCTGTGCTGGCCACGTCGTCCGCTCCAGCGGCCGCGGCCGCCGGACCGTGCGGCACGCTGACAACCGCGCCGACCTACAGCCACGTCATCTGGATCTGGATGGAGAACCACAGCTTCGGCGACATCATCGGCAGCAGCGCCGCCCCCTACATCAACTCGATCGCGTCGGGGTGTGGCCTGGCGACGAACTATCACAACCTCTCCCACCCGAGCCTGCCGAATTACATAGGCGCCACCTCGGGCCTAAGCGGCAGGGGTATCAAGACGTTCGACTCCGATTGCAGTCCGTCCAAGAAGTGCAGCACCTCGGCGCCGAGCATCTTCAGCCAAGGCGAGACGTGGAAGGCGTACGAGGAAGACATGCCGACGAACTGTGCCCCCGCGAACTCGGGAGAGTACGCGGTGCGGCATAACCCGCCGCCTTACTACACGACGCTGTCTGGCTGTTCGACGTTCGATGTTCCGTACCCGCAGCTAGCCACTGACCTCAGCAGCAACGCGCTGCCCGCGTTCTCGTTCATCACGCCGAACCTGATCGACGACATGCATGACGGTACGATCGCGGACGGCGACACCTGGCTGAAGAACAACCTGCCGACGATCCTGAACAGTCAGGACTACACCAGCGGCAGCACCGTCGTGTTCATCACCTGGGACGAGGGAACTGGCGGCAAGAACGGCGAAGCCTGCGCCACCAACACAGCGGATTCCAGCTGCCAGGTCGCGACGATTGTCGTGAGCCCGAGCACGCCCGCTGGCTCCACGTCGGCAACGCTGTTCAACCACTACTCGCTGCTCGGAACCACCGAATCTTTGCTCGGCCTGTCCCAGCTTGGCTCGGCCTCGTCGGCGACACTGATGACGAGCGACTTCAACCTCTAGCTGCCAGACCGCGCCCAGCGCCGGGAGCCACCAGTACCGGCGCTGGGCGCACACCAGGGGACTGCGACGTGCAATCGCGTAGTCGGTAACCTGAAGATCATGGCACGCGACGAGCGCAGCGTTACCCCGCAGAGCGAGGACTTCTCCGCCTGGTACAACGAAGTCGTCTTCCGCGCCGAACTGGTTGACCGGGGACCGGTGCGCGGCAGCATGGTGATCAGGCCATACGGATACCGGATCTGGGAATTGCTCCAAGCGCACCTGGACAGTCGTATCAAGGCCACCGGGCACCAGAACGCCTATTTCCCACTGCTCATCCCGCAGAGCTATATGGAGCGCGAAGCCGAGCACGTCGAGGGATTCGCACCTGAGCTATTCACCGTGACCCACGCGGGCGGCAAGGAACTGGAGGAGCCACTAGTCATCAGGCCGACATCGGAAACGATCATCGGCGAGATGATGGCCAAGTGGATTAGCTCGCATCGCGACCTGCCAATGCTGCTCAACCAGTGGGGCAACGTGCTCCGGTGGGAGATGCGGCCCCGGATGTTCCTGCGCACCAGTGAGTTCCTCTGGCAGGAGGGCCACACCGCGCACGCCACCGCTGCCGATGCCACCGCCGAGACGATGCTCGCGCTGGCCTTCTACCAGGACGTGGCCACGGAGATCGCCGCTATGGCCACTGTGCCCGGGGAGAAGACGCCGCGGGAGCGGTTCGCCGGCGCCGAGCGCACGTTCACAATCGAAGGAATGATGCGCGACGGGCGCGCCTTGCAGTCGGGCACGTCGCACTTCATGGGCACGAACTTCGCGGCCGCGTTCGGGATTACCTATACCGGCGAAGCTGGCGCGGCCGAGCTGTGCCACACCACGTCCTGGGGCATGAGCACCAGGATGGTCGGCGGCGTGATCATGACGCACGGTGACGACAAGGGCCTGGTGTTGCCGCCGGCATTGGCTCCTTACCAGGTTGTGATCGTCCCGATCGGGCGCGCGGAACAGGCCGACACGACGTCGTCCGCCGCCACCAGACTGGCTGCGACCCTGCGGGGCGCGGGCATTCGTACGCACGTGGACGACCGGCCGCAGTTGTCGCCAGGCTTCAAGTTCAATGACTGGGAGATGCGCGGCGTGCCGATCCGGCTCGAGCTTGGCCCTCGGGATCTGGCCGCTGGCACTGCCTTGATGTCCCGCCGCCTCAGTTACCCACAGCCAGACAGCGGCAAGGTGGCGGTCCCGCTCGACGGCGCGCCGGACCTGCTGACCGCCGAGCTTTCGGCGTTCCAGACGATGCTGGCGCGCCGGGCAGCGGACTTCCGCGACGATCACACGGCCATTGTGAATTCGTGGCCAGAGTTCGTCGCTGCCGTGGCTGTGGGCTGGGCGCTCGCCCTGCACTGTGGCGACGAGGCCTGCGAAGACGAAATCAAGGCCGAAACGACGGCAACGCCGCGCTGCATCCCCCTCGGCGGCGAACCAGAACACGGCCCGTGCGTCCGATGCGGGAAGCCGTCCGACTATGGCAAGCGGGTGATATTCGCTCGGGCTTACTGACGAAGCCGGGGCACCCAGCTACGACGGCCTGCTGACGTCGGAAAACTGGGTCAGGTCGTATCTCGTACAATCGGCGGCCGCCGGCTCCTCGCCGACACGGACTACGTCCTTCGCGATCTGGAAGACGACCGGCTCGGGTACGCGCTCGCACAGGTCCTGGCCCGCCAGGATCTCAGCGACCGCGACTCAGTCCGCTGGCTCGGCCCCATGGTCACGGCGTTCAGCGAAGGAGAGCCAGGTCCTGTCCCCGCGTTCGCGACGAACGCCATGCGCACGCTGCGGATGCTGTACACGCTGTGCGACACAGGGTTCCTTCCGCCGGACGCCACCAATGGCAACGGAGACGCGGAGCCCGCTCATACGGTCGCACATCCGCTGGCGCTCAAGGACGCCCTCGCGGGCGCGCTCCGGATCGTCTGGCTGTACCTCGGCTAGGCGGGGCGCGGCGGAAGCGCCACACCAGCATCGGGTGGTCGGACCCGAGCCGACTCCCAGACGTTTGGGCCACGGGCCGCCAAATCGCTGGAAGACTAGGCCCGGCCTCGCAGTACCAGTCAGGACGAGACAGCAAACCGACGTCAGAACTCCAGTAGGCTCTATTATCCCGGTCAGGCCGCGACTTAGCTGTAGTATTGGTACTAAGCGGAATGAATCGGATATTCAGCTTATATCCCCGCTGGATGAGGAGCGAGCCTGTGGCGGCCGGGCAACGCAACGAACGACGTCCCCGTGCGACCAGTCCGGGCGCGGACGACGTGCGCAGCGTGCGCTCGCGGCTGCTTTCCTCGGCCAGGCTGGCCCGGACGCCGGTAACTACTGGCACCATCACGCCGGAATTGCCGCGGCAACCGAGCCCGCCCGACCGCGAGCCACTTCAGCAACGACCTAGGATCATCGGCCGCCAGCCGCGGCCTGCTCAGCCCGACGGAACAGCGGAACGGCGCCGTTCCTGGCGCTCGACGGCGGCGTCGGTCCTGCGCCGGCACTGGCTGATAGTGCTGCTGCTAGCGGCTGGCACGGCGCTGCGCGTAATCACCCAGATGGCCTACCACCCCGCCATCTTGTATGTGGACTCGCTCAAGTACCTGTACGACGCGTGGCTGGGGTCCGACCCGCTCGGGTACAAGGTACTGCTCAACGGCGTTCTGTCCGTGGGTGACTTGGGCACGGTCGTGGCTGTTCAGCATGTGCTCGGCCTGGCCATGGCCGTTGCGCTCTACGTGCTGTTGCTACGCCGTGGCGTGAACCGCTGGCTGGCTGCCCTGGCGACAGTACCGGTGCTGCTGGATGCCTACCAGCTGCAGGCCGAAGCGATGATCATGCCCGATGTCTTCTTCGAGGCGCTGGTCGTCCTGGCCCTGGTCATCCTGCTGTGGAAGCCGATCGCGTCGTGGCGCGCTCTGGTGGCATCGGGCCTGATCCTTGGCATCGGGGTGACCGTCCACGAGTTCGGCATCGTTCTCATCGCGCCCGTCGTCTTCTACCTGCTGGTGAACAAGGAGCCCGGCTTCGCGGGCGGCGACAGATGGGCGCGGTCAATCCTGCGGTCCGCAGCCATTGGTGGCGCATTTGTGCTCCCCATCCTCATCTACTGCGGCGCCATGTACTCGGTAACCGGGCATTTCCGGCTCTCGGCGGGCCGACCGATAACTCCCCGGCTTGAGCAGATCGCCGACTGCGCCACCCTGCGCCTGCCGGCCGCCGCCAAACCGCTGTGCCCGACGCCGGCCGAGCAGCGCAACAGCTCCGACTGGTTCCAGCACGACCCGCAGTCGCCGATGCTGACCATCCCGGAGACCGGTCCGGCCCGGCGTCAGCTCTACCGCGCCTTCAACAGCGCGGTCGAGAGGCAGCAGCCGGTACGAGTCGTGACCGCCATACTCGGCGATGCCGTCAGGCTCTACGAGGTCGATCGCACGGCAAGCCCGGAGATCACGCCAATCTCGAGGTGGCAGTTCCAGACGTCATATCCCACCGTGCTGCCCAACCTCTACGTCCGGCCGGACGGGGACATCATCGTGGGCTTGCAGTACCGCCTGCCCGGGCCGATCAATTACCGGGTACTCACGCCCTCCTATGGCGGTAAGGCCCAGGTGAATCTCCCGCTGGCCAGGTTCCTTCGCAGCTACCAGCTGCATGGCGGATATACGCCGGGCCCGCTGCTACTGATCTTCACGCTGACGGGCCTGCTCGGCTCGGTCCTGGCGCTTGCTAGCCGGCGTACCAGTGAGCGTGGCCGAAAGCTCGCTCTTGGCTGCCTGGTATTCTTCGTTGGCGCCGTCGGGCTACTGCTGATATCCGACATTTATGTGTTCTCCTGGCGCTACCAGATCCAGGCGTTGACCACGCTGCCGCCAGCGGGAGTGCTCGGCGCTAGCGCTGTTGTGGAGGTGCTCCGGCAGCGCAAACCGGCGGGGGTGACTGAGTCAGCTTCGCCGTAGAAGTGGAGATAACGTACGGTTTATCCGTACTAGCGACGAGGCTGGAGTACGTTCAAGCATGCATGGCCACGCGGGCGTGCCGCGCCGACATCGCCAGGCTGGCATGGGCGTACCTCATCGGGCGGTGACTGGCACGTGAGGCGGGTGCACGGCGGTCGCCCGCTTCGGGTGGTACTTTTCGGCCTGGTCGTCTCCGCGCTGCTGGCCGCCTGCACGGGATCGGTACAGTCCATTGTGCCGGACCGACCCACCTGGCGACCAGCACCCGGGACGGTCGCGGGCGGGCCGAGCGGCAGTTACGTGGTAGCCCCCGGCATTCACAAGATCAAGCACGTGATCATCCTCATGCAGGAAAACCGGTCCTTCGACAGCTATTTCGGCACCTATCCGGGGGTCGACGGCATTCCCATGAACAAGGGCGTGTCTACTGTGTGCGTGCCGGACCCGCGCAACGGGTGCACCAGGCCGTACCACGACACCGCCGACATCAACGGTGGCGGGCCGCACGGCGTGGGCAATGGCCTGGCCGACATCAACAACGGGAAGATGGACGGCTTTGTCATCCAGCGCGACGAAGCGCAGAAGAACTGCACTAATTTCGACGACCCGGCCTGCGCGTTCTCGGGGACTCCCGACGTGATGGGCTACCACACCGCGGCCGAGATCCCTAACTACTGGGCGTACGCCCACGACTTCGTCCTCCAGGACCAGATGTTCGAGCCAGTCAACTCTTGGTCGCTGCCAGAGCACCTGTACATGGTCTCCGCCTGGTCGGCTAAATGCCGCAACCGCTCACCGATGAGCTGCGTCAACGACATCGTCGGGCCGTACGGCGTGAACGAGTTCCAGGCGGCCGTCAACCAGGAGCTGGCCACCGGCAAGACGTCCGTTGACCTTGCCTGGACCGATATCACGTGGCTGCTATTCGCGCACCACGTGAGCTGGGCGTATTACATCCAGGCCGGTAACCAGCCCGACTGCGCTAACTCCGCAGCGATGACATGCACGCCCGTGCCGCAGAACTTTCAGACGCCCGGAATCTGGAATCCGCTGCCGCTGTTTGGTGACGTTCAGCAGGATCACCAGCTGCGCAACGTTCAGCCGCTGACCAATTTCCTGAGCGCCGCCAAAGCCGGAACGCTGCCGGCCGTGAGCTGGGTCGTTCCCTCGGCGGCTGACAGCGATCACCCGCCGGCCAGCGTGCACATGGGCCAGGCCTACGTCACCGCGCTCATCAACGCGGTCATGAAGAGTCCGGACTGGAACTCGACGGCGATCTTCCTGAGCTGGGATGACTGGGGCGGCTTCTACGACAATGTCGTGCCCCCGACCGTCGACTCCAATGGCTACGGCATGCGCGTTCCCGGGATAGTCATCTCGCCCTTTGCGAAGCCGGGCTACATCGATCATCAGACTCTCAGCAGTGACGCCTATCTGAAATTCATCGAGGATGACTTCCTGGGGGGCGCCAGGCTAAACCCCGCAACAGACGGCCGCCCGGATCCACGTCTGAGCGTCCGCGAGGATGCGCCGATACTTGGCAACATCGTTTCGGAGTTCAACTTCAATCAGCCACCGCTGGCCCCGGTGCTGCTGCCGACCAACCCCAAGACTGACTCCCCGTCGATCTCGTCGGTCTTCAGCGGGATCGGGCCCTGCCAGGGCTGCACGGTGCCGCCTGGATAGAAACGGCGCCACCCGGATAGAACTGGCCCACCAGGTCGAGACCAGTTACAGCACGGTCGGCGGCCACAAGTTGTGCTGAGCGGCGATCGGGTCGCCCGAAAATTCCTGCAAGGCGTCCAGGTTGTCGTGCGCCGGATATTTCGGGGCCGCCGGCCCGTCAGCAAACCCCCGCAACAGGTTCGCGCTCACCTGCCGGGTGAACGCGGCCACGCGGGGCGTGAGGCCGAACGCGTGCATGTCGCTCATCGAGGCAACCCAACGTAGAGTCCCGGCGGCGAAGACTCCCGCGCCACCGCTGTGCGTGTAATACGCCGAATCCGAGTAGCTGTTGACGCCCCGGCAGGTCAGCGGTGAGTGCGAGAGAACCTGGATCGGCCGCTCCATCGGCGACCCTGGATTGACCCGGTCGTATTCGATGCCGACCAGCCCGGGCATTCTCGTTCCCTTGGAGAGCCCGGTGCCTCGGAACATCCACGCGTCCGGCGTCGCGACGACGTACGCGGCGTCGACAGGGTTGGATTCATAGAGCGTCCCGACGAGCGACGACTCAGGGTCCTGGTTGGGCGGCTCCCGCCAGTCGCTCGTGACCAGCGCATTGTCCTTGCCGTACATCGGGTCCTGGAGGTAGCTGGTCTTGTAGCAGATGATCAGGCGCCGCGGGCCCAGCCTGGTGGCGGCCAGCCGGGTGCGCCGGAAACAACAGTTCGCGCCCAGGAAGGCGATGTTCACCCCGGCGTTCCTGGCAGCCGTAACGTTCGCCCGCTCAGGCGGCGACCAGTACTCGTCGTGGCCGAGGGAGAACAGCGCGCTCGCGCCCGTCAGGAGCTGCGGATCGGCATCGAGGTCCATGCTGGTCACGTATGCAAGCGGCAGGCCCGATCGCTCGGCCAGCGTGATGAACTTTCGCTCGTGCCACAAGAACAGGTAGGCTCCGCTGGCGTCGTAGGGGCGGTCCAGGCTGACGGCTAGGGACCGATTGCCGTAGTCCGAGGCTCCGCCAGGGCCGTTATACAGGTTGTAGCCGCCCCAGGTGTTATACGCCTGCCAGGTCCCGACGCAGTTCTTGATGACCGTCTTGCCCGAGACACTCACCGACCGGATGGTTACGGGGACGTAGCGCTGGGCGCCTGCCTCGGAGTCCATGCGTAGCAGGTAGGCGCCTGCCGGCCAGCCGTCGGTCGGGATCGTGAGGGACGGGCCCCAGTCGGTCTCGACTGTTCTCGTGTCCGGCCTCACGGTGGCGGGCGCCTGCCGATGACCCGGAACGGTCGCGGACTTCCACACCAGCCGGGCCAGGTCGCCCTTGTACCAGCCCATCCTGAAGGCGCTCACCTGGAAAGATCGCGCAGTCGTTGACGCGTACAGCGTCAGGGCTTGGCCCGGCAGGACGCTGGCGGCGTTCAAGTACCCCATCATCGCGTCTGGCGCGCCCTGATGCCTGATTGCCCAGTGCGGGTCGCCGGGCAGTGAGTTCTCACTGATCGTCGCCCGCGGTGAGGGCTTGCGGCCAGCCGAGCGAGATGCGTCGGTGCTTCCGCTCGGCTTGCTGCATGCCGCTACCGCCGCGGCCGGCGCCGCGACAGCGGCGGCGGCCAGCGCGATCATGCGCCGCCTTGTTGTGCCAACGGGCTGACTAGCGGGCTCGTTGCGCGGATTCGGCGGCTCCGCGGCTCCACCGCTCATGTCAACGACTTCCCTGCCAGCAGCGTCCGGACGGCTGGATCTTCGGCCGACAGTACCTGATCGTTCGGCCGAGGGGTTGTCCGAATGCCAGCCACCAGACCCCGTCGCAGGGCGGAACGCAGGGCGGTCCGCTGGCTCGATCTGGCGTACGTGCGTACCCACCGCCGCAGCGTCGACCCGCCATACAGGACCCGTTCTGGCAGTGCCAGTGAGCCGGTCCTGAGCGTCCAGATCTTGTTCCGGACCTCGTAGAAGAACCTGTCGCCGGGGTCGGCTTCGGTACCGCCGAAGGTCGTCGTCTTGTGCGTCACCACGCTGGCCGGACACAGCAAGCCGGCCCGGCCGCGCAGGAGCCGCGTCGTGAACTCGAAGTCGTCGTTCCAGAGAAAGAAGTCAGCCTGCGGCAGCCCGCGCCGGCGGCAGTCGTCTGCCTCGACGAGGATAGAGACGAACGACGCCGACCGAATCGGGATGCAGCCGACGGCGTCGGCCGCGCGCCGCTCCGCGGCGGTGGCGAACGGCTTCGTCCGGGGCGTGTTCATCGGGTGCGCGCGCCCGTCTGTCCAGATCACCCGGCTCGCTATAAGCGCAGGCGGGCCGTCTGGAAGTTGGTCGCGGGCGGCAAGCAACGTCGCCAGAGCGTCAGGGCCCGGCACCGTGTCGTCATCCATGAGCCAGATCACGTCGGCGCCGTCGGACAGAGCGAGCGCCATCCCGTAGGCGAAGCCGCCCGCACCCCCATAGTTCGCGTCCAGGGTGGCCAGCCGAACCTCGGGGAAGCCGCCGCGTACGGCCGCAGACGTGCCGTCGGTCGACGCGTTATCGATCACGATCACTGCGTCCGGCGGCCGGCCCTGGGCCGATAGCGCGGTCAGGGCCTCGAGCAGCAGGTCACGGCGATTCCAGGTGACAATGACCGCCACTGCGCGCGGCGGATGGGTTTCCCCGGCACGTCCAGCGGCCTGCGGCATGCTACGAATGTTTCCGGGCCCTGGTTCGCTCAAGAGTGCGCCAGGCCAAGATCCGAAGCTGGCGGACCGAAGCGTGCCGGCTACTGAGCTCGCGCACCGTGCGCTTCAGCCGGGGCGAGGCCGCGACTGTCGACTCGACTCTCGCCGCGAGCCCGCCCCGCCGGCCCTGCCCAGCCTGGGGTTGAGCGGCCGGATACTCCTTCCGGTACTGATTGACGATCAGCGCGGCGGCCGATTCCACGGCGACGTCAAGTAGTTCGTCGGCCTGCTGCTCGTCGGGCCGCACGCCCGGCCCGGTGGCGACGCGGGGGAGGAGCTCATCGAGATCCCCGACCACGTCGTAGCTCGACTTGCGGAGGCCGGAGATCAGCGCGTCGGCGTGTGTGTCGGCCCAGCTATACCGCTCTGCGGGCAGTACGAGGCGACCATGCGCCGGCCGGGCCGCAAGGGTCTGATGCGCCAGCGCCTCCTTGACGTTCCACATGTAGAACCAATCAGGCACCTCGTCCGGTAGCTGCTCATTGAGGCGTCGCAGGAACTCGATCTCCGTCATGCCGAGGGAAGTATTAGCCCGAGCCCGGCTCAGGTCGACGCTGCCCGGATCAACATCAAGCAGACTGGCGAACCGCTCCCACAACAACCCCGTTCCGGCCGATGCGGGCGGCGCGGTGATCACGTGCATGTTTTCCGGCGGAAGATGTCGTGACCACAGCTCGAGGATCGCCAGAGTGTCGTGGACGCGCCAGAACCACCACTGCCGGCGGTCCGCGGACACCGACTCCCGATCAATCACGTCGGCCAGCCAGTCATCCCAGCCGCGGGCATTGCGGTGCTTCACCGTCTCCTGCCACTCCGCCGGGAGCAGGCTGGCAATATCACGGACGGTGATCACAATGTGCACGTCGGCCGGCTGCAACGATCGGACGGCATGCTCCGCCTGCTCCTCATCCGCGGCCGAGAACAGCTCGTGCGAGATGACAGCGACCTGCTGAGCCTGGCGCGCCTCGCTGGCGAGGATCTCCCATTCGCCCGTCCACGATCCGGCCGGATCGCTCGCCAGTTTCTGGATTCCGCGCAGGTCCTGGCTGGCGCGGAAGTGATCTTGCGGGTGGTGCCCAGGCAGGACGACGCCCTGGCCCGCAAGAGCAGGCCGGTTGCGCCACATCACCTGCTGCAGGAAAGTGGTGCCAGTCTTCGGCTCGCCGATGTGCAAGACAACCCGAGGGGACTGCCGCCCGCTCGCCGAGGAGCGCTGGGCGGTGCCGGGCCCGGGATCGGCCGGGTTGCTGTCAGTGATGGCGTGCGCCATCCGGGTACCTCACGGGCTGTCGGTCAGGGCGCCTGGTCAGCCCGGCCAGCCCGCCTCACGGATCATCAGCCGATAGACTAACAGCCGAATAGAGTAGTCCTCAGGGTGCTGAGGAGTACTGCGCTGGAGTCGGCGCCCCGGCCGGTCTGGCTGCTTCGCCGGATTCGACGGTAACCCCCCTTGGAGGTAGCCTTCCCCGGTGCATGAGCCCTTCGCGT
>Ga0126373_10000668_pt1 | contig 23006 bp, 27 predicted proteins | sample PanSoiMetPlot_11_FD_92545 | JGI IMG/M metagenome (GOLD analysis project Ga0126373, IMG submission 92545) | Tropical forest soil microbial communities from Panama - MetaG Plot_11 | ecosystem: Environmental > Terrestrial > Soil > Tropical forest > Bulk soil | place: Panama | collected 2016-02-17 | reverse complement strand
GCGAAGACTAGCGGGGCAGCAGTGGCGACCTCGCACCGTAGGGCAGGTCCAGGCGCTGGCCAGGATCGCGCACGTCCCGCAGCTCGAGCGGCTCGATCATGAGCAGGCCCGCCGTATCGGGCCAGAGCACTACCCACAGCCAGTTGCCGCTCACCTCTCCGGCGAACGCGGCTCGGTCCTGTGTCTCCACGTTCCACAGCGGGAACTCGTGGTGGGCATACTCCACCACCGCAGCGGGTGGTCCGGTCGCAAACTGCGCACCAGGGTCGGGCCCGTGCAGGCCGGCAAACCTGGCGCCGAGGCCAACGCCTGGCTCCTCGGAGACCAGCAGCATCTCAGCGGGCCCGCCTGTCGGGTTTGGCCCAGACAACGCAACCGCGCACGCCCGGATACCGGTGCGCTCGTCGCCGGCCGCCGCGAAACCGGTCACGAGCCATCCCAGGGGCAGCGGCCACGACACCCAGACCGGGACACGCGCCCCCTGGAGCACCGCCTCAAGCCCGTCCGGGGACGGGCTGAAGCCCGATCGCAGCGGGAGCACCTCACCGTGCTGGTCGCAGTGATAGGCGCTCGACCATACGCTCGGCTCGCGAACTGTGTAACTGCAGCGCGGACAGCTGAGTGCACGCCTCATCTCACTCAGAGTTATCCCCCTGGATCGCATCCGTCAATTACCTACCACCTGGTAACGGGCTACCCGCGATAATGACGGCGTGACCCAGGGCGCCGACCGGACACGGATCCCGTGCGTCGGGGCTGTGATCTGCGACGACGCTGGCCGGATGCTCATGATCCTGCGCGGTCACGACCCTGGCAAGGGCCTGTGGTCCATCCCTGGTGGCCGGATCGAGCCGGGCGAGACACCCGAGCAGGCCGTCGTGCGCGAGGTCAGGGAGGAGACGGGCCTCGAGGTGTCGTGCGGGCCGCTTCTCGGCGCCACCGAACTGCCCGGACTGGGCGGGACGATCGTGGATATCCGGGACTATCGTGCGTTTCTCGCACCCGGCTCACCCTGCGCCGCCGCAGGTGACGACGCCGCCGACGTCTGCTGGGTCAGCGACACGGACGCCACCGCGATGGACGAGCGGGGCGAGGTGACCAGCGGGCTGCTGGCCACGCTGCGTAGCTGGATGTCCGGTTAGACCAGCGTGGTGCTCGCGAGCACGCGAGCGCGGGCCGCCACCGCGGAGCCACGCGCCCCGGCCATGTCGAGGTCAGGCACGAGCGCGATGGCTGACGCGCGGGCCTGCTCCTCCCGCAGCACCGTGTGCTCGCGGACCTGGTCACAGAACCAGTCCCGGAAGTGCGGCGCTGCCTCCACGACGCCGCCGCCCAGCAGGTACACGTGCGGATCGGTGAAGTTGGCGGCGATCGTCAGCAGCTCGCCGATCGCCATCGCCTGCTGTTCGAAAACCTTCAGTGCCAGCGGGTCGCCAGCCTCGCCGTAGCCGCGCACAAGCTTGGCCGCAACCTGCACCGGCTGCCGGCCGAGCTCGTGGCCGGGGAACTGGGTCAGCCAGTACGGCAGCAGGTTCTTCTCGATTCCCGTCAGCGACGCGACGCTTTCCGCGTCTCCCGTCAGCCCGCAGTTGCAGCGCGGCCGGGGCTGACCGGGGTTCAGCAGCCCGTCCATCGGAATCCAGATGTGGCCGAGCTCACCGGCCATGCCGCTGGCCCCGGAGATCACCTGGCCCGCCTCGACTACCCCGCCGCCGAGGCCCGTACCTACGATCACCGACACCGACGACCGTTGCCAGGCGCGCTCGCCGAAGTGCGCGTGATGGGCATACAGGGCCGCTGCGTTGGCGTCGTTGTTGAACACGACCGGCAGCCCGACCCTGTCCTCCAGGGCCTGCCGGACGTCGAAGCCGCCCCAGCTCGGGTTGCCGAAGTTCGTGGCCCCCCGCGAGGACAGCACGCCGTCCGCGGTGACCGGACCCGGCGTGTCCAGCCCGATGGCGCGAACCTGGCTGGACGGCACCCCGGTGCGCTCGAGCACATCGTCGAGCGCGTGCGAGAGCGCCTCGATGGCCTTGTCCGGCCCTTCGCGAACGAGACTCGGACTCTCGAGCATCTCCTCGACCAGGAACCGGCCGACGGCATCCAGCACGGTGGCGTTGATCGTGGTGCCGCCCACGTCGAGCCCGGCCACGACCCATCGGCCCGAATCCGCCATCATGCCTCCCGCCCGGTTTGCACCTTAGCTTGGCAGTCTGGTGGGTTTGCCGTCCATCGCAGGAGACGTTTGCTGCCGATCACAGGCCGGCCGGCGGCTCGAACCTCACCGTCCGCCGCAGGCCAGCGGCTCGGCCGCGGGCGGCGGTGACCAGGGCGAGCTTGCGCGAGGCCTCGTCGATCATCTCGCCGTCCAGCATCGCGGCGCCCCGCCGCAGCACGCTCGTGTAGTACTCGTAGGCCTCGATGATCAGCTCGGCGCGGTCATAATCGGCCTGCATCGGGGAGAACTCGGCGTTCACCGCCTCGACCTGTCCGGGATGCAGCACCCACTTGCCGTCGAAGCCGAGCGCGGCAGCGCTGGCGGCGCTGCCGCGCAGTCCGTCGAGGTCGGCGATGGCGGCGAACGGGCCGTCGATAGCCTGCAGCCCGCTGGCCCGGGCCGCGGTCAGTATCCGCAGGTGCGCATAGTGGAATGCGTCCCCCTGGTAGCCAGCCGGTGGGGTGCCGACGGTCAGCGAGCGCATGCCCAGGCTCGCCATGAAATCCGCTGGACCGAAAATCAGCGCTTCCAGCCGGGGCGAGGCGGCCGCGATCGTCTCCACGCTGGCGAGGCCCGCCGCGTCCTCGATCTGCGCCTCGATCGCGATCCGGCCAGGGTCCAGGCCCACTGCCAGCTCGAGCTGACTCAGCAGCAGATCCAGCCAGAGGACATCGGCAGGCCCGGTGACCTTGGGCAGAATGATCGAGTCCAGGCTTTCCCCGGCCTGCTCCACGACGTCGATGACGTCGCGGTACGCCCACCTGGTGCGCGCGTCATTGACCCGGACCGCCCGGATTCTGCCGCCCCACCCGCCGTCTCGCAGAGCGCGGGCGACCAGGCCCCGGCTCTGCTCTTTCTCGCCGGGCGCCACCGCGTCTTCGAGGTCGAGGAAGACCTCGTCGACCGCCTGCTCGCGCGCCTTGGCAATGAACCGCGCATTGCTGCCGGGTACCGCGAGTGTGGTCCTTCTTGCACGGTATGCGCGACCGGCCACGCCTCCTGAGCATAGCGACGGCCGTAGCATGGGTGGCATGTCCACCGATTCAGCCGCCCGCGTCGCCCTGCCAACACCCGAGCAGGTTGCGACGGCACTCTCGGCCGTGAACGACCCGGAGATCCATCGCCCCATCACCGAACTCGGCATGGTCAAGAACATCGAGATCACGCCGGGCGGCGTCATCGAGGTCGGCGTCTACCTGACCGTGTCCGGCTGTCCGCTGCGCGACACGATCACGAGGGACGTGACAGCGGCCGTCAGCAAGCTGCCTGGCGTGACCGCCGTGCGAGTCGACCTGGACGTCATGAGCGAGCAGCAGCGGCGCGAGCTGCAGACCAAGCTGCGCGGTGGTCAGCCGGAGAAAGAGATCCCGTTTGCCAAGCCCGGCTCGCTGACCAAGGTCTATGCCGTCGCGAGCGGCAAAGGCGGCGTCGGCAAGTCGTCGGTGACGGTCAATCTGGCGGTCGCGCTCGCTGAGCTCGGGCAGAAGGTCGGACTGCTGGACGCCGATATCTACGGGCACTCGGTGCCGCGGATGCTCGGCGTGACCGATCCGCCGACCAAGGTCGAGGACATGATCATGCCGCCGACTGCGTACGGGGTGCGCGCCATCTCGAGCGGCATGCTGAAGCGGGGCAACGAGCCGCTCCCCATGCGCGGGCCGATCCTGCACCGGCTGCTGCAGCAGTTCCTGGCCGACGTGTACTGGGGTGACCTTGACGTGCTCCTGCTCGACCTGCCGCCGGGCACCGGGGACGTGGCGATCTCCACGGCGCACCTGGTGCCAGGCAGTGAGCTCATCGTGATCACCACCCCGCAGCTCGCCTCCTCGGAAGTGGCTGAGCGGGCCGGCTCCCTGGCAGCGCAGCTGCAGCAGCGAATCGTCGGCGTGATCGAGAACATGTCCTACCTGCCCTGCCCGCACTGCGGCGAGCGGGTCGAGGTCTTCGGCTCCGGTGGCGGCGAGGCAGTCGCGGAGACGCTGACCAGGCTCACCGGGACGCCGGTACCGGTCCTGGGTGAGGTGCCGATCGACACGCGGCTGCGCGAGGCCGGGGACGCGGGCAAGCCGCTCGTGCTGTCAGACCCGGACTCGCCGGCGGCCCAGCAGCTGCGGAAGATCGCCGAGGAGCTGGCCGGCCGCACGCGCAGCCTGGCCGGCCGCCAGCTCGGACTCAGTCCGGTCTAACCTCAGGTGGCCTCGGTGTCGTAGGGCGGCCGGTCGCCCGGGGTGAGCATGGCTGCCGGGAGCCCCGATGTCGCTGTGCCGTTGCCGACGTTGCCGTGGGCCGCGTTCCTGACGTCCGTCAGCGCGTTGCGGATGACGCCGTCGCCAGTGATCTCGTCGACCAGGTGCTTGCGGACGAAGTGCCGGGGATTGAGATCGGCCAGGTCGAGCTGGCTGAACTCAGGACCCAGGTTCTGCTGGAGCTCGGACTTAGCACCATCCAGCAGCTTGCGCAGCTCGCGAAGCGCACGCCCCGCCTGTGCCGCCATGACCGGCAGTCGGTCCGGACCGAACACAACCAGCGCGATCACGCCCAGCACCAGCAGCTTGGTGAGGTTCAGGTCCAGGAACACCAGCAGACTCCGGAAGTCAATCGCGCCGGGCGCACCTGCCCGTGCCCTGCCAGCGTAGCCCGTGACCCGAGGTAAGCAGAATCCCGAGTTGTCAACGATCAGCGCCCGTTCACGCGCGGGACGCCCGCGCGTCAGGACCGAGCCGAGCCCAGGATCAGCGATGTGCGGAAGATGGCGCCGTGCCGGACGTAGGTGATCAGAACCCGCGAACCTGGCGGCAGTGACCTGATTCCGTCGACGAGCGAGTATGCGCTGGTCACGGGCAGCTGGTCCAGTCTGATGATGACGTCGCCTGGACGCAGCCCGGCCCTGGCTGCCGGACCACGGGCGTCGACTGACCGCTCGCCGCGCGCACCCGTCGTGGCAATCTGAGCGCCCGTGCCCGGATAGCCGCCGTTGAGGTTCGCGCCCAGGACCGAATGCGTGGCAAATCCGGTCCGGATGAGCTGCACGATGACCCGGCGCGCCTGGTTCACCGGAATGGCGAAGCCCAGGCCGATGCTGCCACCCTGAGATCCGGTGATCGGGTCGCCGCCCAGTGTGTCCAGCGCCGCGTCCACGCCGATCACCTGACCCCGCGCATTGACCAGCGGCCCGCCCGAGCTGCCCGGATTGATCGGGGCATCGGTCTGGATGGCGTCGTAGAACACCTCGGGTGCCATTCCGCCCCCGGCTCCCGGCTGGACCGGGCGGTCCAGCGCGCTGACGATGCCGCTGGTGACGCTGTCAGCCAGGCCGAGCGGTGAGCCGATCGCGATGACCGGATCGCCGACCGCGACACTGTCGGAGTTCCCCAGCGGCAGCCCTGGCAGCCCCGCTAGGCCGGCTGCCCTGATCACTGCGATATCGGAATACGGGTCGCCGCCAACCAGCTGCCCGGCGACCTCGCTGCCATTGCTGAGGTCGATCTGCAGCGATGCGCCCTGCGCCTCGCCGTCCAGCGTGACGACATGGTTATTGGTGACGATGTATCCGCCGCTGATGACGAAACCAGAGCCGGTACCCGTACCGCCGTTCACCTTGATCATGACGACGCTCGGGGTATCCCTGGCGGCGATGCCAGCGACCGAATTGGGGGTGCGGCTAGCCGCCTCTGGGGGCACCGGGCCGAGGCTAAAACCGGGATCGAGCTGCTGGCGCGTGTTGTGCGCGGCGACCAGGCCGCCCGCGACACCGCCGAGCACGGTGCAGCCGATCGCGAGGCCGCAGGCTGCAGCGACCAGGCGCCAGTGGCGCAGCCATCGGCGAGAACGACGCTCGGCCCGACTCGGCCCCACCGCGGTATAGCCAGTGCCCGTAATCATCTGCCCCCCGAGACGGCACGAGCCAGGCGGTAACCAGCCGCCGTCGGAGGAATCGTGCCCACCGCCGGGGGCGGCTAGGCATGTCGTCCCGGGACCGTGCGCGAGGGAGATGCGGGCTCGCCCGCTATGACCCGCTATGGATCGGCTGCGGGGCAATGGGCCGGGAGTGCAGACTCGCCGGTCCTGGTCCGGGCCGGTCGGCCGCTGGCCCACCACTGTGGGGCGAGAAGACCACGACATCGACCGACGGCGTCACTGGGGTCGTGGGCGCCTGGGGCTGCGAGTCGCCGCCCGCGATGACCGCCACCGTGCCAAGTCCAGCCAGGAACATCGCCAGCGAGCCCGCCAGGAAGTACCGGCCGGCCCGCTGGTCCGGCTTGCCCGGACCCCGGCCCGGCAAGCCGCCGACCGGATGGTCCGGCCAGGGGCCGGGAGACTGCACCTCGGTGTCCTCCCGCGGCGGCAGGCTGGCCAGCGCGCTCAGCCCGATGAGCCGCCCGGTCAGGCCCGCTCCTGCACCAGACGCGGCCTCGCCGAGCGCGCTCATCCGCATCTTCAGCATGCGCAAGGCAGCGACCTCGTCGCGGCATGAGCCGCACCGAGTCATGTGCACGAGCACTCGCTCGCGTTCGCTGCTGTCCAGCTCCCCGTCGATCAGCGCGGACAGGCGCTGGCCGAGATGGGTCACGGCTGGCCTCCTTGCGGCACTGCCAGGTCGATCTGGAGCCGAGGCTGCGGTACGGCGCCGGGGACCGGGCGCGGCCGCCGGTGCTCGAGCGCCTGCCGCAGCTGAGCCCGGCCACGGTGGATCCGGCTGCGAACAGTTCCGAGCTTGACGCCCAGAGTGTCAGCGATCTCTTCGTACGACATGCCCTCGATGTCGCACAGGACGACGGCAGCGCGGTACTCGGGCGCGAGCGCCATCAGCGCGGCGTGAATGTCCCCGTCCAGGTGTCGGTCGTCAAACGCCTCGGCGGGAGTGGGCTCCGAGCCACCGAGGCGTGCCTCGGTCTCCTCGGCCAGGCCCTCGAACCGGATCCGCTGACGCCGCCGGGCCATGTCCAGGAACAGGTTGGTCGTGATGCGATGCAGCCAGCCCTCGAACGTGCCAGGGACATAGCTGTCGAGTGACCGGAATACCCGGACAAATACTTCCTGGGTTAGGTCCTCGGCGTCATGGCTGTTGCCGGTGAGCCGGTAAGCCAGCCGGTATACGCGCGCAGAGTGATCACGGACCACCGCCTCCCAGCTCGGCGGAGCCCACTGCGTCGCCACCGGTCCTGCATCGTCCACCGCGTCCCCCTGCAACGCTGCAACCTGCCGCCCGTAGTCACGTCAACCTGGGGCGGACCGGCCTTGTTCCGCGTGCCCCGCTGTCCTCGCTACAGGCCGTTCCGCTACTACCACTATGGCATCAATAACGGACGAGTTGCCTGGCCGGTTCCCTGAAGACTGCCTGGCCGCTAGGCTGCGGCCCTGGAAGAGGTGTGCGAGCGCGGCGGGGAGGCAGCCATTTCGATCAGCACGGGCATGCGCGGCTACGTCGATGACTTCCTTCCGGAGGACGAGGCGCTCATCAGCGCCCGGCGGAATGCCGCCGAAGTGGGCGGCGCGGCCCCGGTGAGCCCGCTCACCGGTGCCGCCATTCGCTTCACCGCCGCCGCCGTCGGCGCTCGCGCGGTCGTAGAGATCGGCACCGGATGCGGCACATCGGGCATCTGGCTGCTGCGCGGGATGCGCCCCGGTGCCGTGCTGACCACCGTCGATGTCGAACCCGAGCATCAGCGGCTTGCCCGTGCTGCCTACCTGGCGGCCGGATTCCCGGCCAGCCGGTACCGGCTGATCGGGGGTCTGGCACTCGACGTTCTGCCCAGGCTGGCAGACGGCGCGTACGACGTGGTCTTCTGCGACGCAGACCGGCAGGAATACGGCGACTATCTGGTGGCGGCACTCCGGCTGCTGCGGCCTGGCGGGCTCATTATCTTCAACGGGGTGCTGCCCGGCGGCAGTCCGATGGAGCGGATGCCAGCCGAAGCCGAGGTGCGGGCCGCCGCGGAACTCCGGGAGCAGGTTCGCTCAGACGAACGGCTCGTGCCGCTGCTGCTCCCGGTCGGCAACGGGCTACTGGCCGCCGCAAAGCAGGTCAGCTAGGCGAGTTCAGCCGACGGCAGAGTTCAGGGCGTCACCGAGCGATCGTGCCTCGTCCGGGGTTAGCTCGACCACGAGGCGCCCGCCGCCCTCCAGCGGCACCCTCATCACGATGCCACGGCCCTCCTTGGTGACCTCAAGCGGACCGTCACCCGTCCGCGGCTTCATCGCCGCCATTCTGTTCCCCTTCCCTGCTCATCAGTCTTGCTCGGCAATCCAGCACCGTCCCAGCGCCGCATCGAACCGCAGCCGCCGGGACCTTCAGGCCGGCGACGAAGTGCCCGGCCAACCTCCGCCAGCCACACGCATCTCGATCAGTCCCTCTATTATCCAGTGTTCAGCCTCCGTATGGTAACGATCAGGGCGGCTTAGCCCCGCGGAGGGAAGGAGCCCCGGGTGACCGATTCGGTGCTGTACGACGTAGACGGCGCGGTCGCCACGGTGACGATCAACCGGCCGGCCGCCCGGAATGCCCTGACCGCCGAGGCCAAGGCTGGCCTGCTAGCAGCGCTGCAGGCGGCCAGTGCGGCACCTGACGTCCGTGCCGTCGTGCTCACCGGTGCAGGCGGCGCCTTCTGCGCTGGCCAGGACCTGCGGGAGCACGCCGACTTGCTCGAGGCGGGCGCTGCCGTGGCGCTCGACACGGTGCGCACGCACTACAACCCGATCATCGAGGCCATCGCGCAGATGCCGAAGCCAGTCGTGGCCGCACTGCCCGGAGTCGCCGCGGGAGCGGGCGCTGGGCTGGCGTTTGCCTGCGACTTCCGCATCGCGGCGGAACGGGCGACGCTGCTGCTGGCTTTCGCCAGGGTCGGCCTCGGCGCTGATTCCGGCACGTCCTGGACCCTGCAGCGGCTCGTCGGGCCCGCCAGGGCGGCGGAACTGCTCATGCTTGCCGAGCCGGTCGACGCGCCGACGGCACTCGGCCTCGGCCTGCTTACCTCGGTGGTCCCCGATAGTGACCTGGCGGCCGCCGCCGCTGGACTCGCTGGCAGGCTTGCAGCCGGGCCCACCCTGGCCTACGCCGCGATCAAGGAGGGGCTGCGGTTCGCAGCCGCCCATGGCCTCAGTGACGCGCTGGAAAAGGAGGCGGAGCTGCAGACCAGGCTTGGCGACACGGCCGACCATCAGGCCGCGACCCGGGCATTCGTAGCAAGGCAGGAGCCGACCTACCTCGGGCGCTAGCTAGCCCGCCTCAGCGAGCGCGGCCTCCTCGTGCGCGCACACGATCTGCTCGACGACGTCCACCAGATCGGCGAGGTCGAACTGGTGATAGGAACCTGATGGCCCCCGCCAGTACACCTGGTCTCCGTGCCGCCACACCGTCAGGTGCCGGCTGAGCGAGAGCACTGACGTGTCGTCCATGTCCGCACGGACGATGCCGCCGGCGAGGCCCCGGTCGGCCAGCATGGCCTCGAGTTCGTCGGTGAGCCACTCGGGACTGTACCGGGGACGGCCGACATGACTCGGCAGCGCAGCAGGCGGTATCCGCAGTGCGAACCAGACGGCCTTGCCGGGCACCCGCCAGTTGCCGAGGCGCGACCGGCTCAGATGACAGCCCCACTGCCCAGCCGAAAGCCCGGCGACGACTTGCAGGCCACGGCCGCTGACCGAGTCCTCCGGCGCCCTGGCCATGCCTGGCGCTGTCCCGGCGTTCCAGTCGCGCTCGGTGTCGAACACCTTGCAGACGAGCTCCCTGGTCCGCCCCGTACCGCGCAGGTAGAGCCAGAGCTCCGGGATGCCCGCTGCCGCCCGCTGCCGACCAGGCCCGCCGGCGTCGTTCCGCTGCGCGTGCAGCGTGTTGGCCGCCAGTTCGCTGGCCATGGTCACGCCGTCGTGCAGCAGACCGGAGGGAAGCGAGAGCGCTGACGTCGCCTCCCGGAAATAGCTCCGGGCTGCCGCCGCACAGGTGGTGTCGATCGGAAGCGGTCGCGCGAAGCAGCCGCCGCCGCTGAGCCCGGCATCAGCCAGATTCGGCGCGTGGTCCGGCAGCCTCGCCAGTGCCTCGGCTGCGACCGGAGCCGCCAGCAGGCTGGCAGCTGAGGCAGGCGGAACGGCGCGAGCACTGTCGAGGCGAGACGAGCTAGTGACGACCGGGATGCCGGGCACGCTCGCGCCGCGGTCGGCAGGCGTGGGCGGCCGCATGCTCCTTCGCCCTCCCGGGTAAGGCTCAGTCGTAGCCCAGATTATGGGGCTTGTGCGAAGTTTCGCAATCGGATCGCGTTAATGACACGCGAAATGGCGTCGAACTCGCAGCTAATCAGCGGCACACGCAGGCTGCTAGGTGGTCATTGACAACGCCGCACGCCTGCATGGTGGCGTAGGCCGTGGTCGGCCCAGTAAACCGGAAGCCCCTGCTGCGCAGATCCTTGGCGAGGGCCCTGGAACCGCTCGTCTGCGACGGCACGTCCGCGAGGCTGACCGGCGCCGGGTCTGATGGTGTTGCGTACGTCCAGACCAGCGCCGCCAATCCGCCGGGCAGCGCGAGTGCAGCCCTGGCGTTCGCCACCGCCGCCTCGATCTTGGCCCTGTTCCGTACGATGCCGGCATCTCCCAGCAGCCGCTCGATGTCGCTGGGCCCGAAAGCGGCCACCGCGCTCATGTCGAAGCCGTGAAAGGCCCGGCGGAAGTTCTCCCGCTTGCGCAAGATCGTCAGCCAGGACAGGCCCGACTGGAACCCCTCCAGGCACAGGCGTTCGAAGATGCCGATGTCGTCGCGGACCGGTCGGCCCCACTCCTCGTCGTGGTACCGAAGGTATTCCGGGCTAGCCACGCCCCAGGGGCAGCGCAGCAGGCCGTCAGGCCCGGCAGCCGGCAGGCCCGATGTCACTCGGCTGGCCGCTGGTCGGCCGGGTCCAGCGCGGCCTGCCACCCCGGCTCCATCGGTACCTGGGCGACCGGCGGCTGGGCGACCGGCAGCTGGGCGACCGGCAGCTGGGCGACCGGCAGGTTGGCCGCGGCCAGCCGTCGGCGCAGGAGGTCTATCTCCGCGTCCCGTTCGGCGATTGCGTGGGCGATCTCGGTCAAGGCACGCTCGGTCGCGCCGGTGTCGTAGCCGAGCAGAGCGGCCGGCGGCCGGTAGTACGCCACGTCGTGCCAGCTGCGAAAGTCAGTGGCGACGGGCCTGGAAGGCAGATCCCTCGCCAGCTCACCGCCACGGCCCATGGCGACCACGACGACTCCCGCCAGGATCAGGATGGCGGCGATGACTATCACGGCAGACACACCGCAATGGTGCCACGGCCGGCTGTGTGCCGCGGTCAGGTCATGTCGGAGTAATTGCGCTCCGCGGCGTCGAGGCTGTGGGCCTCGGTGATGATCCGGACGACATCAGCGGGATCGTCGCAGACCTTGATGAGGTCTGGGTCGGCCGGTGAGATCTTCCCGCTCGCGAGCAGAGTCTCGGTGAACCAGGTGTGCAGGCCCTTCCAGTACTCGCTGCCCACCAGCACGATGGGAAACCGCGTGATCTTGCCGGTCTGGACCAGGGTCACGGCCTCGAACAGCTCGTCCAGAGTGCCGAAACCGCCGGGCAAGAACACGAATGCCTGCGAGTACTTCACGAACACGGTCTTGCGCACGAAGAAATAACGGAACTCGATGCCGATCTCGACGTACTCATTGATGCCCTGTTCCATGGGCAGCTCGATGCCGAGCCCGACGGAAACGCCGCCCGCCCGCATGGCGCCTTTGTTGGCGGCCTCCATGACGCCGGGACCACCGCCGGTGATGACCGCGTAGCCCGCCTGAGCCAGACCGAAGCCGATCTGCTCGGCCAGCTCGTATTCAGGACTCTCAGCCGGCGTGCGAGCCGAACCGAACACCGAAACCGCCGTCCCCAGCTCGGCCAGTAGCCCGAAGCCCTCGACGAACTCGGCCTGGATCCGCAGGACGCGCCACGGATCTGTGTGCACCCAGTCGGATGGCCCACGCCAGTCGAGCAGGCGCTGGTCAGTCGTGGTCTTGGGAACGTGCCTGCCCCGCAGCATGACGGGGCCCTGCCGGCGGATCCGACGCCGGGGATCGCTGCTCATGGCCCCAAACGTAACCCCAGCTGGCACCTGACCAGTCCCAACACCCTTGCCCATAGGTGAACCTTGGGTGCGCCGCGCACCCTAAGCCGAGACGCCGTGATCGCGGAGGATGTCGTTGAGCGCAGTCTTGTCGTGAGCGCTGCCCTCCGCCAGCCGACGGAGGACGAGGACGCACGGCAGCCCGAATTCGCCGCCATCGAAGGCGCGCATGCGGGTCCCGCCAACGCAGACCGACCAGGCCGGTGCTTCACCGCTGGGCAGCTCCGCACCGGTCTGCACGTCGATGACGTGGGTCGTCTTGGTCAGGATCGTTCCTGCCCCGAGCACCGCGCCGGTGCGGACCCTGGCCCCGTCGACGATCATGGAGCGGGATCCGACGAAGGCGTCATCCTCGATGACCACGGGCACCGCGTTTGGCGGCTCGAGCACGCCGCCGATGCCGACGCCGCCGGCCAGGTGGACGTTCTTCCCGATCTGAGCGCACGAGCCGACAGTCGCCCAGGTGTCGACCATGGTGCCGGAGTCCACGTAAGCGCCGATGTTCACGAATGACGGCATCAGGACCGCGCCCGGCGCCACATAGGCGCCCCAGCGGACGATCGAGCCGGCCACTGCCCGCACGCCCTCCAGCCGGGCCGTCAACGGCACCCGGTCGTGATAGCGGAAGTCCCCGACCTGCGACTGGACCATCGGCAGCACGCGAAAGGCCAGCAGGATTGCCCGCTTGGCCCGCTCGTCAACGAGGACGGCTCCGGTGTCGGTGTCCGGCCAGGCGACCCGGCACTGGCCGGAGTCGATCATGTCCACTGCGGCCACGACCAGGTCCTGTGCCTTGATGCTCTGCGGCGTCAGATCGGCCCGCTGCTCCCACAGTTCGTCGATCACAGCCGGCAACGGCGAGGAAGCCGTGCTGACCCGCACCGCGGCATTCGTCATGTCCCGGAGCCTAGTCGTGACCCGGGCCAGCCGGGCCGCAGACCCGGCCCGCGCCGGGTAACGTCATGGCGTGCTGTGGAACGCCAGGGCCCCGAGAAGAGGAGCGGGCCGATCCACCCGCCGGTCCTGGCTCGCCGCGATCGTCGTGGTCATCGTCGCGTCCGGCATCGGCTACCTGGTCCTGCAGCCGGGCAATCATGCTGCGCCGCGGCTGACGTTCTGCGTCGCCGACGCGGCCGGACGGAACTTGCAGCTCACCACCGGCCAGGCGGCCATCGCGGCCACGATCGCGGGCGTAGCGAGCCGGCGCGACCTGCCCTCCAGAGCCGTGGCCATCGCGTACGCGACGGCGCTGCAGGAATCGAAGCTGGCCAACCTGCACTATGGCGACCTCGACTCGGTCGGCGTGTTCCAGCAGCGGCCCTCGCAGGGCTGGGGCAGCGCCCGGCAGCTAGAGAACCCGGTCTACGCCACGGACCGGTTCTTTGACGCGCTGACCGCCGTGCCGAATTACCAGCGGCTGCCGATCTACGTTGCTGCTCAGGACGTACAGCACAGCGCGGACGGGCAGGCCTACGACCAGTACGCGGCAGTCGGCACGGCCTTGGCCGCCGCGTTCACCGGCGACGACCCGCACACGGTCTGGTGCAGCTACGCCGATCCCGCAGCCAAGCCCAGCCTCGTGGCGGCGGGCCAGGCCATGACCAGCGCGTTCGGGCTGATCGCCCAGCCCGCTGCCGCAGGCAGGGCGATGTCCGTGCAGGCCCGCTCGCAAGCGCAGGGCTGGGCCGTGGCAGCGTGGCTGGTGTCGAACGCCGCGGCCTATGGCATCACGAATGTCCGGTTCCAGGGATTGCAGTGGCTCGGCTTTACCGGTCCGGGCCGGTGGACGACAGACGCCAGCACGGTACGGTCGCCGGGTGCCACGGCCGGGGTCCAGTTCGGCTGATAACCTGCGGTTCCCGGGACCGGCTGGGCCACGTCTCCGAGAGGTCCACGCCATGGTCAGGCCGGGAGGGCGATACTGGTGGCGAGCCGCGACACCGGCGCCAGCCGTGATCGCTGAGCGCACCGGAGCGCGGACGGAATAGGAGAGCGCGGAAGTGACCTACATCATCACGCAGCCTTGCGTCGATGTGCTCGACAAGGCGTGCATTGAAGAATGCCCGGTCGACTGCATCTACGAAGGGGAGCGGATGCTCTACATCCACCCCGACGAGTGCGTGGACTGCGGCGCCTGCGAGCCGGTCTGCCCGGTCGAGGCAATCTTCTACGAGGACGACGTGCCTGACCAGTGGAAGGACTACTACAAGGCCAACGTCGAGTTTTTTGCCGACCTCGGCTCACCGGGCGGTGCATCAAAGACCGGCAAGATCAACTCGGATCACCCGCTCGTGGCTGCCCTGCCACCCCAGGAGACCGAGCACTAAGACAGCCGTGGCAGCGACGGACTGGCTTCCGGACTTTCCGTGGGACTCGCTGGCGGCGGCGACTGAGCTAGCCCGCGCGCACCCCGGTGGTCTTGTCGACCTGTCGGTCGGCACCCCCGTCGACCCTGTGCCGGACACCGTGCAGGCCGCGCTGCGCGACGCGGGTAACTCGCCTGGATACCCCCTGACGGCGGGCACCGCTGAGCTTCGTGAGGCCGCCGCTGGCTGGCTGTCGCGCCGACACGGCGTCGCGGCAGATCCTGCGGCGGTCCTGCCCGTCATCGGCACCAAAGAGTTCATCGCCTGGCTGCCCACGCTGCTGCGCTGCGGCCAGGGGGATGTCGTCGTTTACCCCGAGCTGGCGTATCCGACCTACGACGTGGGGGCACGACTCGCCGGCGCCACGCCGATCGCCGCCGACGGACTCGTCGCGCTCGGACCCCGTCGGGTCGCGCTGGCCTGGCTGAACTCGCCGTCGAATCCGACCGGCCGGGTGCTGCCGCCCGAGCACTTGCGCAAGGTCGTCGGCTGGGCCAGGGAACGGGGCACGGTGGTCGCATCGGACGAGTGCTACATCGAGCTCGGCTGGGAGGCCGAGCCGCTCTCGGTGTTGCACCCGGACGTCTGCGAGGGCTCCCACCAGGGGTTGCTGGCGGTGCACTCGCTCTCGAAGCGCTCCAACATGGCCGGTTACCGGGCCGGATTCGTCACCGGCGACCCCGCATTGATCGCCCGGTTGCTCGAGGTGCGCAAGCACGCAGGGATGATGGTGCCCGGCCCCGTGCAGGCGGCAATGACCGCGGCCTTGCGCGATGACACGCACGCGGACCAGCAGCGGGACGTCTACCGGGCGCGACGGAAGGCGCTCTGGCCGGCGCTCGCTGCGGCCGGCTGGACCGTCGAGGAATCCGCGGCCGGCCTGTACTTGTGGGCCACTCACCCCGAGCTTGACGGGCGCGCCTCAGTCCAGCGGCTGGCGCGGGAAGGCATCCTGGTGGCCCCTGGCGAGTTCTACGGCCAGGACGGCGTCCGGCACATTCGGGTCGCGCTGACGGCCACTGACGAGCGGATAGCCGCCGCCGTGGGCCGACTGGCCAGGCTGGGTGCCAGCGCCTGACGCTCTCGCGGCAAAGGCCGGCGGGTAGGGATCGATGCGGGCATACTGGCTGCAAGCCCTAGCCGGATGCAGCGAGCCTGCCGGTTGACATGCTGGGAGGTGCGGCGTCGGATGCCCGAGTCCGAGTCCTTTGACGCTTTCTACGCCCGGACGGTGTGGAACGTCACCAGCCAGATGCACGCTCTTGCTGGCGAGGACAGCGCAGCCGACCACGCGATCCGCGAGGCATACGCCCAGGCCTACCAGCAGTGGTACGAGGTGGCCGACTATCCGGACACAGAAGGCTGGGTGCTCTCGATAGCCAGGGAGGCCTACGAGCGTCGCCGGCCCGAGGCAGCCGCGAGGCCGGTCACGCAGGCTGCCACCGGGCACGACTCGCTCAGCTGGCCTGGCCTTTACCGGCCGCGCACGCCCGCCGCGACGTCCGACGATCCCGCTGCCACCATCGGCGGGCCGTTCGTGGGGATGGCCGCAGCGCCCGCCGTCGGCACGGCTGGCCCGCCGGCCGGCGACCTGATCGGTCACCCCGCTGCGGGCGGGGTCGGCCTGGTTCCTGGGCCACCGGGCGGCGCCACCGCTGCCCTGGCCGGAGCTGATCAGGGGGCACCGCCGACCCGGACCGTGCCGCCGGGTCCCCCGCGCCCTGGCCGGCCGAGTTCCCGCCGCAGCGTGGTGGCGCTGACCGCGGCGGTCGCCGTGATCGTGGCCGCCGGCACGGTCTACCTGACGACACGAGGCCACCCGGCAGGGAACTCCGCCCAGCACCACGCCGCCGGGAACAAGGGGCCGGTCATGCTCGGGGCCGGCCAGACCGGCAGCCGCAGCGCGATCCCGTGGCAGATCGTCGGCAGGGGCTGGACCCTCGCGGAGGTGTCCAGCGCGCCCGCCACGACGGCCGCCGGCGCCGTGGCCAATGGGACGACGACCACGTACCTGGTCGATCCTGCGGGCGGTCGCTACCAAGTTGAGACCTCCTCGCCCGGCGTAACGCCCCTGCTGCTGGCCTGGACCGGCGACACCCAGGACGCTCTGCTGGCGGTGCCGCCCAGCTCGCCCGGCGGCAGCGCGAGCTACGAGCTGCTGTCGACGAGGGCGGGCACGATCACCCCCCTGCCGTTGCCGGCCAACGTCACGGCGGTCGGCTTCACCAGACCGGACGGTGAGAACATCCTGGCTGTCCGCACGACCTCGGACGCGTTCAAGCTGCAGCGCTACAACCTGCAAGGAGAAGTCCAGGCCACCATCGGATCGCTGCCCCGCAAGTCGGGTTCCCCCGACTGGGTACCGGGCTGCGGCATCGGCTGCGGTGCGCTCAGCTCCCCGGACGGCCTGACCGACATCTGGGGCGTCACCGGGGACGAGATGCAGCTGGTGGGCAACGCCGGCGGCGGGAAGGTCACCAGGCTGACCGTGCCGGGCGGCACCTCGTGCGTGCCGCTGACCTGGCACAGCTCAACGACGGTGCTGGCGTACTGCACGGTCAACGGTCAGCCCTACCCGAATGGCCAGCTGTGGCTGGTGCCGGTAGACCACAGTGCGCCGACGCCGCTCACGAACCCGTCCGGTTCGCAGGACTTCTCCGGGGTGGCGACCGGCGCCTGGCAGGGCCCGGGCGCCTGGTTTGCCACCGAGACAGGGGCGTCCACGTGCACCGGGAGCGGGCAAAGAGGATTGTCTGTGGCCACGGTCAGCGGGGGCTCTCTGCAGCCCGTCACGGTTCGCGGCACCAGCAACAACCGCAACGCGATCGTGTCGGTGTACCGGGGCCAGCTCCTCCTGCTGGGGCAGACAAGCTGCGCTGGCACGTCCTCACTGATCTGGCTGAACCCATCGACCGGCGGCACTACGACCGTGCTGGCTGGACAGTCCGGCCAGATCGGCGTGCTGGCGGCGGTTCCGTACGGAATCGGCCCGACCGCGACCAGCGTCGGATAAGAATCAGCCCGCTACGCCCTGACCGGACCGCCGCTGCGCCAGTACTCGCCGCCCGCACGGTCCATGAGTTCCTCGTCGATCAGGTACCTGCGCAGCGTGGCGTAGTCCGGGTGCAGGGCACGGAGGACCTCGTTCACCCGGCGCTCGGGGTACCGCACCCCCGGCTCGAACGCCTGGGCTATCTCGGCCAGGAGCAGTACTCGCCGGGAATGCTTCGCCGGGATCGCCTCGAGTCTGCCGTTCCTGAGGTAGCCACGCAGCTGGACGTTGTCGGCTAGTGCCTCAAGCACTTCCGCCGGGCTGGCTTCCGTCATCTGGCCATTCTCGCGCGAGCATGAGGCACGCCGCCGACCCACCGCCGCACAGCTGGCCAAGATCGACACCATCCCACGGTGCATTCTTCAGCTCTGGCCGCGCAACCGTAGGCTTGCTTCCATGTTCCGGCTGTATGACACCCGGCTCCGCGAAGTCACCGAGATCCGTCCGGCCGGCTCCGGCCAGCTCCGCATGTACACGTGCGGTCCTACCGTCTACCGGTTCGCCCATCTCGGCAACCTGCGGGCGTTCCTTCTCCCCGACTTGATCCGGCGCAACGCCGAGCGGCACGGCTTGTCGGTCGTCGTGTGCCAGAACATCACCGACGTCGGCCACCTGGTCGACGACACCGAGAGCGACGCGACCGGCGAGGACAAGGTCCTGTCCGAGGCGCGCGCCGAGGGCAAATCAGCGCTAGAGGTAGCGCAGTTCTACACCGAGGCGTTCCGCGCCGACTGCGCCGCGCTCAACCTGCTGCCGCCCGATTACTCGCCACGCGCATCCGAGTCGATCGAGCTGATGATCGACATGATCGGCAAGCTCATCGCCGCCGGGCACGCCTATGCGACCGACACCGGATCGGTCTACTTCGACGCGCGCAGCTTCACCGACTACGGCGCGATCTCTGGCAACCGGCTTGACTCGCTGCGGCCGGGCTACCGGTCGGCAGGCGAGGTAGACGACCGTAAGCGATTTCACGCCGACTGGGCGCTGTGGAAGGAAGCCCCCACCGGCCGCGAACTGACCTGGCCGACGCCGTGGGGTACCGGGTTCCCCGGCTGGCACACCGAATGCTCGGCGATGTCGCTGCGGTTCCTCGGCGAGGTGATCGACATCCACACTGGCGGCATCGACCTGCGGTTCCCGCACCACGAGGATGAACGGGCCCAGTCGAACTCGCTGACCGGGCGCGACGTCGTGCGGCACTGGGTGCACGCCGAGCACGTGCTGTTCGAGGGCCGGAAGATGGCCAAGTCGACGGGGAATGTGGTGCAGCTGTCCGACCTGGCCGACCGCGGCCTCGATCCGCTCGCGGCTCGGCTGGCGTTCCTGGAGCACCGGTACCGGCAGCAGCTGAACCTCACCTGGGACACGCTGACGGCGGCGGACGGCACGCTGCGCCGCTGGCGAGAACTGGTCGCCGACTGGGCCGACGAGCCGAGCAAGCCGATGTGCGCGGACTACTCCGCCGCGTTCACCGGTGCTCTGGATGACGACCTCGACACGCCAGCGGCGCTTCGCACGCTGCGCGAGCTGGCGAGAGACCAGCAGATCCCTGCTGGGTCCAAGTTCGAGACGTTCGCCGCTGCCGACCGGGTGCTCGGCCTGGACCTGGTGAGCCTGGTGGGCAAGCCGCGCGTTCGAGCAGCGTTGCCGGCCGGGGCCGAGCCGAAGCTCGCCGAGCGGGCCGCGGCGCGCGAGCGCAAGGACTTCGCTGCCTCGGACCGGCTGCGCGCCGAGCTTGCCGAGATGGGCGTCGCCGTCGCCGACACGCCCGAGGGCCAGACCTGGACCGTGTCGGCACCCGCCTGACCGGCAAGCGCCTCAAGCGCAACAGATCGCCGGGCTGTGGGCAGTGGCTGCAACAGATCGCTGCTGATACGCAGGAGTCACGAGCGCTGCCTGATGCCTGATACTCCTAGGCTGAACTGAGCTAGATCAAACGGCCGCATCGCCGCGCCCAGGATCTTTCCGCGAAGCTCCGCCGCCGAACGGGAGTGCCCTGTTATGACCGAAGCCACGCGACCGGCCGCGCGAGTAGCCCGGCGCCGGACCTATCTCATGTGCCCGCCGGAGCATTTCGCCGTTGAGTACGCCATCAACCCCTGGATGAACCCGGACGAGCCAGTCGATACCGCGCTCGCGATGCGCCAGTGGGAGCACCTGCGCTCGGTGTTCTCCAGTCTCGGCCACGAAGTCCACACGGTCCCGCCCGTACCAGGTCTTCCGGACATGGTATTCGCCGCCAACGGCGCGACAGTGATCGGCGGCAGCGTGCTGGGCGCGCGCTTCCGGTACCCGCAGCGGCAGCCGGAAGCGCAGGCCTATCTCGGCTGGCTGCGCGCCAACGGCGCCGGGGCAGGCGAGATCCGCGAGTCGCAGGTGGTCAACGAGGGTGAGGGCGACATCGTGCTCGCCGGCCGCGCCATCCTGGCCGGTCACGGCTTCCGCACCGATGAGGCGGTCGTCGCCGAGCTCGCGGACCTGTTCGGCCTGCCGGTCATCAGCCTGCGCCTGGTGGACCCGCGTTACTACCACCTCGACACCGCGCTCGTGGTGCTGGCTGACGGTGCGGCCGCGTACTACCCGGCAGCATTCGACGACGCCAGCCGGGCGGCGCTAGCCGGGTTTTTCAGCGAGCTGATCGAGGCCAAGGACGAGGACGCCGAGGTCCTCGGGCTCAACGCGGTCAGCGACGGCCGCAACGTCGTGCTGCCCGAGCGGGCAACCAGCCTGGCGGGCCAGCTCGCCGCCGCTGGCTTTACCCCGATCGGGGTAGACCTGTCCGAGTTGCTGAAGGCAGGGGGCGGCCCCAAGTGCTGCACGCTGGAGCTGAGGTAGGCAGGCATACAGCCAGGTAGCGAGCACGATCCGCGCAAGCCAGGGAGGCAGGGTCATGGCAGGCACAGCCGGTCCGAGGGCGGCGGCGCTACGCGCGCAGGCAGCGGCGCACAGCGCCCACAACTATCACCCGCTGCCGGTGGTGATCTCCGAGGCTGACGGCGCCTGGGTCACCGACATCGACGGCACCCGGTACCTGGACATGCTCGCGGCCTACTCGGCCATCAATTTCGGCCATCGCCACCCGCGGCTGGTCGCGGCCGCGCAGCGCCAGCTCGAGCGGGTCACGCTGGTGAGCCGGGCGTTCGAGCATGACCAGTTCGGGCCGTTCTGCGCCGAGCTGGCGGCGCTGGCGGGCATGGAGATGGTGCTGCCGATGAATACGGGCGCAGAGGCTGTTGAGACCGCGATCAAGACCGCGCGCAAGTGGGGCTACGAGGTCAAGGGCGTGCCGGACGAGCAGGCCGTGATCGTGGTGTTCGACGGGAACTTCCACGGCCGGACCACCACGATCATCAGCTTCTCCACGGACCCCGACGCCAGGGACGGGTTCGGCCCTTACACCCCGGGCTTCCGCGTCGTGCCGTACGGCGACCTGTCCGCCCTGGCCGCCGCGTTGGACGAGAACGTGGTCGCCGTGCTCGTCGAGCCGATCCAGGGCGAGGCAGGCGTGCTGGTCCCGCCGGCCGGCTTCCTGGCGGGCGTGCGCGAGCTGTGCACGGCACACGGGATCTTGTTCATCGCCGACGAGATCCAGTCCGGCCTGGGACGCACCGGCACGACGTTCGCCTGCGAGCACGAGGACGTCGTGCCCGACATGTACATCCTGGGCAAGGCGCTCGGCGGCGGCATCGTGCCCATCTCGGCCGTGGTGTCGTCAGCGGACATCCTCGGCGTCTTCCAGCCAGGCCAGCACGGCTCCACCTTCGGCGGCAACCCGCTGGCCTGCGCCGTCGCCCGTGAGGTCATCGCGATGCTCGCCACCGGCGAGTACCAGGAGCGCTCGGCCAAGCTGGGCGCCCACCTGCACAACCGGCTGTCCTCGCTGCCGGAGGGTGAGGTCAGGCAGGTCCGCGGCCGCGGGCTCTGGGCGGGCGTCGAGTTCACCAGCCGGCCCGGCCGCAAGGTCAGCGAGGCGCTCGCCCAGCGGCGGGTGCTGGCCAAGGACACCCACGGCACAACGATCCGGCTCGCGCCTCCGCTGGTCGTCAGCGAGGACGACCTCGACTGGGGGATCGATCAGCTCGAGGCCGTGATCAGAGGGTAACGGGGTTAGCCTCGGCGCATGCCGAACGCCCCGGCGCGGCCGCTGCCCGCGAGCCCATGACCTTGCAGGTCGTCTTCGAGACGCACGCCACGACGCTAGACAACGAAGCGGGGATCGCGACCGGCTGGCTGCCAGGGGAGCTGTCCGCCGCAGGGCACCAGCAGGCTGCCGAGCTTGGCCGGCGCCGGTCAACCGACGGCATCACCGCGGTGTTCTGCTCCGACCTGGCCCGTGCGGTGGAAACGGCCGCGATCGCCTTCGAAGGCACCGGCATTCCGGTGCTGCTCGACTGGCGGCTACGCGAGTGCGACTACGGATCGCGGAATGGCACGTCGGCCGCGGACATGCATGCGCACCGCGCCGAGCATGTGGACCAGCCGTACCCTGGCGGGGAGAGCTGGCGGCTGGCCACGGCCCGAATGGGCCGGTTCCTGGCTGACGTGCCGCTCCGGTGGTCCGGGCAGCGCGTGCTGGTCATCGGGCACGTCGCCACCCAGTGGGGACTGGAGATCGCGATGATCGGCACCCCACTAGAAGAACTGGCCAGCCGCCCGTTCGACTGGCAGCCAGGCTGGGAGTATGTCGCTCACTAGCTGTTGCTACCCCTGGTAGCATCGATTCATGGCTGCTGGCGCAGATGATGACCTCGGGGCCGAACCCCCAGCGCCTCTCAGAGCACTCGAGCAGGCAATGCGGCACGCGCTCGAGAGTTACTCGAGTGAGCAGGTTCTCGAACGGATCGTGGCCGTCTTGCCAACTGGTCGTCCGGAGCCGGGCGGCAGTCCGAGGCCCGGCTTGCATGGCAGAGTGGAAAAAGTCAGCGTCTCCCTGCCGAGGGAGCTGACTGAGGCCATTCGAGCCCGAACTGGCTCTGGCGGATTTAGCCGCTATGTGGCTGATGCTGTCCAGGAGCGCTTCCATCACGACCAGCTGGGCGACCTGCTCGACGAACTCGAGGCCGAGCACGGCCTGGTTCCTGAGGAGATACGACAGCAGACGAGGCGGCTATGGCCCGATCAATCGCTGTAGGCGGGGCGTTGATCCTGGACGCCGAGGGGTTAGTCAAGCTGGCCGAAGGCAACCATTTCGCGCTTTCGTTTGCGCGGGATGCTCACGATCGCAGCGGCCGGGTCATAACGGCCGCATCCACGATTGCCGAGGT
>Ga0126373_10000667_pt1 | contig 23006 bp, 21 predicted proteins | sample PanSoiMetPlot_11_FD_92545 | JGI IMG/M metagenome (GOLD analysis project Ga0126373, IMG submission 92545) | Tropical forest soil microbial communities from Panama - MetaG Plot_11 | ecosystem: Environmental > Terrestrial > Soil > Tropical forest > Bulk soil | place: Panama | collected 2016-02-17 | reverse complement strand
GCTCGAAGTGGGGCTTGTGGATCGGCCGATGGGCTGTGGCCGCGTGCAGCTTTGCACCGCGGCGCGCATCGTCCGCACGGAAGAAACGGACATGCCCGGCTGGCACGGCTACGCGGCCACGTTTGACGATTTCGCGATCGAACACGACGACGCCGTGCCGCGGCGCTACGTAACGCGCTAAGCCTTCACTTTGATACGATTCTCCGCGCCGTGAATCACTCCCCTGTGCGTGTGCGCGCCGTGTTGTTCGATTGGGACGGCACGCTTCTCAATTCCTATGCGGCCGATTCGCGCGCATATCTCGCGATGTTTCGCGAGATGAAGATCAACTGGACGATCGAAGACCTGGACCGGCACTATTCGCCGAATTGGTACCGAGTTTATCGCGCGGCTCGTTTGCCGAGAGCGCTTTGGCAGGAGGCCGATGCGCAGTGGGCTCTGGCTTACGACCAAGAAAAACCCCGCTTGCTTCCTGGTTCGCGCGGGGTGCTGCGGCGGCTGAGCCAGGATTTTCGCCTCGGAATCGTCACCAGTGGCAACCGGCGGCGGGTACGGCGTCAGCTACATTCATACGAACTCCGGGAATACTTCTCTGCATGCGTTTGCGCCGAAGATACGGCAAAGAAAAAGCCCCATCCGGAGCCGTTGCATCTCGCGCTGAAGAGAATCCGCTGCCACCGGCAAGAAGCAGTCTACGTGGGCGACACCGCTGAGGACATGGAAATGGCCAGGCGCGCCGGGGTGCGAGCCATCGGCGTACGCGGGCCGTTTCCGACGGCCGCGCGTCTTGTGGCGGCTCGTCCCGATGTTTTGCTGAATTGCATCCGCGAACTACCGAAGTATCTGCGGCTGCTTACGACGGACGAGGCCTAATGGGATGGCGGCTTTGACTGCGCGGGCGTTGCCGGCGCGGGCGATTGCGACGGTTGGCCCGCTGGCGGTGATGCCGCAGTTGCGTTCGCCGGCGCGGGCGCTCCCGGCGCCGCTGCGTCGTACAGCTTGAAATTCGACGACTTGATCACAACGCGCAGCGGCAATTGGACACCGTTTTGCCCTGGAATCGAATCGTCCGAACGCGTGTACGTGGGCAACCAGAACTTGTTTTTGAAATTCTCGCGGTAGGTCTCGAACATCGAAAAAGGGAGCTTTGTGCCGTTGCCCGCAATTTCGCTCACAAACTTGCCATAGCTTTTCACGATTGCGAAGTCGCGGTCGTCCACCCAGATCACTCCATCGAAGAACCGCCGCTTCCGACTGAGCGCCTTCGGCTTTACTTGGAAAACATAAGTGCTCAGCTCATCGAGCTTGTCCGTACCGGCGTATTTGAAGTCGTAGTTCCCGATTTCGTCGGGCGTAAGGACGAAGAGCGGCAGGCTGGCGATCGTCCGGACGTCCTCGAGCGAAAACGACGTCAGCTTCAGATCGGATTCGGGTTGTTTTGTCACGCGCATATACCGCTGTCCGTCGGGCTTCGTATACATCTCGCCGCTTACAACGAATTTGCCGCCGGGGTCCGTCATTTCTTCCACGCGGACGGTTTGATCGAAGATTGCCTCGTCGTACTCTTTTTTCATGACGGCTTCGTTGGCGGCAAAGCGTTTGATGATTTCGGGCGCCGGCAGAGGCGGGGGCGGCGGTGTCGGTTCGTTCGAAACGCGATGAACCTCGAACTTTGGAGGCGGCGGGATGGGGCCCTTTTCGTCCTGTGCCCGCGCAGTTGCCGCGGACGCGGCGCAGACAATCAGGCAGCCAAAAATCGCGGGAATTCTTCTCATTGCTTTCATTTCGTTAGATGCAATCTCGCAGGCGGCAGTCTATCGCCAGAAGCTAGAGTAGGCGGGCCAGCCGGCATCCGCCGAACAGATTCTAGCGTAAGCGCAACCATCACTGAGAGCTGAGCACCCGAATCCGGATGGCATAGTGGGTGGCGTTGCCGCCGGGCGATAACGTCGGGAATTGAAGGCGAAACAGGGCGGAGAAGGTCTTGGGTTCAATCGTCAGCTGTGCACATTCGTCAGAGCATTCCCATTCAAATGCGGTCCTTGGCCTGCCCGTTGTTTGAATCTCCACATGGTTCGATCCTGTCGGGACGACGTAAAGCTTCGCGTTGCGCACAAACTTCTCGCAGTGCACCCTGGAATCCGCGGTAGAGGAGGTGGAAGTCGCTGTCCCAGGTGTGTCTTTCCAGCAGAATTGCGTCGGATGCTCGTCTGAGGCGACACCAGGAAACGAATTGATCGCCACAAAAGCTTGTGCCGGATGGGGCGCCGTCGCAGTCCCCGCATCACTCGGCGCACCGAGCGACACCTGGTAATCCACGCGCAGCGTATTTTCGTCCTCGAGTTGAACGGTTTTTTCAATCCGCGCTCCGGCTGGAAACACGTCAGGGGCCTCGTAGCGCAACCGCAGCGAGGAGGTAGGTGCTTCGCCCAGCCACTCCGCGGCGTAAGGACGATTGAAAAGGCCCCATCGACCGCTCGGGCGCGCTTCGCTTGATCCCTGCGATGGCGGCGTAAATGCGAACGCGTCGCGCAGCAAACCCGCGCTCGTTGAGATATTGCCGCCAGACGCTTTGTCAATGAATCCAAACGCCTGGCCGCCGGACTCAGGCGACACGATCAATCGCAACTTAGCATTTTCGATCACCCACTCGTCCGCGCCGTCGCGATCGAAATCATAGCGATAGGCGGTCGTGCCTGCGTCGTGCAGTTTCAAGAACACGACCGGAGTGGTGCGGTCGTCCTTTCCGCTCTGCACGCGAATCGTGCTGTGAAGTAAAATGTCGCCTGCGGCGTCTTGCGCCGGAGCCGGCGTTGGGTTCTGCTTGTCGTTCGAGCGCACGCGAATCTTGTCCACGGAGATCCCCGGAGCCGGGATATGGAACATGCCGATGCCGCGGAGGTCGCCATCAATAGAAATCGTGCCGTCCCGCCGATTTAAGGGATCGCGATTTTCGCCTTGCACCAGCACAGAGCCCTGACGGTTCGCTTCGAGAAGCACGAGCGGCGGATACGTCCGCAAAAATGAGCTTCCTCCGGTGGGCAACCGAATCGAATTCAACACTGCAAAATCGAGATCTTGCGGAATTGGCTTGCTGTTTTTTTCAGGCTCCGGTTGGTCGGGTCGGTAAGGCAATTCAATTTTTAGTGTGCGCAGAAATCCAGGCGCTGCGCCGCGCGGCACCACAACCTGTAGTTCCTTCTCCGAGGCGGTCCACACGGCTTCTGACCGGGTTTCTTCGAGTAGGATGTGCGACGGTTGGCGGCCCAAATGAAGGCGGATTTCGGCCCGGGCGGGGACGTACAGCAGCAGCTCGAGGGTTTTTCCTTCGCGTTGCGTCCCGAGGAGTTCAGCCCCGCTTGTCACGATCGATTCAGAGCAAGCGGTCACACCCTTCGAGGCGCAAAGCGGGGTCTGAATCGGCAGTAAAAGAGAGTCACGCGCTGGAACCGTGATATGCATCGGTAGGTAGTCTGTAAGGGTGCTCCTCGCCGAGGCATCGGCCGGAAGCACATCGAGGGAAACCTCACGGGGCTCCGCCGAAGAGAGATTCGTGACGCTCAGCAACGCCTTGCCGCCAGTGCGGCCACCCAACGGGGCTGACCCATCGTTCGAGACAATTTCAGATATCGCCAAATCCCTCGATCCGTTCAGACTGCCGGCCAGCCGGACGCTCGGCCGCACATTCGCTGCCATGAGAATCTCTCGGAGCACCGTTACGGACCCGTAGGACTCCGGACGCGCGTGGCTTTGCGAAAATGTCTCGTTGAGCGCGATCCACGAAAAAAAATCCTTCGTTGATTCGACAACTTCGCCGTTGCCGAACGGTCGCCGGCTGCGGATCGCGGATTCGCCGCCGGGGTTCGATGACTCGGCGGCCGATGCGGCGCTCGAATCAAAGAGCTGACCGATCGTTGCGCCCCCAGGACGAAAAGGACAAACAGCAAGCGTGCCGCCCTCGCGCACATACTCCACGAGGGTTTTCTGCGCCGTCTCAGAAAGCATAAGTCTCTCGTTTTCGCCTTCAAGCGTCGGCAGAAAAAGAATCGGATCGCGCAATAGTTGTTTCACCGGCTGATATTGGGGATCGACGACTTCACTCGAGAGTAGCGCCACGTGTGCGAGCCTTTCGATTTGCATGACGGAACGAGAGATTCGACGAATGTCTTCCGCCTGAAGTTGGTCCTGTGCATATGCGCCGAGCGGATAAATGATCCCGAAGTCGGCTCGTTTGTGCGAAGCAGCCAGCGTCGAACCCCAATAGTCCAGGAGCCGCCCGTTCCGTTGGACGGCGCGCAGCCGCGGCTGGCGTTCGCCGTCCGAACCAAAAGCTGCATCCCAGCGGTAGGCGCGATTGGCCCACGGGACCGAGAATCCGGCGGGCGTGTAGGTGTCTTGCAACGGAAGATAACTGAGGCCTTGAATCCCGTTGGCAATGAGCAGGCGGGAACTGAGCAGCGTGTTTTCCGGAGGACTTTCCTGGGGTCGGTCGTCATCGGCTGGCGCGTACCAGCCGGCTTGGAATTCGACCATCGCCGCGGGAAAACTGGGCTGCGTCTTTAGTTCTTCAGTGAAGAATTCGAGTTCGCTCAAATCCAGGGCAGTCAGTGCGTTGTCCGCATCGTCGGTTTCGGAGCCTAAGGCCGTCGCTGGCGGCCGCAGATACCATTGGCCCATCACGCCAATCGGTGGCTCCAAACGTGACCCTGCCGCCGCGACTCGCATGTCTGTCGGGTTGATGAAAACAGGTGCGTCCACACCACCGTCGCGAACGGCATCGCGCAGACTCTGCACATAACCCCAAAACTCGGCCCCAGCGCGGTTCTCGCGCCCAAGCGCAAAGTCATCGCCAAGTTGAACGAAAAGCAGCGTTCCTTCCGGGTCGCCGGTCGCTGTGCCCGTCCCACTCTGCTCAACGTCGATCTGCTGGCGTCGCGCAGAATATGGCGCGAGCTCGTTCGCCACGGTCGTGAGCCACTCCCGCGCGTAACGCATGTGCGTTTTATTCTCAAGCCAGCCAGTCGCGGCAGCCTCTGCGTCGCGCGCGTTTAAGTTGTCGAGCGGCGGATACCTGCCCTCCAGCAAATCAACGCGGTCCATCTTGTATTCGGGACGCGAGAGTAGCCAGTCCGGATAGCCACCGTTCTTCCATTCATTCAGAATCTCCGGGCCCGGTCTCGCAATCAGATGGAATCGCTTCTGCGCGACCAACCGAAGCAAGCCACGAAGGTCGCGCCTCGCATTTGAATGTCCGTCGAAATCGTACGCGCCCTCGGCCGGCTCGTGCCAGTTCCAGGGAATGTAAAGGTCGATCGTGTTGATTCCCGCCGCGCGATACCGATTCAGCCAAAGCTCCCAAAGATCCCTTGGCATCCGGTAGTAGAAAAACGCGGCCGAATGAACGAAAAATGGCGCTCCGTCCACTCGCAGTTCGGGATATCCGTTGTGTTGGACGACATCTACTCCACGCTTCGGAACTTGAGGCGGTGCTTGCCGCCTTACCAGCGAGCTGTGACAGATCACGATCAGCAGAATTCCGAGCGCCGGGATACGCAACGAGGCACGGCCGGGCAGGGAATCGCGCAGCGTTCCATGACCGGATGAGAAGCTCATGTTGGCGGGATTCTGACACGATTCCTAGCGAACACTGCCATGTTTCCGTCCGGCGTCCGCTTTGGCCATCGGCAGTTTGCTGTCGCCGCGCGCAGCTGCTCTGCTAAACTCTTGCGTTTGCAGTTCAGTGGTTCAAGGGGTCGTGGGCGACACCGGCGCGAAACTCGAAGCCAGGCGGTACTTCGTGAGCGGGGTTGTGCAAGGAGTCGGATTTCGCTATTTCGCGCGGGGCGCAGCCCAACGGGCAGGCGTGGTGGGCTACGCGAAGAATCTCTCGGACGGTCGCGTGGAAGTTTACGCAATTGGACCGCCGCAATCGCTGGCGGGGCTGCGCACTGAACTTGAGCGGGGACCTCGCTTTGCCAGTGTCTCTGACGTGGCCGAAGAAAATGCCGCGGTCGATTCACAGTATTCCGACAGCTTTTCGATTGAGCACGACGCCTGGTAGCGCGGCGTTCCCGTAACAACGGAGAAATTCACGAGGAGACGATGGACGATCTGAAGAAGCTGATCCGCGAAATCCCCGACTACCCCAAGCCGGGCATTCTTTTCTACGACATCACCACCCTGCTGAAGGACAAGCGCGGATTTCACTCGATGGTGGACTCGCTATGCGACCACTACGGCGGCGAGCCCGTCGATGTGGTCGCCGGAATCGAAGCGCGAGGATTTATTTTTGCTCCGGCGCTCGCTTATCGTCTCGGCGCCGGCTTTGTCCCTGTGCGAAAGCCGAAAAAACTACCATGGCAGACGGCGTCGGTCACCTATCACCTCGAATATGGCAGCGATCAACTGGAAATTCACAAAGACGCGGTGAAGCCCGGCCAGCGTGTCCTGATTTGCGACGATCTGCTTGCCACCGGCGGCACGGCATCCGCTGCCGTCAAGCTTGTGCGCCAATTGGGTGGAGAAGTAGCCGGCGCAGCCTTTGCCGTCGAGCTGAATTTTCTAAACGGCCGTTCAAAACTCGCCGGTGTGGACGTTTTCTCCCTGCTGAAATACGACCAATAAGCGCCCTGGGGGGCAGCACGCTATTTTTGTGTGGCTGCCGTCGACGCTCTTCCAACCGATGCGGCCCTTCGCTGTCTCACAACTTCGAACAGCATAACCCCGGCTGCCACAGAAGCATTCAATGACCGAACCGGCCCGGTCGTGGGAATCGACACCAGGAAATCGCATCGTTTTCGCGTCAGCTCGTGCAGCCCCTCTCCTTCTCCGCCTAGGACAATTCCCGTCGCACCTTTCAGGTCAATATCCGTAAAGCTCTTCTCGGCGCGCTCGTCAAGTCCCACCAGCCAGTAGCCCGCCTCCTTGATTTCCTCCATCGCGCGAACCAGATTTTTCACGCGCGCGACGGGCAGATGCGCCAGCGCTCCCGCGGAAGCTCGTTCCACGGTGTCGCTCAATCCTGCGGCTCGACGTTCCGGGATCACTACTCCTCGCGCGCCAGCCGCCAGTGCGGTTCGGATGATGGCCCCCAGGTTGTGCGGGTCCTCGATGCCGTCCAGCAACACAATCAGCCCTGGCTCCGCTGCGCCAGCTCTCGCACCGGTGGCCCTGCTCGCTCGCATCAAATCATTCAGCTCAACGGCAGGCTTCGCTGCGGCCAGGGCCGCCACGCCCTGGTGTTCGCGCGTACCGGCGAGCCGGTCAAGCTGGAGCCGGTCCTCAAATCGAACCGGAACGTTCCGCGATTTGGCGAGCTGAACCAGCGCTTCGACCCGATCGCCATGACGCCCGCGCGCCAGCACGATTCTTTCCAGCGCACGCCCGGCCGCCAGTGCTTCCTCTACGGCATGAAAACCTGTCACCCAGTCCATATTCGGTCGTCCTACATTGCTCGTGCGCAACGGTGGCGGCACGTTGCGTTGACCTGCATTTTCCGAGTGCTATACTACGCGCATCATACTGGTTTTTTTATTTTCTTAGCTGTGCCTTTCATTCCGGCCGCATCTCATAAATCTTAATCGGGCCGGCGAGCCGTTGAAAGCGAACGATTTGTTCATACGTTTCATAGGGTGAAGACATGCAAAGGCCTTCTAATGTTCCCAGCCGTCCTACGGGCGGCGCCCCGGCCCATCCACCTTCCGAAAGCCCGGTCCCGAGAAACATAGTTTTTTCGCGGCCACCACAGGATCGCGTCGGCACCTTTTGGGACATGCTCGTTGTTCGCATCGTCTTCTCGCTAGTGTGCGTGGCGGCCGGCTACCACTTCCGGCCGTTCGGGCTCACGCGGGAGATGGCGGCTCTGGCGGGCCTGGCGTTTGCCGTCGCGGTGATTCTGTTCGAGGTGCGCCTTCGCCGCGCCAGCATGCGCCGGCTGATTGGCGCCGCTGCTGGCTCGATTTTAGGCATCCTCGGAGCTTACCTCTCCTCGCTGATTCTCACCCACACGTCCATGCCGGAAAGCACTCGCTCGTTCTTCAGCCTGTCTTTGTTTCTCGTCATGTTCTATGTGGGCCTTGTGCTTGGCGCCAATAAGGGCGACATGCTCAATCTGCAGGCCCTGGGCGGCCTGTTCGGCAGCGAACGCAGCATGAAGCATTCCTTCAAAGTGCTCGACACCAGCGTAATCATCGACGGTCGCGTGGCCGACATCGCCGACGCGCAGTTTCTCGACGGCACCGTCATCATTCCGCAATTTGTGCTTCGTGAATTGCAGTTGGTGGCTGACTCGGCAGACCCACTGAAGCGCCAGCGCGGGCGCCGCGGCCTGGAAGTCCTGCAGCGTGTGCAGAAAATGGCTCACCTCGACGTTCAAATCGCCGACGACGACTTCCAGAATGTGGCCGACGTGGACATGAAGCTCATCGAGCTGGCGAAGCGCTACAACGCGAAGATTGTCACCAACGACTTCAACCTCAACAAAGTCGCCACCCTTCAAGGCATCGAGATCATGAACGTGAACCAGCTGGCGAATGCCTTAAAGCCCGTTGTACTGCCGGGCGAGGCAATGCGCGTTTTTATCCTGCGCGAAGGCAAGGAATACAACCAAGGCGTTGCCTATCTCGACGACGGGACGATGGTGGTCGTGGACGGCGCGCGCAAAATGATTAACAAGACCGTGGACATCACGGTCACCTCCGTCCATCAGACTACGGCCGGGAAAATGATCTTCGGCAGGTACGACGAGCGTGGCGAACAGCAGCGGGCAGCAAGCGACGCTCCTAGCGGCCCGCGGGCCGTTGAAGGCGCAGCAGGAGGCGAGCGCCCGCCGCGTCCGCTTTACCCCGAATCCGGACGCTCCTAGCTCGGCGCGGCATTTTCTCGCCGCAAAACCTGCCAGTGCGTTAGACTATCCGCCCTTTTATGAGCCGAGTCGCCGCTATTGTTCCCGCCGCCGGACTGGGCACGCGCATGGGCGCGGACACGCCAAAGCAATTCCTCGAGCTCGACGGCATGCCGCTGGTGATCTACACGCTTCGCCGCCTAGCCGCCTGCCAGGCAATCACCGATTTCTTCATTTCGACCCGGGCGGACGACATCCTTTTCCTTCAGGACAAGGTTGCGAAATCCGGCATCCGCAGGCCAGCACGAGTCGTTCACGGAGGCGACACGCGGCAGCAATCCGTTGCCAATGCGCTCGGCCAGGTGGATTCATCGACCGAAGTCGTACTGGTGCACGATGCTGTGCGTCCTTTTGTGACATCCGATCAGGTCGAGCGGGTGATGGCAGAAGCGCGCACGCGCGGCGCGGCCATTCTTGGGATCCCGGCGATCGACACGGTGAAAGAAGTGAAGCGAGCCAGCCTGCCCCAAGACGTAGCCCTCATCACGGCGACGGTTCCACGCGAGCGAGTCGTGCTGGCTCAAACGCCGCAGGCTTTTTCCTACGCTCTGCTGCGCGACGCGTTCCGCAAGGCCCAGCAGGACGGCTACACCGCGTCCGACGAGGCCGCGCTCGTGGAGCGGTTGGGTAGCGACGTTTTTGTGGTGCTGGGCTCGGAACGAAATTTGAAAATCACGCGCCCTGCGGACATGGATCTAGCTCGCTTCTATCTTGAGCAGGAGAGGCGGCAGCGGTGACACGTTCCGGAATCGGCTACGATTTGCACCGGCTTGCCGCAGGACTGAAGCTGATGGTCGGCGGCGTCGAAGTCCCGCACGACAAAGGCTCGGTTGGCCACTCGGACGGCGATGTACTGAGCCATGCCCTTTGCGACGCACTCCTGGGCGCGGCGTCGCTCGGCGACATCGGCACACATTTCCCCGATACCGACCCGAGATGGAAAGGCGCCTCGAGCCTGTTGTTTCTCGAACACGCGCGCGAACTGCTCGACGAGCGCAGCCTGCGCATCAGCCACATCGACGCCGTGGTGATTTGCGAGCGCCCGAAGCTAGGCCCGCATTTTCCGCGAATGCGCGAAGCGCTCGCCAAATCCCTCGGCATTTCGCAGCAGCAAATCAACCTGAAGGCGAAGACCAATGAAGGCACCGGCGAAATCGGCCGCGGCGAAGCGATTGCCGCGCACGCGATTGCCACACTCGAGGGCTAGACTCTGCGCTAAGCAACCGTTTTCGAGAGGGGCTACAAGTAGTATTTCGGTACGCGCCGCCCTAGGGCGCAGAGCAGGTCCGATGTAACCGTCCCGATTTCGCGCGCTACATCGGAGACTTCGATCGAACAATTTCCATCCTTGCCGTAAATCGTGATGACGTCGCCCAACTCGGCGTCCGGCGCATCCGTCGCGTCCACCGTGGTCAAGTCCATCGAAATAGTGCCCACCAGCGGCACACGCCGCCCGCGCAACAGCACGCAGCCGCGATTGGTTCGGCTGCGCACGATCCCATCCGCGTAGCCTGCATTGATCACAGCAATTCGCGTGGGCCGCTGCGCCACAAACCGCGCACCGTAACCCACGGCTTGCCCGGTTGGGATTTCGCGTAAGGAAATGATGCGCGCGCGCAGTGAAAGGCACGGTTCAAACGGCATCAGCTTCATGACTTCGAGTTTTTTCTCGGGCGGCTCAAATCCTTGATGGTAGCCGTACAGGATCGCGCCCGGCCGCACCATGTCGGCCCAGGTGCTCTCGCGCGCGCAAATCGCGCCGCTATTGGCCATGTGAACGATACCCGGTGAGACGCCAAGTTCCCGCAGACGATCCAGGCAGGCGCGAAAGACGCGCTCTTGCTCATCGGTTTGATGGCTTGTGAAATCCTCCGCGGAAGCAAAATGCGTGAACGTGCTTTCCAGTTGCACGTGCGGCGCATCGGCCAGCGCCGCTGCAAACGCGTCCACCTCCGACGGCAAAATTCCCAGCCGGTTCATGCCGGTATTGATTTTCAAATGGACTGCGACGCGCGTCGGCCTCTTTTGTCGACGGCCGCGCAGCGACTTGGCCGCGCGCTCCACATGCCGCACGTCCTCCACGCGCGTCACAGTCGGCGTCAGTCCGTTGTCGATCAGCCGCTTTTCTTCACCCGGCCAAAAACCCGTCAACACCAAGATGCGGTTGCCTATCCCCGCTTCACGCAGCTCGATTCCTTCGTTTGCGCAGGTGACGCCGAACCATTCTGTCCCGGCCTTCTCGAGCGCCTTCGCAATGGGCACGGCTCCGAGACCGTACGCGTTTGACTTCACCACCGCCAGCACCTTGCGCTTAGGGCCGACCCGCTTGCGGATCACCTGAAGATTGTGCCGGATGGCCTGAAGCGAGATCTCCGCCCATACGGGCCGCCCGTTTGTATGAAGTGCCTTGGCCATGAGCTTTCAGGATGCCAGAGTCCCTGCTGGCGGCGCCAACAAAATGGGAACCTGCTGTTTCTGCCGCTGCCTTTGGGTAAACATGCGCGATTGGACCTGCAGAACCAATACCAAGCGGCGATCGAGAGACGCTACGTCAGCGTGAAGCAGGTAATTCAATGAAAACAAACGGCTTACCGTTTAGGCCGACCGAGCATCCGAGAAAAGCCAGTTTGGAGGTTATTTGACCTACGCGGTCGCACCGACACGCGTTGTGGGACGAAATCAACAGATGCAATCGGGCAAGTGCGGATGCTACTCGTCGCCACCAGAGCTCCACGTATCCGGCGCCGCCTCTTCAAATCGGGTGTGGCGTCCGAAAAACACAAAGTTCAGTGTACCCACCGGGCCGTTGCGCTGCTTGGCGATGATCAGCTCGGCTTTGTTACGGTCCTCTTCCGGCATATCCGTCTTGTAGAAATTCGGCCGGTTGATGAACAGCACAACGTCCGCGTCCTGCTCGATGGCGCCCGATTCGCGCAGATCAGCCAACTGCGGTTTGCGCTCTTCACGTTCCGGCGCGCGCGTCAACTGGCTGAGCACCATGATCGGCACCTTCAATTCTTTCGCCAGGCCTTTCAGGGCGCGCGAAATGCTCGACACTTCCTCCTGGCGGTTCGTGCCGCGCCCTGTCGTTGTTGGCACCACCAACTGCAAGTAGTCGACAATCATCAACGAAAGGCCACGATCGCGTTTCAGCCGCCGCGCCTTCGCGCCCATTTCCAGCACAGTGGACGAAGCCGAGTCGTCGATCCACAGTGGCGCCTCTGCCAGGCGCGAGAGCGATCCCGTAATCTTGTTCCAATCCTCCTTGCCCATGTGGCCCGTGCGGAATTTGTGCGCGTCCACGCGCGCTTCCGAGGCGAGCATGCGCAGTAGCAGGGATTCCTTCGACATTTCCAAGCTGAAAATCGCTGTCGGCTCGTTATGGCGCAGCGCTACGTTTTCCGCGACGTTCAGCGCCAATGCGGTTTTCCCCATTGACGGCCGCGCCGCCAGAATGATGAGCTCGGAAGGCTGCAAGCCCGCGGTTTCGTTGTCGAGGCCGTGATAGCCTGTCGCCAGCCCAGTGATGCGGCGGCCCTCGCTGAAAATCTTTTCGAGCCGCTCGAAATTCTCCCGGACGAGGTCCTTTACGCCGACAAGCCCGGCGCGCACACGATCCTCAGCGATTTGGAAAATCGCCGACTCGGCGCGGTCCAGGATTAAATCCGCATCTTCGCCCGCCTGCAGCGCCTGCTCCTGAATCGCTGACGTGGAATGGATCAGGTTGCGCAGCACCGCCTTTTCTTTCACGATGCGCGCATAGTGCTCCACATTCGTCACGCGCGGGATGCCGTCGGTGAGTTGCGAAATGTATGCGGGCCCGCCCACTGCCTCGAGTTCGCCGCGCCGGTGCAGGTCTTCCGTGAGCGTAACGAGATCAATGGCCTGCTGCTTTTCGCCAAGGCCGATCATCCCTTCGTAAATTCGCCGGTGCTGATCGAGGAAAAAATCGTCGCCGCGCAGCTTTTCAACCGCTGCGTTGAGCGCGTGGTTGTCGAGCAGGATCGCGCCGAGGATGCTGCGCTCGGCTTCAATGTTATGAGGAAGCGGACGTTCGATTTGGGCGTCAGCAGGCATTTGTTTCGCTTTATTTTCGCCTATTGCGTCTCAGGAGGCAAGATCTTCTTCGAACTCGCAAAAGCGCGCCGGAGAATTCGCGTCTGTCGTCTCGATAGCCCGAAGATTCTCACACGCGCTGGCGAATCATTGAAGAGCACCGAGGCTGTGAATTTCACTGAAGGTGTGAAAAAAACCGAAGAGCAAAGGAAAGGGCGCAGCGTCACTGCGCCCCTCGGTTGAGAAAGTTTATGCTTCTTTTGTAACAGCGAGCTTGACGTTCGCGCTTACTTCACGGTGCAACTTGATCGGAATCTCGTATTCGCCCACGATCTTGATCGGGTCCGCCAGCACGATGCGCCGCTTTTCAATGTTGTAGCCGTGCTTCGCCAGCGCGTCTGAGATGTCGCCGGTGGTCACTGACCCGAAGAGCTGATCGTTCTCGCCTGCCTTGCGCGAAATCGAAAGCGAAACGCCCGCCAGCAGCTCCGCCAGCTTCTGCGCGTCGCCTTTCTCCGTGGCTTCCTTCTTCGCAAACGCCGTGCGCATTTTCTCGAGCCGCTTCATGTTGCCGGGCGACGCTTCGAGCGCGAGCTTCCGCGGCAACAAATAATTTCGTGCGTAGCCCTCGGCGACGTTCACCACCTGGCCACGCGTGCCAAGCTTTTCGACATCCTCTTGCAAAATGATCTGCATATCCGTGTCCTCAAATTCTGGAATTCGAACTGCGCTCGACTAAAGTTCGGCGGCAAACGGCAGCAGCGCGATATTCTGTGCGCGCTTGATCGCCACCGTCAGCCAGCGCTGGTGCCGCGCGCACGTGCCGGTCATCCGGCGCGGAAGAATCTTTCCCCGCTCCTGAATGAACGGCGAGAGAATCTCCGCCTTCTTGTAGTCAATGAAGTCCGCCTTGTCCACGCAGAAGCGGCACACTTTCTTCTTGCGCACAAAGCTTCGCTTGCCACGTTTTGCCGGCCCTCCCGGGCGCCCGCCGCCACCCGGCCGGGGACCATGTCCTCCCGGGCCACCGGGCCGCCCGCCCGGCCCTCCGTGACTGGTTGGTCCCGACGGTGCGCCCGATCCTGGCGCCGACGCCGCTGGCGCCTGCTGTGGCGCTTGTGGTGCCTGTGGTGCTTGTTCGTCTGCCATTTCCCGTTCCCCTTTCCTTGAATGTCCTCGCCAAGCGGTCGCGGTCAATCCGACGCCGCTACGCCGACGCGGTAGCTTGCTCTCCGCCCACTGGCACCGTTCCCGGTGCCGCCGTCTTACGCGGACGCCGCGCGGCCCGCCGCTCGCGATGCTTCTTCAGCTTTTCCTGCCGCTTCAATTCCTCGTCGAGCCGCACGGTCAAATACTTGATCACCGCGTCGGACACTTTCAGCCGCCGCTCGAGTTCCTTCACCGCTTCGCCGTGGCTCGACTTCACCACCATGTACACGTAGAACCCTTCGCGCAGCTTCTGCACGCGGTACGCCATGCGCTTCCGGCCCCACTTGTCGGTCTTCTCGATCTTGGCGCCCTTTTCCGCAGCCGCGTGCTCGAGCGTCGCAATCAGCTTGTCAATGTCCGCGTCCGGCGTGTCCGGCCGCAAAATAAAAATCAAATCGTACTGACGTTCTTCCATATGTCCTCGATTCCCGCTTCGTTCTGCCGCAACTTCTAATGCATGTGCCGCATCGACCGAGCTCCTACTGCTGTTCTTCGTCCGATGGCGTCACCTTCCGGTTGTACTTCGACATCGCCTTACCAACGCCTTCGCGAAAAATCGTCTCCACCGCGTCCGCCGCGTCGTCAACCATCTGCTTGGCGACCGCGCGTTCTGCTTTTCCCATCTTGCTCAGCACGTAGTCGCGCCGGTCGCCCCACATCTTCTCGGGCCCAACTCCCAGCCGCACGCGAATGAATTCATCCGTGCCGATTGCCGAAATAATCGACTTCAGGCCGTTGTGCGTGCTTCCCACTCCACGCTCGCGAATCCGCAGCATGCCCCAAGGCAAATCCGTCTCGTCGATCAGCACGATCATTTCTGCCGGATCGCCTTGATACTTTTCCAGCAGCATTCGCACCGCGACGCCGCTCAGATTCATCATCGTCTGCGGCTTCGCCAGCACGACGTCTTCCCCGGCCAGCTTCCCGAGGCCGACATAGGACTTCGCTTCCCGCCGCGAAACTCGAATCCCGGCGCGCTCGGCCAGCACATCCACCGCCCAGAAACCCGCGTTATGCGGAGTCTGTGCGTACTCTTCGCCCGGATTGCCGAGCCCCACAATCAGTCGCATCACCCAAGCTCACAGCGCGCCCCCGGCGCCAGCGCCATCGGCAGCGCCGTGCGCACGTTACTTCTCCTTGCCCTTCTTCTCCGGCTTCTCGGCCTTCGCCGCGGGCGCCGCAGCTCCGCCTTCCGCCTCGCCTTCGCCCTCTTCTTCCTTCTTGCCCTTCTTGATTACTTCGGGCTCGGCAGGTGCGGTCTCCGTCGCCACCGCAGCTTCTGGCGCAGGCTCCTCTTCCTTCTTCAGCGTCACGACGTGCGCCAGCACGCGCTGCGCATCCGTCACGAGCTTCACTTTGTCCGGATCGAGCGGCAGATCTCCCGCACGAAGCTGATTGCCGATCACCAGGTTGCTCACGTCCACCTTGAACTCTTCCGGAATATCACCCGGCAAGCACTCGACTTCCACCTCGCGTGTCACCATTTCAAAGATGCCGCCCTGGAGCTTCACGCCCTGCGGTTCGCCGAAGGTGTGCACGGGAACCTTCACGCGCATGCGGACGTTCATCGCCACGCGGTACAAATCCACATGAAGCAGGGAACCCGACACCGGGTCCACCTGCCAGTCCTTCACCATCGCGCTCTCTTCTTTGCTGCCCGTCACCTGCACGGTAAAGATCGTGTTGTGTCCCGTCTCCGATCGCAGGATTCGCGCGATCTGCTTCGCATTCACGGAAAGCGAAACCGGATCTTTGTGTCCGCCGTACAGCGTCGCCGGGATCAGTCCAGTTTGCCGCATGCGACGCGCGGCGTTCTTGCCGCGCTCTTCTCGAATGGCACCTTCTACTGTGAATGTCTGCATAGGTCCTCTTGTTTAAATAAAGAGTTCGCTGATCGAGGTTTCTTCGTGGATCGACTGGATCCCGCGTGCCAGCAGCTCCGCCACGCTCAGCACTTTGATGTTGGGCAATTTACGCGCTGCCTCGTTTAGCGGCACCGAATCGGTCACCACCACTTCCTCAATCTTCGATTTCATAATCCGCTCGACAGCTGGCCCCGAGAGCACCGGGTGTGTGCAGGCGGCAAACACCTTCGTCGCGCCGTTTTCCAGTAGCGCCTCGGCCGTCTTCACGAGGGTTCCGGCCGTATCAATGATGTCGTCGATCACTAGCGCCGGCCGCCCCGCCACATCTCCAATTAGATGCATCACTTCGCTTACGTTCACATCAATCCGCCGCTTGTCGACGATCGCGAGCGGCGCGTCAATCTTCTTTGCAAAGTATCGCGCCCGCTCGACCCCGCCAGCATCCGGCGAAACCACAGTCATCGGTCCGATTTTCTTCTTCTGAAAATATTCAACAATCACCGGCGCCGCGAACAGATGATCCACCGGAATGTTGAAATAGCCCTGAATCTGCGGCGCATGCAGGTCGAGCGTGAGCGCCCGGCTCGATCCCGCCGTTTCCAGCAGATCCGCCACCAGCTTTGCCGAAATCGCAACGCGCGGACGGTCCTTCCGGTCCTGCCGCGCATACGGGTAATACGGAATCACCGGCGTGATCCGCCACGCCGACGCCCGCTTGAACGCGTCGATCATCAGGAGCAGTTGCAGCAAATGATGGTTCACCGGATGGCTGCAAGGCTGCACCACAAACACGTCGGCGCCGCGCACGTTCTCGAGGATCTGATACCGCGTCTCGCCGTCCGAAAACTGCCCGTGCTCCGCGCGCCCGCGTGTCACCCCCAAATAGCCGCAGATCGCGTCCGCCAGAGTGGGATTCGCCGTCCCCGAGAAAATTTTGAATTTCTCGTCCGTCACACTGCCACCTCAGCCGGCGGCACGCCAACCCAGTGCCCGGCCATAGCTGTCCCTGGACAGAGTTTCAACGACGAAAGCCGAATCTTCCGGAAACTTTCGGGCGGCTCGGCGCGCCTGCGCTGGGTTTCGGAAAACTCCAAACACCGCCGACCCGCTACCCGCCAGCGCGGCTTCTGCGGCTCCTCGCTCGAGCAATCCGTCCCGGATCTCCCGGAGGCGCGGATAGCGGCTGAAAACCGGCCCTTCGAAATCGTTCGAAAGGCCTATCTCCTGCCGGCTCCAGCACAGAGCACAGAACCCAAAGATTTTAGGGGCAGCCGCGCGCTTTGTCAATTCCGCCGAAACCCACCGATAGGCTTCTTTCGTGCTTACGCCAATGTCGCGCGGCGAAATCACCACGATCGTGCGTTTCGGCGCGTCGGGTAGCGGGTAAATCTCATCCCCGCGATTTACTGCCAACGCGCGCCCGCCGAACAGAAAAAACGGCACATCCGCGCCAAGTCCAGCCGCGATTTCAAGCAAAGGTTCCAGCGACAACTTGGCTTTCGTCAGGCGCAGCATTCCGACCAGGGCCGCCGCCGCATCGCTCGATCCACCGCCAAGGCCCCGGGCAACTGGAATGCGTTTTTCGAGTTTCGCATGGACGGTGCAGGCCAACTTCAGTTCGCGTCGCATCGCGTCAATCGCGCGCCACACCAGATTCTCAGGCCCGGCAGGCAGTGCCGGATCGGTCGTCTCGAGCGAGATCTCGGCGCCGCCGTCCGTGAGCGACAATTCCAGCGTGTCGTGCAGACCGATCGCCTCAAAAATCGTCCGCAACTCGTGATACCCGTCCGGCCGCTTTTCTAAGATGTGAAGGCGCAGATTCACCTTCGCAAACGCGGGCACACGCACGGATCGTTTTCGAAAACTTCTTCGCGTCATGCCGGGGGGAGCTTACTGCGGTTTGCTTGTTTCCGGAGAGGATTTCTGCGCGAGCCGGTGTTTCAGCGTCTTCAGCTGCGACTCGAGCTCCGCCACTTTATCGGCTTCATAGTCGCCGGGCAGCGACCGCTGCCACTCCGTCAGCGCGTGTTCCATCAAATCTGCCGCGCGGTCCGTTTGCCCGAGCTTCAAGTACACGTCAGCCAGGTGGCCCAGAATCGTCGGATCCCGCCGCGAGCGATCCACGGCTTTCCGCAAATACTCTTCTGCTTCGGTGAGCTTGTTTTGCTTGAAGTACGCCCAGCCTAGACTATCGAGATACGCGCCGTTGTTCGGCTCAGCGGAAATCGCCCGTTTAATCAGCGCTGTCGCCTCTTCCAGCCGGATGCCGCGGTCCGCCAGCATGTAGCCGTAGTAGTTCAACACCGCCGCATTTGCCGGATTCACTTGCAGCACCTTGCGGAATTCTTCCTCCGCCGCCGTAAATTTCTTCTGCCGTTCGTAGATTGCCCCGAGCATGAACCACACGCTCTGCTTGTCCCCCGAATCGGTCGCCATCTGCTCCGCGCGTTGAGCGGACTCCTCCGCATCGGCGTAGCGCCGCCCGCGCTCCTGCACTTGCGCCAAATCAAGATAAATATCTTGGTCGGCGCTGTTTCCGTGCAGCAGGTCGTGCAGTAGCTTGACTCCCCGGTCTGTGTCACCCTTTTCGCCGAACAGCGTTGCCAGCGTCACCGTGAGATCCTGGTCTTTCGGGCTCGCCTGCAGCGCTTTTTGCGTTTCCGCGATAGCGCGATCGATGTCGCGACTCTCGCGGTAGGCGTCGATCAGCAGCATCTGCGCGCGCTTCCTTGATTCGGGGCTGAGCTTCGCCATGTCCTCGAACGCACGGATCGCCGCGGGATAATTCTGCTGATCGCGGTACGAGCGCCCCAACTGCTCGTACAAAATCGAGAGCGCGTTCGGGCTTGCCTCGCTGCTCGACTGTCCTTTTAGCCCGTTGATCGCATCATTCAGAATCTTGATCGCGTCCTCGAACCGCCCCTCGTCCTCGTACAGCAGCGATTCGTTATAAAGGACTTCCAGGCTCGCTGGCGCCAGTTGTTTCGCGCGCACCAGGCTCGACTCAGCCTGATCAAACTGCCCGATCCGCCTGTAAAGTTGCGCCATACGCAAGTAATTCTCGGCAGTGCCGGGTTCCATTTCGGACAAGCGTTTGAACTGCTCGAGCGCTTCCGCGTATTTGTCTTCTGCAAGGTATGTCTGCGCCAGCCCGTGCCGGTGGGCCGGATCGTCCGGATCAGCCTCTACAGCCTTGCGGTACGCTTCCTCCGCCTTCGGGTAATCCTTGGATTGCGAATACGCGTCACCGAGCAAATCGAACACCTCAGGTGACGCGGAATCGCCTGCCGCCTGATTCAGGAGCGCGATCGCTTCCTGCGCGCGCCCCTCATCCATCAGAAGCTGGCTTAGTTGCTCCAGGGCAGGACCACTATCCGGATCGTGCCGCAAAGCGTCGCGCAGCACCTGCTCGGCCTCCGCGTGCTGGTTCTCGAATCGATAGAGCCGCGCTAGCCACAGCGCTGAACTCAGGTCGCCCGGATCGCCCCGCAGCACCGCTTTGAATTGCTCGATGGCTTTTTCCAGGTTTTCCTGTTGTACCGCACCGGCGTTCATGTCGCCCAGCGTGCGGACGTAGATCCGCGCCAGCAGCCGATGTGCCGCCACATCGTCCGGATCAAGCTTCAGCACCGCTTGCGCTTGCACGACCGCGTCGCGAATGTGCTGGGACTTGGCATAAATCTCCGCCAGCCGCTCCATGATCACAACGGAATCCGGATCAATTTCGAGGGCCTTCTTGTAGTTTTCAATCGCTTGAGAGGCGGCTTCGCCGCGCCCGTTCATCTCGTACTCGAGCTCGTTTGTGTGGCCCAGTGTGAAGTAGTAGTACGCATCCGCGCGCTTCGAATTCTCCGAAGCCGCTGCTGATGAGCCTGCCGCCTGATTTTCCGCTGTTTCGGCCCGAGCGCCTATGATCGGAGCCGACAACAGCGCTCCGAGACCCAACAGCGACACCGCTATTGCACCAGTGGTTTTCATAGTTGGTCCGGAAACCTGATTATGATATAGCCGCTAAACACGGTCAAAATCTTCCCTTCGTACGGTTTCTATGCCGCTCTGCGCCTCTCAGTGGGACGCACGCCGCGGGCAAGTGGATGCACTGAGCCAAGAAAAATATCCAGAGGACTGTTCTGGTTCGCCGGGGAACGTAGGCCTTTAGGTGTCACCATCGAAATCGAAGTCTCAACTGTCGTTAGCCGTGTTTATCTGCCTTTATCCGTTCGTCTCTGTTCGTGCGTCTTGCTCTTCAGGGCATACTGAGATGGGAAGTGTCTGCGGCACCTTAGTGCCGAAAATGCCTTACGCCTGTGAAGACCATCGCCAATCCGAGCCGGTTCGCGGCCGCAATCACGTCTAGATCGCGCACCGACCCACCCGGCTGAATCACCGCTTTCGCGCCTGCTTTGGCCGCCTCCTCCACACCATCGGGAAATGGAAAAAAGGCATCGGACGCCACTACGCTTCCAGCCAGCGAAAGACCCGCAGCCGCCGCCTTGATCACCGCGATTTTCACCGAATCCACCCGGCTCATCTGCCCCGCGCCCACGCCCAACGTTTGCCCCTCGTGCGCAAACACAATCGCGTTTGACTTCACATGCTTCGATACCTTCCAGGCAAAGAGCATCGCACGCATTTCCGTTTCCGTTGCCTTTCGTTCGGTCGCAACCTTCAGCTCGGCCTCGTTCCATTCGTGCAGATCGGGTTCCTGGACCAGCACGCCACCCGAAATGCGCCTCAACTCAAGCTCTTCCTCTTTGACGTCGTGAACCATCTCAAGCAGCCTCAAGTTTTTCTTCGTGGCGAATCTATCGAGCGCCGCCGGCTGATATCCCGGTGCCAAGATGCACTCCACAAAAAGCTTCGCCACTTCCTCCGCCGTTAACCCGTCCATCACACGGTTGAACGCGAGCACGCCTCCGAACGCCGACGCCGGATCGCACTCCAGCGCCTTCAAGTACGCTTCAACCAAGGACTCTTGCTCAGCCGTTCCGCAGGGATTGTTGTGCTTGATGATCGCCACCGCTGGCCCGTCAAATTCCCTTACCAGTGCGCGCGCCGCATCGAGGTCTACCAGGTTGTTGTACGAGAGTTCTTTGCCTTGCAGTTGCTTCGCGCCCGCAAGCCCCGCTCGGAGCCGTCCCGCCGGCGCGTACAGCGCCGCGGCTTGATGGGGGTTCTCGCCGTAGCGCATCATCTGCCGACGCTCCAAGGCGATATACACGCGCTCCGGCAGCCTCTCCGCCGCGCCAATCGAAACACCGCCACCGGCAGCATCGACCGATAGCCTTTCCAACTCCGTCGTGATTTCGCCGTCATACTGCGCCGTGCGCGCATACGCCTTTCGCGCCAGCTCAAGCCGCGTCGCAAGCGATAGTTCGTGTTTCTCCCGCAGCTCTGCAATCACGCGCCTGTAGTCTTCGGGGTCCGTCACCACGCCGACGCTTTCAAAATTCTTTGCCGCGCTCCGGATCATCGCGGGCCCGCCGATATCGATGTTCTCGATCAGTTCTGATGCCGTCACGCCCGCCTTCTCCGCGGTCGCCGAAAAGGGATACAGGTTCACCACCACTAAATCAATTGGCGCGATCGAATGCTCCGCCGTCTGCGCGCGGTGCTCTGCTTTTTTGCGCTGATACAGAATCCCGCCGTGCACTTTCGGATGCAGCGTCTTCACGCGTCCGCCCAGCATCTCCGGCCAGCCGGTCAAATCCGCCACGTCTCGCACGGGAATATGCGCCTCGCGCAGCAGCCGCGCTGTCCCGCCAGTGGACACAATCTCGATTCCCAGCATCGCCAAGTCGCGCGCAAAGTCCACCACAGCAGTCTTGTCGTACACGCTCACCAGCGCGCGCTCGATCGCCACTCCGGAAACCTCCTCACGCCAAGAGGCTCGTTAGTTTATGCGCTCGCAGGTTTTTTCGGAAGGAAAGTTGATACTCAGCGGCTCGAACGAGTCCGATGGGACGATTCCCTAGCGCCCATCACGAAGGGAGCGATCCATCCAAGCAAAGTGACCAGCCAAAAGAACGATACATGCGGGGTTTTGAATCACGGGCGGCAATCTGTCGAGAAATCGCGCGATGATGCCAAGACGAGTCTCCCGTGAGCTAAAATTCGAAGCAAACATCCAGGTAACAGCAACGAACCAAGTCACGCCCAACGGGAGGAACGCGATCGGTTTGACTCCGGCACTCTTCGCTCGAGATGGCTCAACAACTCAGGAGTTAACCCGCGCCTTCAACTTCACGCGGCCGCCTTCAACACTTACCGAGTACTCCACAGCCTGGCCCTGCTTCGTCTTCAAATCCTTCGTCTTCTGCTGCACAAACTTCTCAAAATCCTTGAGGGTCGGCCCGCCTGCCTTCTCGCCGGCCTCCGACCTGGCTTCAACCAGCTTCCGGTAGAGCTGCTGCACCTTTTCCTTTTCTTGATCCGGGTCCGATACCGTTAAGGCAAACATCGTCTCGGCCTGCCGCGCCGTTGCACCCGAGACAACTTCGACTCCCGTGCGCGCCGCAACCACAGGCTCCGCCACAGTGACCGCCGCAGGCCCCGCCACTTTTTCCTCAGCCGCCTTGCGCGCCCGCTCTGCTTCGATCGCTTTCGCGGCGCTGCCGTAGTGGTGCTGCGTGAGGCCCCCTTCTTTCTGCTGCAGTTTTTTGCGCCACATATCCTGATACTTCGCATAGGTGGACGCCAAGTTGTTGTACCGGAATCGCTGCCCCGTGCTCAGCTCCGCCACGCGCTCCGCATAGCGTTTGATCAGGTTTTCGCACCTCCACTGCATGTCCGCAGGCGGACGCTTACGTCCTCCGCCGAAGTATTGCTCGTACTCGATCTTCAACTGCCTAACATCGCGCTCAATTTGGCCGAGTTCTTCGTCAACCGTTGGCATGGGTATAAGTCCCGGCGAATGTAGGACCGGTGAGATTCCAGCGTAAGATAACCGCACTCCGGAAGCAAATGCTGCGTTC
>Ga0126373_10000666_pt1 | contig 23021 bp, 20 predicted proteins | sample PanSoiMetPlot_11_FD_92545 | JGI IMG/M metagenome (GOLD analysis project Ga0126373, IMG submission 92545) | Tropical forest soil microbial communities from Panama - MetaG Plot_11 | ecosystem: Environmental > Terrestrial > Soil > Tropical forest > Bulk soil | place: Panama | collected 2016-02-17 | reverse complement strand
GTGCCCGTCTTCAGGATCGTCATCAGCACCGCGCGGCGGCCGTTCACGCGCACGATGTTCGTCTGCGGCGGGCTGCCATCGTGCACGAACGCGACGTCGCGGACGTACGTCACCGTGCCGTCGCGGCTGCGGATCGGCAGATCGTTCAGCCGGTCGATCACGAGCGGACTGGCGTTGAGCTTGACGGTGTATTCCGTGCTTCCGATCTTCTCCGTTCCGGCCGGCACTGTGAGGTTCTGCGTCGCAATGGCGTTGAACACATCCTCAGGCGAGAGGCCCTGCGCCCGCAGCGCGGCGGGCCTCAGGTCGATCTGGATCTGGCGCGTCGCACCGCCATAGGGATAGGGCACGGAGGCGCCCGCGACGGTCGCGATCTGCGCGCGCAGGACCTGGTTGCCGAAGTCGAACAGCTGTGCCTCGGTGAGCCGGTCGCTCGACAGCGCGAGCTGGATGATCGGCACGCTCGAGGCGTTGTACTCGATGATGAGCGGCGGCTGGATGCCGGGCGGCATGAACCTGAGCGCAGTCTGCGAGAAGGCAACCGTCTGCGACATCGCGAGATTCAGATTGACGCCCGGCTGGAAGTAGAGCTTGACCACGGTGATGCCGGGATAGCTCTGCGATTCGACGTGCTGCACGTCATTCACCAGGGTCGTCGCATACCGCTCGATCGGCGCGGTGATGCGCCCCGCCATCTCATCGGGCGGTTCTCCGGTGTAGTTGAACGTCACGGCGATGATCGGGATGCGGATCTCGGGAAAGATGTCCGTCGGCATGCCCGGCTTGAGCGGCGTACCGAAGATCACGAGCCCGCCCAGGATCGGCAGCAGGAGCGCGAGGACGATGAACGTGTAAGGACGCCGCAGCGCCACGTTGATGATCCACATGGCACCAATTATCGATAATTTTTCCCGGGACGCCCTCTCTCTTAGGTATCAGCCGGACGTATGCCGGGACGCCTCCCTCTTAAGCATCATTCGGGCCTGCCTCGGCTCAATGACATAATGCGGGTTTGCTCCATGGCCCTGCCGCCCCGTGGCCCACGTCTGCCCGCGCATGCTAGAGTCCTGGTCGAAGGGACCGCCTGCCTGCCGGGCAGCGCGGTGAGAACTGCACAAGAACAAAGCGCCGCGGTCACGCCGTGCGTGCTTGCCGATATAACACCAACACCGGGGATGAGATCAGATGACCAGAACCTTGACGATCGCCGCGGGGCTGCTGCTCTGCGCCGGCGCCCTGCCGCTTGCGCACGCCGATTGCGGGCCCGTCCCGCAGCCGGAATTCGCCATTCCGGATGGCTCGCACGCGAGCAGAGACGAGATGAGCGCAGCACGGGACAACCTGAGCGAGTACAGCGCACAGGTAGCTGCGTACGCGTCCTGCCTCGACGCCGAGCAGGCGGTTGCTGGGCAAGCGGCCGGCGGCGATGCGCCGCGCCTGCGGAATGAAGATCTCGATCGCGGCAGCGCCGCCCTGCTACAGCTCGCGTCTGTCGTGAGCTGCTTCAGCCGGCAGGTCGCGGCGTTTCAGGCGTCGGGCGGAGGCAGCGACGCGGGCCCGGCGCAATGCTCCAGCTCTGCGGGCCGGCGCAGTCCCGTCAGCTTCCACACGGCGGCGCGTCAGTCGCGCTGACACCTGCGGCCATGGACGGCCGACCTCAGGGCGTCTAAGGAAATTTAAGGAGTTCCAAGGAAACCCGTCGCCTTCCTGCAACACACGGTGACGCAGATCACACCGGCGATTCCGTGATGTTGCCGCTCTGTTACAACTACGGGTGCGCGCTCTCTCCAAAGGAGTACTTCAACAGCTCTCGCGCTGGGAATTTCAACGGCGGCAGGCTCTCCCTACACTGCGCGGCATTCGTTGAAGGGAGGTGATCCTGTGGACTTAGTGGTAGCTCAAATGATCGTGACGGGCGTGTTGCTTTGCGCGTTCGCAGTCGAAGTTGTTATCGGCAAGCTCGTCTGGGAATGACGATCGGCAACGCCTAAGGAAGGACGGTCCTCACGATGGAGGCGTCGAGGGCCTCATAGTCCGGGTAGGAGATCGTTTCGTACAGCTCCTGTCGGGTCTGCATCTGGGCAATGACGCTCTGCGGACCGTCCTCCCGACGGATGGTGGCATAGAGCTGCTCATGGGCCTTCGCGGCCATGCGCAGCGCGCTCACCGGCCAGATCACCATCCGGAAACCCATCGCCTCGAACTCCGCCGCCGTGAAGTACGGCGTGCGGCCGAACTCCGTCATGTTGGCGAGCAGCGGCGCATTCACGCGGCGCGCGAACTCACGGAACATCTCAGCCGTGGTCAGCGCCTCCGGAAATATGGCGTCGGCCCCCGCATCGAGGTAACGTTTGGCGCGCGCCACGGCGCCGTCGAGCCCTTCGCTGGCTGCGGCATCCGTGCGTGCAATGATGTAGAGATGGCGTCGTGCACGCGCCGCAGCCGCGATCTTGGCCGCCATGTCTTCCGGCGCCGCCAGCTTCTTGTCGTTGAGGTGGCCGCACTTCTTCGGCAGCAGCTGGTCCTCTATGTGCACCGCGGCCGCGCCCGCATCCTCGAAGGCGCGCACCATTTGCATGACGTTGAGCGCTTCACCATAACCCGTGTCGCCATCCACCAACACCGGCAGGGCCGAGGCGCGGCTCACCTGGCGGACGAAGAAGCAGACGTCTTCAACGGTGATGATGCCGAGATCCGGCAGTCCCATCGAGGCGCTGACCGCCGCGCCGGATAGATACAACGCCTCGAATCCCTGCCGCTTCGCCTGCAGGGCCGCGAGGCCGTTGTATGCGCCCGGCATCCTCAGGATGCCGCCCCGGTTGACGAGCCTGACAAAGCGCTCGCCCGCGGCCTCCTGCGGCTGACTGTCGCCGATGAGATAGACGCTCATGATGACGCCCGCAGGTCAGATGACATAGAGATCGACATACTCGTTGACCGGCGTCTGCTCGAGACGTGCACGGTCGAGCGACAGCTCCGCGATGGCGTGCTGCTGCTTCTCCGGGAATCTGCGCGCGAGATTGCGGCGGAACTTGGCGACGAGGAGCGGGATCCCATCCTGCCTCCGGCGCCGGTGTCCGATCGGATACTCCACCACGACCTCATCGAGCGTGCGGCCATCCTTGAGCTTCACGCTGACGGCATTGGCGATGGAGCGTTTGTCCGGATCGAGATAGTCGCGCGTGAACTGCGGGTCCTCCACGCACTCGATCCTGGCGCGCAGCGCATCGATGCGCGGGTCATGGGCGATCTCGTCCTCGTAGTCGGCGGCCGTCAGGCGGCCGAAAAGGAGCGGCACCGCCATCATGTACTGGATGCAGTGGTCGCGGTCGGCCGGATTGGCGAGCGGGCCCTTCTTGTCGATGATGCGGATGCATGCCTCGTGCGTACGCACCGTGATGTGCTCGATGGCATCGGCGCTCAGGCCCATCGCCTGCAGGCGCTGGTGCAGCTGCATCGAGGCTTCCACCGCGGTCTGCGAGTGGAATTCCGCCGGGTAGGAGATCTTGAAGAGCACGTTCTCCATGACATAGGAGCCGTAGCCGCGCTGGAACTTGAACGGCTGGCCCTTGAAGAGGACATCGTAGAACCCCCAGGTCTTGGCGCTGAGCACCGAGGGATAGCCCATCTCCCCCGTCTTCGCGATCAGCGCGAGGCGCACCGCGCGGCTGGTCGCATCGCCGGCGGCCCAGCTCTTGCGCGAGCCGGTGTTGGGAGCATGCCGGTAGGTACGCAGGCTCTGCCCGTCCACCCAGGCAAGCGACAGTGCGTTGATGATCTCCTCGCGCGAGAGTCCGAGGAGGCGCCCGACGACGGCGGTCGAGGCTACCTTCACCAGCACCACGTGATCCAAGCCGACGCGGTTGAAGCTGTTTTCGAGCGCGATCACGCCCTGAATCTCGTGCGCCCGGATCATGGCGGTGAGCACGTCTTTCATGACGAGGGGCTTTCTGCCGGCGGCCACCGCCTGGCGCGACAGCCAGTCGGCGGTCGCGAGAATGCCGCCCAGGTTGTCCGAAGGGTGGCCCCATTCGGCTGCGAGGAAGGTGTCGTTGAAGTCGAGCCAGCGAATCATGGCCCCGATGTTGAATGCCGCATGCACCGGGTCGAGCTGGAACTGCGTGCCCGGTACCTTGGCGCCGTTCGGCACCACCGTGCCCGGCACGATGGGACCCAGGAGCTTCGTGCAGGCCGGGTACTCGAGCGCCTCGAGCCCGCAACCCAGGGTATCGAGCAGGCAGTACCGCGCCGTCTCGTAGGCAAGGTCGCTGCGGATCTCGGCGCCGAGAACGTAGTCGGCGATATCGGTGAGCACGCGGTCCGGTGCCGGCCGGGCAGTACTGTGGGATGAGGACATGGAGTCTCGCGTGAGCTCAGGAACGCTTGTCGATGGGCACGAAGCGCAGCGGCTCCGGCCCCACGTAGTTGGCCGTGGGACGGATGATCTTGCCGTCGGCCCTCTGCTCCATCGCGTGTGCGGCCCAACCGGTGGTGCGTGCGATCACGAAGAGCGGCGTGAACATCTCCGTCGGCACGCCCATCATGTGATAGGAGACGGCGGAGAACCAGTCGAGGTTCGGGAACATTCTCTTGGCATCCATCATCACCGACTCGATGCGCTCGGCGATGGCGAACATCTTCGGGTCGCCGCCTTCCTTCGAGAGGCTGCGCGCCACCTCCTTGATCACCTGGTTGCGCGGATCGGAGACGGTGTACACCGGGTGGCCGAAGCCGATGATGACCTCCTTGTTGGCGACGCGTGCGCGGATGTCGGCCTCGGCCGCATCGGGGCTGTCGTAGCGCTTCTGGATCTCGAACGCGACCTCGTTGGCGCCGCCGTGCTTCGGACCGCGCAATGCGCCGATGGCACCGGTGATGCAGGAATAGATGTCAGAGCCGGTGCCCGCGATGACTCGCGCGGCGAACGTCGAGGCGTTGAATTCGTGCTCGGCGTAGAGATTGAGCGAGGTATGCATCGCTCGTACCCAGGCGGCGGACGGCGGCCTGCGGTGCAGCAGGTGGAGGAAGTGGCCGCCGATCGAGTCGTCTTCCGTCTCGACGAGCGGCGCGTGGCCGTTGTGGCTCACGTGGTACCAGTAGGCCAGCATGGAGCCGAGCGAGGCGATCAGCCGGTCGGCGATGTCGCGCGCGCCCGCGGCGGAATGATCGTCCTTCTCGGGCAACGCGCAGCCGAGCGCGGAAACACCTGTACGCAACACGTCCATCGGGTGCGCCGCGGCGGGCAACACATCGAGCACCGCGCGGACCGCGGCCGGCAGCCCACGGAGCGACTTGAGCTTGCTCTTGTAGGCGGCGAGCTCGGCGCGCGTCGGCAGCTTGCCGTGGATCAGGAGGTGGGCGATCTCCTCGAACTCGCAGGTCGCGGCGATTTCGAGGATGTCATAGCCGCGATAGTGCAGGTCGTTGCCGGTACGGCCGACCGTGCAGAGCGCAGTGTTGCCGGCTACGACGCCGGAGAGCGCGACGGATTTCTTGGGCTTCGGCCCCGTCGTGGCCGGCTCTTCGGTGTGCGTCATGGCGCAACTGTAGACGGCGGCAGATACCAAAGAAAATACGTTGAAGATGGAATCTCTATATGAGAAAAGTATCGTCATGGAGCTGCGCCATCTCAGGTACTTCCTGGCCGTCGCCGAGGAGCTCAATTTCACCCGCGCCGCGGAGCGGCTCGGCATCTCCCAGCCGCCGCTCACCCAGCAGGTGAAGGCACTGGAGGCGGAGCTCGGGGTGGCCCTCCTCGACCGCTCCGCCTACCGCATCGAGCTCACCGATGCCGGCCGCATCTTCGCGGCAGAGGCCGCGCGGATCCTCGGCGATGCGCGCAGCGCGGTGCAGGCTGCCCGCCGCGCCGCGACGGGCGTCACCGGGCGTGTGCGGGTCGGATTCACGGAGTCCGCCTCGTTCAACCCGCTCGTGACCTCTACGCTGCGCCGCTTCCGGTCCGATTATCCCGCCGTGGAAGTGTCACTCGAGGAGCATCCGTCCACCGAGCTGATCGTGGCGCTGCGGGAAGGACGCATCGATGCCGCTTTCGTGCGCCCGCCGCTGCCGACCCAGCGAGGGCTGACGCTCGATCTCCTGGAGAAGGAGCCCCTGGTGGTCGCTGTCCCGAGCGGCCATCCGCTGGTCGCTCGGCGGGACATCGACCTGGGCTCGCTCGCCGCGGAGACCTTCATACTCTATCCGCGCGCAGTGCGGCCGGGGCTGGCGGACACGGTGGTGGCCGCCTGCGAGACGGCAGGGTTCACCCCCAAGGTCGGCCAGTACGCACCGCAGCTCTCCGCCACCATCAACCTGGTGGCGGCCTCGCTCGGCATCTCGATCGTGCCGGACAGCATGCGCTGCCTGCAGGCGCACGCGGTGGCGTACCTGCCGCTGCGCGGCGAGCCGCTGCACGCGCTGCTCGGCGTCGCCTATCGGACAGAAGAAGGCTCCGCCGTGGTGCACAACTTCATCGACATCGCACGGCAGGGCCGGAGGGGGTGAGATCATGATCCAAAGCTACAGCGACCACGCGGCCAACGAGCGGACCTTCCTCGCCTGGGTGCGCACCGGGATCGCGGTGATCGCCTTCGGCTTCGTCATCGAGAAGTTCAACCTCTTCATACTGACCCTGGCGCACACGACCGGTCTCGGAGACCGAGCGGAGCTCACGCGGCTTTCAGGATCGCTCGGCCGCTATGAGGGGCTGGCGTTCATCGCCGGGGGCATCGCGCTCATCATGCTGGCAGCAGTGCGCTTCGTGCGCACGACTGCTCTCATCGACGACGCGCAGACCCATTCCGCGAAGAATGTCCGGGCGGAGCTGATCGTCTCGGCAACGCTCGTCGTGCTCATCGCCGGCTACAGCATCTATCTCGTCTTCGACTGACCGCATGCGGCTCGCGGAGCCCCGGAACTGTGACGCAAGTCACAGAAACGACAGGCCCGGGAACATCCGCGGGCAATCGTGCCGAAAACCCGGGAATCAGGGTATCGACGGAGATCTCTCGGGGCAGGCGCCGCTATGGTGATCGGTCTCTTGATAGTGCTGCTCGCGGCCGCTGCGGCCGGCGCGGCCGTATACCTGACCCGGGCGAGCGCGGCAGCCGCTACCTCGCAACCGGTCGAGATCCTGCTCGGACCGCAGGATCTGCGGCGGCTGCTCGCGCCGTCGGATGCGGCACCGCCGCCGCGTGATGCGCTGGCGCTCGCGCCCCTTACCCCTGCGCAGACGCTGAAGAGATTGCGCGAGCTGGCCCTGGGAACGCCTCTCTCCGGCGAGCCGGGACCCAAGCACGCCGCCGTCAAGGCGGCCGTCATCGCTGCGACTGAGGACGGCGCGACTCTGCGGCAATTGACGCCCCGCCGCCCGAGCCTCCTGCCGCAGCTCATACGCGCCGCCAATGATGATGCCGCCCCGCGGCGCGAGCTCGCGGCCATCATCCGGCGCGATCCGTCGCTCGTCGGGCATCTCCTCGAGATGGCCAACAGCTCCTTCTACCGCGTGACGGAGCGACCGGTCGAGAGCATCGATCGCGCCGTCGTGTTGCTCGGCAGCGAAGGCATCCGCTCGTTGATCGCGGCGGCGGCGATGCAGCCGATCTTCCGTGTTGCCAGCGGCCCCTTTCCCCGCTTTGCGCAGACAGTCTGGGAGCACGCCTGGCGGTCGGCCAACGCGGCGGTGGTGCACGCCGCCATGGTGGAGAGCGCGGACCCGTTCGCGGCCGAGCTGTTGACTCTGGTCTGGGGTCTGGCGGACGTGGTGCTTTTCCGGGCGGTACTCGAGCGGTATGAGGCGGTTGCATCAGGCGGCAGGCTGCGCCCCGACGCAGCCCTCATCGCGGCGCTCCTCGAATCCCGGTCGGCGCACGTCGCCCGCCGGATCGGCGCCGGCTGGGAGCTCTCGGAAGACAGTCTCGCAGCGCTCGAGCAGCAACCGGACGCGGCCGAGCCGGCCACACCTCTCGGCCGCTCGCTGCGCTTCGGGCGCACCGTCGGCGCGCTCGCGATGCTGCGCATCGGCGGCGTCATCGACGACGCGACCGCCGCGGCGTCTTTTCCCCGATCCTCTCTGGGGCGCGAGCAGCTCGAGCGCATGTGGGTGCGGCTGACGAAAGCCGGGCAGACGGCGGGCGATTCCGGTAATGTGCCGCAGCAACGCTTGTGAGTGTGTGTTTCAGGGTGAGTGACGTCCTGTGACTAGAATATACGTCGGCAACCTGCCGTTCTCGGCGACCGATGAGTCGCTTCGTGCACTGTTTTCCAAGCATGGCACCGTGGAGAAGGTCTCTCTCATCACGGACCGCGAAACCGGCCGTCCGCGCGGCTTCGGCTTCGTGGAGATGTCGAGTGCCGATGCCGCGCGCGCCATCCAGGCGCTCAACGGCACCGACTTCGGCGGTCGGCCGCTGCGGGTCAACGAGGCGCAAGAGAAACCGCGCGGCGGTCCCCCGCGCAGATTCTGAATTGGGCGGGACGTAGCTTCCCGCCTGCTCAGCGCTTCGCTTTCGGAACACTTCGGCAGCCGCGCCGAGGTGCGCACTGGCGCGTCTTGACCGGCCCGCAACGGGCGGTTCAGCATGCCAGTCTCCCGGGCATGTGGCAGGCGAAGCGTTTGCACGACAACAGCGGATCTCGGCGGACTCCCTGATGAGGGTGGACCCGCTGCACAAGGAGCCGCCGCCGTCCGGCCAGGCGGATGCCCTGCTCGCGGACTGGCGCGCCCGCGCTCTCGCCCTGGAGCAGGCCGTCGCCAAGGCGATCATCGGTCAGGCGGAGGTGATCCGACTGCTCAGCGTCGCCATCTTCGCTCGCGGCCACGTGCTCCTGGAAGGCGACGTTGGCGTTGGCAAGACTACGCTGCTGCGCGCGTTCGCTCGCGGACTCGGCGGTGCCTTCGAGCGGATGGAAGGCAGCGTCGACATGATGCCGAACGACCTGCTCTATTACGCTTACATCGGCGAAGACGGCAAGCCCCGGATCGAGCCCGGACCGCTGCTGCGGCCGGGAGAGGCGCTGAGCACGTTCTTCTTCAACGAGGTCAACCGCGCCCGCCCACAGGTGCAATCGCTGCTGCTGCGCGCCATGGCGGAGCGGAGCGTCAATGCCTTCAATCGCGAGCACCGCTTCCCCCACATGCTGGTGTTCGCCGACCGCAACCGTGTGGAGAAGGAGGAGACCTTCGAGCTGCCCTCTGCGGCACGCGACCGCTTCATGCTCGAGGTGCAGATCGAGACGCCGGCGGAGGAAGCCGTGCGCACGGCTCTCGTATTCGATCCGGCTTACCATGATGTCGACGCCCTGCTGCAGTCGGTTCCGGCGGCCATCCTGCCGTACACGGAGCTCAATGACGTCGCCGCCGTGATCCAGCGGCAGGTCCGCGCCAGCGAGGCACTGCAACGCTACGCGTTGGCTTTGTGGCAGGCCACCCGGGCGCCCGAGCAGCTCGGTATCCACCTCGAGGGCGTGGACATGCGGCGGCTCATTCTCGCGGGCGCGAGCCCGCGCGCGATGAGCATGCTGCTGCGCGCCGCACGGGTCATGGCCTGGCTGCGCGGGCGCGACTTCCTCGCTCCCGAGGATCTGCAGGCGGTGTTTCTCGAGAGCATCGGCCACCGCGTGTTCTTCACGCCGGTGTATGAGATGCGGCGCGCGGAGATCGCGCGGCCGTTCCTGCGGGAAGTATTGGCGAGGATCGCCGCACCGTAGAGTGGCCACCGAGTTCCACTATCGCATTCCATGGCGTCCCAGCGGCCAGCGCCCGGGACATCATCGCGGAAGCGTGTTCGGCGCCGGCCAGGAATTCGGCGGTTATGCGCCCCTGGGTCGCGCACCCGACCCGCGCCGGCTGGATGCGCGCGCGACACTCGCCGATCCGCTCGGCACCTGGCAGGTACGGCTCTACCAACAGCGGGCGAGCATCCCGGTCTGGCTCATCGCCGATCTCTCCGGCTCGATGAGCGCGCCCGTAGGCGGCGGCAAGATGCAGCGCCTGACGGAGCTTGCCGATAGCCTCGCCTACTCGGTGCACCGTACCGGCGATGCCTTCGCCTTCATGGGCTGCGATGACACGGTCGTGTCCGATCTGCTGCTGCCGCCGACGCATGTGCGCGGTGCCGGCGCCGAAGTTGCGGCAAAGCTCGCGGCGTACACCCCGGCCGATACCGGCGCCCACGGCCTGCTGAGCGCGGCCGCATACCTCGGCCGCCGCCGGTCACTCGTCTTCCTCGCATCCGACTTTCATTTTCCCCAGCCGCTCCTCGAGAGGGTGCTCGAGTCCCTGACACCCCACGATGTCGTCCCGGTGGTGGTCTGGGATGAGCTGCGCAGCGACGGGGAGTTCCACACACTGCCCCGACTCGGGCTCGTCGAGCTCCAGGATGCAGAGAGCGGCCGCCGGCGTACGGTGTTGCTGCGGCCTCGGCTTCACGTGGAGTGGCGCCACAGGTTCGCGAAGCGGCGCACGGCGCTGCAGCAGTGCTTCGCGCGGTTTGGCCTGCGGCCGTTCCATGTGGGCAGGCGCTTTCGCCCGCAGGCAATGACTGCGTACTTCTACGGCGGTGACACTGGTGCGCACGGCTGACTCGTCGCGCATGGCGCGCAGTGCGTCTCTTCTTGCCGTTCTGGCAACACTGGCGCTGCCATATGCGGCGGCGCAGAGCCAGCCGGGGCCCGAGCAAGCGCCGATCGCGGCTTCGGTTCAGCAGCCGCGAGCCTTCGGCTATGTCATCGGCGACAGGCTCGAGCAGCGGATAGCGCTGCGGGCTGCCGCCGGCTGCACGCTCGATCGCAAGAGTCTTCCGCGGGCGGGCAGAACCGGGCTCTGGCTCGAGCTGGCCCCGCCCCAGCTGACATCCGACAGGGCGGGTGATGTCACGAGCTACGGGCTCACACTGGACTACCAGGTCATCAACGTTCCGGAACAGGTGCAGACCATCGATCTGCCGGCCGTCGCTCTCGTCTGCGCCGGGCACGGCAATCAGGTCACCACGATGATCGACGAGTGGCCGATCACGATCGCCCCGATCACGCCAACCTTCGTGCTGGCCCGCTTGGGACTGACCCCGATACAACCTGACGCCCCGCCGCCGACACCCGACCCGCGGCCCTACATGTGGCTGACCCTCCTCTGGGCCGCGGCGATCGTCGCCGTCATCGCCGGCAGCGCCGTGCGGCGCCACGGTATCCCCTGGCTGCACCGTGAAGCGCGGCCGTTTGCGCGGGCAGCACACGACATCGCCAGGCTCTCACGTCTGTCGCCCGACCCAAAGACCTATAGAGGCGGCCTGCAACGCCTGCACCGTGCCTTCGATGCGGCGGCTGGACATGCAGTATTTGGCGAGCGCCTCGCGCCCCTCTTCGCCATGCATCCTGAGCTGCGCGACCTGCGCTCCGACATCGAGCAGTTCTATGCCGCCTCGCAGCGCGAGTTCTTCGGGGTGCATGCGGGTTCGGCGAATCTGGACAGCGTGTTGACTCTGGCGCGCCGCTGTCGGGATGCAGAGGCCGCGGCGTGGAGAGCGCATGCGGTTTAGCGAGCCGCTCCTGCTGCTCCTCCTGCCGCTTGCGGTGCTGCCGTTGCTGCGGCCCGCCGCCGCGAGCGCCCGCTATCCCTGGCTGGAGCTCGTGCCCGCCGACGGCCTTTCCAACGCGCTCGACTGGCTGCTGCGTGCCGTAGCCGCCATAGGGATAGCGGCCACGCTGGTCGGGCTCTCGGGGCCTTACCTGCCGGGCACCACCGTCGAGCGCGTCGGCCGCGGCGCCGAGATCGTGGTGCTGCTCGACCGCAGTCTCAGCATGGACGAGCCGCTGGGATCGGCGAGTCAGGCGAGGTTCTACGCTTTCGCGCAAATGGCGCCGCAATCCAAGCAGTCGGTGGCGCGCCGCTTCCTGTCGCAGTTCGTGGCGCGCCGCGGCAACGACCTCATGGGCCTCATCATCTTCAGCACCTTCCCCATCCCGGTGCTGCCGTTCACCGTGCGGCAACCGCTCATTCAGGCGGCCATCCGCGCGGGCGCGACCTATCACGGGCTGGCGGACACGGACATCGGCGCCGCGCTCCTCGCGTCCGCCGGGATGTTCGAGAACCAACCTTACACCGGCTCGCGGGTGGTGCTGCTCGTGTCGGATGGCGGCGCGGTCCTCGATACCGTAACTCGGGTGAAGATCCGCACCGCATTCGCCAATGAGCGCATTGCGCTCGATTGGTTCTATCTGCGCTCCTACACCAGTCCGGGCCTTGCGCAAGCCGGCGCCGCGGCGCCGCCTGTCTCGGGCGGCGCGAACGACGGCACCGAAGGCAATCCGGAGCTCGCACTGCACCGCTTCTTCCAGACGCTGTTGACACCCTACCACCTGTATCAGGCGGAAAATCCCCAGGCCCTGCGCGAGGCGATCGCCGATGTCGGCCGCGCGCAGACCTTGCCGATCCGCTATGGCGAGCGGCTGCCGCGCCTGTCGCTGGCGCCGCGCGTGTTCGGGATCGCACTCATCGCCGCGGTCATGTTGCTCATCGCTTCGCTCCTCGAGGTGCGGCGATGGCCGTGAGAGCCGCGCTGCGTCACGCGCCCGCCCTGCTGGTGCTCCTCCTCGCGGGAGCCACGGCCTACGACGGCCTGCACTGGTGGTCAGCGGCACGCAGCGATCAGCGGATCCGCTCCGGCATCATCCTGCCCGACACCGCGCGCGTGCCGCCGGATGTCGCCTTCGCACAGGGCTACGCGCTTGCCGCCCGCAATGACACCTTACGCGCGCTCACGCGCTATCGCCAGGCGGCGGACGCAGGGGGACCGCTCGCCGTCGCGGCGCTTTACAACATCGGCAATCTGCATATGCGCCAGGGGCTCGCGGCGCAGGACGCCGGCCAGAAGGCCCAATCGCTCGCACTGTTCGAGCTCGCGAAACAGAGTTACCGCGATGCGCTCGCGATCGAGCCCGGGTATTGGGACGCGAAATACAACCTCGAGCGCACCCTGCGCCTTGCGCCGGATGCGGCGCCCGCAGCACCGATTCCCGGCCAGCAGGCGCTCCATCAGAAGAAGGCGATCGTGATACGCGACATCCCGCTGGGGCCGCCATGAGGAGCGGCTGGCGGCGGGTTCCCGGCCCGCGGACGTGGGTGCTCGCGTTGGTCGCGGCCTGCCTTGTGGGGGCCTGCCTCGAGCCTGAGATCGTGTTACAGCGCCCGACGTACGACTACATCATCGCGCTCGACATCACACAGAGCATGAACACGCGCGATATGGCGCTCGCAGGCGTGCGCATGAGCCGCATCCTCTACGCCAAGCGCCTGCTCAAGGGCCTGCTGCCGCGCCTGCCCTGCGGCTCGCGCGTCGGCTGGGCGATCTTCACGGAATACCGCGTGTTCCTGTTCTTCACGCCGGTAGAGGTCTGCGCCAACTACGATGCGCTCGAGGAGACACTGGGCCGCATCGGCAACAACATGGCATGGGCGGGCGGCAGCCAGATCGCGCGCGGACTCTTCGCCGGGCTCAAGGTGGCGTCGGAGGTGCCCGGCAGGCCCGACTTCATACTCATCACCGACGGCCAGGAAGCGCCTCCGATCAACCCAGCCTTCCGCCCCGACTTCGATGGCACTCCAGGGGCGGTGCCGGGCGTGATCCTCGGCGTCGGCAGCGACAGCCTGTCCCGGATTCCCATGATCGGCAGGGATGGCCGCTTTCTCGGCTACTGGGCGGCCAACCAGGTGCCCCAGACCGACGCCTACAGCGCCGGCCGGGCAACCAGCGAGGCTCACGATCTGCTGTACAACAAGGCCGGGGAGCCCATCCGGCCGATCTCCCCGAGCGGCACCGAGCAGCTCTCCTCGCTGAAGACGGCGTACCTGGGCTCGCTCGCCCAGGAGACCGGTCTGCGCTACCGGCGCCTGGACAGCGCCGACTCGCTCTACGCGACACTGACGCAACGCGCCTTCGCGCGTCCGGAGCCCGTCCGGACGGCTGTCGGGTTTGCGCCGGCGGCCGTGGCTCTCGTTCTTCTCATCTGGCTGTATTGGCCGCGCCTGGCCCGGAAACCCAAGCTGCAGCCCCAACGCGGCCGCCAGCGTGGAACGGACTTCCCCAAGCTGCCGTTATAGTCCAGTAGCTTCCTGGGGGCATGGGCCCCCAGCGCTCCTGGTATGACCATCGCCTGCACCGATTGCGGAACGCTCCAGGACATCCCGCCGCTCCCCTGGGGAGCCATCGCCATCTGTCCGACGTGCGACAACCGGTTGGAGCGTACCAACGGCCGCAGCATCAACGGCGCGCTCGCCTGCGCCTCGGCGACGTTCGTGCTGCTGTTTCCAGCGAACCTGCTGCCCATCATGCGTGTCTCGATGGTCGGGATGACACGCGAGAGCAGACTGGGAACCGGCGTCGTGACGCTCTGGCAGCACCAGTGGGTGATCGTCGCGCTGCTGGTGGCGGCGTTCGCCGTCATCCTGCCCTTCGTCAGGTTCGGACTGTTGTCCCTCGTGCTCACACTGTTGCAGCTCGGGCACAGGCCGCGCTGGCTGGGACGCGCCTTTCGCTGGTCTTTGCACCTCGACCAGTGGGCCATGCCGGACGTGTTTCTCATGGGCTGCGCCGTCGGCTACAGCCGCATCGCGGCGGTCATGCCGGTGCAGATCGGGTGGGGCGGCATTTGCCTCATCTTCGCGGCGTTCCTCTGCATGCTCTCGCGGGCCGCACTCGACACGCGCGCGGTGTGGCGCGTGCTTGCTCCGGAGTGCGCCGCGCCGCCGGAGGAGCATCCGGCCATCGCCTGTCGTTTCTGCGATCTCGTGCGGCCCGCGGCCGCCGAGGGCTCCCGCTGCCCCCGCTGCGGCCTGACGCTGCGCACGCGCAGACCCGACTCCGTCGTGCGCACGACGGCGTTGGTGATCACGGGATTCGCCCTGTTCTTCCCCGCCAACCTCTATCCGATGAGCGTCGACCGGCAGCTCGGCGTGCTCGTGCCGCATCGGATCGTGGATGGCATCGAGGAGCTCTTTCAGGCGCACCTCTGGCCCCTCGGCGTGCTCATCTTCCTCACCAGCATCGCCATTCCGCTGCTCAAGCTCGGCGGACTCAGCTGGTTCCTGATCTCCATCTGGCACGGATCGCGCTACCAGCTCGTGCTGAAGACCCGCCTCTGCCGCCTCATCGATGAGATCGGACGCTGGTCCTGTGTCGATGTATTCACTATTGCCGTATTCCTGCCGCTCATGCAATTCGACGGCATGGTGAGCACCGATGCGGCCACGGGCGCGCCGCCTTTCCTGCTGGTGGTCGTTGTCACGATGCTGGCCTCACACACGTTCGATCCGCGGCTCATGTGGGATGCGGCGCTCGCGCCGCGGCTGCGCACGCACCCCGGACAGGCATGAACACGGACGCCCGCCCCGCAAGAGAGCCGCGGCGAACGATGGCAATCGCCCGCCGCAGCTGGTGGCCCGGTTGGATCTGGGCGGTGCCCCTCGCTGCGGTCGGCATCGTGCTCTGGCTGCTGTTGCGCTCGATCAGCGCACGCGGGATCGATGTGACGATCATCTACAACGACGCGGCCGGCATGCAGGCGGGCGATACGAGGGTGATGTATCACGGAGTGGAGGTCGGAGGAGTCACCAGCGTAGCGCTGGCCAGCGATGACTGGCACGTGGTCGTACATGTCGACATCGACTCGCAGCTTGCGCCGAAAATCAACACGGGCACCCGCTTCGTCCTCGAGGGACTGCGCCCGAGCTTCTCGGATATCTCCTCGCTGCGGGCGCTGATCGCCGGCCCCACCATCGTCATGGTACCCGGGCCCGGCAAGCCGGCGCTGCACTTCATCGGCACGGAAGGAGGGCCACGCGAGACGCTCGCGGTGTCGCTGCCGTACCTGGTCAGCTTCGACGGGGCGGTAGGGGAGCTGAAGGCGCACGCCCCGGTAACACTGCGCGGCTTCACGGTCGGTGAAGTCACGAGCATCGGGCTATCGGTCGATCCGCAGACCGGACGGATCTCGACACCTGTCCTGCTCGCGCTCGACCCGACGCGCTTTCACCTCGCCGGGCCCGCGCCGGCCGACGGCAACTGGAAGCCGATCATGGACGAGGCGCTCGCGAAGCTGATCGGCGCCGGGCTGCGCGCCAACCTGGCCCGCGCGGTGCCGCTCGTGGGAGGCGAGCAGGTGGAGCTCACGATCGTTCCGGACGCGCCGGAAGCGCGCCTCGATACTTCCGGACTGTACGCGCAGATCCCGGCCGCTGCCGGCAGCGGGCTCGAGCGCCTACCGGCGGAGATCGGCTCGCTGCCGCTCACGCAGATTGCCGACAACCTGCGGACGATCACCGATCAACTGCGCGCGCTGACTTCCTCACCGCAGCTGCACGAGAGCCTCGCTCATCTCGACGCGACGCTCGCCGCGCTCGACAGGATCTCGCGTCAGGCAGGGCCGCAGGTCGCGCCGACGCTGCGCGAGGTTCGCATGACGGTCGCGAGCCTGCGCGCTGCCGCGCGGCAGATGGATACGACCGCGGAGTCCGCGAGGTTGGCGATGGGCACGAGCCCCGCGGCGCCGAACGGCAACCTGCAGCATGCGCTGGATGAATTGGCGGGCGCCGCCCGCGCCGTGCGCTCGCTCGCCGACTACTTAAATGAGCACCCGGAAGCGTTGGTGCGCGGTCGCCGATGAAACGGTAACGACGCAGGCGACTTTTTCCAATCGACTATGGAGGCATCTCCTCCACCCAGCCGCGCCACAGCGACAGCAGGGCCGCCATCAGCGCCGGGCCGATGAAGAGGCCGACGAGCCCGAAGGACTCGACGCCGCCCAGGATGGCGAGCAGCGCCCACAGGAACGGCAGCTTCGCGCCCTCGCCGATGATGACCGGACGTACGAAATGATCAGCGATGAAGAGCACCATGATGCCGGCTGCCGCGACGGCGATCCCTGCCGCGATCGAGCCGCTCAACACCAACACGACGGCTATCGTGCCGAAGACAAGCGGCGCGGCGAAAGGGACGGTCGCGAAAACGCCCGTGATCGCGCCCGACAGAATCGGGTGCGGCGCGTTGGCCAGGGCGTAGACGCCGCACATGATGGCCCCCTCCCCGACGGCGACGAACACGATACCCTCCACGGCCGCACGGATCGCCGACACCACACGCCGCAACAGCCTGTCCACCGCCGTCCCAAAGAGCCGGTGGAACATCTTGGGCACGTGAATGCTGAGGCGTTCGAGGTTGAGGTATACGAAAAAGAGCGTCAGCAGAGTGAATGCCAACGTGACGATGCGCCGCGCAACCTGCACACCGACGACCCGCGTCCATTCGATCAACGCGGGGTTCGGATGCATATGCCCGCCAGCGCCGCCGGCGCCGGACCCCAGGTACTCAACCCAGGTGTCATGTGCCCAGCGGCCCACCCACGGCGTCTGTACCAGCCATGACGGCAGCGGCGGCGGCCCGCTCCCGGCCGAGGCCGCAAGCTCGCGCGCCAGTGAGATCGCCTCGCGTCCCGCCACGACGCCCCCATAAATGAGCGGCACCAGCAGCACCGTGCCGACGATCACCGTGAAGGTGACCGCAGCCCAGGCGTGGCGCCGCTTGCCGTGAAACCTCGCCAGCCAGCGCTCATAGACCGACGAGGTGGCGATGGCGAGCACGATTGCCCAGCAGAGCGCCGGAATGAAATTACGCAGCATCCACGCGCCGGCGAGCACCAGCGCACCGATGAGCACGTACTGCGCGGACTTCTGAGCTGTCGTGGGATTCTCTGGCGGCACGCCGAAACTCCAGGTCAGGGCAACGCCTAATGGTACATGCCTGCGGCTGGGTCGGCCTATATGCCCGCCGCCGGGTGCGCCGGCCCATTGGGGCGGAACCCCGGCCGCGCACACGCGTTCGCGCAGGGTACGCCCCGATTGGCGGCAAAAATGAGGCACCAGCGCGCAAATGCTCCGCAGGCACAGCAACAAAGTAGTAGTAATCACGGGCGCCAGCGCGGGTGTCGGTAGGGCCGCAGTCCGCGAGTTCGCCCGCGGCGGCGCCGACGTCGCACTGCTCGCGCGCAACGGCGATGCGCTGGACAACGCGCGCGTGGAAGTTGAGACCTACGGCCGGCGCGCGCTCGCCATCCCAGTAGATGTCTCCGATGCAGACGCGATGGAGCGCGCCGCCTTCGCGATCGAGTCACAGCTCGGGCCGATCGACGGCTGGGTCAACAACGCGATGGTCACGGTTTTCTCGCCCGTTGCCCTGCTTCAGCCTGACGAAGTCCGCCGCGTCACCGAAGTCACATATCTCGGCACGGTCAACGGCACGTTGGCGGCGCTGCGGCGCATGCTTCCGCGCGACCGGGGTGTCATCCTCCAGGTGGGCTCCGCGCTCGCCTATCGCTCGATTCCTCTGCAGGCGCCTTACTGCGGCGCAAAGTCAGCCATTCGCGGCTTCACCGACTCTTTGCGCACGGAGCTGCTGCACGCCGGCAGTCGCGTCAGAGTCACGATGGTGCAGATGCCCGCTCTCAACACACCACAGTTCGACTGGTGCCGCACGCGCCTGCCCCGCAAGCCTCAGCCCGTGCCGCCGATCTTCGAGCCGGACGTGGCTGCTCGCGCCATCGTCTGGGCGTCCCGCCATCGGCGGCGCGAGGTGTTCGTGGGCGGCAGCACGCTCGCCGCGATCTGGGGCAATCGGGTGGCCGCGCCGCTGCTCGACCGGTATCTCTCGCGGGCCGCGTACGACGCGCAGCTCGCCGATGAGCCGATCGAGCCGGATCGACCCGACAATCTGTGGCGCACGGTGCCGGGAGACCGCGGCGCCTATGGCCGCTTCCGTGATCGCGCGAGCAACAGCAGCCGCGAGCTGTGGCTGACCACACACCGCTCGTTACTCCTCTCGGCATGCGCCGTCGGCGCGGGGCTCGCCTACCTCGCCGCCGCGCGCCTGTCCGGCCGCTGAGCTCAAGGGAACCGACGCACAGCGCTTCGCCGTGTGAGGCCCGACCCACTAGTATAGACTGCAACGATTCCCCATTCCGGAGTGCCCGATGACCATCACCACCGACAACGTCGTGACGATCCACTACACCCTCAAGGACGACTCGGGCACGGTCATCGACAGCTCCGCCTCCGGCGAGCCGCTGGCCTATCTTCACGGCCATGGCAACATCGTGCCGGGACTGGAGCGGGAGCTGACGGGTCGCAACGTCGGCGACAAGATCAGCGTGCGGGTTCCCCCGGCGGAAGGCTACGGCGAGTACGACAAAGAGCTGGTACAGAGCGTTCCACGTCGCGCGCTGCGTGGGATCAAGGACGTGCGCGAGGGCATGCATCTACATGCGCAAACCGAGCAAGGTCCGCGAACCGTGACCGTCACGCGCGTAGCCGGCGACATGGTGACGCTCGACGGCAACCATCCACTCGCCGGCAAGAATCTCAACTTCGACATTCAGATCGAGGACGTGCGTCAGGCCACCGAGGAAGAGCTATCGCACGGACACGTACACGGCGAGCACGGGCATCACCATCACGAGTGATCCCTGCTGGACACCGCCGGCGCGGGCCCTGTCAGGTCGCGAGTTGCTCGTCGCGCAAAGCGCCGGTCGCCATCACGATGTCATCGCTCAGAACTGCTCTGATCGCGACGCTCTGCGTCGGCGCTTTTGCCGCCATGCCGCAGGCCGGCGCCGCGCAGGCGCACCGCGCGGCGTTCGGCACGCTCGCCGACGGCACTCGCATCGACGCCGTGGATCTTACGAGCCGGTCGGGCATCCGGGTGCGCATCATCACCCTCGGGGCACGCATCCAGTCACTCTATGCTCCCGACCGGACCGGCAGGCTCGGCGACATCGTCCTCGGATTCGCCACCCCGCAGCAGTACTTCGATGACGGCAACTACTTCGGCGCGACAGTCGGCCGTTTCGCCAACCGCATCGGCAAAGGCCGCTTCACGCTCGACGGCCACACCTACCAGGTTGCCGTCAACGATCATGGCAACAGCCTGCACGGCGGCACGCGCGGCTTCGACAAGCGGGCGTGGAAGATCGAGTCCACCCGCAGCGGGCCCGTTGCTTCGGTCGTCATGTCGTATGTCAGCCCGGACGGCGAGGAAGGCTACCCAGGCACGCTGCACGTGACGGCCACCTACACGCTGAACGATAGCGGCGCGCTGCGCATCGACTACCGTGCGACCACGGACAAGCTGACGATCGTGAATCTGAGCGGGCATTCCTACTTCAACCTGGCATCGGGCCCCGCGGACTTCTCGACGATGCATGATCTGCTGCAGATCAATGCATCGCACTACACGCCGGTCGATGACACCCTGATCCCCACGGGGACCATCGCGCCGGTCGCCGGAACGCCCCTGGACTTCCGTAAGCCGACCGCGATCGGGCTGCGCATCCGCGACGGTAACGACATGCAGATCCGTTACTGCCACGGCTATGACATGAATTTCGTGCTGGACGGCCGGCCCGGCACGCTCCGGTTGGCCGCGCGCGTGGAGGATCCGCGGTCCGGACGGGTACTCGAGGTTTACACCACGGCACCCGGCATCCAGTATTACTCCGGCAATTTCCTCGGCGGCGCCTTCGTCGGCAAGCATGGCATCGTCTATCGGCAGGGTGATGCCGTGGTGCTCGAGCCGCAGGACTTTCCCGATGCGCCCAATCACCGCAACTTCCCGTCCGCGGCGCTGGCTCCCGGCGCGGCCTACCACAACGTCATCGAGTACCGGTTCGCGGTTCTACGGTAGCGCTACCATATCTGCTATGATCGGGATGACAGCCTGACCAAATAGGGGAGTTGCGCATGACTAACCGGTACCGCGCCCGGCAGCACGCCGCGTGGCTTCCAAGCCTGATGGCCCTCGCTGGCGGCGCACAGGCCGCGGACGCCGCGAAACCCACTTACCTCAACACGAGCCTGTCACCGCAGACCCGCGCGGCGGACCTGGTGCACCGCATGACCCTGCAGGAGAAAGTCTCGCAGCTCGTCAACAGCGCGCGGGCCATCCCGCGCCTCGGCGTGCCGGCCTACGACTGGTGGAGCGAGGCTCTGCATGGCGTCATGGTGAACGGCACCACCGAGTTCCCTGAGCCCATCGGCCTCGGCGCCACCTTCGATGCGGCCGGGATACGCGAAATGGCCCACGACATCGGCATAGAGGGCCGGGTCGTGCACGCAGAAGCGTTGCGGGCGGGTGGGTCGACCATCTTCCACGGCCTCGACTTCTGGGCCCCGAACATCAACATCTTCCGTGACCCGCGCTGGGGCCGCGGGCAGGAAACTTACGGCGAGGACCCTTTCCTCACCGCGGGCATGGCCGTCGCATACGTGACGGGCTTGCAGGGCTCGAATCCCCGCTACTACCTTGCGATATCAACACCCAAACACTTCGTCGTCCACAGCGGCCCGGAGCCGACGCGCCACTTCGCTGACGTCGATGTCAGCAAGCACGATATCGAAGACACCTATCTGCCGGCGTTTCGGGCGGCTGTGGTTGCAGGGCATGCGGGATCGGTGATGTGCGCGTACAACGCCATCAACGGGGAGCCGGCATGCGCCAACCAGTTTACGCTGGAGCATACCCTGCGTGGCGCGTGGCGATTCCAGGGGTACGTGGTGTCCGATTGCGACGCCGTGCGCGACATGTTCAGCGGGCACCACTATCGCCCGAGCCAGCCCCAGGCGTCGGCGATATCTCTCGAGCGCGGCATGGACAACGAATGCGCCGACTTCGGGGCGCCGAAGAGTGACAGCGACTACATGCCATTCCTCACTGCCGTGCAGCAGGGCTACCTCTCGGAGAGCGCCCTCGACCGGACGCTCATCCGGCTGTTCACGGCGCGCATTCGTCTCGGGATGTTCGATCCGCCGTCGATGGTGCCCTACGACAGCATTCCCGCGAGCGAGCTCAACAGCCCGGCGCATCGCCGGCTCGCCCTGCGACTGGCGGATGAATCGATGGTGCTGTTGAAGAACGACGGCGTGTTGCCTTTGAGGTCGGTCAAGCACATCGCGGTCGTCGGTCCGCTGGCGGACCAGACGGACGTGCTCCTCGGCAACTACAACGGTATTCCGACGCATACGGTGAGCGTTCTCGAAGGTCTGAAAGCCGAATTTCCCCACGCCGACATCACCTACGTTCCGGGCACCGAGTTCCTCGCGCGTGATCCGCGACATCCCCGCCTGCCAGCGAGCGACCAGCCTGATCCGGCGGCGATCGCCGCTGCGCAGAAGGCCGACGTCATCATCGCTGTCGTTGGTATCACGAGTCGTCTGGAAGGCGAAGAGATGCCGGTCGACGTGCCGGGATTCCTGGGCGGCGACCGCACCGACCTCGCCATGCCGAAGCCCGAGGAGAAACTCGTACAGGCGGTAGCGGCCGCCGGCAAGCCGCTGGTAGTCGTGCTGATGAACGGCAGCGCCCTGGCGGCCACCTGGGAGAAGGAGCACGCCAACGCCATCCTCGAGTCCTGGTATTCCGGCGAGGAAGGCGGGGCGGCGATCGCCGCCACCCTGAGCGGCAGGAATGATCCGGCGGGACGGTTGCCGGTGACCTTCTACGAGAACGTCAACCAGCTGCCCAAATTCGAGGACTACTCGATGAAGGGCCGCACCTACCGCTACTTCAAGGGCAAGCCGCTCTGGCGGTTCGGCTACGGCTTGAGCTACACGACGTTCAAGTACCGCGACCTGACCCTTCCCAAGGCACCCATCGACGCCGGCGCCCCGCTGAGCGCGACAGTGAGAGTGACCAACACCGGCAAGGTGGCGGGCGATGAGGTCGTGCAGTTGTATCTGGGGTTTCCCGACGTGCCGGGCGCGCCGCTCCGCGCGCTGCGCGGCTTTCAGCGCATCCACCTCGCCGCCGGTGCGACTCAAGTGGTCAAATTCCACCTGGACCGGCGCGACCTCAGCCTGGTCACCGAGGCCGGGGACAGAATCGTCCCCCAAGGCGCCTATACCGTGTCGGTGGGCGGCGGCCAGCCTGGCACCGGCGCGCCGTCAGTCAGCGGAACGTTCAACGTGAACGGCAGGATCCAACTGC
>Ga0126373_10000665_pt1 | contig 23024 bp, 22 predicted proteins | sample PanSoiMetPlot_11_FD_92545 | JGI IMG/M metagenome (GOLD analysis project Ga0126373, IMG submission 92545) | Tropical forest soil microbial communities from Panama - MetaG Plot_11 | ecosystem: Environmental > Terrestrial > Soil > Tropical forest > Bulk soil | place: Panama | collected 2016-02-17 | reverse complement strand
CGCGCAACAGCTGCGCGATCTCGGCCCACTCAGGGTTCAGCAGTGGCTCGCCGCCCGAGATCAGTGCGACCTGGGTCTGGAGCCTCGCCAGGTCGGGCAACAAGGACCTGACCGCGGCCAGGTTCATGTCGGCTCGGCCGTTGCGCCAGTAGTCGCAGCTCACGCAGCGCGAGTTGCAGCGTTCGCTGAGATACAGCGTCACCAGCGGCAGTCGCCGCAACCGGGAATCGAACTGCAATGGCTCTGCAGACAACCACACCCCCGCAGTATTGCGGCGCGCCACGGCGCCCGTGCCAAACACCACGACCTCAGGCGGTGAGTGACCGCACGGACCCCGGTGGTTCAAGGGTGTGCGCAGCCGGGAACGCCCTCATGTGGCCGTACTGAACCGTGCCGCGCGGCCCGGAGACTTACGGGTCACTAGGGTTCGCGGTGGTCCACTGCGAGGGATACCGATGCGTGAGTGTGCCAAAGTGAATCGAAACGCCATGCGCGCCTGGTGGTTAGGAGCCGTGGCCGCCGCGCTCGCGCTGTTGCCTGCGGTGCCAGCCTGGGCAGTGCCCCTTTTTGCCCGGGAGATGGGGGTGCCCTGCTCTTCGTGCCACACCCTCGCTTACGGCCCGGCGCTGACGCCCTTCGGACGGCTCTTCAAGCTGCACGGCTACTCCCTCGGTACCAAGAGCACCATTCCGCTGTCCGCGGATCTGATCGCCTCTTTCACACACACCGCGCAGGATCAGCCCGCGTCGCCGCACTTCGCGAGTAATAACAATATCGCCGTGGATGACATCGACCTGTACTTCGGGGGGAGGATTGCCGAGCACTTCGGCGCCTTCGGCCAGGTGAGCTACGACGGCATCGCACGGCACACATCACTGGGAATTCTGGATGTACGTTATGCGCAGGACTTCACACCCGGTGGCGTATCCACACTGTTCGGTGTATCGCTGAACAACTTTCCGACTGTGCAGGATCCGTGGAACTCAACCTATGCGTGGCAGTTCCCCTTCCCGGCGACGCGCCTGGCAAACCAACCCTCAGCCTTCGTGCAGATCAACGGTGCGTTCGCGTTCCAGTCGCTCGGGGTCACCGCCTACGCTCTGGTGAACGATCTGGTCTATGTCGAGGCAGGCGGTTACCGAAAAATGTCCGACCGGCTGCAGGAAGATGTGGGGAATTCCAACCCAGCCGCCGAGCACAGCATCGACGGCACCGCGCCCTACTGGCGCGTAGCGCTGCAGCGCACCGTAGGCGAACATTACTTCTCAGTGGGCCTGCTCGGCTTCTCCCCGCACGCGCAGTCACCGAGCGAAGCTGCGGTCGGCACGGACAATTATACCGACATGGGCTATGACGCGACCTACCAGTTCGCGAACGGCGGCCCGCACACCTTCAATTTCAATGCCAGCTACGTGCACGAAAACCAGCGACTATTCGCTACCACTGCGCTCGGCGGCTCCGACGCTGTTGATAACCATCTGAACGTACTGAACATCAGCGGCCAGTATGCTTACGAGCAGACCTACTCACTCACGGCGGCTTATTTCAACACTTCCGGTAACACCAACCCCATCCTCTATGCCCCGGCGCCGTGGTTTGGCAGCGCCAACGGCAGCCCCAACAGCAGCGGCTATATCCTGCAGCTGGAGTACATACCCTTCGGCAAGGCCGACTCGTTCAAGCATCCCTTTCTGAATCTGCGGGTCGGCCTGCAGTTCACCGGTTACACGCGCTTCAACGGCGGCACGAGCAACTACGACGGCTCAGGCCACTCGGCGCAAGACAACAACACGTTGTTCCTGTTCCTGTGGACGGCCATCTGAGGAGCTCCGTGGCGCTCGAGTAGGCACCATCGGCCTGCACGCAGGCCGGCAGCACCCCGGCCGCTGGGACGCAGTTTAGCCGTGCACCGCTTTGTGTCTGCCAGGCAGCTTTGGGCGGTGGAGACCGATCTGCGCATCAACAAGCGTGAGCAACTCCTGACGCTTAATGGCTGCTTCATAGATCTTTCGGAATTCCACGCATCGCTGGCGCATGCCCTCGTCGTCCAAAGCACGGCGAACGGCGGCTTCGAGATCCCGCGGGCTACGCAATCGATGCGCCAGACCTGCCGCCAACAGGCGAGCGGCATGATCAAACTGGTCGTAGTCGAGCGGGTAGACGAGTGCGGGCTTTCCGTTGGCAATACAGTAGTACAGGATGCCGGCTCCGCCGTGGTGCAGGACCAGGTCGTAGCGCGACAGCCAGCGCTCATAGTCGACAAACGACAGGCGCTGGAAGTTACCCTCTGTTGCGCACTGAAAGCGCGAGCTGTCACCATCGCTGTAGTGGAACATCACGTCGGGAAACGCGGACGTCATGGCCCGAACGGCAGCGGCGAAGTCCTCCTTACGCCACCCCAAATGGGTGCCGAGCGTCACAAGCACGTGGCGGGCCCCCGCACGAAACTGGGGCTCGGGACTCCTGAGCGGTGGTGTGTAGAGATAAGGGCCGACGAAATGCACGTTCGCGGTCCAGCGTCTCGGGAACTCCAGCTCCCGGATACCTAGTGCCAGGGTCACGTCTGGTGAATACGACGATTCTAGCCCGTCCGGCCGATAGGGCGCGGTCAACCCAGCCGAGCGCAGGTCGGAGCGGTGGAGCCAGAAGACGCACCGCTTGAATACCCGTATGAGTAACCTGCCCGCCCAGTCCCGAATCTCATTGAGGGGACCTGTCGGCATCGGCAGACCCCCGAAATATGCCGGTGGCCCGTCGGGGGTTTCGAGGATGCAGGGCGAAGGCACACTGGTCCACCAGGGGACTCCCAGCTGGTGCGCCGCCAATCCGGCCGTTGGCGCTGTGAAGTCAGCTATCAACAGGTCGGGCGGGTCCCTGCTGTACAGGACGCTGATCTCCGCTGCGAGCGTCTTGGCCACCTTCACCGCCTGGCGAAACTGCTGGTGCATGTAAAGCGGGTTGTTCCGCACCGCCTGCTTGGTGTCCGTAATCGCTGTCAGCGCACTATCGACCCCCTCCATCAAAGCTACGCCGTCGAGCCCCGCCGCACGGATGCTTCCGAGCGCATTGGCGCTACTGAGCATGCGCACGTTGTAGTGAGGGGCCAGTGCCCTGCCAATGCCGAGGAGCGGATGCAGATGCCCGCTGAAGGGCGGCGCCAGGAGATCGATTCGCGCAGTCCGTTCAGTCATGTCCGATGTGCTGCGCCCGTCTGGTTGATGATGGCCTCGCAAAGCGCCAGTACCTCAGGCCGGGTGAGGTAGTCGAGATGGTTGCAGTCGACCGAATGATCTGCCGCGTGAAAGCAGCGTGAAAGCCAGTCGCGTCGACCCTGGACCAGGATGTGGTGGCACGCCGGAACCGATCGGCCAACGGGCCCGAAGGCAAACAGCGTCGTTCGCTCCAGCCAATGCTGCGCGAGCCTAAGGTTCGCAAATAATGCGACTCCGCAGCTACCCGCCAACAGAACGGTGTGAGGCGCTCGTGCCAGGAGGGTCTCAATTGCCGGGCGATAGCGCTCGCGATACCTACGCCCGCGAGAGGTGAGATATTCAATGGTGTTATTGACACTTGCACGCAGCAATCCGACGGGCACATACGGACCGTCGGACTGGTAGGGAAAGTTGAGCGGCTCGAGACGCCGGCCAGGTGCGGCGAGTCGTCGCAGAAAGTCTTGCTGGAGAGGGCTGAGCGCGCAGCTTCGAGGATTGCTCCTCCCTGTCAGGAATGCAATCTGCACCCGGCTCACGGGACCGCCCGGAAGAGGCCACTGGAGCTCACGGCGTACCGACGCGTCCGCCAGCGGATCGTTCGCTGGACGAGAGCGTGCACGAAGTGCAGCGGGAGTAGTAGCTCCGACAGGATCGACAGCACCGGACGCATGCGCGGGCGCCCGCTGACCCGCCACTGCATGAAAACCAGCACGGCCGCTCGCAACAGGAAGACCCCAAAAAGAGCCCCCACGTTGGCAGGAGAAGGAACAAGCAACGCCGTCGCAATTAGGCCCATCAGAATCCACGGATGGATGCCATGCAAAAAAGCGATCGCGAGAAGCAACTTGGCCGACTGTCGTCGCATCGCCAACATGGCAAACAAGCACCAGCGGTGCATCTGTTGCAGGTAGCCATGCAAGTCGCGGATGCTGGTATGTACCTCGACGGCCGCGGCGCACTGGTGAATTCTGCCACCCTGCTGAATGACCATCTCCGCAAGCGCCAGATCGTCGGTGAGCTCTCCGCGAATACCGGCGAAGCCGCCGATGCGGAGCAGATAGTCCCGTCGCATCATGTAGCACATGCCGTTGATCGTGACGGGCCGCGCGAACGGCAGCAGCGCCAGGTAGGTCACCGCGGCGTTGTTGTTGACGAACGCCGCCAGCAGCCGCGCCGCCCGCCGCGGATCATCCCGGTAGCACGGCAAAGCAGTGCTGAGCTCGGACCAAGCGAGTGCAGCTGCCAGGTTTCTCAGGGACAGGCCGCTTAGGCGCGAGTCGTCGTCCAGCACCAAAACGTACGGTGTGTGGGTCCGCAACAGAGCGATCTCAAGCTTGAAGGTTTTGGGATTGACACCCTCGGGTGCCGCCGGACAGGTGACGACTTCAATCGAACTCTCCGGAAAGCGCTGCTGCAGATCGTGGGTGATGCGAGCAGCCTCGACGTCCTCGTCATCGACCAGCCAAATGAACCGAGCCTCACCGAGGGTGCCGAGATTGTGCTCGAGAGCTTCCTCGAGATCCGGGTCGCCGCTCAGAATCGGCTGCAGGACGCTGACCTCTGCGGTGGCCACTTGCGGCGCCTGTCTCTGCCGGCGCCTCTCCTGACGCATGGCAGTCAGCACCAAGGCCGTCTTCGCAACCAGCAGGACGGAATATGCGGTCACAAGAACTAGTGCGACCACTGTGCCCTCTGCCAGTCGATGAAGCGCTCAAATCCCTCCGCGAGGGGCACCGAGGGTGGCCCAAGGTCACGCACCGCGAGGCTGACATCAAATGTCTTCGAGTAGGTAAACACGCCCACACCAAAGCGCGTCACGGGCGGCTCGCCGGCAAGCCGTAGCGTGCGATAGAGCCACTCCGTGACGGTAGCTGCGCGCATGGCTGTGTGTACGTGAACCCGTCGTTTTGGCAGCGGAATCGCCAGCCGCTTGAACACCTCGGCGAGAAACTCCTGGAGAACGACAGGCTGCGCGTTCGTGACGTTATATGCTGGTGCCGGGTGAGCAAGGGTGACCGTGCGCATGATGTAATCGCACAGTGAATCGATGTATATCAGGTCGCCCTTGGCTGGGGCACCATCGGAAACTAACAGTGGCAAACGATTGCGCCGCGCGGCGGCAAGGATCCGTGGAAACAACACCGTGTCGCCGGGGCCGAATACGGCCCGCGGCCGCAGAACGATATGCTCCCCCGCATATTGGTGCACCAGTTCCTCGCCCGCGTACTTCGTAGCTGCGTATTCGTTTACGAAAGAGGGACCGATCGGGCTGCCCTCATGCAGGTCAAACTGATGCTGGTTGCGATAAAACACTGAGCTCGAGGAAATGTAGACCAATCGCGGATAGGCGCGCGCGGCGCAGAAATCGAGCACATTGCGGGTTGCCTGGATGTTGTGTCGTTGGTAGTCGTCGGGGCTGCCCCACGGCGAGGACAGGGCGGCTGCATGGATGACGACATCGGGCTGAAAGTCGAGATCGAACGGGCGGGACAAGTCAGCGCGACAGTAGTTGGCCATCGGCACGCTGCGTCGGCCCACACCCAGCATGGAAAGATCGCGACGCCCGGCAAAGCGACGCATGAGGGCTCCGCCTACGAACCCTGAGGCTCCCGTCACTAGAATGCGCACGTCTGCACCTGGCTTGTCCCCTGTTCGGGTTCGGCGGGGGCCTCCTCACACGCGATGCGCCGGCGCTTGACGCTCAACGGCGCCTCATTCCAGGAGGAGAAGATGACCCTCGGGAGCTGCCAATTGCAGCGGCTACACAGGAGGGCGACGGACCTCATGAACACCTGCCGCGCGTCGCTTTCGTCACGGGCCTGCAGGCTCACCTCCCATGTCTCACCACGCTGCCGGACGCGATAGTCGGAGACACCAACCACGTGCAGCGCGATCGCCTGGCGAAGCACATCAGGGAAAACGGGCTGCAGGTTTGATCCAACGGTGGAGCGCAGCCAGAGTATGTCGTCACGGCGCCCCTCGATTGCTGTGAGTCGCAGAGTCACACGACCGCAGGGACACGGCTCTGGATCTACCTGCACCACATCGTCCAGACGATAGCGGGCGTAGACCTGCGTGCTGCGCGTGAAGTCCGTGATCAGCGGCATGAAGCGCCTGTGACTCTCATCGAGCCACTCGGGCTCGAAGTGCACGAACTCTTCGTTGAGATGCATGCTCCCGGCGCTGCAGGTCTGGCCCAGCAGCCCCTCGGTGCACTGGTAGATCTGACCGGGACGCCTGCCCCAAGCCCGGAAGATCAAATCGCTGTCATCGCGCTCTAGCACCTCAGCGACGCTGATCACCTGCTGGGGACTAATGCGGAGCGTGCGCCCAAGCTGTGCGCCGGCAATCAGGCGCAGCACCGAGGCAGGCGCCACCAGCAGATCGGGCTCATGCGCTGCAAGCCCTGCCAGGAGGTCCGGCAGAGGCAGCAGGAGGTCGAAGAAGCGAAAATCTACGCGGAAGCTATGCACCGTCGCGTAGAGATTGCTGTTAGCCCTGAGAAAGAGCGCGATACGCAGTCGTCGCGCGAGGGGATTCACCAGGCGCAACAATGATCGCGCTTCGAGCGTGCGCGCTAACAGCGTGCCGGCCCAGAGGGCGCGCTCGCGGCGACCGACCAGGAACACACCACGCTGGCCCGAAGTGCCGCTCGAAAGGCCCACGGTGAGTCCATGCGGCAGCGTCGGCCGGAAGTCGCGCTCAGCTTCTGCGCGTAGGGCCAGCTCAGTAGCAGCAGCCAATTGGACGCCATACTCGTTGAAGTCAGCAAAGTCGGCGAGCATCGCTGCCTTGTCGATCACCGGGAGGTCTCGCAGAGCCTCCCGCTTTCGGTTTCGGTAGTACGGCGTTCGCGCGAGGGCAACGCGCAGGTACCTTTGGAGACGCCGCTGCTGCCAAGAGAGCAAGGCCTCCCGGGTGGCGAAGCGATAGCCCCAACGGGCCCGTATAAACGCGCCGAGAGCCACGCAAGCGCTGGCGACGTGCGGTAGTCTCAAGCGACAGCCTCCCTACCAAAGCTGCGCAAGCTCGCCTCGCAATGCGATGGCAGTACCACCAGCTCCGGATGGCGGCCCGCCAGTACTTGGAGGCGGGCGAGAGTCGCGCGATACGCGGGCCAGTCGTGCATCAGCGGACGCGCCAGCATCGAGGGTAGTCGCTGCTCCTGCCAGGCCCGACGGGACCAGCACGCATCCGCGCACAACAGGATCTGCCGGTCATGCTCATCGCGCAGCACCAGGCCGAGATGACCCGGCGCGTGACCCGGCAAACGCAGTGCGAGAATGCTGCCGTCGCCAAACAGGTCGTACGCGGCATCAAACATCTCCCAGCCCGCCCCGGGCGAGCAGCTCGCGGCTGCCTCCGCAAAACGCAAGCGCGCTCCGAAGTCCACCGGCAGGAGGACCGGCAGCAGGCCCCGCAGGAGGCGCGACAAGCCATGCGAGCGGCGCAACGCTTCAACATCGCGCTGCGAGGCGATAAACCTCGCGGCGGTCAGGTCGCGCAACCCCGCGATGTGATCGGCGTGGAAGTGAGAAATGATGCAATAGCGGATGTCGCGAAGCCGCAGGCCACGTCGGCCGAGCTGCGCGCTCAGCTGATCCTCAGGCGATAACGTCAGCGGTGTGACCCAGCGATAAAGCCGGTCGGGTAGGCGATCCGTGGCCGAGAGGAAATGCTCGGCGTAGCCGGTGTCATACAGGACAGGGCCCTCGCGCGGATGCTCGATCAGCGCACAGATTGAGGGGAAGGTGATCGCGCGCAGCTGCCCGCCCGCGAGTGTTACCCGCTCGATATGCCGGCAGGATCCGACTGCCAGCAATTGGATCCTGACACGCACGGCTAGTAGTCCAGCACGGTGCCGCCAAAAGACATGCCCGCTCCCGCGCCCACCAGGGCGACGAGGCTCCCTTCTCGGATTCGCCCGCTGGTGACCCCTCGGTGCAGGGCGATCGGCAAGGATGCTGAAACCTGGTTTCCCACAGTCTCGAGCGTCACGATCATGCGTTCGAGGGGCAGCTCCAAAACAGCTTGCAGGTGAGTGATGGCATGGCCGCTGGCCTGGTGTGGCACCCAGACATCCACATCGGACTTTCCGATGCCGGCAGCGCTCAGCAGACGATCGAGAAACTGAGGCAGTCGTTCAGCCGCAAGTCGATAGGCAAGACGGCCTTTCATCTCGAAAGCGGTGCCGTCGAGTGATCCGACATGGCCAGCGCGAGGATAGCGGCTGGTGCCACCGGCTCGGATCTGGCAGAAGTCCAGGCCAGAGCTGTAGGTCGCCACATGCGATGCACGCAGCCCAGCGCCCGACCGACGCGGCGCACCCACGACGACGGCTCCGGCACCATCTCCAAACAATCCGGCGGTGGAGGCGTCATCCCAGTCCAGTCCGAGGGAAGCCGGCTCGGAGGCGACGATCAGGGCCTTCCCGTACCGACCGGTCGCAAGTGCCTGTGCCACAAGATCTAGAGCGACAATGAATCCGAGGCAGGTCGAGTTCACGTCGAAAGCGGCAATGCCGCTGTCATCCAACAGCAGCGCCCGTTGCAGGAAAGCCGCCGTGCACGGAATCGGTTGGTAGGGAACGCTGCCAACGGAGACTATGACGTCGAGCTCGCGGGCGCTCACGCCGGCGGCTTGGAGCGCCATTCGGGCCGCGGCCGCACCCATCGTGATGGCATCCTCGCCGGCACCGATGAAAGCTCGCGAGCGCACACCCGTCTGGTGGTATGTCCACCCGGGCTCTCTGCCCCACCGGGAATCGAACTCATCCGAGTCGAGGCGCCGGCCGGGTACGCATTCGCCGGTGCCGAGGATCTGCATTGCGACTTTCATGAGCTGCTCATTCGCGCGTTGCGCGGGAATCGGCCTGGCAGGTACCTTGCTCTGAGCTTGTGCACCCGCGCAAAGCCCGCTCTCGGAACCGCACCCGGTGATCTACTCGGTATCGCATTGCGATACCAGGCCGTTGTTATCATTCTGTTCGCAATTTCTCACTCGGGGTGGGACATGGGCAAGACCGCAGTCCTGGTCCAGGGCATCAAGGCACGCCTCCGTGCGCAAGGCATGTCTTACCGGGAGTTGGCAACGCAACTTGGCATCAGCGAGCCGACGGTGAAGCGCGATCTGGCGCGCGGGAATTTTTCCCTGGAGCGGCTCGATCGCATTTGCGATGCACTGGGGGTGAGCATCGCAGATCTTGTGCAGCCGTCCAACGCAGCGCGGCTCACCGAACTGAGCGAGCAGCAGGAGCAACTCCTCATAACCGACGCACGCGCGCTCCTCGTCACCTATCTAGTCGCTAATGACTGGAAGTTTGACGAGATCATCACGACCTTTCAGCTGGACGAGAATCAGTTGATCAGCGTACTGCTCAAACTCGACCAGCTAAGGATCCTGGACTTCCAGCCCCCGAAGCGGTTGCGCAAGCTCACAGCCCGCAATTTTCGCTGGCGCAAGGATGGTCCGGTGCAGGACTTCTTTCTACGCCGCGTGATCCCGGAGTTCTTCGACGCCCGCTTCGAACAGCCAGGCGACGAGTTTCAGTTCGCGGGAGGGCTGCTCTCAGCTGCCTCGATGCTGCAGTTGCAGGCAGCAATTCGACGAGTGGCGGCGGAATTCGAGCAGCTCAACCACCAGGACGCTCGCCTGCCCCTCGATGACCGACAGGGGTGTTCCGCGATCATGGCTCTCCGAACCTGGGAGTTCTCGGAATTCTCTAAGCTACGGCGAAACAGCCGGGGTCGTCGCAGGGCGCCGTGAAGCGGCGAGTTAGCTGAGATCTCGGGACGCGAAAGGTCTCGGGAGGACACCACGAGACAGGTGAGTGGAGGCTAGGGTCGGAATCCAAGGTCACGCGCAGATACATGAGCCTGAAGGCAATTTGGATGTGGCGGGCAAGAGATACCCCTCTTTCCTACCCCATCTCTGGCTCAGGTTGGCGATAGCTCGTTCTCAGAACGTCGGCGGCTCTCGCGCCACGACCACCGCGCCCGAAAGCGGTCAATTCAGAAGGTGGAATGCAGACCACTCGAAAGCATGTGACAATCTATCAGCAAGTAATCAAATGCCAAGATACTGATTAGAAACATATAAAATTAGTTTATATCAGTACGTTGATATCCTATATCGAATACTATTGTACTGATTAGTACCAGTACGATAGTATCTTGTCATTGCTATTAATGTACTGATTATGATTGCGTCCCCTATCTCTCTCGGTTTCAGCCCCGAGGCTCAGCTCCGAGATCGAAGCCAAATGGCCTTCCTCGCATCATTGATGCGCCAGGGCGCAGACCGCTACATCCTCAAGGGCGGGATGGCGATGCGCGCCCTCTACGGCAGCGCCCGGCTCACCAAAGACGTCGACTTCGATTGCGACGACTCCATCTCGGACCTGTCGCTCGCGAGACGCGTTCCGAAGGCACTTGAACAGGCCGCGCGGAGCTCTGGCGTCATCGAGGCGAAAATCGAGCGAACCAAGTCCGGCGAGCAGGCGAGCAAATGGCGTCTCGCAGGGCAAACGCGGGATCACATCCCCGTCACGTGGGAGGTGGAGCTATCAAGGAGAGGAATCCCCGATGTTCGCTTCCTCGAGACACGGACCATCCAACCGCCCTACGAGTACGCAATTCCGCCCTTCGTCGCCCGGATATACGGCGAAGTGGCCATGGCCGCTGCAAAGACCAATGCGCTACTCAGCGACTACCGTGCCGTCCCGCGCGACGTCTACGACTTGGTCGATCTGTTACGACGGGGAGCGTCGCCGGTACCACTGTGGACCGGATACCTCTCGCGCGAAAATCTCGAGCGCAAGCGCGACGCGCTGTTGCCAAAGGTGACGCTCATCGGGTTCCCCCTCGCAAATGCAGAGCTCCTGCCCTACCTGCCCCCGGATATCCGCGCGACGATCAACGAGAAAACCTGGGGAGACATGCAACTCGAAGTCGTAGAAGGGGTCACCCGGTGGTTCGGGGAAGCGATCCCCAAGGCGAAACCCGCAAAGGATATGAACCGTGACCCAAACACCGACTACGATCTTACTGGGCGCTGAGGCTCCCCGCGTCATGACGGTGCCCATGATCGCCGCTGCGTTCGCAAACCGGCGCAGGAAGGCCGCGCGCAACACCATCTTCAAGTGGATCCGCGATCAGACCAGGGCCGGCATCCTGCGACCCGTCACGCGAGGCCTCTATCTAAACCAACTCGCGCGTCCACAGCCGACCGCAGCTGAAGCTGCGAGTTTTGTTCGCTCCGGCGCGATCGTAAGCCTGCAGACTGTGCTTGGAGATAGCGGCATCGCCAACAGCTACTCCGACGTTGTCACTTCGGTCTTGCCTAGCCGAGGGCGCATCGCCTCGTCCAGTCGACGTGTCGTCGCGAACGGGATCGAATATCGCTTTCACGCAATTCCCGCCCGACTGTTGAATGATGAAGCGGGCGATCTTGAGGATCGCATGGACCTCGAGGTCTTCTATCCGCGCGCAACGCCCGAGAAGGCGCTCCTCGATTGGATCTATCTGGGTGCGTCGCCTCGCACCAAGCTGGCGGGCCCTCCCCTCGATATCGAAATTGAGCGTCTCGACAAGCGCCGGCTACGGCGTCTTGCTGATCGGATGAAACTCTCCAAGCAGCTCGACGCATTTCGGGCGCGAAAGCAGCAATATGATGCGGACCCGAGCGTCCGTGCGAATACTTCCGTAACGCAACCAGTGTAAGGACCGGCCGGAGCTGACCGTCACCGGGCCGCGCTGAAGGTCCCAGCCCCTTTCCGATGGATTGCCGCGACCGCGAAGAGGCGGCCTCGCGAGACCACCCAGGGAACTCAGACGGACGGCTTCGCGACCATGAGCCAAAACACCAAGACGACAGCCGCGAAGGCTGGCACACCCAACCAAAACCATATGCGTGCGAACACAAAATACCCGGTTGGCAGGGGACGCCCATCTCGCTCGGATGCGCGAGCGAGGTCGCGCATCCGAATCTGCAGCCACACAACCGGAATCCAGCACGTTCCTGCCAGGATGAATAGCGCAATCGACCATGCCAACCAGCCGTGCGAGAGCGGATAACCCATCAACCCGGCGAGTGCGAATCCCGTGAGCGCCTGAACGATGATCGCGGGCAGGGTAAAGATCCAGTCCGCGATGACGACTTTCTCGGACACGACGCGAATCGCCGACACATTCCCGGTCCGGTCGGTGATCCATTTGAAGAATGCAATACCGAGTCCAGAGCCGAACAGCACCGCAGCGCTTACGACGTGGATCGCTTTGAAGACGAAGTAAAGGTTCACGCGACTCTCTCGCTGATACTTAGGTCACGGAGAGGCTCAAGAAACTCTTCCACTGTCAACAATCCCATGCACGGCATCGCGCCCGCCGGCAGCAATCGTCCGGACGCGAGCTTTCTTGCGAGCGCGATCGCTGCTCCGCACGGGATGTGCGGTCCGTGATTGTTCTCCGCAATCAGGTTCCAGTTGATTCGTAGTGGCTCGCCATTGGGCGCTTGGCCCTCCAGCGTCACGAACATTCCTCCTCTGTGGCTCACGATAGGTTCCATCCACCGGCTGAGGCGGTGGAGAGGACGCGCAAGCACCGTCATGTCGCGCAGCATGCCGGCCCTCACGAGCCCGGCGAGACCCCAAACCACGAGGTGGCCCATGTCGCTCGCGAAGCCTGCCTGGAACGAAACGGTGCGCACCGTCGGATATCGGGGTGGAAAAAGCTCTAGATCGGGAATGTCGCAGCTCCCAAGCCATCTCTTGCCGAGCGGCTGTGGGAACTCGTGCCTGCAGAGGTTCAGCCACCCATAGGCTTCGGCCCAGGCGCCGCCGTCCCAGGTGCAGATCGCTCTGCCTCCGTAGCTGAAGACACCTCTCACCGTGGCAAGGCCTGGCGCACGTGCTCCCGAGCTGATTCCGATGTGGATGGCGTCGAGTCGCCCGAACTTTGGCAAGTACCGATCAACAACGGCTGACGACAGCGCGGGCACAGAGCTCGCACCGCTAACAACCGACACTCCTGCCCCAACGGCCTGGGCATTTAGGGAGCTGATGCCAGCGACGAACTGTCGGCCGTCGGCCAAGTCGATGTAGTGACAGCGCGCTGCGATCGCTGCACGTGCCACGGAGTAATTCTGTCCCTGAAACGGCCCCGCGGTGTGAACCAGAACGTCGACCTGCAGACGGCGAAGATGGTCGGCCAGGTCGGGAGCGTGAGCATCGAGCCCCAATGCATGTTCGATCGGGAGGCCCACGCTGCGGGCGGTTGCACCCGCCTGCGCGAGATTCCGGCCCGCGATCAAGACTCGCAAGGACGCAGTCGAGGCCAGCGCAGCGGAAACCCGTTGCCCAAAGAATCCGTAGCCACCTAGCACGAGGACCGTGTGCATCAGAGTCGATAGACGCTCGTGCCGCTCAACGACTACTCCGCGCTGATGGCTCAGCTGGCGAGTTCGACTCGATCGACGCCTGAGGCAGATAGCACACTTGCCGACGCCCGAACCAACGATATCGGTTCCGCGCGATCAGTCGGTAGACTGAGTCGCGCCACGGCAGGGGGATGATTCGCGCCGCAGTCATCAATCGCCACCCTCCTCCCGCGGCGACGATGAGATGGATCCACGCGTCTGACTGGGTGAGGCACCGTCGTCCATCGAGGACGAGGAAGGTCAGTGGATCATCCGGGTCATAGCCGTGTTGGTCCAAAAGCGCTCGACCACGCTCGCTTTGCATGGGGACCAGAAGAAAGGGTGGCTTAGCTGGGTGACGCTCGAACCAGCGAGCGCCACCTGTGCACAGATTGCACAGCCCATCGAAGACCACTATTCGATTGTCGGCGTCCATCGACTCTGCCCGGTCATGCCCTGCCGGAGAATTGCGCGACGCAACCGATGACATCGATTTGGACGTGTTCGAAGGCGTTATTAAGAGCTTCAGTTAATCCGGCAAGGCTGTCATGCAGGTTGCAGAAGACCTTTCCGGCGTTATAGAGGCGCATAAACACCCGTGCTCGCAGATCGCACGGCACGCCATTCCGGAGCACTGTCGAGCCGAACAGTACGCCACCAGGGTTGAGCAGCGGCTTCAGATTCGCAAACGTGGCCCCCTTCCCCGGGAACGCCCCGGCCATACAGTGCAATACGTAGTTGACGGCGATCGAGTCAAAGCCTCTCGCAGCCAACTCAATAGGAGCAAGCGCGTTGCCGCGGTAGACCTCGGGCGCGTAACGCGCCAGCCTTGCGTCGGTGTGCCGGAGGCAATGCGGACTAATATCAAGCAGCGCGAGCCGCGGTGTGGGACCCGGTAGGTGGCTTCGGTCCAGAAAGTATCCGGTGCCGACGCCGACCTCCAGATGATTGGAGGAAAGGTGCCGCTGGTAGAGCTCCAGCGTGCGCTCGACGGGGCAGCGCCAGACCCAATTGCAAGTGAGCTCGAGTAGCCGGTCGTAGTACTTAAGCGTCCGATCGTTGAAAGCCCCTTGATTGGGCTCAGCCGGCCTCACGATGGCAGTCCTGGAAGTCCCTAAACTCACCCTTCCGCAATCCCCCGGGATGTTTTGTTGCGCTCGAGTAGCCGGACGATCCCACCCCCGAGCTTGAGGATCATTGCGACCTGACTGCGCGACAGCTTGCTCATTTGTTCGTACCAGTCACTGGTCCGCTCAATGAAATCGAGCATTGTCTTCAACCGCCGCGCGACCACGGGACTTAATTCGCGCTCGCCTTGCATGTCTTCGATGCACTGACGCAGCGCAAGCGCCGCAGGGTCGAGCTCGCGTGACTTCCGGCCGGTTGCAATGCGAGTCACGATCGTCCACAAATCGGTCTCGGCCTCGTAGAACGTGCGGCGGTCCCCCATCACCGGCACCGCACGGATGATTTCCCAGCTCTGTAGCTCCCGTAACGAATTGGAGACGTTAGAACGAGCCATGCCGAGCGTATCGGCGATCTCTTCGGCGGTTAGCGGGCGTTCCGAAGCGTAGAGGAGCGCGTGAATCTGGGAGACCGATCGGTTGACACCCCATCGTTCGCCGAGATTGCCCCAGTGCAATACAAATTGCTGAATCGCCTCTGGCAGCTTGTGCCGTTGTTCTTGACTTTCTGTCATGACAGAAATTACAGTACAAGGGAGCTGAGAAGTCAAGATTGGCGGGTGGCCTGACATAGGTCGGAACACCGGAGCGCATCACATGAATCTGACGTCAGTGACGTATCTAGGCGTTCTAGGCAGCGTTGGCCTGAGCACGATCCTCTCTGTGGTCATGCTTCCCCCGACACGCTCAGTGTTACGGAACTTTTGCTCAGTCGACGACGCCGTGGCGTTCTGGACGCGTTTCATCGCATTCATGTTCTTTCTCGGACCCCTGCTTGTCACGTTGATTTTTGGGGTTCCGAACAGTGCCTTCTCGTCGAACCTAGGTGCCATAGATCTTGTCACTCGAGTCACCAGCGCGATGTTGTTTGGTGCGTTTTTGACACTCGGTTTGATGGGTCTGCGTGTCGGAACCCTCCCCCGGACGCTAATCGTTGCGCCCCCGACTAAGAGGACTGACGACGAATTCATCAGATAGCAACCCCCTAATCGCCCGCGCCCGATTGGAGACAAAACCGCGGATCACGTACCGCTCAACGTTGGTTAAGGGGCCGATGATTGTGGGGGAGTAGCCTGCGCCTTAGCATTCCCAGCGCCCAAGGAGCCCGGCCGCAGGCACATAGTGCCCCCTCCGACGATTCTCCACTGAAAATCAACACGCTCCGCCACGGATCACCAATTCGTCAGTTGCGGCGCAGCTCGCCTTGGAACGCTGCGAAATTCCGGTCACTGGTGCTGGCGCGAGTGGTCATCATCCAAGCAAACGACCTACGCGGGTTGCCGAGGTGGTACCTGATTACCGCCAAATTTGAGACCCGCGACCACTAACAGCCTTGAAAGGGACTTAAGATGAACAATGGAGCGAGGAATGCTGACGCCCTTGTTAGAACGCTTTTTTCGGGCCTCTGCCCGTAAACCCCTGCTCATTGCGCTATCACGCGCGGGCCTCGTGGGAGGGGCTCTTTTCCTTTCAGCGTGCGGGAAGACCAGTTCCATAGGATCTACGACCGGCAGTCAAAGCCAGGCTGCCGCTGGCACTGCCGACGTGACGATCATCAAGGCAGTCACCTTAATCCCAGATCCCAACAATGACTTCATTCACGCGGAACGGATAACCGCCGCAGTAGTTCTTCCGGAGGGTGGATTTCTCGCCGCCACCAATGGCCGGGGCGTCCAATCCTTCGCGTACAAGATATCGAACGCGGGCGACATCCTTTGGCGCAAAGAATTGCCGCCCGGCACGATCGCCAATTCTGCGGGCATCTCCAGAGATGGTAGTTATTGGGTAGCCGGCAATCTTTCCGAAGTGGTCGATCACAAGATCGTGTACGGCATCATGGATTATTCCGAGCGTATTGACGCGGACGGTATGGTGTCGCCGCCTGTAGTCCTATCGGCCAAGAACAAGGGAAGGTTCTTCCACTGCGCAGTGAAGAGTGGGGACAACTACATTCAGAGCGATTCAGACAGCGCGCGCGACGAATATCTGCACCTCCCGGTCCAGAGGGTATCGATGACCGATGACGGCGGGACTCTACTTTGGGAGCACCTCCTGCCCTTCGATCAGGGGCGCCGAATAGTTAGGGACACTTCGACGTTCTCCAATCCGAACGAGCAGCTCTTTGACTGCGCGGGAATATTCGTCGGCAAAAATGAGCGGATCTTCGCCGCCTCCCGAGTTTCTGTCTTTCCTGATCTGAAGACCGATGAAGAGGTGTTCCAGGAAATGTCCCAAAGAAATGGCAGGGATCTCCGACTCGCCACTCTTCTCGTCGCGCTGGATTCGAAGGGAAACCAAGTCGCTTCTGTACGGCATGACGACGCGGCTGCAGGCCTGCTCGTTGCATCACCTGAAGGTCCAGTGATTTTTGAGACTGCCCAGGTGCGAGCGGGATCGAATGGCCTTGTGGGCGTGTCCGGACAACACTTGTCCATGCACAGATTCGACTTTGATTTGAGGGAACAAAAACCCGACCTCGTATTTGAGGACACCAACTTTGACCGCGTTACCGCCGCCTACCCGACTCCAGGGGGTGGTGTGCTGATGAGTGCATGTTCGGGTGACTACAGCACCAAGCCGGTCTATCTGCGGTATGTGTCCTCTGCTGGAGCCATCTCGCGGAAGCTGCCCTCTAGTGAGCTCGGCCAAATGTGCGGCGGACTCATGAAGTTCAGCCCCGGTACGCAACCCGGAGAAGTTCTTGTTTTGGTTCAGACCCCGCAGCAGGGCAATCGACTGCTGACGTTGAGGTATTCGGAGTGAGTGAGTCGACACCGGCTCTTACTAATCCACCGAAGACTTCCTGGGGCCTGCTCGGTACTCCCGTTTTCGTCATCGTTGCCTTTGTGGTAGTGGCCTGCGGCGATGCGAGATCGCCCCCAGGTGTTGGACACCAGGTATCCATTGATAAACAAGTGTGGTTGGGAGGCCTAGAGGGTCGCGCGACTGCAATAGCAAGAATGCCGGGGGGCGGTTTTGTGATCGCTGGGCATCTAAGTACTGGCTGGGCTGTAGCGACGGATGCTCAAGGGACAATCTTGTGGAAATACGAGGCGCCTCTCGACGAAAAGCTCACGTTGCGGAGTCCTGCGTTTAGTCATTCCGAATTTCACGGCGTCGTGCCTCTCGCTAACGGCAATGTCTTGCTGTGCGGCGAAGAGCATACGACCGTCGACAAGGTCGTTGCCCTGATAACCGTGCTAAGCAGTACCGGCGACGTTGTCGAAGAACGGCAGGAGTTTACCAACGGCGATGATGAATATGCGTCCTCGAGTGTTGCTCGCTGTGTTCAATGGGATGACGGTGTGGCGCTGTCAGGAACTAAAAGGGACAGAGCATCGCCGAATACGTTGACGTGGGTGATGCGACTGGACAGCAATGGAGCAAAACAATGGCAAGAGATTTCCAGCTCTGACGCCCCTCTTTTCAATCCTGTCGCGACATCGGATCACGGCCTCTTGGTGTCTCGACTCGACACCAGAACCACCGAGACCACTCTAATAAAGTTCAACGCAAAAGGTGAAATTGAAGTAGGCAGTGCGCCCATAAAAGCCGGGTCTCTATATCTAATGCGCCCTATAGAGCCGGCAAGCGGACTCGCAGTAGTGGGTCACTCTGGGCTGAGCAATACATATCAGCTTCTCACGCTCGGCGAACGGCTTGAGAAATCGGAAGAGCCGAGGGAACTCAAGAGCTTCAGTCTTCAAGAAGGGTTTGGGTTTCGCCGTCCTGATCAATCATTAGTGCTATTTGGATCGGTGTCCACGCAATCGGGGGGTAGGGGCGCCGTCGAGTGGGTTGCAAAGAATGGCGAAGTGCTGGCGGGCGCCGTGTTTCCACAAATCCTGGAAAGCCTCACGTTTGGAGACGCCGTCCCGTTATCTAGCAACGAATTTGTGGTTGTCGCCTGCCAAAATGCGTACGCAAGCCGTACGCATGGGCTCTTTATGAGTTGGATTACCCTGAAGTAGTGTGGTGGGTAGCGTGAGGCGATACCCCCTGGCCGATCTTTCTTGGGTTCAGTGATCGCGCTGTCCCGCGCAGCGCCAGTGCCTCCGGCCCAAAGCACCGATCGCCGCGGCGTGTTGAGTGGAGCGCGGATTCAGCGGTCCGCCATAGAGGCCGTCACCGGTGCACTGGCGAGGGGGCGGTATCCTTCCGGTAAGGAGTAGTCAAACGGAGCGTCGCCGAAGTTCAGCTTCAGCTGCCGGGAAGCGAGCAAATCGCCCACCGGAACGGTCGTCTCAATCCCGCACCGATGAGGCCGTCCCGGCGTGACGTCGATTCCGCCAGAGCTCCCGGGCGGTCCCGTGCGCCAGGCACCCTCTTTGCGGATGTAGACCATGCCCGCGTCCAGGTCGAGCGCAATCGCGGCATGCAATATCGGCGCCGCAGTGTCCTCCGCGTGAACCCGGGTCACACTACCGGTGCTGGTGTGCTCCCAACGGCAGCCCCACCACACCGCTGTGGCAGCTGTTGCGCTGATCTTGACAGGGTCGATGGTCACTTCGAAGTACCATTTTCCCGACCGCACCGCGGCGCGAGACATCACGTCATACATCGACATCTCGCTGCCCGGCGGCGCTGCCGCAGCCCGCGTTTCCCGGGCGGCTGCCGCAGGGGCCACCGCGCCAGACAATCGCCGCTCGAGCTCGGCGGCGCGATCTTGTGCATAGTGGGTCGCGCACACCGCCGTGCGGTAGTCGACCAGCAGGTCTGCATACCATTGCTCGCGGTCCGAGCTGCGCTCGCTGATACCGCAAGCCGCATCGCGCCGTTTTATCCAGTCACGCTCCTCGTCGCGCAGCCGCGCCCGCTCGTCGGGCGATCCCTTTGCAATCAGTTGACGGTACGACGAGTTGATACGCTGGTCGGCGGTGCGGACCTGCGCGGCGAGGCAGCGCACAATGTCCTCGCTCCGCACTGGATCGTCACAGGTGTTTCAATGAGTTAGATGAGATCCCGGGACGCGAAAGGTCTCGGGAGGACACCACGAGACAGGTGAGTGGAGGCTAGGGTCGGAATCGAACCGGCGTAGACGGCTTTGCAGGCCGCTGCATGACCACTCTGCCACCTAGCCACTTACTGGTAAATGCGAAGCGTTTTGGGGAGCCCCAGATTAATACGCCTTAATACTCCCGCGAGGCTCGCCGCCAGGCAGGGTACGCGCTTCGATTGCAGTGGCGCGAAGCGTAACAAATGAGAAAGAATGCGTCGATTGCCTGACGGGGTTAGGGCGTTACCGCTCCGGCAGGCGTCTCCTGCCCCAGAACAAGGCTACAAGAAAAGGAGCGCGAGATGTCCGCTGCTGCAACCGTCGCCGCCACCCCGGGAATACTCGACAAGTCACACCTCTACGCCGGCTCCGGCTACAGCCGCTGGCTGGTGCCCCCGTGTGCGCTCGCGATCCACCTGTGCATCGGCATGGCGTACGGCTTCTCGGTTTTCTGGCTGCCGCTGCACCGCGCGCTTGGCCTCACCAAGGCAATCGACTGTCCCGAAAGCGTTGGCTTCTTCCAGGCGATCACTACCACCACCTGTGACTGGAAGATCTCCCAGATGGGGTGGATGTTCACGCTGTTCTTCGTGTTTCTGGGGACGGCATCTGCACTCTGGGGCGGCTGGCTCGAGCGTGTCGGGCCGCGCAGGGGCGGCGTGGCCGCCGCCATTCTCTGGTGCGGCGGACTGGTGATCTCCGCGCTGGCGGTCATCGCGCACCAGCTATGGCTGATGTGGCTGGGAGCCGGGGTCATCGGCGGCCTGGGGCTCGGCCTCGGTTATATCTCGCCGGTCTCTACCCTCATCAAGTGGTTCCCAGACCGGCGCGGCATGGCCACTGGTATGGCCATCATGGGTTTTGGCGGTGGCGCCATGATCGGTGCGCCGCTGGCGGACAAGCTCATGAAGTTCTTTGCGACCCCGACATCCGTGGGGGTCTGGCAGACCTTCCTGGTACTCGCCGCGGGCTACTTTGTGTCGATGATGCTCGGAGCGTTCGGCTATCGCCTGCCCGCCGAGGGCTGGAAGCCAGCCGGCTGGAAGCCACCTGAGGCCGGCAAGGCGAGAGCGCTCGTCACCAACCGCAACGTGGATCTGAACACCGCCACGCGCACCCCGCAGTTCTGGCTGGTGTGGTGGGTGCTGGCTCTCAACGTGACGGCCGGCATCGGCATCATCGGCATGGCTTCGCCGCTGCTGCAGGAGGTATTCGCAGGGCGCCTCATCGGTGTCCAGGCCACGTTCGATCAGCTCAACGCGCCGCAGCACGCAGCCATCGCCGCGATCGCCGCAGGCTTCACTGGGCTGCTGTCGCTGTTCAACATCGCAGGCCGATTCTTCTGGGCCTCAACCTCGGACTACATCGGCCGCAAGCCTACCTACATGGTGTTCCTGCTGCTCGGGCTGGTGCTGTACGCCTCGATTCCGACGCTTTCTGCGGCCGGGAATCTGGCGCTGTTCGTCGGTTTCTTCTGCATCATCCTCTCGATGTACGGCGGGGGCTTCTCTACAGTTCCTGCGTACCTTGCGGACCTGTTCGGCACCAGGATGGTGGGGGCAATTCACGGTCGATTGCTGACGGCGTGGTCGGCGGCCGGGATCCTGGGGCCGGTGATCGTGAACTACATCCGCGAGTATCAACTCGACCACGGCGTACCGCGCGCCCAGGCGTATAGCGTCACCATGTATGTGCTGGCCGCGCTGCTCGCCATCGGCTTCCTGTGCAATCTCATGGTGCGGCCCGTGGCGGAGAAGTACTACATGACGCCGGAACAGCTCGCGGCGCTCGACGCGGCGGACAAAGCGAGGGCTGCAGCAGTGGTCTCGACCGCTGCAACCGTCAACTCCGCCCCCACCCCACCCTGGCAGGTGGCACTGGCGTGGATTGCGGTGGGTATTCCCCTTGCCTGGGGCGTGTGGGTCACGGTGCAGAAGGCGGCCATTCTCTTCGGGTGGTAAACGGAGGGCTGGGCATGGCGAGGCTCGAGTCCTCGCGCGATGTCATCATCCGCACCGATCGCTGGGACGCGGCGCTGCGCTTTTACCAGGAGGTGCTGGGATTTCACCTCGCGAGCCGCGGTGACGACATGCTGGGTTTCGACACCGGCGCACTGCGGCTCTTCGTGGAGCGCGGGGCACCGCACGGGCCGGTGTTCGACTTCCTTGTCGACGACGTGCCGCTCACGCGTGACCGCCTGGTGGCGGCCGGTTGCACGGTAATCGAGGAGGATCCTGCCGTCCCGCGCTGCTACCTGCGCGACCCCTTCGGCCTGGTGTTCAACCTGGGGCGCAGCGCCAGCGCTTGATATGCAGATTCGAACACGGTGCTGGAGGCCGGCGCGGCGCCGCCTGCGCTGGTCGTCCTCGAGAAATGGAGCGGGCTAACGGGTTCGAACCGTCGACCTGTACCTTGGCAAGGTACCGCTCTACCAACTGAGCTAAGCCCGCACCCGGAGGAGGAGCGCGAATTCTATTTACACCCCCCGGGAAGTCAAGGCGAGCCGCCGGGCCGCCCAGCGCCTTCGCGTAGCGCTGGATCCGCCGTATAAACCGCCTGATATTCAATAATTTAAACGATATATCTAACGTCGGAGCTCAGGCGCGGCCGCCCGCAGGTACGCAACCATCGAGACGAGCGTGGCGACCGCCGCGATCACCGTGAGCACCACGCCGATGCGGTAGCTCGGAAGCACCCCGAACAACGGCCGGCGGAAGAGCATCAGCGACAGCCCGGTAATCTGCAGCACCGTCTTGTACTTGCCGAGCTGTGACACCGCGACCTTGCGCCGCGCGCCGATCTCCGCCATCCACTCGCGCAGCGCCGAGATCGTGATCTCGCGGCCGATGATGATCGCCGCGGTGAGCACCATGAAGGCGCGCGGGTCCTTGCTCACCAGCAGCACCAGTGCCACGGCGACGATGAGCTTGTCGGCGACCGGGTCGAGGAACTCACCCAGCCGCGAGGTCTGACCCCAGCGGCGCGCGAAGTACCCATCGAGCGAGTCGGTAATGCCCGCCGCCGCAAACAACAGGCCCGCCGCCGGATCTGCCCACGGAAACGGCATGTAGAACAGCACCACGATCAGCGGGATCGTCGCGATGCGCAGCCAGGTGAGCGTGTTGGGCAGGTTCCAGGGCATCGGCTTCGCGATCAGGAGCCAGGGTGCAGGTGATCATAAAGGCTTCGCGCCAGGGCCGCGCCGATGCCTTTGACCTG
>Ga0126373_10000663_pt1 | contig 23045 bp, 16 predicted proteins | sample PanSoiMetPlot_11_FD_92545 | JGI IMG/M metagenome (GOLD analysis project Ga0126373, IMG submission 92545) | Tropical forest soil microbial communities from Panama - MetaG Plot_11 | ecosystem: Environmental > Terrestrial > Soil > Tropical forest > Bulk soil | place: Panama | collected 2016-02-17 | reverse complement strand
GCGAGTCTGCTCCGGACGCGGCCGTCGAGGCGCTTGCCCGGGTCAGACCGGGACGGCCGATCCTGCTCGCCAGCATCGTGCTGGTAGCAGCCGTCGTCATTGGCGTCGCGGTCGGGCCGGCCGGACTGTCGCCGCAGCAGATCTTCGACGCCGTCGTGGCGCGGCTGCCGTGGCATCCGCACGTCTCGGTTTCACCGCTCAATGCGGCCATCGTCTGGCAGATCAGGCTGCCGCGCGTGCTGCTCGGCGTTCTCGTCGGCTCGATGCTGGCCGGAGGCGGGGCCGCGTATCAGGGAATCTTCCGTAATCCGCTGGCCGACCCGTACCTACTGGGCGTAGCCGCCGGCGCAGGACTCGGCGCGACGATCGTCGCTGTCTCGGGCGGCAGCCTCGCACTGACGCCACCGGCAGCGTTTGCCGGCGCAGTCGTCGCGGTCACGATGACGTATCTCCTGGGCGCGCGCGCCGGTCGCGCCGGCGATTCGCCGGCAACGCGCAGCGGGACCGGCTCCATCCTGCTGGCTGGCATCGCGATCGCGGCGATGCTGACGGCGTTCCAGACCTACCTCCAGCAGGAGCACACGCAGACGCTGTCGATCGTTTATTCCTGGATCCTCGGCGGACTGTCGGCCGCCACCTGGTCGGACATCTGGATGATCCTGCCGTATGTGGCCGTCGCCGCCGTGGGTCTGCTGATCCACCGCCGGTTCCTCGACGTGCTGCGCGTGGGCGAAACTGAGGCGACGAGCCTCGGCGTGAACGTGGACCGGCTGCGGCTGGTCGTCGTCGTGGCGGCGACGCTCGGTGTCGCGGCGGCGGTCGCCGTCAGCGGGCTCATCGGCTTCGTCGGCATCATCGTGCCGCACGCGATCCGGCTCACCGCCGGGCCGAGCTATCGGGTGCTACTCCCCGTGTCGATGATCGGCGGCGCTGCTTTTCTCGTGCTCGCGGACGTTGTGGCCAGGACGGCGCAGGCACCCTCGGAGGTGCCGATCGGTGTCATCACGGCGCTAACCGGCGCGCCGTTCTTCCTGTTCGTGCTCAGGTCCCGGCGCGCGCGGCAGGACCTGTCGTGATTAGCTTCGCCGGGCTCACCGTTCGTTACGGCGACAAGATGGCGCTGCACGGGATCAGCGAGCGGGTCCCCGCAGGAGAATGGCTCGGCGTGATCGGCGCGAACGGGGCCGGAAAGACCACGCTCTTGAACGCCATCGCCGCGCTGGTGCCGTACTCGGGCTCGGTGACCGTATGTGACCGGCCTGCGGGCCGATTGAGCCGGCGCGAGCTCTCGAGGCTGATCGCGTATGTGCCGCAGCGGCCAGTGCTGCCACCAGACATGACGGTCGGGGATTACGTCTTGCTGGGCCGCACGGCGCACATCGGATACCTGCGCATGGAAACTGCAGCCGATCGGGGGATCTGCGCAGCCACGATCGACCGGCTGGACCTCAACGCGATGGCCGACCGCTTGCTGGGCTCCATGTCCGGGGGCGAACTGCAGCGAGTTGTGATTGCACGAGCACTAGCGCAGGAGGCTCCCGTCCTGCTGCTGGACGAACCGACCAGCGCGCTGGACCTCGGCCGACGAATGGATGCCCTGGAACTGATCGATCAGGTGCGGCACGAGCGTTCGCTCACGGTTGTTTCCGCGATCCACGACCTGACGCTCGCTGGCCAGTTCGCGGACCGCCTGCTGCTGCTGGCCGACGGTCAGATCGCAGCCACTGGATCCGCACGGGAGGTGCTCAGCGAGACCGCGCTCGCCACCCACTTTGGAGCGGGCGTGCAAGTGCTCACCACTGATACCGGCGACATCGCGGTGATCTCACGGCGAACGCGGCGGCATGCAATCAGCCACGGTGCGACAACCTGACGCTGCGACGACCTGACGTACCTTCGCCTCGGTCAAGCGCCTCGATCAAGCCACGAGGGTCACGGTGCTCACCGCGACCAGGACCGAGATCCCGATCACGATCAGCCCGGCGCCGAGCGTCACGCCCTGAACACCGAGCCCCAGCGCCAGCAGCAGCTTCGGGGCCCCCCGCATCCGGCAGGCCATGCTCACCTCGGTAATGCCCAAGGCGGCGCCCACGGCGATTGCCACCAGTTCGCCGCCACGCCAGAACTCTCCGGCTCCGGCGCCGGACGAGAATGTGCCCGGCAGCGTCATCAGCCAGAAGATGAGTCCAGCTGCCGCCAGGGCTAGCCAAGCTGAGCCCTGCCACAGCAGCAGCTCCTCGACATACCGGCGGGGGTCCCGCCGTCGACTGTGCAGCATGACGGCACAACTTCCGCGTGTGGAGCGCGCCAAACATTCCAAGCATGCCAAGCATGCACCCCCGCACAGGCGCGGAGACCAGATGTACGGAGAACTCAGGGTGACTACGCCGCGCTCGGCTCAGTAAGGTAAGCGACCCACTGGGGGTCGCCGTCGTTAATGGCACCTATGAGCCGCCAGTGCGGACCACGGGGGGCCGCGGGATCACGCGGCAACGTCCAGCCAAGCTCGTCGATAAGCCGATCGGCCTTCCGGTGGTTACACCGCGTACAGGAGGCGACGCAGTTCTCCCAGGCGTGCAGGCCGCCGCGGCTGCGAGGAACTACATGGTCGATGGTCTCGGCCTTGGTACCGCAATACGCGCACAGATAGTTGTCCCTGCGCATGAGCGCGGCCCTGGTCAGCGGCACCCGGCTGCGATGCGGAATGCGCACGTACCGCCGCAGTCTGATGACCGATGGGGCATCCAGCCAGGTTGACGTCGAGTGGAGTTGGAGGCCGTCAGCGTCGGAGTGGACCACGTCCGCCTTCTCGCCGAGCACGAGACAGACGGCCCGGTGCAAGCCGACCGTGGTCAGCGGCTCATAGGTGATGTTGAGCAGCAGTACCCGGCGCACTTGCACCTCCCGTCAGGGCGGGTCTCATCCCTCGATCGGGGTGCGCCAACATTGTGCCGCCGGGGCACCCGTGACAAGTGTGACTGTCAGCCGCCCAGATCGCCAACACCAAATGGTCTCGCATCTTGCGGAGCGGATGGCAGGCCCCCCGTCAACGCGTCACGACCGGCCGACGTGCCGCAGCGCGCCGGACCCTGGCCACTGCCAGGCAACTAAGGTGCCAGGTATGACGCTGCCTCCCTATCCCGACGCGCCGCGCGAGGACGTCGTCGAGACCATCCACGGCCGGGAGATCCCCGATCCTTACCGCTGGCTTGAGGACTCAGGCAGCCAGCAGACCAAGGGCTGGCTCGAGGCCGAGGCCGAGCTTTACGCGAGCTACGTGGCCGGACTGCCGGGGCTGCCGAAGCTGCGAGACCGGCTCCGCGAGCTGCTCGGGGCCGGCGAGGTTGGTCCACCGGTCTGGCGTGGCGGCCGGCAGTTCTTCACGCGGCGCGAGCCAGGCCAAGAGCACGCCGTGCTGTATACGGTGTCGCCCGCTGGCGCGGAGCGAGCGCTCATCGACCCGGCGGTCATCGATCCAGCTGGCCTAACGACGCTGGACCGGTGGGAGCCCGACCACGACGGAAGGCTAGTGGCCTATCAGCTCTCCGAAGGCGGCCGGGAAGAGTCCGTGCTGCGCGTACTCGACGTCGGCACCGGGCTTGACGTCGATGGCCCCATCGACAGGTGCCGCTACTCCGACGTCGCCTGGCTGCCCGGCCGGGCGGCCTTTTACTACAGCCGCGGCCTGCCCCCCGAGCAAGTGCCCGACGGCGAGCAGCAGTTCCACCGCCGGGTCTACCTCCACCGGGTCGGCGCCCCGGCCGACGAGGACACCCTCATCCTCGGCGCCGGGCTGGAGAAGACCAATTACTACACTGTCGCCGTCAGCCACGATGGCCGTTGGCTCACCATCACGGCCCAGGCTGGCACCGCGCCGCGCAACGACGCCTGGCTGGCCGACTTGTCGGCTAGCGACCCGGAAGCGCCGAACCTCCAGCCCGTTCAGGAAGGCGTCGACGCCAGAGCTTGGCCGAGGGCCGGACGCGACGGCCGGCTGTACATACTGACCGACCGAGATGCGCCGCGGCTGCGTGTGGTCGTGGCCGAGCCGGGCGATCCAGCGTTCCCGGAGTACGCAAGCTGGCAGGAACTGATCCCGGAGGACCCGGCCGCGATCCTGACTGACTTCGCGATCCTCGACGGCGACGGCCTGGCTGAGCCCGTGCTGCTCCTGGCGAGCGCCCGGCACGCGATCAGCGAGGTCAGCGTCCACGACCTCGCGTTTGGCGACGTGCTCGGACGGCTCGAGCTGCCAGGCCTCGGGACGGTCACGGGCCTGACCGAGCGGCCCGCGGGCGGCCACGAGGCGTGGTTCGTCTACACCGACTACACGACGCCCGGCGTGATCCTGCGCTATGACGCTGCCGCCGGCGCGGTCACGCAATGGCGGCGCGCTCCCGGCACCATCGACGTGCCCACGGTCAGAGCCGAACAGATCCCTTACGCGTCGGCTGACGGCGCGACCATCCGGATGGTTGTCCTCTCGACTGGCCGAAGCAACCCCATCACCGACGGAACGGGGTCGTCGTCGGTCGGCCCCGTTCCGGGAACAACGCGGCCGACCATCCTCTACGGTTACGGTGGCTTCAACGTCAGCCTGACGCCTGCCTTCTCCGCCGCGGTGCTCGCCTGGGTCGAAGCCGGCGGCGTCTACGCCATCGCCGGCCTGCGCGGCGGCAGCGAAGAAGGCGAGGAGTGGCACCGGGCGGGCATGCGCGACCGGAAGCAGAACGTCTTCGACGACTTCCACGCCGCCGCCGAGAAGCTCATCGCCGATGGCTGGACCACCAGCGACCAGCTGGCCGTCTGGGGTGGGTCGAACGGCGGCCTGCTGGTCGGCGCCTCGATCACGCAGCGGCCTGATCTGAGTGCGGCCGCCGTGTGCCAGGCTGCGCTGCTTGACATGGTCAGATACGAGCGCTTCGGCTTGGGCGAGAGCTGGAATTTCGAGTTCGGCACGGTCGCGGACCCTACCGAGTTCGAGTGGCTCATCGGTTACTCGCCTTACCACCACGTCCGGCCGGGGGTGCAGTACCCGGCAGTGCTGTTCACCATCTCGGACGGCGACACGCGGGTCGACACCATGCACGCCAGGAAGATGTGCGCCGCCGTCCAGCACGCCACCGCGTCCCCGCAAGCTGAGCGCCCCGTGCTGCTGCGTAACGAGGCCCTGGTCGGTCACGGCCCGCGCTCTCTCAGCCGGTCCATCGGCCTGACGGCCGACACACTGGCCTTCGCGGCGGTCCAGACCGGCCTGCGCCTGGCCTGATCGGCGCACGGGTAGCGAGCGGCTACCCTGGGTGCCGATGAGCGAGACGCAAGCCCTGACCTTCTACGACGCAGTAGGCGGAGAACCCACCTTCCGGCGCCTGGTACATCGCTTCTACCAGGAGGTTGCAGCAGATCCCGAGCTGCGTAAGGTCTACCCGAGCCGCGACCTCGGACCGGCCGAGGAACACCTCGTGCTGTTCCTCATGCAGTACTGGGGCGGTCCGACAACCTACAACGAAACCCGAGGTCATCCGCGGCTGCGGATGCGGCACCGCTACTTCGCCATCGGTCCGGCCGAGCGCGATGCCTGGCTCCGGCATATGCGAACGGCCATGGACGAGCTCGATCTGGACCGCGCACATGACAAGGAGCTCTGGGAATACCTGGTCATGGCCGCCAACAGCCTCGTGAACCAGGTAGGCGAGCGGAGCGGCGGCCCGGATCTCGGACTAACGCCTGCCTGAGACTGGCTCAGGTACCCCATATCTGGCACTGAGTTCACGCCTACCCATTTGCGGGAGCCGCCGCATCCCAAGATACTGGGACCACCCAGTTCTCACCTGGGACGACCATGGCACTGCCGACGCTTGGTCCAGGGTGCCGAGCAAGCCCCGCCTGTGGAGGCTAGCAGTGACGCAGGACACACAGTCCGGGCGAGGTGATCTCGCTCCCGGCGAGCAGCTCGCCGGGTACGAGATCCAGGAGCGGATCGGCCGTGGCGGCATGGCCGTTGTCTACCGCGCGCTCGACCTGCGACTCGGCCGGCTGGTGGCGCTCAAGGTGCTGGCGCCGCATCTCGGCGAGGACGACGCCTTCCGGCAGCGCTTCATGCGCGAGTCGCGCGCTGCGGCCGGATTCGACCACCCGCACATCATCCCTGTGTTCGAAGCCGGTGAAGCCGGCGGGGTGCTGTTCATCGCCATGCGCTACGTCGCGGGCGGAGACCTGCGCTCGCTGATCGAGGCGGAGGGCCGACTCAGCCCGGCGCGCACTGCCAGGATCGCGAGCCAGGTTGCGTCGGCGCTGGACGCCTCGCACGCCCACGGCCTGGTACATCGGGACGTCAAGCCCGCCAACATCCTGCTCGGCCAAGCGAGCGGCAGTGACGCCGATCACGTTTACCTGTCTGACTTCGGCCTGAGCAAGAACTCCCTGACCCCGTCGACGCTGACGTCAACCGGCCAGTTCCTGGGCACGCTCGACTACGTCGCCCCTGAGCAGATTCAGGGCCATCCCATCGATGGCCGCGCTGACCAATACGGGCTGGCCTGCGCCGTTGTCGAAATGCTGACGGGTGCTCCGCCGTTCCGCCGCGACGACAGCATGGCGCTGATGTGGGCACAGCTCGAGGCGGAGCCTCCGCGGGTGACCGAGCGGCGGCCTGAGTTGCCGTCCGCGGTCGACGACGTGATCACGGCTGCAATGTCTAAGACGCCGGCCGGACGGTACTCGACATGCCGCGACTTCGCCGCCGCGCTGGCCGCCGCTATTGAGCCGCACGTACCGCAGTGGTCCGGACCGCCGGCAGCGCCAGGCGAGGCTGCTCTGGGCGACTCGTTCCCGACGGACCCGTTCCCGGTGAACGCTCATCGGGTCGACCGCTTCGGGGACGGCGGGTTCCAGGCCGATCGCTTCCCGGCCGGCGGTTTCCCGGCCGATCGCGTCCCAGCGGCTTGGCATGACGCTGGCCGGATTGCGGATGATCGGCTCGCGGCCAATCGACTTGCGGGCGACGCGTTCGGGCCACCCGCGACCCAGTCCGATAGGTCCCCGGCTGGTGGCCTCGCAGCTGACCCTGCCTCGCGGCAGGCGCCGCCAGGCCAGTGGTCCGACCCGCCCCCGGGCTGGTTCCGTGATGGCGGCGACCCAACCCAGGCTCCCGAGCAGAGCAATAACCCAGGTCGGCGTGCGGGCCGGGGAAAGGGAGGCGGCCCCGTTCCGGGTCCCGTCGAGTCCTTCCGGCAGCCGTCCGTGCACGCTGCGTGGGCCGCTGAGCCGACGCTGACGCGGCACGAAGGAGCCGCGCCGGTGACTCGTCCCCGGCAGCCGGGTCACGGGCAGGGTGGTCGCGGCCGACCTCGGCAGCATCGGGGCCGCAACGTCGTGATCGGGTTGCTCATCGTCGTCGTCGGCCTGTGCGGCGCCGCCGGGATCGCGTACAAGCTGTCGCATCGCACCGATCGGACGCTGCCACCGGTCAATGTCACCACGACCGTGCCCGCCACTGCCGGCCAGAATCCGGCGCAGACTGTGCGCGAGTATTTCGCGGCGATCAATCACCGTCGCTACGTAGAAGCGTGGCGGCTGAGCGGGGCCAAAGAGCCGTACGCGCTATTCAGGAAGGGATATGTCGGGACGCTGCACGATGCCGTGACCATCGTGGCGGTCAAAGGAGACGTCGTGACGGCCAAGCTGTCGGCCGTGCAGGCCACCGGGAAGATCAAGACCTACCAGGGCACCTACACAGTCACGAACGGCATCATCAGCTCGTCCAACATCGTGCAGACCAACTAGCTGCGCCTATCCGGCCGCACTCGCTCACGTACTGCTCGGGCGCCTACATCCTGACGCGTTTGTTGGCCGGGTCGTAGAACGGCCGCAGCGACGTCCGCGCCGGAACTATCCGATCGCCGATCTGGACGCTCCACTCGCCACAGTCGAGCCAGGCCTGGTCGAGCGGGGCACCGCCCGAGTCGACCATCGCCAAGCCGACGGCGCCGCCGAGGGTCCACCCGTAAGAGGCAGCGCGAATGTAGCCGACCTCGCGACCGTCGCGCCGGACCACCTCGGCGTGGAACATCAGCGGATCGGGATCGCCGAGCAGCACCTGTACCAGACGTCTGGTGAGCGGCCCGGCCTGCTTCTGGGCCATGACAGCGTCTCGGCCGATGAAGCCACCAGGCTTGTCAAGCGCGACGGCGAAGCCAAGGCCTGCCTCCAGTACCGAGTCGGTGTTATCGATGTCGTGTCCGTAGTCGCGGTAGCCCTTCTCCATCCGCAGGCTGGACAAGGCCTTCAGGCCCGCATGCCGAAGCCCGAGGCCGCGGCCCGCCTCCACCAGCCGGTCATAGACGTGCAATGCCTGCTCAGCGGGGATGTGCAGCTCGTAACCCAGCTCGCCGAGGTAAGTGATGCGGATGCAGAGCACTCGCGCGAACCCGATGTCGATGTGCCGCGCGGTCCGGAAACCGAACGCGTCGTCGCTGACATCGGCGCTGGTGACCGCGGCCAGGAGTTCGCGTGAGCGCGGACCCTGGACGTTGAGCTGGGCATATGCGGAGGTGACGTCCGTGGCGAACGCATGCGCGCCAGACTCGGCGAAACGGCGGCGCATCCGAGTCAGCGCGTGCCGGTGCGCGGTGTCCGACGCCACGACGTAGAAGTCGTCGTCGTCGAGCTTGGTGACGGTCAGGTCCGCCTCGAGCTTGCCAGCGGGATTGAGCCACTGCGTGTACGTGATCATTCCCGGCTCGCCGTCGACGTGGTTCGCCGACAGCTGGTCAAGCTCGCGCCCCGCATCCTTGCCCTGAACCGCGAACTTGGCCATGAACGCCATGTCCATGAGGATCACGCCCTCGCGGCATGCCTGGTGTTCGGCCTCCCAGTAGCGCCACCAGTCCCGGCGTCCCCAGGACAGCTCGCCAGCATCCGGCACGGCACCGGCCGGGATGGAGCCTTCGGGCGCATACCAGTCGGCGCCTTCCCACCCGCTGACGTCGCGGAAGAACGCGCGCTGCGCGACGAGCCGGTGGTGGAGCGGCGAGACCTTCGCGCCGCGGGCGGTCCGCATCGACCGCCCTGGGTAATGGGTGGCGTAGACCATGCCGAGGGATTCGACCGTCCGGGTCGCCCGGTACTCGGGGTTGGCCTGGTAGGCGTGCAGCCGGTCGATGTTCATGCCGGTGATGTCGACATCCGGGCAGCCGGTGGCGATCCAGTGGGCCATGACGCGGCCGACACCGCCGCCGGTCAGGATGCCGATCGAGTTCAGGCCCGCGGCCACGAAGTAGTTCCGCAGCTCCGGAGCCTCGCCGAGTACCGGTGCGAGGTCGGGGGTGAAGCTCTCCGGCCCGCAGAAGAACTTGCGGATGCCGACCTGCGACACGATCGGGATGCGCGACATCGTCTGTTCCAGGAACGGGCCCATCCGGTCCCAGTCCGGCGGCAGCTCGCCGAAACTGAAGTCCGCCGGGATGCCGTCGACCTGCCACGGGGCGCAGACCGGCTCGAACATCCCGAGCATGAGGCCGCCGCCCTCCTCGCGGAAGTAGCCGTAGTTGGCCGGATCCTCCAGGACCGGCCAGTCGCGGCTCACCTCGGCGATCGGCTCGGTGAGCAGGTAGTAGTGCTCGGCCGCCTGCAGCGGAATGCTGACGCCGGCGAGCTCGCCGAGCTGGCGGGCCCACATGCCGGCGCAGTTGACGACGCACTCGGCCTCGATGTCGCCGCGCGTGGTCCGGACGCCGGTCACGGCGCCGTTCTTCGTCAGCACGCCGGTGACGGGCACGCCCTCGATGATCCGGGCTCCCTGCTGCCGGGCCCCTTTGGCAAGCGACATTGTGACGTCGACGGGATTCACGCGGCCATCCGCTGGGATGTAGAAGCCAGCAAGGACGTCATCGGTCCGCGCGAGCGGCCAGAGGTCGGCCACCTCCGCCGCGGAGATCTCGTGGACCTCGACTCCGCAGTGCCGGTTAAAGGCCGCGACCCGGCGGTACTCCTCGAGCCGCCCAGGCTCGATCGCAAGCTCGATGAGGCCAACCTGCCGCATGCCGGTAGCCAGGCCGGTCTCGGCCTCCAGCCGCAGGTACAGATCACGCGTGTATTTGCGAAGCTCGGTGGACGTCTCCGACGTCGACCCGAAGGTGGCCATCAGCCCGGCCGCGTGCCACGTCGTGCCCGACGTCAGTCGGTCGCGCTCCAGCAGGACGACGTCCCGGATTCCCATGTGGGCGAGGTGATACGTGATCGAGGTGCCGATAATGCCGCCGCCGATCACGACGACCCGTGCGCGGTCAGGCAGATCGGATCCGCCGGACCGGCTGGCGCTGGCAGCGAGGGGCTCGCCGATGGGCATGTTGCTCCGATCCCGGCTCGGGGGGTCAAATCGGCCCGGCTAGCTCGGGGCAGCAGCCAGGCGGCTCAGGCGAGCATACGCGGCAGAATGTGCCTGACATGCACCAGTTGGTGCGGGCGTCGCGAGGCGATCAGCCTCGGGTCAGCTTGCGATACGTGACGCGGTGCGGCCTGGCGGCGTCGACGCCGAGTCGCTCGATCTTGTTCTTCTCGTAAGCCTCGAAGTTGCCCTCGAACCAGAACCAGTTGGCGCCGCCCTCCCAGGCGAGGATGTGAGTGGCAATCCGGTCGAGGAACCAGCGGTCGTGGCTGGTGATCACGGCGCAGCCCGGGAACTCCAGCAGCGCGTTCTCCAGCGACGACAGGGTCTCGACGTCCAGGTCGTTGGTTGGCTCGTCCAGTAGCAGCAAGTTGCCGCCTTGCTTCAGCGTGAGGGCGAGGTTGACGCGGTTGCGCTCACCGCCGGAGAGCACCCCGGCCGGCTTCTGCTGGTCGCTCCCCTTGAAGCCGAACGCGGCGACGTAAGCGCGGCTGGGGATCTCCGTCTTGCCGGCGGTGATGAAGCTCTCGCCGTCGGAGATGACCTCCCAGACGTTCTTGCCGGGTTCGATCCGGCCTCGCGACTGGTCGACGTAGGCGATCTGAACGGTCTCCCCGATCTTGATGGTCCCGGAGTCCGGCTGCTCCTCACCGATGATCATCTTGAAGAGCGTGGTCTTGCCGACGCCGTTAGGGCCGATGATGCCGACGATGCCGCCTTGGGGCAGGCTAAAGCTCAGGTCCTCGATGAGGGTGCGGTCGTCGAAGCCCTTAGTCAGGTCGCTCACCTGGACGACCTGCGTGCCAAGACGCGGGCCCGGCGGGATCTGTATTTCTTCGAAATCCAGCTTCCTGTTGCGGTCGGCCTCGGCGGCCATCTCCTCGTAACGCTGCAGACGCGCGCGACTCTTAGCCTGCCGGGCGCGAGGACTGGAGCGAACCCATTCGAGCTCGTCTTCCAGGCGCTTGCGTCGCTTGGCGTCCTTTTGACCCTCGATCTTGAGGCGTGCCGCCTTCGTCTCCAGGTAGGTCGAGTAGTTGCCCTCGTACGGGTAGGCGCGGCCGCGATCCAGCTCGAGGATCCACCCGGCCACGTTGTCCAGGAAGTACCGGTCGTGAGTAACCGCGACCACAGTGCCTGGGTACTTCTCCAGGTGCTGCTCCAGCCATTGGACGCTCTCGGCGTCGAGGTGGTTCGTTGGCTCGTCCAGGAGCAGCAGGTCAGGCTGGGACAGCAACAGCTTGCACAGCGCGACCCGGCGGCGCTCGCCACCGGAGAGCACGCTGACATCGGCATCCGGCGGCGGACAGCGCAGCGCGTCCATCGCCTGCTCTAGCTGGCTCTCCAGATCCCATGCGTTCTTGTGATCAAGCTCCTCCTGAAGCTTGCCCATCTCCTCCAGGAGTTCGTCGGAGTAGTCGGTCGCCATCTGCTCGGCGATCTCGTTGTACCGATCCAGCAGCGCCTTCGTGGCCGCGACGCCCTCCTCGACGTTGCCGAGAACGCTCTTGGATTCATCGAGCTGCGGCTCTTGATCCAGGATGCCGACCGTGAAACCGGGCATCAGGCGTGCTTCGCCGTTCGAGGGCTGCTCGACGCCGGCCATCATCCGCAGCAGCGTCGACTTGCCCGTGCCGTTGGGGCCGAGGACGCCGATCTTGGCTCCGGGCAGGAACGCGAGCGTGACGTCATCGAGAATGACCTTGTCGCCGTGTGCCTTACGGACACGGCTCATCTGGTAGATGAACTCCGGCATGTCAATAAGCGTATTGGCTGCCGACAGGGCTTCGAACCGGCAGCCCGCGACGTCGGGCAGGCTCGATGCCGGACGCCCGGTTTGCGAAGTCGAGGTCCGCCGGCCCGTCGGATCTCCTCTCAGGCAGGGGAGCCGATCGGTTCCAGCGCGTCGTCCGCACCGGCCGCCGCGTCCCCAGGCGTTAGCTCGTCGTACTCCTCGTTGGCTGCGAGCTCTACCTCCACCGCGCTTCCGTTGCCCATGTCGTCGTGGCCGTCGTCGTCGCCGGATTGTTCTGAGTCCTCGCCGGAGTCGAGGTCGGGCTCCGCAAGACCATCAGACGCCGTCTGATCACGATCACCCAGTAGCGGGCTGCGCTCAACGGTCGTCAGGGACTGCTCGTACTCGTCGGCCGTCAGGTCTGTCCGGACCAGCAACTTGCTGTACGTGGAGATCCCGCGAGACATGTCGTGCCCTATCGAATCGGCCTGCACCTCGACCGAACTGCGACGCTGACCGTTCTGGTCGGACCACTCACGGACCCGCATTGTGCCGCGCACCACGATCGGGTCACCACGGCGAAGGCAGACGGCCGCGTGCTCGGCGACCTTCCGGTAGCACTGCACCGTAACGAACGAACTCGGCAGGTCAGACCACTGGCCGGTAGCCCGGTTCAGGGCGCGCGGCGTCCAGCCCACGCGCATGGAAAGAGCCAGGGACCCAGTCTTGGTACGCCCCTTCTTGGGCTGTGTTGCGACGAATCCGATCAGGCTTATATGCGCTTCATTGGCCATCTCCGGCCTCCTCAACGTCAAGCGCGGTGCCGGTCCCGCCGGCGGCCGCGGATGCCGGCGACCCAGTGCCGTCGGCGTGCGAGACCAGAATGGAACGGACCCCGGCCACTGCGGTCTCCCGGCCACGGCCTGTGCAAAAACGTTCAACGGGCCCAGTTGGCTGTGGAGGCACGGCGCGGGCAGAGGAGGTAGTCGTGCGACAATCCCGCGGCGGCCCGGTGACTTTCGACGTCGAGCCGGCTCAGCTCGCCTCGTCGGGTACTGCCTGCCCGGTACTGCCTGCCGGGTACTGCCTAGCCGGGTACTGCCTAGCCGGGTACTGCCTGCCGGGTACTGCCTAGCCGGGTACTGTCTCGCCGGATACTGCGTAGCCGGGTACTGCGTAGTCGGGTATTGCCTCGCCAGCAGCGATCCGCAGGTCGGTCCGGAATTGCTCCAGCGCTGCGAGCTCAAGCTCGGCCGGCACGACGACGAGATCGTGCGCCACGACCGCCATCCGCCTGCTTATGTCCCGTTGGAACACGCGGGTCTCACGTCGGACGGCCCGGCTGACGCTCCGCGTGCAGATTCTGGCCGTCAGCCAGCCCGCGGAGATACCTGCAACCATCAGCGCCCCGGCCCAGGCCAGATACAGCCTGTCGGTGAACAGCTTCGGCAAGCCGGCCGAGCCGACGTGCCCGACTCCGAGGATGAGGAGCGAGACGAGCCAGGCAGCTCCAACCAGCACGCAGCCAAGGAGCAGCCCCTGCAAGACGCCAATGGCGCGCCACCACCCGTCAACCGCCGCGTCCGCCGGCAGCGCCGCACCAATCTCGGCCCCAACAGCGGCCGGGATATCGTCCGCGTTCGACCTGACCGCGGCGCGTACAGTACGCGACCATGGTCGGGGCAACGGCGGCACCTGCTCGTCCGTCACCCTGGTCAGCGCGTTGTCGATATCCGCCCGCTGCGCTCCGGACGGGCCCGCTGTGACGCCCCGCAGTTCCGCCCAGATCTTCCCGAGTCGGATCTGCCTGATCGGGTCCGGGCTGGTGAGGCGTTCGATCAGCCAGCTGACCGGCCACCCGACGTAGTCCATCGCCCGCAGTTCGCGAGCGCTCTGCAGCGCGTCACCAATAGCCCCGACGCCCGCAGCTGCGGCGAAGGCCGCCGACAGTTCCTGCTCTACACCTGCTGGCAGCGCCTCATTCGAGGGGTCGGCTGCGGCGCCGTTAGCCGAGGACACACCGTCGACCTCGCTGGCGCCGTACGGCTCGAATCGGGCCACCACCTTGTCCACGTCGGCTGAGATTCGCGCCGCCGCGGCCTTCCGGGCCGACACTGCGTCGATCAGCAGCTTCCGCAATTCCTCGATGCCATCGCCAGTCTTTGCCGACGTAACGAGGATCTGGACGTCCTGCAGATCTTCAGAGTCCAGGAGCCGACGCAGGTCATGTACGCAGTCCTCGATCTGGCCCGCGGTCAGCAGGTCAGCCTGATTGAGCACCACCGCAACAACCTCGGAGTGTCCCGCCAACGGCACGAGGAAACGCCGGTGCACGGCGGCGTCGGCATACTTCTGCGGATCGAGGACCCAGATGATCAGGTCTGACAGGCCGACCAGCTTGTCGACCAGATCGGTGGCGTGCCCGACGACGGAGTCGTGGTCGGGCAGGTCCAGCAGCACCAGACCAGTCATTGACTGCTCGCCGCGTCCGAGTGCACTCGATCGCGCGTAGCGGTATCTGCGCGGTACGCCGAGCCACTCCAGGAGCGGCCCTGAGCCGGCGACACCCCAGACGCAGGCGTGCGCATCCCTCGTGACCGGCCTGGTCACGCCCACGGTGGAGAAATCGGCGCCAGCGAGCTGGTTGAACAACGAAGACTTGCCGCTCCCGGTCCCGCCAGCTAGTGACACCACGGTGTGGTTCGCCGACAGCATCAACCGCTGATCGGCCCGTGCCAGTACGTCGCTCGCGTCGCTGAGGAGTTCGGAGCTGAAGCCACCTGGACCCCTGCGTGCCCGGCCGGTCTGGACGAGCCTGGCTAGCGCGCTGAGTCGGCTCGACAGCCCAGCGCGGTCAGTGCTGCTGGATACCTGGGGCGACATGGCGACGGTCATCGGGCAGCCTCGAGCACATCGCCGGCCTCGCGTAGCTCTGCCGCTGCTGTCCGCGCCGGTATCCCGGCCGAGTCAATGATCGCGAAGTAACGTCGGGCTTCAGCGTCGAACAACCCGTTCACTCGCTCGCGCAGGTCCTGCCGAATCCGCGAGCCCATGTCCCGGAGCAGCCCGGCGCCGAACAATTCCGTCAGGAGCTGATGCGGCACCGGAGCGGCGCCGTCAGCCGCGGCAATAGCTGGAGCCTCGTAGCTGAGGACGCCCATGCTGAGCACCAGCGCGAGAGACTCCTCGTCGAACGACGCGATCCGCGCGATGGAGCGCTTCGTAACGTTCTCAGCTCGCACCAGCTCCAGCACATGCTCCTGCCAGCCGCCGACGGCGCGCTCGGCCAGCGGCGGCAGCCCAGCTGTCGCTCGCGCCAGGGCAGTCGAGTCTTGCCTGCTTCCCCCGGTGCCGGTCGCCTCAACAACGCCGAGGTCAGCCAGTGCGGACGCGACGAAGTCCGCATGGCTCCCCGCACCGCCGTGCTTGCTTGCGGCGTCAAGATCAGCGAGCAGCCGCGCTCCTGCGGGCTGCTGGCGCCATTCGGACACCACGAGCTCGGCGGCCCGGTCGGCCGTCGCGACGATCAGCGACTCCAGGCTTGTCGCGAGGGCATCCTTCAGCGCGCGCGCTCGCGCCGGCGTCCGCTGCTTCTTCTGCTTGCCGCCGCTGCGGCCGCGCCGCAGCTGAAGGGTGCGCAGCAAGTCGCCAGTACCAGCGAAGTCCTGCCACCTGGCCAGCACTTCACCGCGCAGCAGCGAGCCATCCTTGTTGGCCTCGTCGAAGGCATCAAGGCTGGACTCGTACGCGGCATCGACGAATTCGCGCAGGTTGCCCCGGACCGTGAGCTGCTCGCCCACGTGATCGGCCAAGGCCGGCACCCGGTTGCGGAAGGTGTCCAGGACACCAGACATGGTCTGAGTCAGCACCGCGACACGACGATCCTCGCGACGTGCGGTATCAGCCAGCCAATCGCGGATCGGCGCGCCGATCTCGGCCGGCAGCAGCGCCTCGGTGAGGACGGTCTCCGGGACGATGAAGCGGCGCACGTCACGCAGCCCGTTGGCCTCGAGCATCGCATCGAAGTGGGCAGCAAGTTCGGCCGACGCGGATGGCGGAACCCGCGACAGCGCCAGCGCGAGCGCCGCTCCCCGGTCCCTGGCGTCCTTGAGCATCTCCCAGACCGCCGCATCGGCGTACCGGCGGGCTGTGGTGACAAAGAACCAGAGGTCCGAGGCGTCCAGGAACTGGTGGGCAAACTCGCGGTGTGCCTGCACAACCGAGTCGATGTCAGGCGTGTCCAAGAGGGCGACGCCCTTCGGCATGCCCTCGCTGGTGGCGAGCACGAGCAGTCCGTCTCGTCCCGGCATGGCGAGGCCCTGCTGCCGTACGCGCGGGAGAGTCGGCAGGAACACGTTCTCAGCGAACCACCGCACATCGTCTGGGTGGCACGCGAGCACGGGGCTGTTTGTCGTCGGCCGCCGTATGCCGGTGGCACTGACCTGCTTGCCGACGAGGCTGTTCATCAGCGTGGACTTCCCGGCGCCGGTCGACCCGACGAGTGCGACGAGAATCGGCGCGCCCGACTGGCGCAGTCTCGGCAGCAGGTAGTCATCGATCTGGCTGAGCAGCTTGACCCGTTCAGCTCTCGCCTCGGCGACACCGGGCGAATCGAACGCAAGAGGCACGCTGACGATAGGGTGCCGCAGTCCGAGCAGGGCTGCCTCGAGCTTCTTGGCGTCCACACGGGCGAACGGCTCGTCACGATCGTCGAGATCAGCCCTGCCCGTGCCCGCGGACCCCGCGCCCGCAGGCCGTTGACGCGCAGAACGAACTGGCTCAGCAGCGGCGGCCGCCCGGTCGTCCGCCCCAGGCAGCCCGGTTACGCCCGTCGGGCCGGTCTCTGGCCCGGGCCATCCGGTCCCGCTGACGGTGGGTGTGGCGGTTGTCGCGGTTGCCCGGTCCGGCGCGCTCGTCGCCATGGCATCCGGCACTGGTGCGCCTACGTATTCAGTCGGGGCTTCGGCGGTGCCAGGCGCACGAGCGCCGGGCCACGGCGTGGGCACAGCGGTCGCCTCCTGTCGCTCGGTCATGCTGCCGGGTCCCCCGCCAATGCCCAAATGGTCTTCGGTATGTCCTGCCGACCCGTTACCAACGGCCGCGATGAAGCCTCGCACCGAACCCGATGGCCGTTGCCGGGCCGACCAGGAACCAGATGCTCAGCGCGCCAGCCACCCCTCCGGCGCGCTAGGCCGAGCAGGTCACACCTCACCACCACGACTCTCAAACCTCAGGCCGTCCTTGTCCAGACCCAACGGGGGACAGTATCCGGCCTTGAGGTAATTGTGCGCTGCTAGGGCAGATTACCGGCAGTAATGCTGCAACTTGTACCCGCGCGACCACCAAACGGTGTCAACCGCTCGGCCACCGAGCCGACCGCGCCCGCTAACCGGTTCGCAGACAGCGCAATAGACTAGCTGACTAATCTATATTATTCGAGTAAGCGTTCGAAGCCTATGGCTGCCTACTTCTCGGTTACTCCGGCCGAGTCAAAGGTTGCAACTTCCCGTAGCGCCCTGACTGCGCTCTGCACAATCGGGAGTGCCAGCAGCGCCCCCGTTCCCTCTCCAAGCCGCATGTCCAAATCCACGAGCGGGCGAAGTCCCAGGTGCGCCATCGCGATGGAGTGCCCTGGCTCGACCGACCGGTGCCCGGCCACCAGGCAGGACGCGGCGCCCGGCGCCAGAGCGCAGGCCGCGAGCGCGGCGCTGCCTGCGATCACGCCATCGAGGATGACCGGGACGCGCAGTGCGGCTGCGCCGATGATGTAGCCAGCCAGCGCCGCGTGCTCAAAACCGCCCAAGGCGGCCAGCACTCCGACCGGATCGGCGGGGTCAGGTTGGTGCAGCGCGAGGCCACGCTGGACCACTGTCACCTTCCTGGCCAGCGTGACGTCGTCAATCCCGGTACCGCGGCCCGTCACCTCGCCGGCGTCGCGACCGGTAAAGGCGCAGATCAGTGCCGCCGACGCCGTCGTATTCGCAATGCCCATGTCGCCCGTCAGGAGGCACCTGTTTCCGGCCGCCACCAGGTCACGCGCCACTTCGATGCCCACGCCGATCGCCGCCACTGCCTGATCGCGGCTCATCGCGGGGCCGACGGTGAAGTCCGCGGTCCCCTTGCCGATCTTGCGGGGGAGCAGGCCAGGCACCTGGTCCAGGTCAGACGCGACGCCGACGTCGACGACGACAACCTCGGCGCCCGCCTGCGCGGCGAAGGCGTTCACCACTGCTCCCCCGGCCAGGAAGTTGGCGACCATCTGGCCGGTGACCTCCTGCGGCCACGGCGTCACACCCTGAGCATGGACGCCGTGATCTGCGGCAAAAATGGCGACGGCGGCTGGCTCGGGCAGCGGCGGCGGGCAGCTGCCCGCAAGTCCTGATAGCTGCACGGAGACGTCCTCGAGGACGCCAAGGGAGCCGGCTGGCTTGGTCATCTGCGCTTGTCGCTGCTTGGCCGCGTCCACTGCATCGGCATCGAGCGGCCGGATCGCAGCGACCACCTCGTCGACCAGACTGACGGCCTCACGGCCCGGCAGTTCGCGGCGGCCGAATTCCTCTGCGTGAACGGCCCAGCTGAGCGGCCGACGGCGGGCCCAGCCGGCCTGCGCCAGCTCCGGCTCCGGGGCGAAGCTGGACACGTACCCGAGGCATAGGTAAGCCACGACCTCCAGGTGCGGCGGCAGGCCCAGCTCGGCGGCCAGTTCTCGCTCGCTGAAGAAGCTGACCCAGCCCACGCCGAGGCCTTCCGCCCGCGCCGCCAGCCAGAGGTTCGCGACCGCGAGAACGCTGGAGTAGGCGGCCGTCTGCGGCTGGGCGTGCCGGCCTAGCGTGTGCCGCCCACCACGGGTGGGGTCGCAGGTCACGACGATGTTCACGGGTGTCTGGAGGATTGCCTCCGTCTTCAGCCGGTCGAACGCCCTGGCGCGCGCGGCGGGCAGCGCCCCGGCGTAGTCATCCCTAGACCGCTCGGCTAGTGCCTTGATCCTGGCGCGGCGAGTTGGGTCGGCGATGACGATGAAGTCCCAGGGCTGGGAGAAGCCAACGGACGGTGCCCGGTGGGCCGCGGCGAGCACGCGCTCGAGCACGTCGGCCGGGATTGGATCGGGAACGAAGTCGCGGCGTACGTCGCGACGCTCTTCGATCACCCGGTAGACGGCAGCGCGCTGATCGTCAGGGAAACTGTTCAGCCCGGGCGGCCGGATGCCCGCCGATTCGGCTCGGTCGTCGGGCATCAGTCCCGGCCTCCATCCCGGCGCTACCAGCCTGCGCCGTCGTCGTCAGCGATGGCGGCTGGCGGGCCGTCAGGTCCCCAGCCGGCCCGTGTTCCGGTGGGCTCCAGCGCGTGCTGGAGCAAGGCATTGAAAGCGGCCACGGCCACCGCCGGGCCGCCTTTCTCTGACACGTTACTCACGGACGGGAGCCCGCTGGCCCGCAGCGCGTCCTTGGCCTCGGCGGCGCCGACGAACCCTGCTGGCAGCCCGACCACGAATGCGGGCTCCACCCGGCGGCTAAGGATCTCGGTCAGCGCAGCCGCACCGCCGCCGACGATCCAGACCGCTCCTGGCCCGGCGTCGCCGAAGGCGAGCCGCACCGCCGCCGCGGCTCTGGTGATCGAAGCCGTTCTGGCCAGCCGCTGGGTCAGCGGCTCACTGATCTTGCACACCACCGGGCTGGCCGTGATGCCGGCCGCCACCATCGTCGTGTCTGCGATCACAGGTGCGCCGGCCACCAGCGCTGCGACTCCCTCGGCTAACGCTTCCTCGGCACAGACAAGATCGGTGAAGTAATCAAAGTCGGCACTGGCGTGAATGACGCGCTCGGTTACGTCCCGGCTCAACTTCGGCAAGCGCGATAGGTCGATGCGGGACCGGAGTATCCGGTATGACTCCTCGATGACCTGACTGGTCATGACTGGCGCCCTTTCGGCCAGGTCACGCCGCCCCCGCGGCGCCATCGGCTTATCAGCATGGCACAGGAGACGACAAACCGCCGACCGTTAGCCCCCGGGTCGGCGCCGCTAGGAGCGGGGCGGCCCCGAGTCGCCTGAGATGAACGCCATCGGGCCGGTGTCGCTGCCGCGGGCCGCCTCGGCGGCGGCCAGCTCCACTTCCTCGGGCACGGCCGGAGGTCCCGGCGCACCCCCGGTGCCGTCAGCACGGTCAGCGCCGGGCCTGGCAGCGCCGCCAGCGTGGGCGCCCTTGTTCGCGAAGAGCACATAGTGGAAGAACAGGAACCTCGCCATGAAGGTCACGCAGTTCATCAGGAAGTATGCGCCCTGCACCACCAGGTGCTTCTTCAGGTGCGTGTAGCCCTCCGAGTGCGCCCAGACACTGGCGAAGTGCGACGTGAGCCCGAGGATGGCCCACACCGCCATGGAGACCAGCCAGAACGGCACGGCCTCCCGGAGCAGGTTCGGCTTGCCTGTCCGCTCCCAGGCCCAGCGGCTGAGGAGGTAGCTGACCAGGGCGGCCGTCATGGAGGCGATGACGCCAGCGGCGCCGGCACTATAGATGTTGAACGGCCCGGTCAGCAGCCCGAGCACGATCTGGCTGGTGACCACGCCGACGACGGCCACCAGGGCGAACCGGCTAAATCGTTTGCCAGTCTCGGCGCGCAGCCTGCGCGCGATCGGCGCGGGGACCAGCCGCCAGGCGGTATCAACGATCTTGTCCGGAACGGATGTCATCAGAGTCCTAGGTCGACAGACGGCAGTCGCCGCTCAGCCACGCATCTGATCAGCCACTATCTGGTCAGACAGGTCTACAGTACGGGAACCTCGCGAAGCCTTACGCTGAAACCCTCAGGCCCTCAGGGTCCTTTAAGGAAAGGCCCCGCTTGCGCTAAGGGCCCAGCACACTCGGGAAAGTGAGGGCGCTGGGAGGCCAGCTGAGCTAGCCTTCGGTCAACCAGCATAGGCCACCGACACTCACATACCCGGTAGGGCGGAGCTGGTATGAAGATCCTTATCCTCGGCGGAGACGGATATCTCGGCTGGCCGACGGCACTCCACTTGTCAGCCGCCGGGCACGACGTCGCGGTTGCCGACAACTTCGCCCGGCGCGGCTACGACTACGAGATCGGCGTGGACAGCCTCACGCCGATCGAGACCCTCCAGACACGAGTCAACACGTGGCGCCAGCTCACCGGACAGGCGATCGCCATGTACATCGGTGACCTGTGCGACGCGGACTTCACCTACCGCGTCGTCCGCGACTTCGCGCCGCAAGCGATCGTGCACTACGCCGAGCAGCGCGCGGCGCCGTACTCGATGGTCGACCGCAACCATGCCGTCTACACGCAGACGAACAACGTCGTCGGCAACCTCAACGTGCTGTATGCGATCGCTGAGATCGACCCGGACATTCACCTCGTCAAGCTCGGCACCATGGGCGAATACGGCACGCCCAACATCGACATCGAAGAGGGCTGGCTCGAGATCGAGCACAAGGGCAGGCGCGACCGGGTTCTGTACCCGAAGCGGCCCGGCTCGTTTTACCACCTGTCGAAGGTGCATGACAGTCACAACATCGAGTTCGCCTGCCGCGTCTGGGGCTTGCGCGCGACGGACCTGAACCAGGGTGTCGTCTACGGCCAGCAGACCGACGAGACGGCCATCGATGACAGGCTCGCGACACGCTACGACTATGACGCGGTTTTCGGTACGGTCCTCAATCGCTTCGTGATCCAGGCTGTCGTCGGCCTGCCGCTGACCGTCTACGGCAACGGCAGCCAGACCCGCGGCCTGATCGACATCCGCGACACCGTGCGCTGCATCCAGCTGGCCTGTGAGAGCCCGGCCGACCGCGGCGAGTTCCGCGTCTTCAACCAGATGACGCAGACGATGTCGGTCCGCCAGATCGCGGACACGATCGCCGCCGCTAGCCCCGAGACAGTAACGATCGAGCAATTGGAAAATCCCCGCGTCGAACTCGAGGATCACTACTACAACGTGGTGCACTCAGGTCTTGCTGAGCTCGGGCTGCAACCGCATCTGCTCTCGGACACCCTGATCGAGTCGCTGTTCGAGATCACCAAGCGGTACGCGCACCGCGTGCGGCCGGAGGCGATGGTGCCCACCATCCAATGGCGCCGTACCTCTAGCCTGATCAGCCACTAGCGCCGGCTCCCGCGCTCAGCCGCGCGATAACGACCAGCGATCGCTGGGAAGGTCGTGACACAACTCGTACCTCGTCGGTGCAAGCGCCCGCTCGGGCGTCGCCTCGACCAGCCAGCACTCGCGACCGTCCGCAGCTGACAGACTCGGCTCGGTCGGCTCCGCGCCAACGGCTTTGGCTGGCTCTGCGGCCACTGCGGCAATCGGATCCGCCGGCCCCCCCGGCGTCGGCTCCGCGCCGACCTCTCGAGCTGGTTCAGCCAACGTGATCAGTCTTCGGTCTACCACGAAAATGACTGTGTACATGCGCCCGCGCCACACGAACCGCGCAGGCCTGGCGTCACGCAGCCAGACTTCCACTGGCTCGCCGCGGATCACCCGCATCCTGCCGCTCCCCGGCCCAGCGCCGCACTGGCGCGACTCCTCCGCCCAGGGGAAGACAGGCAGATTTACTTGTTTCGAACATACATTCGTTTGTTGCCAGGATCAAGACCATGGCGGGAACGGGGCCATTCGATGTCCGCCACCGCCTCATGCCTGCTTCACGCCGGGGCGGCCCAGCCGGGCATCGGGAATCCAGCTAGCAGCTCCCGCACCTCGGCGGCTGTCCGCTCGATGGTCTGCTCGTCGTCCTTAGTCGCGGCGAGGATTGCCGAGTCCATCCAGGCAGCGACCTGCGCCATGTGCGGCTCGGTGAACCCTCTGGTGGTGATCGCCGGCGTGCCAATCCTGATCCCTGACGGATCGAACGGCTTGCGCGGATCAAAGGGCACGGTGTTGTAGTTCACCTCGATGCCAGCCCGGTCG
>Ga0126373_10000662_pt1 | contig 23065 bp, 20 predicted proteins | sample PanSoiMetPlot_11_FD_92545 | JGI IMG/M metagenome (GOLD analysis project Ga0126373, IMG submission 92545) | Tropical forest soil microbial communities from Panama - MetaG Plot_11 | ecosystem: Environmental > Terrestrial > Soil > Tropical forest > Bulk soil | place: Panama | collected 2016-02-17 | reverse complement strand
TGGTCGAGCCCGCGCGGCAACTGGGGCGGCGGAGTGAGCAACCGTTTCCTCTCGGGCTACATCGACGAGTATACGGTTGCGAACGGCAATCAGCGCAAGGTGGGCAGCCAGTCGACCTGGGATGCCTACGCGTCCTACAAGCCGATCCCCAATCTGACCGTGCTGTTCGGAATTCAGAATGTCCTCAATACGAACCCGCCGTTCACCAACGCCTCGCAGAACAACTTTGCAGCAGGCTACAACGAGACCCTTTCAAACCCGCTGTTGCGCACCTTTTACGTCAATTTGAAGTTGGATTTCTGAGCGCCAGCCGGCAGAGCTCGTGATCTTGCGTTACCGCGCCTCCTCTCGCGGTATCATTTGAGTCGGCCCTTCGGGGCCGACTTTTTGTAAGCCGCGCGCAACTGAGGTCAGGCTCTTCCCGGGACGGCGGAGTCCCAGCCGCCGCAGTACGGCTCGGGTTTCATGTCTTCGGGAGATCCGCCATCTGCCGGAGAGGGAAAGCGCCTGCTGAAGGTGAACGCTCGCGCTGTCGGGCCCTCGCGGCGCAAGTGTGCGAGGCGCTCCAGTGCCTCTTCGATGCTTGGGATGTGCCCCGCCGGAACCCACCACAGCACCTGATGAGCCTCTATCGGTTTCTCGAACCACTCGCGCCGCCGCTGCATGACGGCGGTGTGCCCCGAGCGGTAGACGAACGCGAACAGCGACTCGACGCTGCTCCACACCGACATGTTGATGAGAGACCTCGGATCTTCCGACACCAGGATGTCGGTGGCGTTGCCGCTCGCCGACTGCAGACGCCACACGAAGCCGGGTGACGACTCCGCCAGCGCGTTGATGCGGTCCAGTGCGGCCATGAAATCGGCCAGCTCCGGGCTGCCAGGCGGCGCGACGGCGCGGCCGACGTTCAGTTGCGCGATATGCCAGGCATTCATTAGGATTCTCCGCAATGAGCATCATCCCGCATCGACGGCCGGGCCGCAACTTGACACGCTTCCCGGCCCGAGCCATACTTCACCTGGTGGTAAAGTTTAACGAAGAGCGCCTCGATTCAGGCAAATGACAGAGGCTGTCCTCGTACGCCGTATTGCCGCCCGGCCTGCGATCGTCTTCGACTCGCTGGTGACCGCGGACGCCATTGCATCATGGTGGGGGCCGGAAGACGAGCCGGCCATATCCGCGACCGCAGAACCACGAATGAACGGCAGCTTCCGAGTGCGGTTCCGCACGTCGGATGGTCGCGAACACGAGTGTACCGGCGAGTTCCTCGAGATCGACAAGCCCAGACGCGTCGTCATGAGCTGGCGCTGGGTCACCAACGGCGAGCCCGACGAAGCGGGCAACGTGTCCAGGCTCGAGTTCCGTCTGCGTGCAATCGACACCGGCACGGAGCTCACGCTGATCCACTCCGCTCTGCGCAGCGAAGTCTCGGCCCGCAATCATGAGTGGGGCTGGGACGGCGCTCTCAAGAAGCTCCTGCGGCAGTATCCCGGGTAAATCGCAGTCCCTGATCCGATCGGTACTTCAGTGGAGCAGGCGCTCGCCGGCGGTAGTGGCGGCCTTGAGTCTGGCCTCCCCGCTGCGGGCCTCGCCTTCCAGCCGGTCGCAGGCGGCAATCTGCGCCGCATCGGGCGGTCCGTAGTCCAGGCCGATGTCCGACTGCAGGTACGCGAGAAAACTCTTCAACCGCATTTCGTTCATCACGTCGCCCTCGCTCGAGCGAACCTTGCGCTGGACGACCGCATCGATTGCCTTGTCCAGCGCGTCGAGCGCTGGTGCCGCGGTGGCGGCAGCAAGTCGATGCGCGGCGACCGCCCGGGCAAGACGCTGCCGCACACTGATCGCGGAATTGATCTGCCGGTCGAGAGCGTCCATGGCCTGGTGCAGGGCGAGCTGCATCCCAAGATGCTGTTGCAGCGCCGCGGGCGTAGTGTGCAACCGCGGGTCGAGATCGACCGCGAGAGTTTGTCTGTACGACTTGCGGCCGTACCGAAGCACAACGGTGTAGTGGCCAGGATTGACCCGCGGTCCGCGCGCGTCCGCAACCTCCTCGTCGGTCTCCTCCGGCGGCTCGAATCCGAGCACGTCCGTGGCGTCGGGATAGCGAAGATCCCACTGCAGGCTGTTCATGCCCGGAGAGATCGCCGTCAGCTTCTCGTCAGCGTTACGTTTCTGCTGGGAAGGCAGCAGGTTGTCGCGCACGACGGGGGACAGTTTCGGAGTCTTCTTCTTCAGGTGGAGCGCGAACTGCCTCACCACGTGACCCTGGTCATCGAGAAGCTCGAGGCTGACCGGTGTCTTGCCGTCGTAGCTCGCGGGAATCTGGAAAAACACGGTCGCGCCGAACGGCGGGTTCAGCCCGATCGGCCCGAGATACTTGGCGTCTTCGCTCTGTCCGTAAGCACTCGTCAGCCATGCGGCCTGCGGCGTGTACAGATAGGCCGAGTCCGCCGCGGGCTGCGCATCGCGCGACAACTGCTCGAGCAGGGCGAGGTTGTCGAGGATCCAGAAGGAGCGGCCGTGAGTCGCGGCGACCAGCTCACCCTCGCGGGAGTTGATTGCAAGGTCCCGCACCTCGACGTGCGGCAGGTTCAGACCGAGCGGCCGCCAGTGCCGGCCGCCGTCGAAGCTGGTGTACACGGTATTCGCAGTGCCGAGGAAGAGGAGCGAGGCGTCATTCGGGTCCTGCCGGACGACGAAAGCGGACTCGTCTTTGGGCAGGCCATCCGTCAGAACCGCCCAATGCCGGCCAAAGTCCATGGTCTCGAGCACATATGGCCGATAGTCGTCCCACATGTAGCGCTCAGCGGTGAGGTAAGCGGTCCCTGGCGAAACGTGCGAAGGTTCTATCGATGAAATCTCCGCCCATTGCGTCAGCTGCGGGGGAGTGACCTCCTGCCAATGCTGACCGCCGTCAACCGTCACATGAACCAAGCCGTCCTGAGAACCCGCCCAGATCACGTGCGAGTCGACGGTTGAAACCGCAAGCGCGGAAATGTCGGGAAAAACCTCCGCCCCCGTCTGGTCCAGATCGACCGGCCCGCCGCTCGGCTTCTCGGTTGCAGCATCGTTGCGTGTCAGATCCGGACTGATGACCTTCCAGGTGCCACCGCCATCGGCGCTGATCATCACGTACTGGGACCCGAGGAACAGGTCCTTGGGATCGTCCGGCGAGAAGAAGATCGGGTGAGTCCAGCCAAAGCGGTATTTCATCTCGGCCGAGGAAACGCCGTCGAGGTACTGCGGCCACGGACTCACCGACTTTCGAGCGCCGGTGACCCGGTTGTACCGCTGCATCAGAGTGTAGTAATCGCTGCCGTAAGTGACATCGGGGGAGTGCGGTTCCGGCGCGATGAAGGTGCTCTCGCCGAGCGCGACGTCATGCCATGCGGCGGTTGTGATCGCGCCTCCCGGCATGGCGCTGGGTCCTTCGAACGAGCCTTCATCCTGTTGCGCGCCGTAGACGTTGAAAGGGAACCCATCGTCGAGCGCCACGTGATAGAACTGTCCGGTGGGCTGATTGTGGTCACTGCTCCACGTCTTGCCGCCGTCGGTTGACACCGTCGCACCCCCATCGGTCCCGACGAGTAGTACCTTCGGGTCGGTGGGATTGATCCACACGATATGATCGTCGCCGTGCCTCAGGTGCAGCAATGAGAACCCCTTGCCGCCGTCGTGTGAGACCCACACTCCGTCAACATTCGGCACGTACATGGTTTTCGGATTCGTCGGATCGACGTAGATGCACGTATAGTAGAACCCGCGCTGGCGCAGGCTCCAGTTGTCGTTGACGCGCTTCCAGGTTGCGCCGGCGTCGGCCGACCGGAACACGCCGCCATCCTTTGCCTGGACGATCGCCAGGACGATATTCGGGTTGCTCGCCGCGACATCGACGCCGATCCGGCCGAGGACGCCGCCCGGCAATCCGGGACGGCGGGAGATGTTCGACCAATGCGCGCCGCCGTCGCTGCTCTTGTACAAGCCGCTTCCAGGTCCGCCGTCATCGAGTGACCAAGGCGTGCGCTGGGCCTGCCACATCGCCGCGTACAGCACCCTGGGGTTGCGCGGATCCATCACGAGGTCGCTGGCGCCGGTTTTGTCATCGACGAAGAGACTCTTGTGCCAGGTTTTGCCGCCGTCAGTCGACTTGAAGACACCGCGATCGGGATTGGGCGCGAACACGTGTCCCATCGATGCGGCGTAGACCACGTTCGGGTCGTGCGGGTCGATCACGATCTTGCTGATCGTGCGCGTGTCCCGCAAACCCGCATATTTCCAGGTCTTCCCCGCGTCTTCCGACTTGAACACACCATCCCCGGTGATCATGTCATTGCGGATATCCGTCTCGCCGGTGCCCACGTAGAGCACCTTGGCATTTGACGGTGCAACCGCAATGGCGCCGACGCTATCGCTCGCCGACGGCCATTTGCCGTCAGTGAGGTTCTCCCAGGCGACGCCGTAATCGGTGCTCTTCCAGACGCCGCCGTCGACGCCACCCATGTAGAACAAGTCGCGCTCACCGGGCACCCCTGCGACCGCGACAACGCGCCCGCCGATGTTCGGCCCGATGCTGCGCCACGAGAGCTTGCCGTCGAGAAATTTGTGCGGCGCCGCGGCGTGGGCGGCTACCGTCAAAGACAGCGCCGCAAGAGCCGCGACCCAGGATTTGCCGCGAACGAGTTGCCGCGCTTCCGCAAGTACCTGCATGATTCAAGCTCCCCTTTGCGCCATGGCCGCACGGAAGGCGGAAATTTTTGCTTCAAACGAGCTTAACGAAGTCGATAGTGCGCCGCAATCAAGCAACGCCGCCTGCCGCCGGCGAAACGCGATGAGGCGAGAGATGGCAGGGGTGAGGCGAGAACCGGGAACTCGGAGGGTTTCGCCGGCGCGCGGTGGCATAATCGCCGCGAGGTGACGCGCGTGCACTCAGAACGAACAGATCCCCCTTATGCGGGCCTTCGCGTGCTGGAGCTGGCTCGCGTGCTGGCCGGGCCCTGGATCGGCCAGACATTGGCCGACCTCGGCGCCGAGGTCATCAAGGTCGAATCGCCGGAGGGCGACGAGACTCGCCGCTGGGGACCGCCTTTTCTGGCGAATGCCGACGGCTCGGCGGCCGACGCGGCTTACTTCCACTCGTGTAACCGCGGCAAGGAATCGCTCGTGCTGGATTTTCGCCAGGCGGCGGACCGGGAGCGGGCGGTGCAGCTTGCGCGCGAGGCAGACGTGCTCATCGAGAACTTCAAGGTGGGTGGTCTCGAGAAGTACGGTCTCGACTACGCCAGCCTGGCGCGCCTCAATCCGGCCCTGGTGTACTGCTCGATCAGCGGCTTTGGTCAGGACGGGCGCTACGCGGATCGTCCCGGCTACGATTTCGTGGCTCAGGCGATGAGCGGGCTGATGGACATCACCGGAGAGCCGGGGCGTCCGCCCCAGAAAGTCGGCGTCGCCGTTGCTGACATCGTCACGGGCCTGTATGGTCTCATTGGCATCCAGGCGGCACTGGCGGAACGTGCGCGGTCCGGGCGTGGGCAACACGTTGATGTGGCGCTGCTCGATACGACGATAGGTATTCTCGCCAACCAGGCATTGAATTGCCTGATCGGCAATCTGGCACCGACGCGGATGGGGAATGCCCATCCCAACATCACTCCCTATCAGGAGTTCCGCACCGCGGACGGCTTCATCGTCATCGCGGTGGGCAATGATGCGCAGTTTCGCTCCCTGTGCGCGGCTCTGGACTGCGCGCCGCTGGCGGACGATCCGCGGTTTGCCGGTAACGGCGCCCGGGTGCGCAACCGCGCTGCTCTGGAGCAGGCCCTCGCGCCGCCTCTTGCCGCGCTCCCGCGTGCGCAAGCGCTGGCGCTACTCCAGGCGGCCGGAGTCCCGTCGGGCCCCATCAATACCGTGGCCGAGGCGCTCGGTGATCCCAACACGCGCGAGCGCGGAATGGTGCTCGCCTGTGCCGCGGAAGGCTACCGCAGCGCGGTGATCCCGGGCCTTGCGACACCGATCGGCTTTTCGCGGTCCAACACCAACGTGTCGCGGCCCGCGCCCCGCCTGAACAGCGCCGGCGGCAATCGCGGCGAATGGCGGTCGCCCGGCGACTAGCGGCCTGCGTGACCCAGATCCCAGACGTACGCCGCCACGGCCGAGATCTGTTGCCGATCGAGCTGCGCTCCCCCCATCGCGGGCATGGGGCTGCGGTATTGCTTGGGTTTCGGCACGCCGAGACGGACGGTCCGCTCGATGCCGCTCAGACTGCCGTCGCTCCACAGCCACTTGCCGGAAGTGAGATTGGGGGCGAGCGGCGTGCCTTTGCCGTCCGCGCCATGGCAGCCGGCGCAGGTGCCCGAAGCCACCTCGCCGTGAAAGATGCGGTCGCCGAGCTCGACCATCTCCCGGGTGGCGCCCGGCGGTACCGGCAGGCTCGCGCCCGCTCCGGCGTGCGGATGGATGCCCTCGGGCGGCAACGGGTTGGCAGAGCCCTCCGTGCCGCTGAGAGCGGTGGCGCCCGGGCATTCGGTGATTGCGGACGCTTCCCCGCCTGAGCCGCCCCGGTACACGATCCTGTAGATACGGCCGCTCACATCGTCGGATACGTAAAGGCTGCCGTCAGGTCCAACTGCCAGACCCGAGGGTCGGTGGGCGGCGCCCGGGTCCTTCTCTCCCGAGAATCCGTCGGCGAAGATCTCGCAGTTTGCCGCTGCCTTGCCGTGCGCCAGAGGTTGGAACACCACGTCATAACCTTGCTGGGGGAACGGTGCACGGTTCCACGATCCGTGGAAGGCAAGGAATGCGCCGCCGCGGTAGTGCGCCGGGAATTGCTTGCCATAGTAGAAGGAGACATCGTTGGGTGCCCAGTGCGCCGGGAACGCCGCGATGGGGTCGAGCCTGTGCGCGCAGAGCCCGGTCATCCTGCCGTTGCCGCCGTATTCGGGCGCGAGCATGAGCTTGCGCTGCGCGCCGTCGTAGTAGCAGTAGGGCCAGCCGTAATCCCCGCCGCGCACGATGTGCAGCAGCTCCTCGGCCGGCAGAAAGGCGCCTTGCTGCGGAGTGAACAGCTTCGGCCAGTTCTGGCCGAGCTGGTCGCGGCCGTGCTGAGTCGCGTAAACCTCGCGGCCCGTGGAGTCGACCGCGATGCCATCTGCGTTGCGGATGCCTGTGGCATAGCGGGCTGCCGACGAGAACTTCTGGTGCAATTTCTTCGCGCTGTAACGCCAGATGCCGCCGCGCGTCTTCAGCTCAGGGCACGGATTGATGCCGGGAGATTCGAGGACCCGATTCTCTTTCTGGCAGGAGTTGCTCGGGCTGGCGGAATCGACGTAGAGCCAACCGTCCGCGTCTATCGCAAAGGGATGCATCGGATGGTCGCCTGTCAGGGGCAGGCCGGAGAGGACCGTCTGGGCCGGGCCTGTGGGCACTATCGAGCCCGGCGACATCCGGTAACGCACGATCCGGTCATTGAGCTCGGCGTAGAGATAGCCGCCGTAGAGTGCGATGCCGGTGCCTCCGTGCCCGCCGGTCGCGGGTGTCGCGCCGAACCGGCGGATGACGTTGGCTCTGCCCTGGCCGGTCGTATCCTGCAGAGCGATCAGGAAACCGCCGGACGGCAGCGGAGAGTTGGCATAGTAGTCGCCACTCCAGGTGTTGACATACAGCACGCCGTTTGGTGCCACCACCATATGGCGAACGTGACCCAGGTCGTCGGCGAAGATGCTTGCGCAAAAGCCGGCCGGAATCTTGAGTCTGGCATCGTTCGAGCACGCCGATACGGTGCCGGATCCGTGATCGGCGCTGGTGTTCTGTGCTTGCGCGCTGCGCGGCGCCGACAACAGCAGAAATGCCGCCGCGGCGGGCAAGAGGACTGCGTAAAGCGTGTCTGTATTTCGCATTGGTCTCGGCCCTGTTAACCAGTATCTCGACAGCTCAGCTTCGTCGCGAGCCGTCGAGGCAATCCAGCCAGGTACGCACTGCATCCAGCGCGTCGTCTCGCACGTCAGAGTCCTTCCGGCCGCTCCGGGCGGGAACGTGAAAGCTATGATCAGCATCCTCCAGGACGTGCAGCGTGGCGCGGGAGCCGAGGCGTTCGACGAGCGGTCCGAGCAGAGCCGGTTCGGCGAGCTCGTCGCGCGTTCCCTGGATGAACAGCATAGGGATGCTGATGTCTTGCAGGTGTACGGCGCGTTCCGTACCGGGTCGCCCTGCGGGATGCAATGGAAACGCCAGAAACACGAGCCCGCGAACCCCCGCCAGCGGAGCCTGCGCCTGCGCCTGGGATGTCATGCGCCCGCCGAACGAGCGACCGCCGGCGATGAGCGGCAGATCCGGCGCGAGCCGCGCCGCCTCCGCAACAGCAGCGCGAACGGTCGCATGGCATAGCGGAGGAGGGTCGGGTCGCCGCGTCTGTCGCTCCATATACGGAAATTGATAACGCAGGGTCGCGATGCCGCGCTCCGCAAGCCCGGTTGCAACGCCCTGCATCGAGGGATGCTCCATCCCTGCGCCGGCACCGTGCGCCAGGACGCAAACGGCTCGCGCCGCGCTTGGACGGTCGAACACCCCCGACACGCGGTGGTTCGCACCGACACTGATCGTCAGGCGCTCGGTCCCCGGAGCGGGCGTGCTCGGCATGTCAGTACTGAGCCAGAGCTGCGTCGCGCTCTCTCACGAGCTTGGCGGGCGCCACCAGCCGCCAGGCTCGTTCCACGGACTCCGTCATCACACTCCTCGATGCCTTCTCCACGCGCATGAGGATCCACGGATAACCGCGGTAGTGATCGGTGAGAAAAAAAACGTCGGGCTGTGCCAGGAGGAGGATCTGCCGATCGAGAAGATCGCAACGCAGGACGAGAGCGCCCTCAGCCTCCGTGCGCCAGCGCGACATCAGCTTGCCGCGTACTTTGACTGCCGGAGTTCCATAGGAAGTGGAGGTTTCCGTCCCGGGCAGCGACAGCGCGACACGCAGGAAGCGGTCGTATCCTCTGATAATTGCCGCCGGCATCGTTTTGGATCGGGATCGCGGCATGACGCACCAGGAATGGGACCGGACGGATTCTAACGCAACGCCGCCTCCACTGCGGCACGGGCGAGCTCCTGCACCGCACACGTGACCCGGGCGGCATCCATACCGGATCCGGCGAGCGCATCGTATGTCTCGAAGCTGGTGAGCATGGCGAGGACGCGAGCGCACTCATCCGGGTTTTCAGGGGCGCGTCCCCGCGCCGCCGTCAGTCTGAGCAGAACGGCCCGCATTGCCGCGACACGGCGCTCGTCGCGATCCGTAGCGCCTTTGAAAGTGGGGTCGAGCACGGCCATGCTGCGCAAGCGACGGATGACCGTCCGCTCGCCTTGCCAGAACGCGATGAAGGCCGCGACCGCGGCATGCAACGCGGACTGCGGATCGGGCAAGTGGAATACGGCCGCGAGTCGCTCCGCAATGCGGGCTCGGAGCGCAATGTCATCGTAAAGCGCCTCGAGGAGTCCCACCCTGGATCCGAACTGGTTGTAGACGGTGAGTCGCGACACGCCGGCCTTTCTGGCGACGCCCTCGAGACCGAATGCCGCCAGGCCGTCGCGCCGCATCAGGATGCGGCGCGCCGCTGCCAGGAGCTTGGCGCGAGTCCTGTCCGCCTGAGCCTGTCTGCGTCCCAGGCGGTATTCCCGCCGGCCGGGGCGGGATTGCGGTAGGTTCATTTTGGATATACTATCTGTAAACCAAATTTTGTGCGAGGCCGCTGTGAAATCCATTGTTCTCGTCGCGCGCATACTCCTCAGCCTCTTCGGCATCACTCTCGTGGTGCTTGGCGTCCTCTTCTGGACCGGCCACGCGCTCTCGCTCGTACAGATCCATATGATGGTCGGAGGCCTGTTCGTCATATGCCTGTGGATTCTCGCCGTGCTGGGGTTTGTCACTCCCGGAGCTCGCGTCCTGGCGCTCGTGGAGCTCATCTGGAGCCTCATCGTCCCGGCCCTCGGCGTCACGCAAGTGCGCCTGCTTCCGGGATCCGGCCACTGGGTGATCCAGACGCTCCACCTGCTCGTCGGCATCATCGCCATGGGGCTCGGCCATGCTCTCGCCCGCCGTATCGGGCGGCGACCCCCGGAGGCTGGCGGTCTCCCCGAAAGCGCGTGAGGCTGCTCGAGAACAAGGTCGCGCTGGTCACGGGCAACTCCCGCGGAATCGGTGCCGCGATTGCGCGGACCTTCGCCGCGGCTGGGGCCAGGGTGGCCGTACACGGAAGAAATGTCGCGGCCGCAGAGTCGGTGCGGGCCGCCATCGAGAGTTCCGGCGGCCATGCGGCCCACTTCCTCGCCGACCTGACTCGATTCGAGGCCGTAGAGGCGATGCGGCTCGCGATCGAAGAGCGGCTCGGACCCGTCGATGTGCTGGTGACGAATGCGGGCGGGAACGAGTTTGCGCCGCCGGGACCCCTCGAGGACATCGAACCGGCGGCGTGGCAGGCGACGGTCGATGCCAATCTGACGGCGACGTTCCTGACGGTGAAGAGCTTTCTGCGGGGCATGAAATCCCGCAAATCAGGATCGATCATAACCCTCTCGTCCGCTGCCGCACGGCGACCCACCGCTCGTTCTCCCGCCTCATACACGGCGGCGAAAGCCGGAATCCAACTCCTGACGCAGGTTCTTGCGGCTCAGGCAGGGCCCTTCGGAATTCGCGCGAACTGTATCGCTCCGGAGACGATACTCACCGAGCGCAACGCCCAGCGTATCCCAAAGCCTCAGCAGGAGACCCTCGCCAGTTCGCACCCGGTCGCGCGTCTAGGAACGCCCCTCGATGTTGCGAGCGCGGCGCTTTTCCTGGCGTCCGAGCAATCCTCCTGGATCACCGGGACCGTGCTCGACATCGCCGGCGGAGCCGTGATGCGCTGACTGGCGGGCTCGATGCGTCGAGCTCGTCAACGCGTCGCGGCGGCCCGCCAAGCGCCAGTAATTCAAGGGTCAGGAGTTCGTCGCGGTGACGATCCAGATCGAGCCGGCCAACGAAACCGCATTTCCGACCAGGTACCGCATTAGGGCGGCGCGAATTGAGCCAGCCGCCGCAACCCGAATCTCCGGCGGTTGTCCCTCCAACGCGCGGCTCGCCGGTCCCATGCTGGTCGCCGTCTCCACCGCTGCATCGAGGCCGCGTCCGATGCCGATATCGAGCGCGACGTCCACTGCCTCCAAACTGACGTTACCGAAGCCTGCGCCGTCCAGGATGCCGCGGACGCGACGCTCGTCCGCAAAAGCAAACGGCCCGGGCTCTTCAGGCCCTACTGCCGGTGGCCGCGGCACATGCCGGCACGCTTCTTCCAGCGGCAGCATCAGCCAGGGATTCTTCTTTGGCTCGCGCCAGCAGGCGAAGGCGAGCCGCGCCCGGCGGTGCAGGCCTCGCCGCATGTTGGCGAAAGACTTCTGCGGATGGGCGAAGAACATCACGCCGAAGCGGGAGAAGAGGAGGTCCGCAGCCCCCGGATCGAAAGCGTAGGCAGTGGCATCTGCCTCGATGAATTCGATGGGCAGCCCGGCGGGCGCGCGCTCGCGTGCCCGCTCGAGCATGGGCGCGGAGATGTCGACACCGAGCACCCGGCCGCCGGGCACGATCCGCTTCGCGAGTTCGATGGTCGTGAAGCCGCACCCGCAGCCGATATCGAGCACCACCTCACCGGCAAGAGGCGCAGCCCGCTGGAGCAGCAGATCCGCGATGGGTGCCAACAGGATGTCCTGGTCCTGCTGTCGGGCGCGCCAGCGTTCCCCCGCCGGTCCATTCCAGTACGCAACCTGTTCGACGTTGCGATCGTCGGTGGCGAGCAGCGTCATGACGTAGCCTCGAATTGCTGTTGCGCGAAGCGCGGCCTTCTATTCGTCCAGAAAGACCGTTTCTGCCTGAACCTTCTCAAAGCACAGATTCACTGTACGACCCACTCCGATCGTGCGGTGCACGACTCCGGCAGGAACGGTCGCAGCCTGAAGGGGGCCGATGCGAATGGACGAGCCCTCCTTGAACTCGATGATGATGGCACCCTCCAGGACGACGAAGAGCTCGTCGGAAGCCGGATGCACGTGCCAGCGATACTTCCCCTGGAAGACGGCAAGACGCAGACAGCTGTCATTCACCCGGTTGAGCACCTGATTGCGGTAGTCTTCCGTCACCGCCGCCGCTTCCTCGGCCAAGTCAATGACCCGCTGGGTCGGATACTTGACCGGCTCGTTCCTGTACTCGAGTGCTGCTGTGCCTTTATTCATGGGAGCTCTCATTTGGGCGGGTTCCTTCCGCCGCGGGCTGCATTGACGCCTTGCCCGATGATATCAGTCAGCCGGCAGCTGAGAGGCTTGCGCTCGACCCTGGCAGCGCCGCCAGCAGTTGGCGGGCAGCCGTACATTAGCAATTTTTCCCAAGAGCCGCGCAACCGGTGCGCCTTAGACTCGCGGCCATTGCTCGAGGAGGTGAACAATGGGCTCGATGACGAAAGAGGTTTTGACGGACGCGAACTCGGATGCAGTGTGGGACGCGATTCGCGATATAGGTGCGCTACATACCCGTCTGGTGCCGGGCTTCGTAGTGAATACACAGCTCGTGCCGGGTGGACGGCTCGTCACGTTCTCGAGTGGACGCACCGTCGAGGAGCCGATCGTGAGCTGTTCCGACCCTCTGCGGAGACTCGTTTGGACCGCGAAAGGCGAGGGCAGCCCGTTCACTCATTACAACGGCTGTGTACAAGTCCATGCGCGCGCCGCAGGAGGCTCGCGCGTCGAATGGACAGCTGACTTCCTTCCGGACAGTGCGGCAGGAGTTCTGGATTCTCTGATGACTGCGGGAGCAACAGCCATGCATCGCGCGCTACAGGACTTGGCGAATCGCTAGGGCAGCATCCGGATGCGCATGTTGCGGACAGCCACCGCCCCCGGATGGTTTCCCTGAATCCCGATGAATCCTTCGGGCGCCAGCCCATAGCCTGGATAAGCCGAGAACTTCGAGGCCGCGACACGCTTCTTCCAGTCGGCGCTGCTCAGTTCGTAACTGACGATCCGGCGCCCATTCATCCAGTACTCGACGTGATGTCCGCGCACGATGAGGCCGAGCTTGTTCCAGTGGCCGTAAGGATGCACGACGCCGGGCGGTGCGGGGTACACGGCATACACCGATCCGGCCGCGGTCAGCGGGCTTTTGCCGTCTTCGGTATTCGCGTCATCCAGAAGCTGGTATTCGGGCCCGGTCCAGTAGATTTCATCGTACTGGTGAGTCGCCCGATAGAAGATGCCGCTGTTGCCTTCCTTGCCGATCTTCCACTCGAGCTGCAGCTCGAAGTCTTTGTAGCGTCGCGTGGACTGCAGATCGTCCACCGGGCCGCTCTTGGAGAGCACGCCATGGTGGATGGTCCAGCCCGCAGGCAGCCCCGGATGTTGCCAACCGCGAAGCAGCGGAGCGGAATGGTCCTCTATCAGGTTCTGCCAGGCTCCTTCGCCCTGCAGTAAATCCTGCCCCTTTTGTTGAGCGCCGCGATGGACCGTCGGCGGAGCTTGAGCGGCTGCGAGCGCCGTGCCACCCAAGGACAGTACCAGGGCCAGCGACAGCCCAAGCCGCCACATCCTGTGCATTGCACGCGTGCGAAATACTTTCATGCGAGCCCCAGTTTTTTGAGTAGCTCGACGGGAGGGCCGTCGAAGTGGGTGAGTGCGACGTTGCCGATGTACTGGAGGTCCTTGCGGCCCGCCAGCGTGGTATAGAACCCGGCCGCCGTCAGGTTGCGATAGGTGGCGAAGAACTGCGCCGGTCGCTGCAGGTCCGTGGGAGCGCGGCTGGCGTTGCAGATTGGATCGCAGATCGTGCGCTGCTTCGCCTCGTGGAGCTTCGCGAACGGCTGCTCGAAGCGATGCCGGGCCTCGCCGTCCAGCCAGGTGAATCCCTGCAGGACGGTGTCGCGATCCTCGCGCTGTTGTGGATAGGGGGCGCTGATCCACTCGTCCAGGAAGTCGACCACTCCGACCGCAGAAGCCGCGGGAGAATGCTCGTCCGCGGGGATGATGAGGTCGGAGAGCGCCGCCGCGAGCTGGCGCTGCTGCGCATTCATGGTCAACGGCCAGAAGGCGCCCCTCTCATAGGCCTTGATCAGGTCCGGGTCCGGTCCATAACCCCGCATGGTGGGCTCGAACTGCCGCAGGTTGCCCGGCGGCGACGCGCCCGGCTCCAGGTTGTCGTTGTAATTCGCGCGGGCACGTAGCGCCGGCATCGCGGCCGCCGCCGCGAGGACCAGCTTGATGGTCGTACGCCTGTCGGTCATACCTCCCTCCTGCGCATCCGATCCAGGATGTGATCGGACATGCGCCACGACAGCGCCATGATGGTCAGGGTCGGGTTCTTGTCCGCGTTGTAGGGGAACACGCCGCCATCGGCGACGAAGAGATTGGGCACGTCCCACGTCTGCGACCACCTGTTGGTGACCGAGCTGCGGGCCTCCGCGCCCATGATCGTGCCGCCGACCTCGTGGATCATGTATCCGCCGGGCGCGATCGCCTTCACAGGGTCGGTCACGACGGGCGATCGCACGCGTCCGCCCATCGCCTCGATGACGGCGCCGAAGGTCTCCTGCATGTGGACCGCCTGCCGCTGCTCGTACTCGCCCCACTGCCAGTGGAAGCGCAGCACCGGGATGCCGAACCTGTCCTTCACGTTGGGGTCGATGTCGACATAGCAGTTGTCGTTCGGCACCATGGCACCCCGGCCATCGAAGCCGATGAACGAGCCGTAATACCGCCGGGCATCCTCCTTGAACTTCTTGCCGTAGCTGCCGCCCGTCAGCCACTCGAACCCCGAGAAGGTCCCGACGGAAGGCATGCCTCTCCCGCCGCCGTACTCGATGTGATAACCGCGCGGGAACGGGAGCTTGTGCGCGAGCTGCTGCTTGTACAGCCACCAGGGCACATAGACCTGCAGTCCATCGGCGGCGTCCTCGTTGAGGGGCGGCAGGCTCTCGAGCAGGGGAATCTGTCCGCTCACGGAGCTGCCCACGGTATCCAGTACGTAACGGCCGACCAGTCCGCTGGAGTTGCCCAGGCCATTCGGGAACTGGCTGCTCTTTGAGTTGAGCAGAATACGGGCGGACTCGCAGGCGCTCGCGCCGAGGACGACGACCCGGGCGGTGGCATGCTCATGCCGGCCTGTCGTGGCGTCGACAAACCTTACGCCGTTCGCTCGGCCGTTCTTCCCGACTGTGACCTCATACACCATCGCGTTGGTGATGATGTCGAGGTTGCCCGTAGCGAGCGCCGGTGGCAGATGGACGGTCGTGGACTGGTAGTTCGCGGCCACGGCGCAGCCGCGTCCACATGGTGTTGCCCAAAGGCACGGCGAGCGTTTGCGCATCGCCTCAGCAAGTATCTTCTGGGCCCGCGTGTTCCCCGGGTGCAGCTTGCCTGGGACGGTGCGATGGTCCTGCGCGCGTGTCAGGACCGCCCGCCGTCCCGGCAGCACCGGAATGTCGAACCGCGGCGCGTACTTCATCAACAGGTAGTCGCTGACGATCGGCTTCGGCGGCGGCAGCAGAGTTCCGCCGGGTCCGGCCGGCGTGTTCTCCAGCGAGGTCTCGCCGCCGTAGACGCCGATCAGCATCTCGACCTTGTCGTAATAAGGCGCGACGTCGTCATACGTGATCGGCCAGTCGAAACCCAGCCCATCGCGGCTGCGGGGCTTGAAGTCGTAGGGCCCGTTGCGCAGCGAAATGCGGCCCCAGTGGTTGGTGCGCCCGCCGAGCATCCGCGCCCGCCACCAGGTGAAATGCGAGCCCCACTTGTCGGGGAGGGACACGTACGGCTCGCCGGGCACATCCCAGCCGCCATCCACCGTCCCGTCGTAGAAGCCCTTGTTCTTGTCGGGAGTGTCGGCACCGCCGAGCGGCGCCATGTCCGGTGTCTGAAACATCGGGCTCTCGCTGGCCGGCGTGTACTGGCGGCCGGCCTCGAGCATCAGGACGCGTACGCCCTCCATGCACAAGGTGTAGGCCGCCTGCCCGCCGCCTGCGCCGGACCCGACGATGATGACATCGTAGGAACCGCGCTGATTGCTTGCCGTCACGAATGGCATCGATCAGTGCTCCTTCGTTGCAGTTATCTTTACGATCTGTAGGCTTCCCTGCCGAATCCCTGCACCGGGATGCCCCGCGCCGCCAGCACCTCGTGCTGCAGCGCGTACATCGCGGCCGCCGCCTCGTCGATCGCCCGCGCGAAAGCGAGCGAGCCGGCGAGGATCGGTCCGAGGAGCGCTTTGTCCTGTACCCGCGCCTTGGGGTACTCGTGCTCCAGCACAAGATATGTCCGCTCCGGATCGAGGTCCAGGAGCTCGCGGGCCGCGAGCTGGTGGTCCAGCCAGTCGACGGACCGGTTCTGCAGGTAGGCGAGGGGGTCGTGGCGCGCGGTTCCCGGCAGCTCGTGCTCGGCGAAAACCGTCTGCTTCTTCCAGGCGTTCGCCTGCTCGGCAGGATTCGCGCGCGGCGTATCGCCGTCGCGGTCGCCGCGCTGCATCGTCTGGCCTCCATAGCCCCACGCGGCGATGCCGCGTGAGTCGATCACCTGCCCCTTGACGTGAAAACGCTGAATGAGGAAGGCGTAGCCCGAATCCCGGAGGTACTGGAATACCGAGCGCGAGTCCTGCCCCATGAGGATGGCGTGCGACGGATCGTAATGAATGCGGAACTGGTCGCCGACACCGTGCCGCTCGCAGATGCGGTGCAGCGCGATCCAGGGGCCGGGCGCATAGGCGATCTGGTTGTGCCATGTATCCGTGACGGTCCATCCCGGCATCGGACATTGCTCGACCAGGTAGATGAGCCCGCGTGCCTTGGCCTCGCGCAGCAGCGGAATGAATGTCTCCTCGAACATGTCGAGGTTGGCGTCCATGCCGATCTTTGGATTGCGTCCAACGAAGCCAACTACGGCGTCAGAGTGCAGCAGCACCGCGGCGTCAAAAACGCGGAGCATCAGCTCGTGCTTTACCCTACGCGCGGCATCATCCGCAGCCAGCATATTGTCGAAGTAGCCGAGCTCCGACAGCCCGACGCCGGTGGCGCGCATCGCGCTCTGCACGCGCGCGGCGCGAGCCGCAGTAAACGGCTTTCGCAGGTCGAGGGTGTTGGCGACGGGATCGAGCAGTGCCGCGGCCGGAACATCGCTCTGCGTGGGGTGCAGGGCACACGACAGCTCGATGTTGGGCGCACCGATCTCCGCCGCAAACGCCAGCCACTCCTCGATCGCAAGATCGGGATCCGCCTCGCGGCGCTCCCTGGGTGTCAGCTCCTGCAGCGCCGCTGTCAGGATGCTGAGCTTCATGGGCCGCGGCCGGAACGCACCGGCGGCCGTGCTTGCGGGCGCCCCCGTCGGGCCGGGGCTAGTGCTGCGGGACCGCATGGGCGAGCCTCTCGTTGCGGAACGAGAATACGAAAAGCACCGCGACCGCGAACGCAAACACCGCGGGATAGGCCCAGACGGTCACCCAGTCGTGGCCGCCGGCCACGCTGTAGCGGTCGGTGATGAGGCCCGCGGCGGAGAAGCCGATGAGCATCCCGACGCCGTAGGTGGCCAGCGTGATGAGACCCTGCGCGGCGGCCTGCCGTTGCTGGCCGGCGCGGGTGTCGGTGTAGATCTGGCCGGAGACGAAGAAGAAGTCATAGCAGGGTCCGTGCAGGGCGATTCCGGTGAGCAGCAGCCACTCGATCTGCCAGGAATCCCCCAGCGAGAAGAGCGCATACCGGCAGGCCCAGGCGACCATGCCCATGAGCAGCGTCGCCTTCATCCCGTAGCGCTTCAGGAAGAGCGGCAACAGCAGCATGAAGCAGAGCTCCGATGCCTGCCCCAGCGTTTGCTTGCCCGCCGCGTGCGTAATGTGGATCTCGGTCAGGAACTGGTTGGCGTCCTGATAGTAGAACGCGAGCGGCACGCAGATGAGGATCGATGCGCAGAAGAAGATCGCGAAATTGCGCTCGCGCAGCATTTCCAGCGCATCGAAGCCGAGCAGGCTTCCCAGGCTGCGCCTGCCCGGCGTGGCGCCGAGCGGCGGCGTGCGCGGCAGCGTGAAGCAGTATGCGCCGAGGAGGAAGGAGCTGACGGCGCACATCGTGAAGGTGTTGTGCAGTGCGCCGCCGGCGAGCGCTGCGGGGGCATCCCAGGCAAACACATAGCTGATCACGAGCCCGGCTACGATCCAGCCGATCGTCCCCCACACCCGCACCTGCGGGAAGTCTCGGGCCGGCACGTCCATCTGCCGGAATGCGACCGCATTGACCAGCGCCAGCGTCGGCATGTAGAGAATCATGTACGCCAGCAGGTACGGATAGAAATGGGCGAAATCATGCGCGCGCGCGAGCATCAGCATCAGCACGCCGCAGATGATGTGGATGACGCCGAGCAGGCGCTCCGCGTGAAAGTACCGATCGGCGATGAGGCCGACGATGAACGGCGCGATGATGGCGCCCCACGCCTGCGTCGAATAGGCGACGCCGCTTTGCTCCCCCGTGGCGTGCAGGCTGGTGGCGAGGAAGGTGCCCATCGTGACGAACCACCCGCCCCACGTGAAGAACTCCAGAAACATCATCACGCTCAATCGCAGTTTCATGGAGCTCGTCAGCACGGGAGGGCGCCTCGCTCGAAAAGTGCTTGCCCGGCGAGTCGCCGCGGATGCCCGGGTACCGCCCGCAATCGCATGGCGCGCAGGTTATTGCAACGCAATTTCTCTGTCAAAAACATTGGAATATTTGTTCCACCGCGCCTGGCGCCCAACCTCACGCGGGCGGCGGGACCTTGCGCCAGACACCGCCCGCCGCGTGACTGGCGAGCATGGCTTCCACCAGCAGGTCGCTGCGATAACCATCGGCGAACGTCGCGAGCGCTGCAGGCCGCGCCCGAGGCTTCGCCCCCTCTCTTATCCATTGGTACGCATCCGCAATCACGTTGCGGAACGCGTCTGCCCAGGCTTCCTGGTGCCCGGCCGGCAAATGCGCGTAGCGTGCGGCTTCCGCCGATAAGATGGAAGGGTCCTTGGCGACTACGATGCTCGGCTGAGCGAATCGGCCGACCCAGAGCTCGTTCTGCCGCTCCTGCAGCCAGCGCACCGAGGCCTTGCGGCCACATACTTCGAGCTGCAGATCGTTCTTGTGGCCGGGAAGCACCTGGCCGATGGCGACACAGCCCTTGGCTCCGCCGCGAAACCGCAGCAGCACGGTCGCGAGATCCTCACTCGCAATGCGGACCTTGCGACGGCGCTTCTGTCCGCGCCCGGTCGCCGCGAGCGAGAACGTGCCGGCGGCGGCGCGGGGAATCTCTCTTTGCGCGACCACCGTGCCGAGGTCGGCGAGCACCGCCTCGATCCGCAGTCCCGTGACGTGCTCCGCGAGGTCGCACCAGTGCGAGCCGATGTCGCGCAGCGCGGAGCTCGCGCCGCCGCGCGCCGGATCGAGCCGCCAGGAATACACGCGCTCATCGACCAGCCAGTCCTGAAGATATTGTCCGTGCACGTAGCAGAGCGGGCCGAGATCGCCGCGGCTCACCATGACGCGCGCTTCCTGCACGAGCGGATTGCCGCGATAGTTGAATGTCACTACGTGGGCGACGCCCGCCCGCCGCGCCTCTTCCCAGAGCGCGCGGCTGTGTTCCGCGCTGTCCGAGAGGGGTTTGTCCGAGATGACGTGCTTGCCTGCACGCAGCGCCGCCAGCGAGACCTCGAGGTGCAGATGGTTCGGTGTTGTGTTGTGAACGACATCGACGTCCGGGTCGGCTATGAGCTCGCGATAATCGCCGTACGCGCGCTCGACGTGCCATTGCGCAGCGCGGCGCCGCGCGGCTTCGCGGCTCGAGCCCGCGAGAGCCACCACCTCGACGTCGCCCAGGCGACGCACCGCCTCGATGTGCTGGGCGGCGATGAAGCCCGGACCTATCAGACCCATCTGCAGTCGTTTCAATTTCAAGCCCTCGCGCCGAATCGGATCGTATCCCCCGCGGCTCCCGCCCTGCCTCCTCTCGCCGCCGTCCACCGTCGTCTCATCGAATTGTAGTCGATTGGAAACAATTGCGCGGTAGCGTACGCGGTCCCTCTTTAACAAAACGTCTGTTCCAAGGATCTTGACAGCGAAATTTTCATTACAGTATGCTCCGGCGCCTGGCAAATGGGGGAGTACCTGCCGATGAGAACCAACAAAGTGTCCGGCAAGAGAGCGCAAACGGTCCGGACGTCGAGCAGCTTCGCCGACAACATCATTTCCTCTTCCATCGCCTGGCCGCGCTTTCGCGGCGCGCGCGCCGGCAGCGTTGCCGCCGTTGTCGCCGGCATTCTCGGCGGTGCCGGCCTCGCCGTTCCGGCGCATGCTCAGACCGCGGCAGCCGGCGCCCAGACCGCGACTGCCGGTACGCAAACCAGCGGCTCGGCGCAGACTTCGCAGAACCTCCAGGAAGTGGTGGTGACCGCCACCGCGACGCAGGTGCGCAAGCTCGACGCCAGCTACAACGTCGTGACGGCCGATAACGAGCTGATCAAGGAGTCGAATCCGCTCAGCTCCGCCGACATCCTCAAGATCGCCCCCGGCATCTGGCCGGAGGCCTCGGGCGGGCAGACCGGCGCCAATATCGAGGTGGCAGGCTATCCGAGCGGCGGCGACTCGCCGTTCTTCACCAACATGATCCAGGGCATGCCGCTCTACGGCGCGCCCAACCTCGCCTACATGGATTCGAGCTCGCTCTTCCGGCTCGATGAGACGATCGACCGTGTCGAGGTGGTGCAGGGCGGCCCGTCCGTGGTGTTCGGCCCCGGCCAGTTCGGCGGAACTGCCAATTACATCCTCAAGACCGGCAAGAGCTCGCCGGGCGGCCTGGTGGAGGCCACGTACGGCACCGAGGGCATGTGGCGCGGCGACGCCTACGACGGCTTCCGGATTGCCGACGGGTGGTATGGCAGCCTGGGCGGCTATTACAACGTGTCCCACGGCGTTCGCGACCCGCAGTTCGACGCCATCGACGGCGGGCAGTTCACCGCCACCCTGACGCACGACATCAGCGGGGGTACGGTTACGGCATGGGCGCGCGCGCTCGATGAAAAGGACGAGTACATCACGCCCATTCCGTTGGTCCAGAGCCCCGGGGGTTCGTTGTCGGGCTATCCGGGTTTCAATCCGCTCACCGGCACGTTCAACGGCTATGCCAACCAGAACCTGATGCTCGCCGATCCCTTCAGCGGCGGATTCATGAACGCGGATCTCGCCAACGGCCGCGGCAGCAACCTCTACTACTTCGGCGTCAATTACGATCAGCACCTCGGCGGCTGGACGTTGCACAACGGCTTCCTCGCCGACGGCGGCGGCCTCGATACCAACGGGTGGTTCTCAGGTCCGAACCCGCGCCCTCTGAGCATGTACCTGTACGGCTGCAACGTGCCGGAGCCGACCGGCTGGTGCGGTGGCGCCACGGGCACCACTCCGATAGACGGAAACAACCTGAACGGCGGCAAGGGGTATGACCCGGCCGCCTATGGCATCCAGGCGACCTACGCCGGCAGCGGCGCTCCCGTGCCGCTCTCGGCGAGCGTCATCCAGATGAGCTACCACCTGATCCAGAAATCGATACAGAGCATCACCGACGAGTTCCGGGCGACCCGCGAGATCTTCGACGGCAATTCACTGACCGGCGGCGTATACGTGGCGTTCTATACCGATAATGACAAATGGGCGGCCGACAGCGCGCTGATGACGGCCACGTCGAATGCCCAGACGATCGCCCTCAACTACGTGGGGAACGCTGCAAACGGCGGCCAGATCGGCCAGATTTATAATCTCAGCAGCCCGCAGGGCATCGTCAACGAGAACGGCACTTACGGCACCCCCGGGCGGCATGGCGATGGCCGCAACATCGCGCCCTACTTCAGCGACAGCTGGCGCCTCGGGCCCTTGCTGGCCGACGTCGGCGCGCGCGTCGAGCACATCGATCTGCATCAGCGCACCTGCCAGACGAGCAAGGAGCTGCTCGGCACAGCCTTCGACCTGTACGACAATGCCGTGCCGATCTGCAACGGCAGCTTCGATTTCGAACACTATGCGCGCACCAAGACCACATGGACCGCCGGGTTGAACTACACCCTCTCCAGCAACATGAGCGCTTACGTTCGGGTCAATAACGGCGTTCACTTCCTGAACTTCGACGACATCGCGAACACCGCCCACAACACGCCGCCGACGTTCCACCCGATCGAGACGGCAAAGAACTACGAGGTCGGCTACAAATTCCAGGCTCACTACCTGTATCTCGACCTCAGCGGCTACCACCGCACTTTCGACGGCATCTTCTACCAGGAGTCCGATCTGTCCGGGGTGCCCATCCCGGGCGGATACGGCACCTACGGATCGACGGCCAATGGCTTCGACGTGGACGGCTACGTCGGACCGTTCGCCGGCCTCACGCTGCGGTTCGTCGGCGATTACATGGCCGGCCACTACACGAACAACCACTCCTGCCTGGCCTTCATCGACATCTACGGCAATCATCAGTGCGTGTACATCAACGGCGCGCCGCTGCAGCGGCAGCCGAAGTTCCAGGTCCGCCTGACGCCGAGCTATGCCACGAACGTTCCCTGGGGCGACGTGACCGCCTGGCTCACCTTCGAGCACGTCGGCCAGCGCTACAACGACACCTACGGGCAGCAACCTCTGGGCACCTACAACATGCTGAGCGGCGGTATCCTGACCGACGTCGGCAATAACTGGACGTTCCGGGTGCAGGGGACCAACCTGACGAACGAGATCGCGTTGACGGAAGGCAATGCGCGCGAGTTCGGCCGGGCGATCGGTGTCGGCAACGTCGTCCTGGCCCGGCCCTACGAAGGCAGAGAGGTCAACCTCTCGGCGACCTACAAGTTCTAGGACGCTCCCGCGGGATCTCCTCGCGATTCCCACCCCCCTCACGCGAGGAGGTCTTGCGGCAGCGCCGCGGCGGTTATGGGATCGCCGCGGCGCCGGATTTCCTCCCGGCCGGCCGCCGATCCATCAGGGCTGCGCCGCCTCGCGCGAATACCGCCGCCGCAGCAGCTCCTCGATCG
>Ga0126373_10000661_pt1 | contig 23077 bp, 15 predicted proteins | sample PanSoiMetPlot_11_FD_92545 | JGI IMG/M metagenome (GOLD analysis project Ga0126373, IMG submission 92545) | Tropical forest soil microbial communities from Panama - MetaG Plot_11 | ecosystem: Environmental > Terrestrial > Soil > Tropical forest > Bulk soil | place: Panama | collected 2016-02-17 | reverse complement strand
TGGACGGCCAGGGCGAGGTCACAGGTGGTGGAAGTTCCTATAGCTTAAATTCAGGTCAGCGCGGCAGATTTAGCGGAACGGACACGCTCTCTTACGACGTTACAAATCTTGCGCCGCCCGATGATTTCGACAACTGGTGCCAGTCGCGCGACGAGGCCGAAGATCGCTCCCAATCCGCGCAATACGTTTCGCCAGACGTGACCGGTTACGAAGACCTCGACGCCAATGGCCAATGGGAGAATGCGCCGGATTACGGTGAGGTTTGGGTTCCCACCGCCGTTCCCGTAGGATGGGCGCCTTATCACTACGGCCACTGGGTTTGGATTGAGCCATGGGGCTGGACTTGGGTGGAAGACGAACCATGGGGCTTCGCGCCGTTTCATTACGGACGATGGGCGTTCATCGGAGCGCGCTGGGCTTGGGTTCCCGGGCCGCGGGTTGTGCGCCCCGTTTATGCACCCGCGCTTGTTGTCTTTGTCGGCACAGGGCCGAACATCGCGTGGTTCCCGCTTGGCCCGCGCGAAGTCTTCGTGCCGGCATATCATTGCAGCCCGCGCTACGTGCAATACGTGAACGTGACGAACACTCACGTAACGAATGTGGAGGTCACGAACGTCTACACGCGCAACGTGAACGTCACGCGAATCACTTACGTCAATGAAAACGTGCGCAATTCCGTCACCGCAGTCTCTCACGACACGTTTGTGAACGCGCGTCCGGTTGCCCGCGAAGTCGTTCACGTTGATCCTGCGCAGGTGCACGCTTCAGCAGTAATCGCCGCGCCCCCGGTCGCGCCGCAGCGCCAAAGCCTTGTCGCTGCCAACGCGCGGCCAGCGCCACATCCACCCGCTCGCGTGGTGACCCGGCCAATTGTCGCCAAGCTGCCGACACCGCCGCCGGCTGTGCCCTTCGAACGCCGTCAGCCAGCGCTTGCCGCGCAACCGGGCCGCCCGCTGCCGCCGGAGCAGGTCGAACAACTGCGCAAGCCCGGCGAAGAATACAATCGGCCGACTGTGCGATACACGCCACCGGCACGCAACGCTAACCCTCCACGCGCTCCCGCGCCGCGGCCGACACCTAAGCCGCACGAGGAGAAGTCGTCCAAGCCGTCCAAACCCGGCAAACCACACTAGAACGCCGCAAGCCCTGGTTGAACGTTACTCCGCGGGTTTGCGCCGCCGAATCTGCGGAGCAGTGGAAGTCAGGAGATTAATCACTTTTATGCGATTGTCAAAGGAACGCTGCGGCAGGATTCAATCTTTGCCGCGCTTTGCCGGAGTTTCGCGTCGTCTTTCGCTAACGGCAAATCACTTTTCACTTGTCACTGCTTTTCTGTCGAGCACTTCTCTGATTTTCCGCGCCAGAACTTTCGGCCCGTAGGGTTTTTGCATCAACACGGCTCCTTGTTCTGCCAGAGACGCGAGCCGCGCGCTCTCTTCCGAATAGCCTGAGCTGAAAATCACTCGCACGTCAGGCTTGATGCGATGAATTCTCTCATATGCTTCCGGGCCGCCCATGCGAGGCATGACCACGTCGAGCAGCAGCATTGCAATGCGATTGTGACTTTCGCAGAATTTTTCGACGGCCTCTTCGCCGTCTTTCGCTAAAATCACTTGGTAACCCAGCTTCCGCAGGATCTCATCCACCATTTCCAGATTGCCGGCGTGGTCTTCCGCCACCAGAATTGTTTCCGTTCCTCCGCGAACGGCGTCTTCGCCGCCTCCGTCCGCCTTACCTTGCGCCGCACCTTTGCTCACCGGCAAATACACGCGGAACATGCTTCCTTTTTCCGGCTCGCTGTATACCTCGATGAGTCCGTCATGTTGTTTCACGACTCCATACGCAGTAGCCAAACCGAGCCCAGTTCCTTTTCCAACTTCTTTCGTGGTGAAGAACGGCTCGAAGATGCGGTTCATCGTGGCCGCATCCATTCCGACGCCCGTATCCGAAACTGACATGGCGACGTAATGTCCCGGTCGCGCATACTCGTGGCGCTGTGTGTATGTCTCATCCAGCTCGACGTTGTGCGTCTCGATCAGTAATTGCCCACCATTCGGCATGGCGTCGCGCGCGTTGAAACACAAGTTCATCAGCACCTGCTCCATTTGCGATGGGTCTGCGCGCGTCGTTTGTAAGTCGGGCGCCAGCACGAATTTCATTTCGATCTGCTCTCCAATTACTTTCTGCAAGAGCGCTGTTGTTTCGCCGATCATTTGGTTCAAATTGACAATGCGCGGCTCGAGCGTCTGCCGACGCGCATAAGCCAGTAATTGCCGCGTCAGCCCCGCAGCTCGTTCCGATTGCGCGCGAATATTCTGGAAAAACTTCGCTGCCCGGCTGTTCTCCGGAACCTCATCCGCGCCCAGTTCAGCCCAACCCATAATGGCGCCGATCACATTATTAAAATCATGCGCGACGCCGCCGGCGAGTTTGCCGATGGCCTCGAATTTCTCGAGCTGGTGCATGCGAAGTTCGGTCCTCTTATGCTCCGCTCGGTTTTTCGCCTCGCGCAGTTCGCGCTCGATGGCTGGAATCAGCCGCGTCAGGTTCCCCTTCATAATGTAGTCTTGCGCGCCGATGCGCATCGCATCGACCGCGATGTCTTCGCCGATTGTTCCCGAAACAAAGATAAACGGCACGTCAGGACATTTTTCCCGCACCATCGACAACGCTGCCACTCCGCTAAAGCCCGGCATAGAATGGTCTGACACCACAAGATCCCATGCATCCAACAGGCTCAACCGAAGCGCTTCGCGTGTATCCACGCGCTTGTAATTCACATCGTATCCGCCTTTGCGAATCGAAAGCGCGAGCAGTTCCGCGTCCGTCTCAGAGTCCTCGACAACCAGCAACTTCAACGGTTTCCCCATTTTCTACCTCACCACCGCCTGTGGCGGCTTTTCGTTCAGCAGCAGCCAGTAGAGTCCGAGCTGCCGCACCGCTTCCGTGAACTGCACGAAGTCCACCGGCTTGCGCACGTAACTGTTCGCGCCAATGTCATAGCCTTGCAGCCGGTCGCGTTCCTCGTTCGATGAAGTAAGAATCACTACCGGCAGAAGTTTTGTCCGCTGGTCTCCGCGAATGCGCCGTAGAACCTCGAGCCCGTCGACCCTCGGCAGCTTCAGGTCGAGCAAAATCACTTGTGGCCGAATCGCGTGGCCGTTTGTGCCCGTGCCGAACAGGTGATCGAGCGCCTCCGCGCCGTCACGCGCCACTATCACCTCGTTTGTGATGTTGTTTTTCTTCAGCGCGCGTAGCGTTAGGGCTTCGTCATCCGGATTATCTTCCACCAACAAAATGACCATGTCGCTCATCCTTTCTTCTCCCGTTTGATCTATAACGTAAAATAAAAAGTCGCGCCTTCACCCACCGCTCCCTCGGCCCAAACTCGCCCGCCGTGCCGTTGGATGATTCTCTGCACCATCGCCAACCCTACTCCCGAGCCGGGAAATTCAGCGACGCCGTGCAGCCGTTGAAATGCTCCGAACAATCGCGCCGTGTATCTCGGGTCAAATCCTGCTCCGTTGTCCTTCACGTAAAACGCAGAAGAGCCATTGTTGTCTGTTCTTCCAAATTCAATCCGCGCGTGCGGCTTCTTCGAGGTGAACTTCCACGAATTTGCCAGCAGGTTTTGCAGCACCACGCGCATCAGCCGCGGGTCGCCCTCTCCGCAAAGCTGCGGCGCAATGACGACTTCCACGTCGCGCTGCGGCTCCGCTTGACGGAGCTCCGCCACCACCGTGCGTCCGATCTCTGAAAGGTCCGCCTCCGCCCGCTGCATCTCGATTCGCGTGAAACGTGACAGATTCAGCAGGTCGTCAATCAACACGCCCATTCGCTGCGTGCCCGCCCGGATCCGCTGTAGAAAATCCCGCGCCGAGGAATCTATTTTGCTGCCGTAGTCCTCCAGCAACGCCTGGCTGAAGCCATCAATTCCACGCAGTGGCGTACGCAGATCGTGCGACACCGAATAGCAGAACGCCTCCAGTTCGTTATTTGCCGCTTCCAGCTCGGCGCTCCGCCGAGCCACGATCTTGTCGGCCAGCCGCCGCTTTTCCATTTCGCGGTGGATGGTCATGCTCGCCGCAATCAAAAAAACAAACGCGAGCCCGTAGCCGAACAGAATGGTCTCCTTGATCCTTCGCGAGTTGACCTCTGCGGATGTCGCGCGAACGGCGAGAAGGCGGCCTTCTTCCTGGAGCATCGCCGCGATCACTGCGCAAATCTGGTCCATCGTCTGCCGGCTATCGTTGCTTCCCTCGCTTGCAATCGCCGCATTCAGGCCACCGGTGCGGCGCGCGGTGATCGCCCTTCGCATCTGTATCTCTCTGGCTGCGAGCAACGGCCCGAGCTTTTGCAGCGAGGCTTGCTGGTGAGGATTGTCTTGGGTCAGTTCTCGGACGCTCTCGACGTGCTTGCGAACGCGCGCGAGTGCGTCTTCGAAAGAGGCCGAATAGGTTTCGCCGTCGGCCAAAATGTAGCTGCGCTCGGACGCTTGCGCTTCCGTCAGGTCAGCCAGAAGAGCGTCAAGCTCTTCCCGGACGAAGTGCGTGTGCGCAACCCAGTCTTCGTCTGTCGTGGTTTGCAGAATGCTGCGATAGGACAGCACGGCGATGCTGAGCAGAACCGCCGAGGCTAGCCCAAACGCGCTGACAACCTTTCCTTTGAAATTCATCACGACCTGCAATGGTTAGCGGGACAACGAGGCTGAGAGAGGGGTCAGTCCGGGCCCACAAATTTAACGCCCAAGAACTGCACTACTGACAACTGGCTGCTATTTTGATTGAGAACCGCCCCAAGTCAAGCCGCACCGTTCTCTAAGCTGACTACAAGTAAACGGCCTTGGCTCAGAGGCCGTCCTTCGGCATCGCGTTTCGTGACCGCCCCTCCTGTCGCGCATCTGAATGGAATGGAGGGAATATGCGAGCGGACCGCGTGGAAATTTCCTGGGACAACGAAAAATCCGAATGGCTGATCCGGATCGAAGCCGGTGAGGAAGTTGTACGGCGTCATTGCGACCTGCCGCGGAACGCCGATGAAGCAGCCTTGCGCGCAGCGGCGCAAAAAACGATTCAGGACGAAGGTTACGAACTACCTCCCTCCAGCGTCATCTTGCGCATGTAACAGCGTTGTAGCCTGAACGGTCGCCTTGTGGTTTCGGCCTCCCCACGCGGCGGAACCACCCTACAGAAAACATTCAGGGATGAATGCCTGCGCACCCCTATCCCGGTTCGCATCGGATCGGGTTCGCCACACCTGCCCGAATGAGGCTTTCCGGGCTGACTAGCACCGCAGTGCGTTACATGCAAGCGCATAACGCCGATGAAAGGCGCGATACGAACCGTGCCGACGCGTTGCAGACTGCGTTGACTTCGTTGCGATGAATCAATAGTATCCGACGCGTAAAGCGGCCGCGAGTTACTTGTGGCGAGTGGTCAGAAAAAAGTGATTCAGGCTCGACGATCTTAGGAGCAATGCGAGATGAGTGAGCTGAACACGATCCATCCCGTTGGGCTGGGGGCAACACAGCGGCGGGATTTGTGGTGGCTGCAGCCGCTGGCGGTTTCTATCGGTTTGGGCGGTTTTGCAATATACGCGACGGTGCGCGCATTTCAGGGGCACTTCTACGAATGGGGTTCGTACCTTTCTCCGTTTTATTCTCCGCTGATTGATCCGGAGCATCATTGGTGGCCCCTTTCGCCCGCGATTTTGGTCTTGGGAGGTCCGCTGGGATTTCGCACCACCTGTTATTACTACCGGAAGGCATACTATCGCGCATTTTTTATGGATCCGCCGGCGTGCGCGGTGGGAGAAGCGCGACATAATTATCGCGGCGAAACAAAATTTCCGTTCATCCTGCAAAACATCCACAGATATTTTTTCTATTTGTCTTTTGTATTTTTGATTTCGCTGTGGCACGACGCAGCGAAAGGATTTTTCTTCAACGGCCAGTTCGGAATGGGCGTGGGCTCGCTCGTGCTGCTCATCGACGCCGCGCTGCTGACGACGTACACATTTTCGTGCCACTCGTGCAGGCATTTGGTCGGCGGAAATCTGGATTGCTACTCGTGCGCGAAATTCGGCGGAGCGCGGCTGAGTTTGTGGAAGCGCGTGACATCGCTGAACGAGCATCACATGCTGATCGCCTGGGTGAGTTTGTTCTGGGTGGCGTTCACGGATTTGTACGTGATGCTCGTGGCGATGGGAACGATCCGGGATTTGAGGCTATTTTGATCCGAATGACGATCTTCAGCGCAACCGGTAAAAGATGACCGAAAAATTTGAAGTGCACGAACACGATGTGCTGGTGATCGGTGCGGGCGGCGCAGGGCTGCGCGCGGCCATCGAGGCGCTGAATTGCGGCGCGACAGTCGGCGTCGTGTGCAAATCGCTACTGGGAAAAGCGCATACGGTGATGGCTGAGGGCGGCGTCGCCGCGTCGATGGGAAACGTGGACCCGGCAGACAGTTGGAAGACGCACTTCTGCGACACGATGCGCGGCGGGAAATTTCTCAACAACTGGAGAATGGCGCAACTGCATGCACTGGAATCTCCGGAGCGCGTGAGAGAACTCGAACAGTGGGGCGCGCTTTTCGACCGCACGGACGCGGGCGAAATTATGCAGCGCGCGTTTGGCGGGCACACGTTCAAACGGCTGTGCCACGTGGGCGACCGCACTGGGCTGGAAATTATCCGTACGCTGCAGGACCGCGGAGTGCACTTGGGATTCGACGTGTACATGGAATGCACGGTGACGCGGCTGCTGAAGGATGGAGACAAAATCGCGGGCGCGTTCGCGTATTGGCGCGAGCAAGGGAGATTTGTCGTTTTCAAAGCAAAAGCGATCGTGATTGCGACGGGCGGAATTGGAAAAGCGTGGAAAGTCACCTCAAATTCGTGGGAGTACACGGGCGACGGGCTCGCGGTGGCATGCGAAGCAGGCGCGGAATTGATGGACATGGAGTTTGTACAGTTCCATCCAACGGGAATGGTGTGGCCTCCGGGAGTGCAAGGAATCTTGGTGACGGAAGCAGTGAGAGGCGAAGGCGGGATTTTGCGCAACCGGCTCGGAGAAAGATTTATGGAGAAGTACGATCCGAAGCGGATGGAGCTTTCAACGCGCGACGTCGTGGCACGCTCGATTTACACGGAAGTGAAGGAAGGACGCGGAACGGAGCACGGCGGCGCATATCTGGATATTTCGCACAAGCCGGCGGAGTACGTGAAGCGGAAATTGCCGGGGATGTTTCACCAGTTCAAAGAACTGGCAGACGTGGACATCACGAAAGGACCGATGGAAGTGGGGCCGACGCTGCATTACACCATGGGCGGGATTCGGGTGGAGGCGGAAACGGGTGCGGCGACGGTTCCCGGACTTTTTGCAGCGGGCGAAGCGGCGGCGGGAATGCATGGCGCAAACCGGCTGGGAGGAAATTCACTTTCGGACTTGCTGGTATTCGGGAAGCGCGCGGGAGCGGCTGCGGCGGGGCACGCGAAAAACGCCGGTGCGTTGAAAGTTGAACAGGCGCACATTGATGATGCCGAGCGCGAGATGCTTGCACCGTTTGAGCGGACGGGCGAAGGGCCATACGAGATTCATCGCGAATTGCAGGATACGCTGCAAAAATTGGTGGGAATCTTCCGGAATGAAGATGATTTGAAAGAAGCGTTGGAAAAAATTGCTACTTTGAAAACACGCGCGGCGAAGGTGCATGTGGATGGTTCACGGCTGTTCAATCCGGGATGGCATCTGGCACGGGACTTGCAATCGATGCTGACCGCGGCGGAAGCCGTGACACGCTGCGCCCTGGCGCGAAAAGAAAGCCGCGGAGCGCACAGTCGAATTGATTTTCCGAATTACGACGCGGAATGGGGACAGAAGAACAACATCATCGTGAAGGAAAACGGCGAAATGAAACTGCGGGAGCGGCCGGTGCCGCAAATGCCGGAAGATTTGAAGCAGTTGTTCGCGGACGATAAGTGAAGTAATAGCGGAGGCGGATGTGGCGGAAGTCGTGATGGCGGTGAATCGCGGAGACGCGTCAGGCGGGAAGACTGTCGAATACAAGGTGCCGCTGAGTCCAGGAATGGTGGTGCTGGACGCACTGCATTACATACAAGGACATTTGTCTCCGGATTTTGCGGTGCGATGGAACTGCAAAGCGGGCCGGTGCGGATCGTGTTCAGCGGAAGTGAATGGAAAGCCGCGGCTGACGTGCAAGACGCGAATGGATTCCCTGCCGCAGGACAAACCGATCACAGTGCTGCCGCTTAAAGCGTTTCCGGTGATCAAAGATTTGGTGACGGACGTTTCGTGGAATTATGAAGTGAACCGGAAGATTCCCGCATTCAGCGCGCGGCCGGGAACGAATTGGAAGATGTATCAGAAGGATGTGGACCGGCCGCAGGAATTCCGAAAGTGCATCGAGTGTTTTTTGTGCCAGAACGTTTGCCATGTGCTGCGAGATCACGGGAAGCACGCGGAGTACGGAGGGCCGAGGTACTTTGTACGCGTGGCGGGGCTCGAGATGCATCCTTTAGACGGACTGTCACGAATTAAAGGTGTGAGGAATCAGATGGGCATCGGGCTGTGCAACATCACGAAATGCTGCTCGGAGGTTTGTCCGGAGGAGATTCACATCACGGACAATGCGATTATTCCGCTGAAGGAGCGAGTGGTGGACCAGTTTTACGATCCACTGGTATGGATCGCGCGCAAAATCAAAGGAAGCGAAAGCGGAAGCTGAACGGGAAATGCAGGAGAGCTTGCGATGGGCCACGAGTTGAAGAGAATTTCGAAATCGGGAATCGAAGAAGCGATCGCGAAGACGGAGTTGTACCGTTTTCTGAACGAACCGGAAGAAGCGGAATCGATTTGCCACGACATTTTGGCAATTGACCCGGAGCATCAACTGGCGCTGCGGGTGCTTGGACTTTCAATTACGGACCAGTTTACGGGAGCGCCGGCGGACCGCTATGCGGAAGTGCAGAGGATTTTCGAGCGGCTAAAAGATCCGTACGAGCGATTTTATTATTTAGGGCTGCTGCACGAGCGCCGTGCGAAAGTGCAACTGCGCGCGGGACGGCCTCCGCATACACTGCGCGTGCTGTTCGAGGAAGCTATGCGATGCTTCGACGAGGCGCAGAAGATTCGCCCTAAGGGGAATGACGACGCGATTTTGCGATGGAACCGGTGCGTGAGGCTGCTGGAGAGCCATGGAGCGGCAGAGGAGCGGGACGAAGGAATTGATTTTGGGGATGGATAGCTAGCGCCTTAACAAAACGCGCGTTTTTCTGCGCTGGAATTTCTCTCCTCGCATCGACCAGCCAAATCTCATTTGTTCTCGTGAATGGGGGCGTTCTGCGCGCTGACAGCCAAGAACACACCATGGATCGCAGTGACGACCATATCGGGGCGCTCGAATGGGATCATGTGGTCGCTGTCGGGAACAATGATCTGGTGTCCGTGCGTGGAAAGATGAGCTTCGCGAACCTGAAGGTCGTTGCGCCAGATGTTTTCAAAATCCGCGAAGGCTTTCATCGGAAAACCGGGCGGCAAAGATGAGGCGTCGGGCAGCTTGCCCGCGGTGAGGACAACGAGGGGTTTGTCGCCAAGATTCCCGCCGGCGGCGCGCACTTCGTCTCCGCTCGTATCGAAGTAAGCCAGCTCGGAATTGGTGGCGCTCAGAAATTTTGTCTGCAATTGGAGATAGCGAAGCTCCTCGCGGAAATCCTTCGTAAGATACGCCGGGCTTGAAACGTCGGAAGTCAATCGCGCGATTCCCAGGTCGATGAGCGCGGGAGCGATCAGCGCCTGCCACTTTGCTGAACCGGCGGCTTTCTTGCTATACGCCACGATCTCAGCCGGCATTTTCCTGTTTTGATCTTCGTGAGAAGCATCGACGAGAACCATGCCGGCGACTTCGCCAGGGTATGCGCTGCTGTACAGGCGGATGTTGAGTCCGGCGAAGGAATGCCCTACGAGGATGTAGGGCGGCTTTTCGCCGGCAGCGGCGAGCAGCGCGTGAAGTTCCTTGACGATTTCATCGCTGGTGCGCGGCATGGGGCCGGAAGTGCTCCAGCCATATCCGGCGCGGTCGTACGAACAGGAGCGCGTGAATTTCGCGACCTGAGGCTGAACGAAATTCCAACCGACGGCAGGAACGCCGAGGCCAGCATCGAAAATGACAGTTGGGGAACCCTGTCCAGAGCAGTTGATGTTGAGAGAGACACCGGGGAACTCGGAACCCAGCGCCACTGAATTGCCTTGCTGAGGGAAACGGCGAGCATCGGCGCTGTTTTCAATCACGTTATAGATGGCCCCAGTCGCCGCCAGAATGACGATGAGTGCGATTCCAGCCAAAACGATACGCTTGAGCCAGCGTTTCCAGGCGGGGATGCGGCGCTCGGGAATGGGCGATGCGACGCTGATGGTGGGCACGGTGTGCTCCTTGGTCGATGCGACGCGCATCATACACCGGTTTTCATGCGTGGGCTCGCGAACGAAAGGTCGGTCGTATGGCCTACCTATTCGTTCCCTTCCCCGCGAGATTCACATAGAATGAGTAGCGATGCATCTGAGCTGGATCGACTACCTGATCATCGGGCTCTACTGCGCCTTTGTCCTTGGCGTGGGATTCAAGCTGAAAAAGTCAATGAAGACCAGTCTGGACTTTTTCCTTTCGGGGAGAAAGATTCCGGCGTGGATCACGGGGCTTGCGTTCATTTCCGCGAACCTAGGCGCGCTGGAAGTTATGGGAATGGCGGCGAGCGGCGCCGAGTACGGGATGCTGACGTGCCATTTTTACTGGGTGGGCGCGATACCGGCGATGCTTTTTGTGGGCTTGGCGATGATGCCGTTTTATTACGGGAGCCGGGCGCGGTCGGTGCCGGAATACTTGCGACTCCGGTTCGACGAGAAGACGCGCGGACTGAACGCGATTACATTCGCGGTGATGACCGTGCTGGCGAGCGGAATCAATCTGTACGCGATGGCGCTGCTGTTCAAGCTGATCTTAGGTTGGTCGATCCACGCGACGATTTTGCTTTCGGCGATTGTAGTGCTGGTCTACACGTTTTTGGGCGGATTAACCTCGTCGATTTACAACGAGGTGCTGCAGTTCTTCCTGATTGTCTTTGGAATTTTGCCGCTGGCGGTGCTGTCCGTGGTGGAAGCGGGCGGATGGCACGGAATGGCTGCGCGGCTGCCGGCGGGATTCATGAATATGTGGTCGAATTTGGGCCACGGCGCGGCGAACCCGATGGGAGTGGATTGGTTTCAGATAGTCGCGGGGCTGGGATTCGTGCTTTCGTTCGGATATTGGTGCACGGATTTCTTGGTGGTGCAGCGCGCGCTGGCGGCACAGGACATGAACGCTGCGCAGAGGACTCCTCTGATTGCCGCGATTCCGAAGATGTTCATTCCGTTTCTGGTGATCATTCCGGGGATGGCGGCGTGGGCGATCCTGCCGCATTCATCGTTCATCGTGCAGGGAAAAATGGATTACAACATGGCCCTACCGCTGCTGCTCTCGAGATATTATCCGGCGGGAATGCTGGGGGTAGGAATCACGGCGCTGCTGGCGAGTTTTATGTCAGGCATGGCGGGAAACGTCACGGCGTTCAACACGGTGTGGACGTACGACATCTACAATTCATACATAAAGCCGGGGCAGAGCGACGAGCATTATTTGTGGATGGGAAAAGTTGCGACGGTAGGAGGAGTGCTGATTAGCATCCTGGCGGCGTATGTGGCGCTGCAATTCGGAAACATCATGGATTATCTGCAGCTGATTTTTTCGTTTGTTAATGCACCGCTGTTCGCTACGTTTCTGCTGGGAATGTTCTGGAAACGGACGACGGCGAATGGAGCTTTTTGGGGATTGCTCGCGGGGAGCGTAGCGGCGGGTCTGCATTATTTCGCGACGATGCATAAATGGATCAACTACCGGAGCGTGATGGCCGGGAATTTTGACCGCGCGATTTTTGCATGGACGACGTGCTTCGTTCTGACGATTTTGATTACGCTGTTCACGAAGCCGCGGCCGGAATCGGAACTGCACGGACTGGTGTATTCTCTGACGGAAAAGCCAACCTACAAGCATTTGAGCTTGATGAAACGGCCGGCGACGCTGGCAGTTGTAGTGATCGTGATTTGCGTGGCGCTAGATTGGATGTTTCGATGAGCGAACGGATGGATCTGGACATTCGCTGGCCCATTGGTTTGCTGTTCGCGGCGATGGGCGCGTCGCTGGGGATTTTTGGTGCGTTTTTCACCTCGTCACAGAGAGTGTGGCACTTCTGGATGGATTTGGATTTGTGGTGGGGCGTGGCGATGCTTGTATTCGGACTCTTTATGATATGGGGCGCGTCGCGAGCGTCGCGACACCGGTAGCTGTGCAGACTGAAAGCGATTTCCGCTAATCCCCTTCTTCGCTTCGATTGTTCTCCTCTCGATGAGAGTGAACGAGCAGTTGTGGATAGTTAACTAGAGCGCGGCTATTTTTGGGTCGCGCTTGACTTGGACAAGCAGGTCACTCACGATAGAGATCCCTTCCTGAATTAGCGCTGCGTCCGGCCGATTGGTTTTTTTTGTAGCCAGTCAGAGCGGCCGTTCAGCAGCGAGCTTCCAAAACAAAAATACAAGCGCTGATTGTTACAGGAGTGAAGCGATGATCTCACCCGATTCCTTGCTGGGGGGCCTGCGGTCGGTCGCAATAAACATGTCGGGGCTGCTGGCCGCCGCTGTTGTGCTGGGAGTTCTTGCATTGACACTTTTGCTCCGGCGCCGCTTTGCCGAACACGCCCATGAACTTGAATCGAGCCAGAAAAGGTACCGGCAGATCATGGAAACGTCGTGGGATGCTTTTGTCGGCATGGATTCCAAGGGTGCAATCACTGATTGGAATGCGAGAGCAGCCGAAGTCTTTGGCTGGGCCCGCGACGAGGTGCTGGGTAAGCGCGTCTCGGATGTCATTATTCCCGAAAGATATCGGGCAGCGCACGAAAACGCTCTGAGAGCATTTCTGAGCGCCGGCGAAAAGCCAGCTTTGAACAAGCGCGTTGAAGTTGCGGGACTGCGGCGGGATGGCCGCGAATTCCCGCTCGAACTGACAGTTTCATCGATGCCGTGGGGGAAAACGCATTTATTCAGCGCGGCGCTTCGCGACATTACGGAACAGAAGCGGGAGCAGAGGCTGCAAGCGTCGGAGTACGGAGTGAGTCGAATGCTGGCCGAATCGGCCAGTGTGACCGATGCTGCGCCCAAGGTCTTGCAAGCCCTCTGCGAAGGGATGGATTGGGATTTCAGTGCCATGTGGATCCTCGAACCGACGACCGACAAGCTGAGTTGCGCCGACGTGTGGAGATCGCCATGTGCGGACGCAGCCGCATTCGAGGCGAAGACACGAAAGATTTCATTGCCGCGCGGGGTTGGATTGCCCGGACGCGTGCTCGCATCCGGTAAGGTTGAGTGGGTGGAGGACATCGCGCAGGGTGGAAACTTTCCACGAAGCGATCCGGCCACGAGCAGCGACCTTCGCGGCGCGCTGGCCTTCCCGATTCTGTTCGAGAGAAACGTGACAGGCGTGCTGGAATTCCTCAGCCGGGACTCCTGCAAGCCCAATCTTGATTTGCTTTTGATGTTCGATTCACTTGGGACACAAATCGGGCAATTCGTGGCCCGGAAGGAAGCGGAGGAAGAACTGAAACGCGCAAAGCAAGCTGCCGAAGGCGCCAGCGAGGCGAAAAGCACTTTTCTGGCGACGATGAGCCACGAAATTCGCACACCGATGAACGGTATTCTCGGTATGACCGAGCTAGTGCTCGACACAGAATTGACAATCGAGCAGCGCGAATATCTCGGACTGGTTCGACTCTCCGCAGAATCGCTACTCTCCATCATCAATGACATTCTGGATTTCTCGAAGATCGAAGCGGGAAAGATGGAATTGGAGTCGATTCCATTCGACTTGCGCGAGAGCCTGGGCGAAGCGATGAAGGCGCTGAGTTTTCGCGCACACCAGAAAGGCATCGAGCTCATCTACGACGTCGATCCAGAATTACCGGAAGCCCTCGTTGGCGATCCGGGACGCATCCGGCAGATCTTAGTGAATCTGGTCGGAAACGCGATCAAGTTCACTGAACAGGGTGAAATCGCCGTGACCGTTACTGAGGAATCGCAAGTACCGAACGCAACTCACATTCACTTTGCAGTGCGAGATACCGGAGTTGGCGTGACGGTTGAAAAACAAGGCAAGATTTTCGATCCGTTCTCTCAGGCCGATGGTTCGATGGCCCGGAAGCATGGGGGAACAGGACTCGGGCTAACGATTTGCAAACGACTGGTTGAATTGATGGGAGGGCGGATCTGGTTGGAAAGCGTGCCGGGCCAAGGCAGCACGTTTCATTTCACTGTTCGATTGGGTGCGCAAGAAACTCCCGCAAAGAAGAACGAACGCCTTCAGCCGGAGCAGTTGAGCAACATTCACGTTCTGATCGTGGACGACAACTTCACGAATCGGCGCGTACTGGAAGGGATGCTCACTCGCTGGGGAATGCGGCCGACGGCGGTGGATGGCGGACGCGCCGGGCTGCAGGCTCTCCAAGTGGCCAAGAGCACGGGCAATCCATTCCCGTTAATTTTACTCGATGGCCAGATGCCTGACATGGACGGATTCGCAGTAGCAGATCTGATTCGTAAGGACCCGTCACTCGTGGGAGCGACCATCATGATGCTAACGTCCGCGGGCCACGTGGGAGACGCGGCGAGATGCCGAGAGCTAGGCATCTCAGCGTATCTTGTCAAGCCGATTCGCCAAGGGGAACTGCTGGAAGGAATGTGCAGCGTCTTACAGGAAACCAAGGGAAAGAAGGCGGCTCCGCTGGTTACGCAGCACAGTTTGCGCGAAAACCGCAACAGGTGCAGTGTTCTGTTGGCGGAAGACAATCCCGTGAACCAGATGCTGGCCACGAGGCTGCTGGAGAAACGCGGCTTCGACGTCACAGTTGTCGAAGACGGGAAAGCGGCGCTCACGGAGTTGAACAAAAGATCGTTTGACGCTGTGCTCATGGATGTGCAGATGCCAAACATGGGTGGTTTTGAAGCGACAGCGGCAATCCGAAACCGGGAAAAGTTCACCGGCGCGCACATTCCTATCATCGCCATGACGGCGCACGCGCTGAAGGGAGACGAAGAACGGTGTATCGCGGCGGGGATGGACGCGTATGTTTCAAAACCGATCCGAACTAGCGAGCTATTCGCTACGATTGAGAAATTTACCGGTCGAGGCGTGGAAGGCGCTGAAGTGAACGTAACAGAAGCCGAGGGAGAACTGACCGTTTAAGCTACGGCAGGCTTGTTTGTGAGCGGCAAGGATCAGGAGCCAACCCACAGCTAGGCTGTCGATGCGCGGGTGGTGACAGGGAGTTTCGCGGCCTCCCAGGCCGTGATTCCGCCTGCAATTTCGCCGACCTGGGAGAATCCGCACCGCTGCAGCAAACTTGCCGCTATGGAAGAGCGGTAGCCGCCCGCGCAATACACCAGCAAAGCCCTGTCTTTTGGCAACTCCGTTGCGCGCTCTACCAAGTGATTTAGCGGGATGTGCACACTACCATCGATGAGCTTTTCTTCGCGCTCGCGGGGCGCGCGAACGTCAACCACCAGCGGGGGCTCGCTGGAAGAGAGCAACTCCGCAGCGTAGGAGGCGCTCAAACGCTCGGTGAAAACAGCTCGCTCTGGGTGCGCCTCCAAGTTACGCACGCCATTTTCCAAGTAGCCGGCGACGTGATCGAAGCCAATGCGGCCAAGGCGAAGCGCCGATTCGTTTTCGCGGCCGGGGTTGGCGATGATGACGATGGGTAGCGTTGTCGTGAGCACCGTTCCGGCCCACGTAGCGTACTGGCCGCTCAGAGCAATGTTGATGCTGCTCGCCAAATGGACGGACGCGAACTCTTCCGGCTCGCGAGTGTCGAGAATCTGCGCGCCGCTCGCCTGCAGCTCCAGCGTGCGATTGAGATTGAGCGGTTTCATTTGGCTAAGGGTTTCGCCAAGCGTTCCGTGTTCCTGGCTGTTCAGGACGGCGTTGTAAGTGAAGTAGGCAGGAGCGTCGGGCTGATCCGCGGTCACGAGTTTGACGAATGTCTCTTTGCTCATCGGCTGCAACGCGTAATTCAGGCGGCGTTGTTCGCCGATGGTCGATACGGTTTCTTTGCTGATGGCCCTGCCGCAAAGCGACCCGGCGCCGTGAGCCGGATAAACGAGGCTCGCATCAGGCAATAGCAGCAACTTGGTCCGCAGCGAGTCGAAGAGCATGCCACCCAGGTCGGCGGCGGACCATCCGAGCGCTACGCGCAGATCCGGGCGCCCTACATCGCCGATGAACAGCGTATCGCCGGTTAGGACGGCGTATGGTTCGTTGGCGTTGGGCCGGCCGAGATCATAAACAAGAATCGACACCGATTCAGCGGTGTGCCCGGGCGTTTCGAGCGTCTGAAGACGCACGCGACCGAATTCAACGACGGTGCCGTCGCGAAGAGGCGAGAAAGAGTACTCAGTGCGCGCCGAAGCGCCGAGATAAATCGTCGCGCCTAGACGATCGCGCAATTCGAGATGTCCGGCGACGAAGTCAGCGTGAAGATGAGTCAAGAAAACGTGCTGAATGCGCAATCTGTGCTCTTCGGCAAAGGCGAGGTAGCGGTCGACGTCACGTTGCGGATCAACGACCGCGGCGACGCCGGTCTGCTCGTCCCCGATGACATATGAGGCATGGGCCAGACAGTTGAGATAAAACTGTTGAAAGATCAAAGCTCATCACCTTTGGTTATCTACCCGGCAACGCCAGGGAGATCAGGATCCAGGGCGCGCTGGGCGGATATTTTCGCGCAGTTTATCAGAGTTTTCGTAATGCACAATGGAGTGACCGAAAGCTTGAGAACAATGGCGCGCCCGGAGAGACGATTTTAGAACTTTTTTAGGTGAATTCGCGGCAGTGTTGCCCGAAATTGGGATTCCGCTCTCTTTGTGACAAGAAAGGGGAGCGGTTCAACAGCGCAAAATTCATATCCGCCTGGGCGCGGAAAATGGGGAGCAGGTCACCGCCGCGCTGCCCGCTGGGTCGGGCGAGGACCAGCGGCCTTGAATGCCATACTCACGAAACTGCGCATCGTAGAGGTTCGTGGTGTGTCTTGGTTGTTCCCCACGGACGAGGTGTTCGTCACGCCAACTGTGTTCGTCGATACGTCAGAATGCAAACACCGCGATAGATCATTTTTTGCAGTGCAACCTGAAACTCGCGACCATCCTTTCATAAATGGGTAGCAGATTTTTCAGTTCCGATGTCGGACATGTCAGGCTAAGATGATAGGCTTCGCCGTCATTTTTGGTGTGCATAAGTCGTTCACGGTAGTACCAGCGGGTTCCACTTGGGCCATAGCGAAATTCTACGGCAACATCAAGAATGGGCAGGCCATCTGCATAGCTTCTTCTTTTACTGATTACTTTGATGCTCTGCAAATGCCAGTGCTCACGGCCAGCTTGGAGCAGTCCGTCGTAGTCGTCTTCCAACGTTTGGCGCGGACCTGAGCCCGACACATCAGGTTGTGAAACGTCCTTGGGTTGGACGACCCATCCTCCAAACCCGAATGCCGTATAAGGTGCAGGCCATGGTAACCGATGCCCATTTTGGACCAACTTCTTCGGGATAATGGTATTTCCGTCGCGACTTTCTCCTCCTAATATCGCGAATTGAGCAGCAGGATACTCTATACAAATGTTGTACTTGTCATTTCGTAATGCCTTCCAGCTTTGCTCATGGGGCTCGATAGGCAGGGCGATACTAAGAGAAAGCCAGTAGGCAAAAACAAGGATACCCGCCGTCCTTCGGTCCGCACCGCTCATTTGCACTTGCCCAGGAACTTCGCGAACTTACGGAACCAGCTATTTACGTGCTGCAACCACGCAGCTTGAACTTCGGGGGCATCTCCCTCATAAGCATTGCCCGCCCATGTATTTTGGCGATTGATCAATGCTGACAATGGACTATTGTCTGTAAGGGTCGCATTTTCATAGTGTGCCACTGAGTTTGCGGCGCAGGTCGCCGAGGCATTGAAATTGGAACTGCTATCGCAACTGAATGGGTTATTGATGTTGTTTTGAGTAAGAGGGAGGGGGCCTCCTCCAAAAGACGTCTCAGCCCCCATGATTCCCACTGCGAGACCTGGGTTGATTCCTTTGTCGATAAAGTCCTGAGCAGCGTTCCAACCATCCCAATTGCCAGGTGCTTGAGCCTGTGACTGAAGAAAAGCATCAACCTGGCTTGGCGTGGCGAATTGATCGTCCCAAAAAGTACCTGGGTTATCAAGAGAGAGCGAATTGCATGGGGGGGGCGGCGGAGATGGCGAACCAGGGCCGCCTGTGCCCGCGTCACCACCACTGGCGCCGCCGCCAGCGCCACCGGTATCGCAATCATCACCGAGGAGTTCTATGGGGATTTCTGATACCACAGTATCCAACCCGGTTAATCCATCATGGTCAATTATTTCCCAAGCTAGAAGCGTGCACAGCCCACTTCGGTCGGTCGCGCTGAGGGAATTGTTCATCGCGTAGGCGTAGCGGTTCCAACTCTGTGGGTTAGCAGGGTTCGCTGCGGCAATCCCGGCTGGGTCGGGCGAAGACCATCGGCCCTGGATTCCGTACTCGCGGAACTGGGCGTCATAGAGGTTCGTGATGGTGTCCTCGTTGTTTCCCGCGAACGAGGTGTTCGTCACTCCAACCGTTCCCGCCTGGGCGTATTGCTCGCCAAACGGCGCGTAGGCCAGATCGTTGTACATCGTGCGGCCCGGGGTCGAAGAGAAACGTGAAGTCCCCAGCCAATCTGGATGGCGGTAGTACTGTAATCCACTGGCATTGTACACCGCCGTCGCGCCAGCAGGCAGCGGAGCGAAGCCTGTAACCAGCGTCGTGGTGGAATTCATCAATGCCAGCTTGTTGCCAAGAGGATCGTATACGAGTTCGGTGCTGATTCCCGATTTCGATTGCTCGACCATACGCCCCAGTGCGTCGTATGTCACGGTCACCGTATCAATTGTCGTCGGTCGCGTGTCCGAACTCCACGCGTAGCTGTGCAGGCTGTCCGTTAGCACATCCCCATTTAAGTCGTACGTGGCCCCGGTCATCATATGGTTGGTTGACGCCACATAGCCCGGACTGAACGAGTTCGTGCCCGACTTGGTGATATTCCCGAACGCATCGTAGCTGAACGTCTGCGACCACACCGAGCCGCAGTTTCCGCTGGCGACGCGCGCCAGATCGTCATAGGTGTAGGTGCACGTCTGCGTATTCGTGGCATTGAACGCGTCGGTGATCGCCAGCTTTCGGAGCGTCCCGTTGAGGCCCCACGTCAGAGTGCCCACCACGGTCTGCGGCGTCGCCCCCACAGTGAACTTGTACTGAGTCATGTTGAAAGTCCCGGAAGCGAAAGTGAATGCGTCGCTGTCTCCCGAGCCAAACGTGACTTGGTTCGGTTGACTCCTGACGTTGTAGCCAGTTGCCGTGACCGGGTTCTGACCGGAACTGGCCGAAACCGCCTTGACTCGGCCCTCGCCGTCGGGAGCATAGGTTAGAGTCGGCAGGCCCGAAAGGCCGCTGATTTGATTCAGAGTGCCATTAGGCCAATAGAGTTCGTTGACATGGAAATATGCGCCGGAGTGTGGTGTGGATTCGTAAACGTCACTCATTTCCCCGCGAACGGTATAACTGAAACCCTCGTCGGTGATTTTCGTGGAACACGATCCTGTGCAGGTGTACGCCTCCGCCAAACGTGCCTTGGCATTGGCCATCGCAACACTATTCACCGTCGCGGAATCGTACACGAAGAACTTGCTTGGACTATTAGCAGAGTTTGGTCCGGACGGATACGTAATGCTCAGGACCCGATGCAGCGCGTCGTAGGTGAAGCAGGTGACGTTTCCGGCATTGTCTACCTGCTTCACCAAATCGCCATTGTAAGTCCCAGGACACGTTCCCGCAGAGTCGGAATCATAGACGTAAGTATTGGTTCCGTTTTCTGGATTTGTTTCCGAAGTCATCCGCCTCAGGTCATCATAGGAGTAATTTCGCATTTGCCCTGTTCCCTGCGCGTTCTGAGTTACCTTAAGTAAGTTGCCCAGAGCGTCGTACGTGTATGTCGTCCAGTAGCCCGTTGCCGAAGTGCTTTGCGCGCACGCACCGCTTCCCGTCAAGCTCGTTACTTCGCATACCGACGTTAACTGCCCGATGCTGTTATATTCCGATTGCCGCCGCTTGGTATTTTCTCCCGTAGGTGCTGGCCCGATAGTTTGCAGAGTGTCATTTGCTGTGTACGCAAGCGTCGCGGTTCCTCCGCCCCCATCCGTGATCAATAGAGGGCGATTCAGCGCGTCGTAGGTCTGTGTAGTCGCGGGGGCCGTGCTATTTGTCTGTCCGACGGTGCCGCTGTAGGGCATGGTGGTCCGCGAGGGTCGTCCGAGACTGTCATAATCTGTCTCGACCGAATCAAAAGTGGTCCCAGCAGGAGTTTGCCTTTTCTGAGTAACAAGCCTCCGCCCCAGCGCATCGAGAGTCGCCAAGATATCCGTCGCCGAATGGCTGCTGTTGAACACCAGCGAACTTTCGATGGAGTTTTGGCTGGCGTACGTATAGTTAGTGGTGTTGTTTTCTTGATCGCTTGACGACGCAGGCCGCCAGAAATAGGCGTCCGTGTAAGCCGTGGACACCGTCTGGCCATTCTCATCCGTCGCTGAGGTTTCGACGCCACCCGTGCAATTCCAAACCATTGACTGCAAGAGACTCAAAGGTTCGCTCACGCTCGTCGGGAATGCATTCCCGCACGTCGAAGTTGCGTCTGGGTAGTTGTACGTCGTCTGCGCATTGTTTACATCTGTAGCTGTCTGCACGTTCCCAGTATCGAAATAGGTGAAAGTCTTCGTGAGCGTGGCGGAACCCGCAACGGTGTACTTGATTGTTGTTGGATTTCCTCGTGATCCAGAGACCGAAATGTGCTGGGGCGTGCCAGAAGTGGCAACTACGCTGCCTTCATCGTATGTGACATTCGTTTGCGCGACCACCACGCCACTGCCGCTCTCTATCTGAATCTGCGAGGGTTGATTGAGGATGTTGTTTTTTAGCGGGGCATACGTAATAAGTTCCTTGCGGATCGGCGTGGTTCCCGGTGCGCCGTTCCCATAGTCGTAATCATCCTGTTCTGTCAGAGCGTTAGTTCCATTGTATTTATAGACATGCTGGCACTGTTGACTGCCGAGAGTGTCTGTGACGATTCTCTCCGTGATGGGTTGCGAAAACTCGTCAGTGTTGCAGTTTGTCGTGTTCCCGTTGTAACACGTGACGTCGTCTTCAAGCAGCATGGTCGTCCCTTGATAGACCTTCCGCTCGGTCTGGTAAAGTCCGAAGAAATTGTAAATCGTTTCGTTCCCTTGCGGGTCGGTGACGGTAGTACTAAAGTTCTGGCCGTTCTCAGTGTGTACGTAGGCCCAAGTTCCATCCGGCGTTGCGCGAGTCAGGGTGGCGGTGCTTCCATCAGCGCACACGATGCCGCTGTTACTCGTGCCGGTGCCTCCACTGTACGAATAGGAAATCGTTCCACCTGTCGGCAGGGTGATCGAAGCAATCCGGCCCGTCACGTCCCCAGGAAAGCCGGGCGTCGCTTCGTATGTGACCACGTATTTGTCGTTCGGGTTGACGCTGATGTCCGGCAAGTCAATTTCCGTAATGAGACTTAGCGACGTGGGACCAAATTCGCTAATGCCGCTGCATCCGAAGTTTGTTCTTATAGTGGAAGGCGTGGATTTCAACGTATAGACTGCGTTGGCTCCCGAGGGTGCCGGATATGTAATGGTGGTTCCCGTGACAGTGAGCGCCGCCTGCCCCATAGTATCCGTGAGAACGCCATTGCTACCCAGACTTATTAGATTGCCATTGCGATCCTCAACGCTCCCTGCGCCCGTGTTTGGAGTGATCGAACTCCCATCCGGCCCTAGCAGTTGCGTCACGGTATTGCCCGACGCTTGGATCGTGTAGCCCGACCCATCGAGCGCACCTCCAATTTCCGGAATGGTGTCGATTTCGCCCGTGCACTGGTCATCGGTAACATTACCCGAGCCGCTAAACAGATGAGGGATATTGAATCCATCCGTATATACCCACTTGGCGTAAGTGGTCGAAACAACGAACTTTTCAAGGCCATTATCACAAAACTCGGGGGTTTCGACTACCGATACACTTGTGGGAAGGGCCGTCCCGATGTTGATCGCAGATTCATTCCATCCCCAATTGTTGAGATGCTCCCAGACCTGCGAACTACCCGAAGTAACGGGGACCCAGATAGATGAATCGTGCCTTATGTTGAAAACTAGCGAAAGCCCACGTCCCTGCTTATTGAGCACGGGAACTATTGTTTGCGCGTTCAAGTTTGCCAGATCGATGATATCGGGGCCGCCGCCGAAGGTGCCAAATGGAGGAGCGCCAGTTTGAACTGTGCCGGTTGCGACTTGAGCGCGGACAATCGTAGGCAGAAGCAAAAGTGCAGACACAGCGAACAGGTAAACACACTTCATGGCAGCCTCGCAGTCGGAATGAACTTAGTGAGCTTGAAAGTCAGTGGCCGAAAGACCGCTATTCATTTGAACGCTTGAAACCGTCAAATCCAAAGCCAGCCCATTGTTGATGTACTTCTGAATGTGGTAGGGAACCGATACGCCTTGCACTACTTGATAGTTCGCGTACTCGATTGCGACAGGAATATTCACGAGGGCGCTGCTGTCGGAGTGCATGTTAAACACGAGCCGGACAGGGAGCAGCGTGGAAGCATTGAGGTATAGGTCGACTTCGCCCAATCCCTGAATCTTGGTAGCTTGCTGCGCCGCAAAGCCGGACGGCTGATAGATCGCGACGTGCTCGACAGCGACGCCATCTACCGATTCCGCATCTGCCTGTGAGATCGCATAACCGTTTCCAGCCAGAGCGCGCTGAATCAAGAACAAGGAAAAAAACCAGCTAGGATCATTGAAGAGATTGTGAGGGACT
>Ga0126373_10000660_pt1 | contig 23112 bp, 18 predicted proteins | sample PanSoiMetPlot_11_FD_92545 | JGI IMG/M metagenome (GOLD analysis project Ga0126373, IMG submission 92545) | Tropical forest soil microbial communities from Panama - MetaG Plot_11 | ecosystem: Environmental > Terrestrial > Soil > Tropical forest > Bulk soil | place: Panama | collected 2016-02-17 | reverse complement strand
CTCCAGAATCCTGGAAACGCTAGGGGACGCCTCGGAGCCATGGACACGCTGTACCGGCTGATCGAGCATGTCGAAACAGCGCCGTTGAATCTCATCCGACAGCCATCCGCCATAGGACGGACCGATCGAGCCCTGCTCGACGATCAGCACGTTGCCCGTCTTGGCAATCGAAGCTTCGATGAGCTCCCAATCGATGCCGGCTCGATCCAGGGTCCGCAGGTCGATGATGTCGGCGTCGACATTGATTCGCTCCGCGACCTCGGCGACCCGCTGAACCATCGACAGGTAGGTCAGGACTGTCAGGCGTCGTCCTTCGCGGATGCGCTTCGCCTTGCCCAGCGGAATGTAGTAGTCGAGATCATCGACCGGCACCATGCCTTTCTGCTGGTAGAGGTCGACGTGCTCCAGGACCAACACGGGATCCTTGCAGAGCAGTGCGCTGTTCATCAGTCCAATGTAGTCAAAGGCCGTGGCCGGGGCCACGATGCGCCATCCCACGGAAGTGGCAAAGATGCCGGCAGGATCCATGGAATGCTGCGAGCCATAGCCGGTACCCATGGCCACCTTCGCGCGCAACACGAGCGGCATCGCGCCGTCGCCGCCGAACATGTGGCGGGCCTTGGCAATCTGATTGAAGACCTGATCGGCCGCGACCCATACGAAATCGGCGTACATGAACTCCACGACCGGTATGTAACGTCCATCGAACGCCAGGCCGCCGGCGAGGCCGACGAATGCATTTTCCGATATGGGGGTGCCCATGACCCGGTCCGGATATGCCGCGGACAGTCCCCGGGTAGCCCCGTTGGTACCACCCTTGAGGCGATGAATGTCTTCGCCCAGGACCACGATACGATCATCCTGCGCCATGCGGCGCATCATGAGATCGGCGATGGCATCGACGAAACGTCCTTGAGCGAGCTTGCCGTCGAACTCCTCGGCTTCGACATACCGGACGTTGAGAAACTCCGATCGATCGCCGCGGATGCCGAAATCCCGGAAGTCAGCGGAGGGCCACAGGTCGGGTCGAATCCGCTTCCTGCCTTCGACGGTCTCGAGGAGCTCGGCCGTGATCTCATCCATCAGGCTCTTGGCACGACTGCGCAAGGCAGAGAGGTCGCCGGAATCCAGCAGCTCACGCGAATTCATCTGGGCCGCGACCCGATCGATGGGATCGCGGCGGCGCCAGGTCTCTTCCTCGGCTTTCGTCCGATAGCCAAAGGCGCTGCCGGGGAGGGGCCCGTTCTGATGGAAATAGCGATAGACGTCGGCTTCGATGATCGTCGGGCCGCCGCCGCTGCGCATCAGCCTGACCGCTTCGAGGCTGGCCAGATGCACGGCGAGCGGATCCATGCCATCGACTTTCCAGGCCGGGATGCCGAATGCGAGCCCGCGCGCTGACAGTCGCGGCTCCGCGGTGACCTCTTCGATCGACGTCGAAACCGCGTATCGATTGTTCTCGACGAAAAAGCAAAGGGGCAATTTCCACGCCGCCGCGATGTTCATCGTTTCCAGCACGGATCCAATATTGATAGCGCCGTCGCCGAAATACGTGAACGTCACATCGCCAGTGGCGGCCCGCTTGTGCGCAAAGGCGGCGCCCGCCGCCATGGGAACGCCGCCTCCCACGATTGCATTGGTGCCCAGATTTCCCGCTTGCGGCCAGCGAAGATGCATCGAGCCTCCGCGACCCCTGCAATATCCCTGTGCCAACCCGAGAATCTCGGCGAGGGCCCGTCCACAGACCGTGCGGACTTCGTTGGTGATCGGCTGTTCCGAGGCGATCTCCTGCCGGGCAACATAACCGAGCGCTTTCGCGAGGAATTGATGGTGCGCCCGATGGGAGCCATTGATCTGGTCGGTGGGCCGCAAAGCGAGCATGGAGCCGACGGCGCCCCCTTCCTGTCCGATCGCAGAATGAGCTGGGCCATGGACCAGACTTTGGCCGGCGAGCTCGAGGACCTTCTCCTCGAAGGCCCGAATCAGCACCATGCTGTTGAGCATGGCACGCAGCAATGCGGGCGGCGCTGCCGCCCAATCCTCTGGAAGCGCCTCGAGGCAAACCCAGGGCGCAGAAGCTGAGAGTGGATGAACGTTCGGCATGCTGCAGGGGACCAGCGGCTGGGAGGTCGCATCAGAGCACGCCCTGGAAGCCGTTGTCAAATGAATTGGATCCAATGAATGGGGTAGATGACTATTTGACGCTTGCAATTAGGGGTATATGGGTGATCATAGGGGTAATTGGATCAAATCCGGCGAACGACCCCATGCACAAAGCAGCCTCTGCGGCAGGCCTGCCAGGCCTGCGCGGTGTCGAGCACATCGGCTTTACCGTGCCTGACCTGGAACAGGCGACCCGCTTTTTCGTCGATATCCTCGGTTGCCGCTTTGTTTATTCGCTGGGACCCATTGCCGACCCCGAGGGGCGCTGGATGAGCGAGCACCTGAACGTTCCCGATCGGGCGGTCATCCGCGAGCTGCGCTTTTTTCGCTGCGGCTTTGGCCCGAATTTCGAGATCTTCGAATACGCCGTCCCCGGCCAGGCGCCGTCCCCGCCGCGCAATTGCGATGTGGGCGGCCATCATCTCGCGTTCTACGTCGATGACTTCGACGCTGCGTTGACGTACCTGCAAGGACAGAACATTCGCGTGCTCGGATCGCCGACCATCCGAACCGAAGGTCCGAGCGCAGGGCAGACGTGGATCTACTTCCTCTCGCCCTGGGGAATGCAGCTCGAGCTGGTGAGCTTTCCTCGAGGAAAGGCTTATGAGCGGGAATCACGGGTGCGGCTCTGGCATCCCGGCCATCCGGCGGACTGAGATCGTGCATTGTGGACTTTTGGTCCGCCCACACACACTATGAGATCGCTTGATGGCAGAGGAGAACAACCTATAGTCACGCCGCTGAAAACAGCCGCGCCGCCCGACTGCGTCCCGGAAGCCGTCCGCCACAGCGACCGGGTCACCTCGTCCATACGCGCCCTCATATTGTCCGGCGAATGCCCGCCCGGAAGCCGAATCGCCCAGGAAGACCTGGCAGTCCGCTTCGGCGTCAGTCGGCTCCCGGTCCGCGAAGCGCTCAATCGCCTGGAAAGCGAGGGATTGGTCGTTCTCAAACCCAACAGCGGCGCGTGGGTGGCAAAGCTCGATCTCGCCGAGTGCCTGGAGGTCTACAAGATTCGCGAGCGCATCGAGCCGCTGGCGTTGCTCGAAGCTGCCGCGCGCATGACCGACCAGCAGATCTCACGGCTGGACGAGCTGGTGGTGGAAATGTCGCAAACGGAGGACACGGAAACCTTCCTGCGTCTGGACCGGCAATTCCACCTGGCCAGTTACCAGCCCGCGGAAATGAACCAGCTCTTCGTCATGATCGAGCGGTTCTGGAATACGACCCAACATTATCGCCGGGCTTTCACCCAGCTTCTCGGGCGGGATAGAAGCTGGATCATCCACGCGGAGCATCGGTTGATCATCGACGCTCTGCGGCGGCGTGACTGCGAGGGCGCAGCCCATCTCCTGTACGAGCACATACGGCGAACGCGTTTCGAGCTGGCGAGTCACCAGGGCATTTTCGCGCCTTCCGGAGAGATCGCGCCCAAACGGACGCAATCCAACGCCGGATGAGCCCACAGCCATGTGGTCACATCAAACTCTCTTTCCGATTCTCGCCACAAAGCTCATCCCGCCCAGCCAGCGTACCGGCCTCGTGGATCGCGAGCGGCTCCTTGCATCGGTAGCGCAGATCGTGAACCAGCGCCTCTGCCTGGTCTCCGCTCCCGCGGGTTACGGCAAGACGACCATGCTCGCGCGGGCATTCGCGGCTCTGTCCAGCCAGGGATGCCATGCCGGCTGGTTGAGCCTGGAACCTGACGACAACGATCTTGCCCGTCTGCTCTGCTATGTCATCGAGGCCGGGAAAAAGGCCCAACTTTCCTTCGGAAGCGCCACGGCGACATTGCTGACCGCCAGAGCCGGGTTGCCCTCCGAGACACTGAAGACCAGCCTGATAAACGAGCTCGCCGCGCTGAAGTCGGACTTCTTCCTCTTCCTGGACGACTATCACCTGATCGAGAGCGCCGAGGTCAAGGATTTCATCACGGCGCTCCTGCTCGCTCCGCTGCCCCACATCCACTTGCTCATCGGCACGCGCTCACCCAATGAGTTACCCGTCGGTCGCCTGCGCGCGTCGGGTCAGGTTCATGAGCTGGAGGCAAACGATCTGGTCTTTTCGGAAGAGGAGATTTCGGAGTTCTTCAGTCAGGTCGCGCAGGCACGCTTGCCGAGCTCCTCCGTCGTCTCGATACGGGAACGCACCGAGGGGTGGATTGCGAGCCTGCAAATGATCGCCATTGCGATGCGGGGCGCTGCGAACATGGATGCGCTGTTACGGGCATTCACGGGAGAGCAACGAAGCATCAGTTCCTTCCTGAGCGACGAGGTCTTCAAGCGCCAGCCTCCCGAGATACAGCAATTTCTCCTCGGCACCTCCATCCTCAAGCGGTTCAATTGCGGGCTCTGTAACGCGGTTTTGCGCCGCACCGACAGCCGGCAGCTCCTGGACAGGGTCGAGAGCGCCAATCTGTTCATCTTTTCGCTCGGCTCCGATCGCAACTGGTATCGATATCACCATTTATTCTCGGAATACCTCCGCAAGATACTCACGGATCAGCATCCTGAGCAGCTGACCGAATACCATCGACGTGCGTGCGCGTGGCTGACCGCAAACGATTTTGCCAGTGAAGCCATCGAGCACGCGCTGGCCTCCGACGACCTGACCGCGGCAGCAGAGCTTCTGGACCGCAGCAGCCCCATGCTGTTCGCGTCGGGCCAGATCTCCAGCCTGCAGACACACTCGAGTCGTCTGCCGGGTGAACTGCTGAGCACCTTGCCGCAACTGCAGCTCGAGCTCGCCTGGGACTACGAGATCCACTGGCAATTCGACCAGGCGCGCTCGGTTCTGAAGAACGTCCGCCGCTCCCTGGCACAACGACAGACGAGCTCGGGCGAGGCAGCCGCTGCCGGCGACCAGGAGTTCCTGCAGACCAAGCTGGCGCATCGTGAGCTGATGCTGGCGATGTTCACCGACGATTACGAGAGCGCACTGCAACTGTGCCACCGATGGCAGAGCTCCAACAGCAGCGACGATCTCTTCATGGCGGCTTCGGTGGGCACCAGTACGATGATGTGTAACCGGGAACGCTACGAGTGCAACGGCACACCGCAGATCGCGGAGGCATTGCGCAAGCTGTTCGTCGACGCGGCTGCTCTCTACGGCACGATCTTTCATGACACAGCGTCCGCGGAGACGCTTTTCATGCGGGGCGAGGTGGCTGACGCGCAATACATCTACCGGCGCGCACTGGCTCACGCGGAGGAGATGCACGGAGCAGGTTCGAAGCTGGCGTGTATGCCGGCAATGATGCTGGCCGAAGCACACTATGAATGCGGATATACCGATGAAGCGGCCGCGCTTCTCGCGAGATATCGGCAGACGTCCGTCGAGTTCGGCTTTGTGGACAGCGCGATTGCCCGTTTCATCACCGAGGCAAGGCTGGCGCGGACCAGGCATGACACGACCGCCATGGACTCCGCGCTCGAAGCCGGCTTCCATATAGCGGCAAAATACGGCTTCAGGCGGCTGCATGCTCACCTGTTGGCGGAGAAAGTGCGTTACCTGGTCGAGGCCGGTAACGTACGCGACGCCGCTCGGCTGCTGAAAGCGGATCCCCATCGGGATTGGTGCCAGCCCTCGAGTCCGAGCAGCAAAGCCACCACCACCGCCGAGCTCTTTACCACGGCATACGCGCGAGTCAGGGGCGAGACGGATCAGATCACCGAGGCGGTTTCCCTGATGCGGAAGTGGTTCGTGTTCACGAGGGATCACCACTGCCGGCGTTCAGCAGTGCGACTGGGCGCACTGCTCTCGAAATTGTGTGCACGAGCGGGCGACAGGCCGGCCGCCAGGCGCTACCTCCTGGAAACGCTGAAGTTGGCCGAGCCGGGCGGCTTCATCCGCAGCTTCGTCGACGAAGGTCCGATCATCTCCCAGCTGCTGCTCGAATTGAGCAAGAGCTCTCACGACGCGCTCCCGGTTTCCCCTGAGTACGTGCAATCCATTCTGGCGCGATGCCAGACGACACCGGAGGCCAAGGAAGCGCCGGCTGTTGCAAACTCCGGCGAGCCGGGCCGAATGGAACCGCTCTCCGCCCGGGAGATCGAGATTCTCCGGCTCACGGCCGAGAATCTCGAGAACAAGGAGATCGCCGAGCACCTGGGACTGACGGAAAGCACGGTCAAGTGGTACTGGAAGCGGATCTTCTCGAAGTTGCGCGTCCATCGCCGCTTTCACGCAGTCAAAGTGGCGCGGCAGAACGGCCTGGTGGCCTGAGCGCACGGCTCACAGGTCCAACTCGATCACGTCTGACTTCGCCCGCGAAACGCAGATCATCATGGAGCGGTTCGCTCTTTTCTGCTCTTCGGTCAATACCCTGTCCCGATGATCCGGCACTCCGCCCAGCACGGGTGTCTCGCAGGTTCCGCAGAGTCCTTCCCGGCAGGAGCACGGGACCCCGACTCCATGCTCTTCGAGGACGCTGAGAATGCTCCGGCCGCTCGGTACCTCGATCCGCTGTCCGGAGCTGTGAATGACGACGCAGAACGGCCTGTCGCTCCCCGCCTCGGCACGAACGGGGGTGAACCACTCGAAGTGATAGAGCTCTTCCGGCCGGCCGCCCCGAGCAGCGGCGACCGCATCCATCAGGGGACCGGGCCCACAGCAGTACACATGGGTGGTCGCAGATAGGGATTCCAGCACGGGCCGTGGGTCGAAGAGACGTCCTTCCTGCTCATCATCGAAATGGAACTTGACCCGGTCTTCGGCACCGCTCAGCTCTAGAAGCGCTTCATACAGCGGCGCCCGGCGCCGCGAACGCGCGCAACCGTACAGCTGCCAGGCCCTCGAGTTCCTGACGCACCATCGGATCATGGACAGTATCGGCGTGATGCCGATACCGCCCGATATGAAGCAATACTCGTGCGCATCGGCCACGAGCGGAAAGTTGTTCCTCGGGGCACTGGTCTCCAGGATGTCTCCGGCCCGGATCTCCTGATGGAGATACGAGGAGCCGCCGCGGCTGCTGGCCGCCAAACCGACCCCGAGCACATACCGGTCTGATTCAGTCGAATCGTTGCAGAGCGAATAGTGGCGAATGAGGCCATTGGGCAGATACACCTCCAGATGCGCCCCCGGGGTGAAGGAAGGCACCGGTCGACTGCCCGGATCCCGCAGCTCGAGCATCACGACTCCCTCGGTGCTGCGGTCGAGGCTCGCCACCTGCAACCGAAGCCTCCGCGCCGGCCGCCCAATGTCCTCACGATCCACGTGCAGCGCCGCCCAACGCCCGAGCGCCTTGCACCTCTACCCGGCCAACGCAGAGGCAGGCGCGCTCACTTTCGCTTCCTCTTTCAGCAGCTTGTCCAGAAGCCACAGCATCCTTCCCGGGCCCGCGTCCAGGTTGATATCCACCCCTCGGCGACCGGGCTCCTCCTTGGTCCGCAGGTGCTGTGCCTCCAGGACGTTGGCGTCTTCCCGGAACGCGATGTCGAGCGTCTTGCCGAGCATGTCCGCCAGGCCAGGCACGTCGGTGGCCTTGCTCGGGCCCCAGGCGTAATAGTAGTCCACGGAGTTCTCATCGCAGGGTGTAACCGCCTGACAGGTGTACGAGTCCATGATCAATTGCCCGTTGGACTCCCCCTCCGTAGCAGTTCCGGCCGAGAACACCCTGAAGTGCATGATCCAGTTGCAGGGGATGGTGTGTTGAATATCGAACGACAGGTCGACGAGCATGTCAGGCGGAAACAGGTGCGCGACGGCCGCGGTCGGCGGAATGGACCGCATCCAATACTGCGAATTCATCCCACGCGCTGTCATGGTATGCTTCGGCTTCATCTCGCAATATTTGCGACTGCCGCCCACGGTCTTCTCGTGGACCCACGCCAGGTGCCCCAGGTCCGCCAGGTTCGCAATCTCCAGGCGATAGTTGGCTTTGACGTGCATTTTGGAAGTTCTGATGCTCCAGTTCGGGTCACTCGGGCCCACTGAGAAACAGATCAGATTCGGATCAGCGAGCTGTGGATCACCCAGCCAGATCCAGATCCAGTTGTCCTTTTCCACGACCGGATAGGCGCGTACGCAAGCTCTTTCCGGAATGTGCTCCTGCCCGGGAACTTCGTCGCAGACGCCGGCGGCATTGAACCGCAGGCCGTGATACATGCAGCGCAAGCCCGAGCCTTCCTTGCGCCCGAGAGACAGAGCGGCCTGCCGGTGGGGACAACGGTCCTCGAATGCCACCACACCGCCGTCAGGCTTGCGGTACAGCACAACTCGCTGACCGGCGATCATCCGGGGAACGATCGAGTCTCTTGCCAGCGTCACATCGTAGTCCCAACCGGCACAGTACCAGGCGTTCTTGACAAACATCTTGCTCTCCGTCAGTTGAGTCGAAGTTGGCGCAGCAGGCTCGAGGCGTCGAAATAGCTCCTGACGGACAGGTGATTGCCGCTGCAATCGATGACATCGACACCGATCACCGTCACTCGCTGCCCGGTGCGGTCGCAGCCGAACAGCGTTCCGTCGTGCACGCCGCGCAAGACCCACTCCACACTGGCCTTGTTCCCGCCCAATAGGGGGGTCTCCGTCTGCAGGAAGAAGTCCGGAAATGCGCTCCACAGGCTGCTCGCATACTCCGCCAATGCCCGCCCCGACACGCCGTCGCGCGCGAATGGCGTTCGCAGAATGCCTCCTTTGCCGAACACCTCGACCAGGGACAGCGCGTGGTGGCTGTTCCAGGAATCGAAATAGCGGTCAACGAGATTCGATACGTCCATCGCGGGTGCCGCAGCATTAGGCGGGCAAGGCTAAGTTCAAACGGCTGCCCCCCACACCCTCCCCGACGGGTGGTGCAGGCCCCAATGGACGTGGGGAGAATTCATGCCGTGCGTGGCCGGTGGCTATCCTGATTTTGGGGAATTGGCATGCAGTCGCGTTTCACCACGTTCTCGCTTCGAGAAGACACCGTGAGCGTCCGCGGGCGAGCACACGCCTCAGATCCTGCGCGCGCGGTGCCGGACATATCCGATTTGAGCGCCCGCCTGCGTTTCGTGCCCCAGGAGGGGCAGATATGGCTCGACGACCAGCGTGTTGCCCTGATCAACCTGTCGGCCTTGATCGCGCTGCGCCGCGAGCTCGTGGAAACGGTCGGACCGCGCAAGGCGCGGGACGTATTGTTTCGGATGGGGCATGCCGCCGGCGCCCGCGAAGCACTGCTTGCGTCGAAGGTCAGAGCCAATCAGCCTCAAATCGATGCCTTTCTGGTGGGCCCGCAGCTTCATACGCTGCGCGGAGAGGTCTATGTAGAGCCGACCGTCATCGAAGCCGACGTAGAATCCGGACGCTATTACAGTGAGCTGAACTGGCTCAATTCAGCCGAGGCCGAGTGCCATCTATCCTGCTTTGGCGGCAGCTCGGAGCCCGTGTGTTGGATGCAGATCGGATATGCCTCGGGCTACACCAGCACCATCATGCAACGGCCGATCGAGTTCAGGGAGGTCGCATGCGTTGCCTGTGGGGAACCCGTCTGTCGAATCGTCGGCAGGCCGGCAGAAGAGTGGCCCCATGCGGGCGACCCGGCGAAGCCGGAAAAGGCGAACCTGGAATCCTCCTCTCCGGCAAAGGCTCTCGTCAGAGGCCTGGCGGATACCCCCGACGGAGTCGTTGGCGCATCACCAGGATTTCTCGGAGCATGGTATCTGCTGAAACGCGTAGCGCCCATGAGCACTACCGTGCTGCTTCAGGGAGAAACGGGAGTAGGTAAAGAGGTCTTCGCGCGGGCGCTTCATGAAGCAAGCCCCCGAGCAGGCAAGCAGCTCTGCTGTGTCAACTGTGCCGCAATACCCGAAAGCCTGATCGATGCCGAGCTCTTCGGCGTGGAGCGCGGGGCATACACTGGGGCGAACCAGCCACGCCCCGGATGGTTCGAGGCTGCGGACGGCGGTACGCTGTTCCTCGACGAAATCGGAACTCTGAGCACGGTTGCACAGGCCAAGCTGCTCAGAGTGATCCAGGAGGGTCGATTCAACCGCGTCGGCGGGACCACAACCCGAACAGTCGACGTGCGCCTCGTATGCGCGACGAACCTGGACCTCGAGGAGGAGGTCAAGCGGAACAACTTCCGCCTCGACCTGCTGCATCGGCTCAACGTATTCCCAATTGTGATCCCACCGTTGCGCAACCGCCTGGACGACATTCCGCCGCTCATCCAGAGCTTCCTCGACCGCTTCAATCAACGTACGGGTCGTAACATCAGCGGGTTTACGATCTCAGCCGTGGACTCCCTCCTGCTCTACGATTTTCCGGGGAACGTCCGTGAGCTCGAGAACATGATCGAGCGCGCTGCAATTCTCACGCCCGACAATGAGCCGATCGACACCTTGCATCTGTTCCGCGGTGCCGCCCATCTACGTAAGACCTTCCTGACCCCGAATGCGAGCGGCGCTCTGGCGGAGCGCGAGGTGTCCTGCCGGGAGAACGAGAAGCTCAACCCGATGCTCTCGCGTCTGTCGCTGCCCGAAATAGAAGCGATGGCCATTCGCGAGGCGCTGGCTGCCACGAACGGCAATGTCTCCAAGGCGGCCCGGAAGCTTGGCCTGACCCGATCGAAGCTTCGGTATCGCCTGCGCGCCGACGAAGACCCGGCTACCGACCCTTTGGGCAACAGTGAGTAAGCACTCGTGAAATACAGCAGCCCGCATGCCACCGCTCATTGGGGTACTCAAGCAAAGGATTGGGAGGGAGGCATTGATTACCAGCGCTTGCGGAACGAGCGGCTCGCACGCGCCCAGGCGGCGGTGAAGGCCAATGGCCTCGGTGCGGTGCTCTGCTTCAATTTCGACAACATCCGCTACCTCACCGGAACGCATCTGGGCGAGTGGGCGCGCGACAAATTCATCCGCTATGCATTGTGCGCCGCCGAGGGAAAACCCTATCTGTGGGATCCAGCGGCTCCCGCCAAGCGAATTTCTTCGCCATGGATTGCGGGCGAGGTGGCCGCGGGCCACTCCACGATGCAGGGCGGCCTCCCTCTTACGATGGGCATCCAGGCCGATTTCGCGCGAGAAATCAGCAAGGCATTGGTGACCCTGGGCGTCGACCGACGGCCGATCGGCATCGACGTCATGGAGTTGCCGATGATCCGCGCATTGGAGAAGGAAGGCATCGAGGTGGTCGACGGGCAGCAGGCCATGCTGGATGCGCGCGAGGTCAAGACTCCGGACGAGATCGAGCTGCTCAAAGTGGCGTGCGCGATGGTCGATGCCGCCTATGTCGACGTCGTCAAAGCGATTAGGCCCGGAACCCGCGAGAACGAGCTCGTCGCCCTGGTCAATGACCGGCTCTTTCGGCTCGGGTCGGAACGGGTCGAGTGTGTCAATTCCGTCTCCGGAGCACGGGGCAGGCCGCATTGTCATACCTTTTCGGACCGCCTGATTCAACCTGGAGACATGGTGTTTCTCGACATCATGCATTCCTACAATGGCTATCGAACCTGCTACTACCGGACCTTCATCTGTGGGGAGCCGAACAAGTATCAGATCGCGGCGTATGAAAAGGCGTCCAAATGGCTCTCCGACTCGATGAAGCTGATCCGCCCCGGTATCACACCGGACGAGGTGGCTGCCGCGTGGCCGACCGCCGAAGACTTCGGCTATCGAAATGAAGCCGAAGCGTTCCTCCTGCAGTATGGTCACGGCGTCGGTCTGTCTCTATGGGAGCGGCCCATCATTTCGCGCCGCTATACGGGTAACACGCGTCAACTGAAGGAGGGCATGGTCTTTGCCCTCGAGACCTGGTGCGGCGCTGAAGATGGCTCGGGGGCGGCCCGGATCGAGGAAGAAGTGGTCGTCACGCGCACCGGCTGCGAGGTGATCACCCACTTTCCTTCGGACCATCTCATCTCCTGTGGGCTGCCAGGTTGCGAGGTTTTCTGAGCATCCCCATTGACTTGAGGAGCGGATATACGTCCCTGCGAATTCTTACGGGGCTGTTCCTTCTGCCTCACGCCTGGGGAAAGGTAGCCACCCCTGCCGGGCCGCTCGGTTTCTTCGCGGCGGCAGGATTTCCCAGGCCAGCAGTGTGCATGCGCATCGCATTTGGGATTGAGACGATCCTCGCCGTTGCACTGGTCTCAGGCATCTGGCCGAAGGTCGTGGCATGGTTGGCGGCCGCATTCCTGTTCGCGGCAAGTGGTGCCACTCTCAGAGTGAGCAAGGGCCGCTGGTTCTGGATGGCGGGAGGGTGCGAATACCCGCTCTTCCTGGCTTTGTGCTGCGTCATCATGGGGGTCGTATGAATAGACCCGACGAGCGCACGTCCGTCACGATAGTCACCGGCTTCCTGGGCAGCGGCAAGACGACGCTACTGAATCGCTCGTTGCGCTCTCCAATCATGGCTACCGCCGCCGTGATCATCAACGAATTCGGTTCGGTACCGCTCGACCATCTCCTCACAGAAGCCAGTGATGATCAAATGGTAGTCCTGGACAACGGCTGTCTCTGCTGCACGGTCTTCGGCGACCTCATCGCGACACTCAACCGCCTCTACCATGCCCGCGAGGCCGGGGACACGCCCGCCTTCGATCGTGTGATCATCGAGACTTCCGGCTTGGCGGATCCGCGACCGGTGGTACAGGCGTTCCTATCGGATCCGACGCTCGAAGGTTTGTATCGGCTGGATTCGGTGGTCGCGGTGCTGGACGCCGTGAACGGCCCGGGCACGCTCGAACGCCATAGCGAAGCCGTCCACCAGGTTGCGCTTGCCGAGCGCATTCTGATCACCAAGCTCGACTTACTGGGGGTCGGCCCGGTGCAGCTGCGCGAACGCGAGTTACGACGACGTATACGCCGGCTGAATGAGATGGCAGAGATTTACCGCAACGATGACCCCGAGTTTGATCCAGTCGAGTTGCTGGTGGATGGCGGGTTTTCTCTGCGGCGCGACTCGCTTGACGCGCTGACGTGGCTCAATTCGGCCATGTACGAGGTTGATGGGGATTTCGGATCGCAGCCCACATTTCTCGCCCACCCGCACGGTCACCCGTCTCGAGATATCGCGGCATCAGAGAGTGAGAACGAGCAGAGTGTCGCTTCGTTTTGCTTCAGACGCGAACAGCCGACCACACTGGATGCCTTGGAGCTGCTTCTGGCAGCCATCGAGCGCAATCTGGGGACGAGTCTTTTGAGACTGAAGGGGCTGGTTTGTGTGAAAGAGCGCCCGGAACAGCCGGCGGTCATTCACGGAGCTCAGCACCTCCTACACAACATGACATGGCTCGACCGCTGGCCGGATACGGACCGCTCGACGCGTATCGTGTTCATCACTCACGGAATCTCTCGCGCGGACCTCGAGGACATGGTCGGGCTATTGGATAGAGTCGCGCAGCGCACAGCGTTGGCGCGTGAACAGGCGCAGTCGCCTGCCCTGGCGTAATAGCCTTATAGCGGGCGCAGCCCCAGCAGGGCGCGCGCCTCGGTCGCGGAGGCCAGCTCATACCCCAGACTTTCGACGATGCCTCGCGCACGCGCTACCAGTTGACCGTTGGTTGCAAACACGCCCTTGGCGAGGTACAGATTGTCTTCGAGACCCACTCTGACGTTGGTTCCGAGCAGCGCCGACTGAGCGACAGCAGGCATCTGCATGCGCCCGATGCCGAGCGCGCCCCATGCCGCGTCCGGCGGCAGGAGGTCTTTCATGTAAAGGATGGTACGAGTATCGGCCGGCGCTCCCCACTTGACTCCTAGAACGAACTGGTACAGCGGTCGGCCGCTGATCAATCCCTCCCGGGCCAGTTGTTTACCGAATTCGATATCCCCGGCGCCGAAGACCTCGAGCTCAGGCTTGATGCCGAGCTCCTGAAAGCCTCGGGCCATGGCCCGCAGGGTTCTCGTCGTATTGAGATAGACGAACTCTTTGTCGCCCTCGACCTGGTTGCCCGTCGTGATGTCCAGTGAGGCGATCTCGGGCCGACACTCTTTCAGGTGCCGGAGACGCTCCGCCACCGGCGCCACATCGCTCTCAGGCAGCGCCCGTCGCTCGTCATCCGGATCGGGCACGAGGAAGGCTCCGAGTCCGGCAGTCAGATTGATGATGACGTCGACGCCCGACTCCCGCAGGCGGTCCACCGTCTCCTTGAACAGTCGCGGGTCGCGGCTGCCCTCTCCTGTCTTGGGATCCCTCACGTGGATATGGACGACCGCCGCTCCGGCCTCGGCGGCTTCCACGCAGGCCGCGCTGATCTCAGCCGGTGTGACCGGAAATGCCGGATGCCTTCTGTTGAATGGCGCGTTGCCGGTCACGGCGCAGGTCAGAATGATTTTCTTCGAGCTCGAGTCCATATCAGACCTCACATTCCGGCGGAGAAGCCTTCGTCCATCAGCACGGTCGTACCATGCATGGGGCGGGCTTCCTCGCTTGCAAGAAATGCCACCATGCCCGCCATCTCCTCGGGCGTGGAATACGTGCGGCCGCTCGGTGTCCGAGCCGCCATGGCTTGCAGCATCGAGCTGTAAGCTGCGTCTGTCCGGATGGCCTCGTTCATCGGTGTCTTGGTGTTACCCGGCGCTATGGCGTTGATGCGGATACCATGAGGCGCCAGCTCGCACGCCAGCGCGCGGGTCATCATCATGATGGCGGCCTTGGTCGCGCAATAAATGGAATACCCGCCGATGCCCATGAAAGCGGCGACGGAGGCTATGTTGATGATGCGGCCGGCCCTTCGCGCCTTCATGGAAGGGACGACGGCATCAATCATGGTGAAAGTTCCTACCAGGTTGGTTGCGATGGTCCGATCGACGCTGTCATCGGCCCTTTCACCAGCCGGAGTGGGCAGAAATACGCCTGCGCAGTTGACCAGCACGTCGACCCGGCCATGCCGGGCAACGACCCGCTGCACCAGCGAGCGCACACTCTCCCGATCCGTGACATCTCCGACCTCCGCGTCGGCGCGTCCGCCTTCCTCTTTGATCCGGCCGACTACTGCCGCCGCCCGACCGAGATCGCGGCTCGCTATAACGACGACGGTTGCTCCCTCGGCGCCCAGACGCTCGGCGACTGCGCGCCCGATGCCCTGCGTGCCGCCGGTGACCAATGCAATGTTGTCTTTCAATCTCATGTTTGGACTCTCCGGTCTACTCGACGCGCGCGGACCGCGTGCGCGCGGCTTCCGTACCCATGGTGTCCAGAATGCCGTCGTCGCTCACGACGACGCCGTAAACCTCCAGCGCCCGCTGCGCTGAGATCCAATGTTCGGCAACATCGTGCGCCACGTCTTTCGGACCCCGCTCGAGCGGGGACCCGTACCCTCCCCCGCCCGTCGAGATGGAAAGCAATCGCTCGCCAGGGCTCAGGCTCACCTGGGCACAGGCATCGAGGCGCTCGCGGCCGCCATCAGAGCGGATACGCCATTGATCGGCGCGGCCGCCGGCGAGACCCCCCTGCACGCCCTGCGCGGGATTTCGGGTACCGTCGCTCACATACCCGACGGAGATCGCGCAGGCCGAGGGACCAAACTCCACGGCAATCGACGAGGCGCCCCGGAACTGTCCGGCCCCTTCGGAATCGATTACCAACCGCCTGTGGTAGACGTGGATGGGCTGGCGGATCTCATCGAGCTCGACGCTGTCGAGAAAGCACAGCCCGGCATTGCCGACGTGGCCGATGGTGAGCCAGCAGTCGGCTTGCGGCGCACCGGCACCGCCGGTCATCCCGAGAAAGACCTGGTTCACGAATGGCTCGCCAGTCGCGGGATCACACCCTGAGATGACGCCCACCGCCGGGGGAATGACGGCGCCGCACTCGGCCAGCCCGAAACCGGGAGCGATGTCCGCGATGGTCGCCTGAACGGCATTGGCCACGCGATCGGCAATGTTGGTGGTGGCGACCGAGGCGCTGGTCGGATGGCGCGGAATTCCCGCTACGCAATTCTCCCGCAGGAGGACCCGGATCCGGCCGAGGCTCCCCGCGTTCTTGGGCACGGAGTGGTCCACCGAGTTGAATACGCCGACCATCGCCGCCGTGCGCGAGCAGGCCTCCGACAGGTTGAGGCCGCAGGGCATGCAATCAGGGTTGTCCCGCAGATCGACTTCGATGCAGGCTTCGTCGGGGTCGATCGCGACGCGCACGCTCAGCGAGACGCCGTCTGCGGGAGTTCCCGGAAAAGGAACATGGCGGGTGCAACGGGTGGCCGACCCGGCCGGCATTTTGCGGATCGCCTCGATCATTCGTCGCTCCGAATACGCGAGCCATTCGGTCTGGAACTCTTCGAGCGCCTCCCAGCCGAGCTCCCTCGAGAGCGCAAGAATCTCCTTCTCGCCGATCCTCGCGGCGCCCACCATGGCGAGAAAGTCGCCGCGCCATTGGTGCGGCACTCGTATCCGCGCCTCGCACATTCGCAGGAAGTCGCTGCTCGTCTCGTACCGCTCCTGGACTTTGACGCAGGGAAAGATCAGCGCTCCCTCCTCGTAAACGTCCCGCGCGGCGCCGTGATAGGTCGTCGGAATGGAATTACCGATATCCGCCTGGTGAGCCTTCACGACCACGGTGAAGCGGTGCATGCCACGCTCATCCACAATCGGCGCGAGCAGAGTGTGGTCCGCGGCGTGCGAGCAGCCGTGATACGGCGAGTTGTTGAGAAACGCGTCCCCGCCCGAAAGCTTGGGGTGAAATTCGCGCATCGCGCGACACATGATGTCCGGACCGGAGAGCACATGGATGGGCAGCGCATCGTTGGTCACGAGCAGCCGGGAATCCGCCGTCACGACGCAGCACGAGAAATCGCGCGCGATGTTGAGCACGCCGGAGCGGCCGGTGCGAAGCAGCGTATTGGCCATCTTGCGGGTGATGCCCTCGAACCTTTTGTTCAGGATCGCGAGGGTCACTCCGTCCATGGGCGGACGAGATCCGGTTTCATGCGTCATGATGGGCTCCCACTTCGATTGAGAGGCTTCCTGAGGCGCGTCGGACCCCAGTCGCCCCGGGATCGATCACGATGGTGGTGAAAGCACTCTCGACGATGGCCGGACCCGCAACCCGTTGGCCGGTGTCGAGGGCTTCGAACCGATAAACATCGACGTCCGACCAACCTGTGGCGCCGAAGTAGGCGCGTCGACGGGTCCGCTGCGACGCGGCGCCGCCCTCTTCCTGCAGTTGGAACCCGTCGTGCTCCCGAAGCCGGCAGGCGACGTGCGCCGTCCAGCCGATGAAGACGATGGCGGAGGACTGATCGGAGAAGGTGAAGAGCTCCTCATGAGTGCGGTGGAAGATCCGGGTGAGCGCTTCGAGGTCGGCGGGAGTCTCCAGGGACTCGCACTGGACGGGCGCCTCGATCTCCCAGACCTGCGTCGCGTAGCGCGCCTCGGTGGTAAAGGAGATGGAGACCGCATCCGCCGCGGCGCCCGCCCGCTTTGCGAACTCCTGGCATTGAGCGCGCAGCTCGCGCAGCACTGCGTTCGCGCCGTCGTAATCGAAGTCCCGGCTGGTCGTGACGAATGCTCGATGAAAATCGGCTTTGAGATCCGACATCAGGGCGCCTGCGGCCGAGAGGGCCGCGCCCACTGCGGGAATGACGAGCGTGCGGCACCCGATGCGCCTGCCAATCTGCACCGAGTTCAATCCTGCCGCGCCGCCGCCGCCGATCAGGACGGCAGAGCGCGGATCGATGCCTTGATTCACGGTGATCTCGACGATCGCCTGAGCCATGTTCTCGGTCGCGACGGCGAGGATGGCTGCGGCCGCTCGTGTCGCATCGAGCTTGAGGGGCCGCGCAATCCGCGCCTCGATCGCGCTCGCCGCCGCTTCCCGATCGAGGGCCATGGTGCCGCCGAGGAAGAACTGCGGATCCAGATAGCCGAGCACGAGCGCCGCATCGCTGACGGTCGGCTCAGTGCCGCCTCGCCCGTAGCACACCGGTCCCGGAGAAGCACCCGCGCTCTGCGGTCCTACGTGGAGCAGGCCGCCCGAATCGACGCGTGCGATCGAGCCGCCACCCGCGCCCACGCTGCGCACATCTACCCAGGGGAAGCCGACCATCAGACCGCGGTATGGCGTACCGATCCAGGTATCCCGGTTGACGGGTATCTCCCCCCGACGCACGAGGCTGACGTCATATGTTGTCCCCCCCGTGTCGGCGACGATGATCGATGAGGCGTCCTCGTCGGCGGCGCCGTACCAACGGCCGGCGACAGGCGCCATCGAGGGTCCCGAGTTGACGATCCGAATAGGCGCCTCGGCGGCATCCGTCGCATCGATGACTCCGGCCTGTGAGGTCACGATGAGCAAGCGTCCGTCGAACCCTTCTTCTCGCAGGCGTTGTCCCATCTGCCGCAGGTACTTGCCCATCAGCGGCTTGAGCGAGGCGTCGATCGCCGTCGAGGAAGCCCTGCGAAACTCCCTGATCGCAGGATTGAGCCGGTGAGACAGGGTGTAGGGAATCTCCGGCAGGTGCCGCTCGAGCAGTTGCCCGATCCGATTCTCGTGGTCCGGATTGACGATGGACCACAGCAAACATACGGCGACAGCCTCTACGCCGATCTGCCGCAGCCGACCCAGCACCTCGATCACTCGCTCTTCCTCGAGCGGCTCGACTTCAGTGCCATCGGCCCGAATCCGACCGGGAATCTCGAAAGTCAGCGAGCGCGGGACATAAGGCTCGGGAAACGGGACCGTGAAATTGAACGGCTCCGTCCGTCCGCCCTCACGAAGAACCAACACATCCGGATGCCCCTCAGTCGTCAGGAACGCCGTCCGGGCTGTACGGCCTGTGATGATGGCGTTGATTGCGTGGGTCGTACCGTGGATGAGATGCGTTCCACGCTCAAGCAGAGTGCGCCGTGGCAACGAGTAAGCTCGGGCGGCACACTCGAGCGCATCGAGCACGCCCCGCACCGGATCATCGGGCGTGGTCGACGCCTTGAACATTCGGTGGCGGCCGGATCCATCATCGACAATGAGGTCAGTGAACGTGCCGCCTGTATCGACTGCAAATCTCATTGCTCGTACTCGATGTTGCCATCGACCCCGATGGCTTGACCTGTAATGCGCCGGCCGGCCGGAGAGGCGAGGAAGAGGATCATGGCCGCGATGTCCTCGGGCTCCACCATGGTCCGCAGCGAAATGAACTGCAGCAGGTTTCGCTCATAGTCCGCGGCAGACACCCCGAGCGCTCGAGCTTTCTCGCGGATGACCCGCTCGATCCTCCCGCCGCGAATCGCTCCGGGAAGAACCGCATTGACGCGGATGCCGTGGGGTCCCAGCTCGCGGGCAAGATTCATCGTCATACTGATTACCGCACCCTTCGAGACGACATAGGGGAGCCGCAGCGGCAGGCCGACCTTCGCGCTGCCGGAGGAGATGTTGACGATGAGGCCATTGCCGCGGGCTTTCATTCCCGGTACCGCGCGCCGTGCGCAGAGAAAATGGCTGGTCAGATTGGCCGCGAGGGTCGCGTTCCATTCCGCGGTGGAGATGCTCTCGACGGCCGCGGTGGGACCGGCGACTCCTACGTTGTTGACGAGAACGTCGACGCCTCCGAAACGTGACTCCGCCATCTCGAAAAGATCGTCGACCGTCTTCTCGGCGCTGACGTCTCCGGCCAGTCCGCAGATGTCGGACCGCTCCGACTCAAGGGCCGCCACGGCTTCGGAGTCGATGTCGCAGACGAGAACCCGCGCTCCGCGCTCCGCAAAACTCTGCGCGATCACGCGTCCTGCACCGCCCGCACCCGCCGTGACTAGGACTCGGAGCCCGGTGACACTGGATGCATCGCTTGGATGACAGCTCGTGGAGCTCTTGTTGATCATGAATTACCTGCCGTCTCACGCTGGCCGCTGCGGAGCCACTCGTCAGCCACGCGTCGGATCTCAGGCGGTATCGGAATCGATTTGCGCTCGCGCAAATGGACGAAGGCCGTCACCGAGGTCAGACTCGCCACCAAGGCTCCCTCGTCGGCATCGAACATCTCGTGCTGAGCGGTAAGCGACTTCGAGCCCACCCGCTCGAGCCAGGAGCGCACGACGATCAGCTGACCCGCCCGCAGCTCCCGGCGATAGGTGATCGTCTGATGAACGTCTGCGAGCCCGATGTGCTCGCGCGCCGCGGTTTCTGCCCGGTATCCGAGCGCCAGGAAGACATGCCAGGCAGCCTGATCGAACAGCCCCAGGTAGTGCTTGTTGTTGAGATGCCCCATGGCGTCGCAATCCCAGGGAAACACCACTCCGCGAAACGAGATGTCGCCCGGCCGAAGCAGCCCGTCTCGCGCTTGCGCAGAGGACCTGTCCCATTCGTGCTGCGTCATGGCCCGCACTCTCATTGCCACTTCAGTCCCGCCGGCGCGCCCGCTCGTTGCGCGCTGCGCCCAGAGTGTCGGCAAGCCAATCGAAGAGGAACTCGCCCTGCATGCTCGCGACATCGATGCCGCAATGCTCCGCAGCCCCCTCGCTCAGCGTGAACAGCTTGAGCTCCGCGCGCGGGGATCGAACGGCACCCGCCACCGTGCGCTCGGCATGCCACAGCGGAACCTGACGGTCGTTTTCGCCATGCACCACGAGCAGTGGGCATTCGAGCTCGCCGATGGCCTTCGCCAGATCCCGTCGGGAAAAGATCTCGACGGCTTCCTCGCGCGATGAGGCGCCCGTGACCGTGATCAACTGGTCGGCGAGATCCGACAATCCCTCCGCGAGTCCGGCCGGCCCCCGGCCGAGGAACATGTCGCGGTGTGAATCCAGGTTGAAGAACGCGCCGAGACAGGCGGCGGACTTCAGACGCTTCTCGAACGCCGCCGCGCGCGGTGCGCAGTAGCCTCCCGCGCTGATGCCGGCTATACCGATGCGGTCCGGATCGATTCGGGGGTGAGACTGCAGAAAATCGACGAACAGCTTCGCCGAGACCTCCGTGTCGTGACGTTTCGGCAGCTTGTGCAGGCGAATCGCCTCGCCGGTGCCCTCCTGATCCACGAACAGCACTGCCAGTCCTCGACGGGCCGCGATGGCCGCGAAGAGGAGGTAGTGCATCTCCTTGATGCTGTCGAAGCCGTTGTAGAAGAGAACACAGGGAAACGGCCCGCGTCCTGGCGGGAAGTGCAGCCAACCGGAAAGGTGCGCACCCTGATACGCCACCTCGACTCGCTCGGCATCATCGCCGCGCAGCTTGACGCCGTTCTCGAATGCCGCAAGTCCCTTGCGATAAGTGAGGAGGCGGCGCGGATCGCTCCACGGCAGATTTCGCTCCGCGAAGAGGTAGTAGTTCGCGGCCCGCAATGCCTTCGAGCCCGCGCTGATCCGATAGCCGCGTGCACCGTCCTGCTCGGAGAGCTGATCGAGCCGCTGCGCCAGCTTCGACCAGCTCTGGAACCAGGCTTCCGTCGCCACCGCGGTGCTCACCTTGCCCGGCAGCCCGCGAAGACCCCGACAGGCCTCGTCGATCTCGGAGATCTCCCCTCCCATGCCGATCGAGGCCGCGATCGACAGGGTCCACGGGTAGTACTCGGGAAAGTATTCGAACATGCGCTTGGCTCCGGGCTCGCTGGGGCGCGTGACGGATGACGCGCGACGAGGGAAGGCTAGCGCTTTCCATTTATGGAAACAAGTACTATCGAAAATGATCGGCAAACGAAGGCCGATGGTGCCCGCTCGGCTGGCGCCCGCGCTTACTGGCGAGCGCTGCCGCGCCCGGCCTCGCGGGTGTCCCAGCCGCCGAAATCGAACTCGCCGCTCGGCGAGACGGTGATGATGAGAAACTTCGCCTGACGCGCGCCCTTGGAGATGTATCCGTGGCGAATGTCGCTATGGAACTGGAGGCTGTCGCCGGCCTCCAGCGTGTGCGATACGCCACCCGCGAAGAGCACCTCGAGCGTCCCATCCAGCACGTAGAGAAACTCTTCGCCCGGATGGGCGGTCAGCACTCCGTACTCCTCGGGCCGCTTGGCGAAGAGAGTCACGAGAATGGCGAAGGGAGAATTCGGCCCCCCCGCCGAATGCAGGGGGTGGTAGATGAGGTTGGGCATTTCCGCGAAACGGCCGTGTCCGGCGCGGGAAATACTGATGGTTCGCTCACCCAGCGGCTCGGGACGCGAGAAGAGGAAGTCGGTGGGGCTCATGTTGAACCCGCGCGCGATCCGCATCACGATGTCCAACGTCGGCGAGACTTTCTCGTTGGCGATGCGCGAGAGCGTCGCGATCGGGACGCCGGTAACTTCGGAAGCCTTCTGCAGAGTCCAGCCCTTGCGCTTGCGCAACTCGCGCAGTCTCGCACCGAAGGCGACGACCTCGTGTCCCGCGGGCTCGGCCACGGGCAGCGCCGGCGTCGTCGGCTGAGCGGCTCTCGCCTTCGACGGCCGCTGTCTCGCTTTCTTTCGGGTCACTGCTGGCATTTCCACTTCCGCCCCGGCTCGAGGCGCATTCTACCCCGGCAGTCGCGCATGGCTACAAAGATATTGCATCTTGGGAATGAGTGTGCTCGAATATTTCCATATTCGGAAAGACATGAGCCAGGAGTGGCCGATAATCCGCGAGGCGACCGAACCGTGAGCACCCCGATCACCTATCGAACTCCCGCCCGCCATCTGCACCGGGCCGCGACCGTCGCAGCACTCCTCCTCACCCTGCAGGCTGTGGCGGCGGATGAGGCCAGCACGACGGCGAGCCCCTCGCCCACGAGCGCGGAGCCCGTGGGCACCCTGGCTGAGATCGTGGTCACAGCCGAGAAGCGCTCCTCGAACATCCAGACCACCCCGATCAGCATGAGCGCGCTGACCTCACAGCAGCTCGAGAACGCCGGAATCACGTCCGCTCAGGGCATCGCAGCGTCGGTTCCGGGTCTTGCCGTCGCATCCGCGGGCCCCGGCCAGGCCCAGTACGAAATCCGGGGAATCTCGGCCAGCGGCGGTGAATCGCCCACTGTGGGGTTCTATCTCGATGAGGCTCCGGTCACTCCTCCCGCCATGGCCACCACCGGCAAGAATGCGATCGATCCGGACCTCTACGATCTCGACCGCGTCGAGGTATTGCGGGG
>Ga0126373_10000659_pt1 | contig 23130 bp, 24 predicted proteins | sample PanSoiMetPlot_11_FD_92545 | JGI IMG/M metagenome (GOLD analysis project Ga0126373, IMG submission 92545) | Tropical forest soil microbial communities from Panama - MetaG Plot_11 | ecosystem: Environmental > Terrestrial > Soil > Tropical forest > Bulk soil | place: Panama | collected 2016-02-17 | reverse complement strand
TTCGCGCTGCTCTTGAACGAGCGACCGCGCAAGACCTTGGGATTTAGATCGCCAGCCGCTACACTTCAGGCAAGTGTTGCGTCGACTGTTTGAACCGACAGCCGAAAGCGGACGTCCGCCTCAGGACGCTCCGATGACGGTCTCCCACAACGATCCATCCTGCCCGCACTCGGCGATGGCCTTGCCGCTGCCCGAGACCGGCACGGGCGTGAGATTCGCGGGCAGGCTCGCGGGATCGCCCTGGGCCAAGTCGAAGCGGCCGCTGCTCTCGTTCGCCGTGTAGTGCACCGTGAGCGGGTGGGCGGCGTCCGCGCCGACGAAAGTGCCGGCGAGCCAGCCATTCAGGTTTAGCTGGAAGCGGGTCACGCGTCCGTCTTTGCACTCGACCTGCGTGCCTGCGCAAGTGAGATGCGTGAGCGGGCTCTGCATCGCCCCCGCGTCCTTGGTATCGATCTCGCAGGCCACCACGTTGCCCTTGTCACCCGCTTCCGTCACCAGACGGAAGTGGTGTTGGAGCTGGGCCCCATTCGGATAGCCGACGGTGCCGTCGAAGTCTATCTCCGGGGTCCGCGCCTGCCCGCAGGCGACAAGTAGGCCGCCGAAAAGCACGGCGAGGAAGAACCCGCGAGCTGGAAGCCGGAAGCAAGCCAAGATACGCATTTTCGTCACCCCTCAAGCGTGGTTCGTTATTGGTAACCGACTGCCACCGTCTTATCAGGAGAGTGTAGCGCAACACCGCGGCCATCAGCGGTGGCCCCAGCGCCGCGCGCAGGCACGGCTGCTTTTGACCGGAAGCAGACGCAGTCTAACAATCATGGAACACCCTGACAGGGCTATACTTCGGCGGCTCTCATTGCCGGGACCGACAAACCACGGAGGCATTATCCATGGACGCTCGAAATCTGCCCGTGCGAACTGCGTTCTCCTTGTCTTCCCTCGTACTGTGGCTGGCAGTCGTCTTGAGCGGCGGCTGTACCAGCACCCTGAGCCGCGATGCATCATCGACACCGCCTCCAGCAAGCCCCCGGGTTACCGTGCTGTATGACGCCTTCGGTAAGGATGCGGCGATGCAGAAGGATTGGGGCTTTTCGGCCTTCGTGGAGGTCGATGGAAAACGCATCTTGTTCGACACCGGCAATGACCCTCAGGTATTCGCTCACAACGTCAAGGCGGCGGGGGTCGATCTGACCAAGCTTGATTTTGTGGTCATATCCCACCGGCATGGAGACCACATAGGGGGACTCTCATATCTGCTGAGCGTAAATCCAAACGTCAAAATCTACGCGCCCAAGGAAACATTCGGGGTGTTCGGTTTTGATCTACCCGGCACCTTCTATCGCAAGGATGAAGCCCTGCCGCCAGAGATGCGTTATTACGACGGCAGTCCACCCGCGGTGATGAAGTTCGGCAAGGCCTGGCCGGGCGCCAATATCGAGTTGGTGGACAAGTCCACCGAGGTGGCGCCGGGAATCACCCTAATCGCCCAGGTTTCAGACTCGCCGGGCACCAAGGAACTCAAGGAGCTATCGCTGGCAATCAACGGCCCCGACGGCATGGTCTTAGTGGTCGGCTGCTCCCATCCCGGCATCCAAAACATCGTCGCAGAGGCCGCGAAGATCAATCCGCATATCCATGTGATCGTCGGGGGGCTTCATCTACTAACCGCCCCCGATCCGGCCATTGCCACAGTGGTCACTGCGCTGCACGACACGTACAAAGCCGATTGGGTCGCCCCGGGCCATTGCACCGGCGAGCCAACCTTTGCGGCGCTTAAGCAAGCCTTTGGCGATCATTATCTATATGCAGGTGTCGGTACGGTGCTGACACTGGGCACTACGGCTCAAGCCTGGATCCAAGGTGTCGCGCAACCCGCCACGGACCAGGTCGAACTTACGGATTACCGCAGGCTGCTTCGCGGAAGCGACGACATCAAGGGTGAGCCTCAAGTTCTCCCAAGGCTTGCGCAGCGATAGTGCGCGTTCGGCAATCACGGCCGTCACGGACGGCAACGCGCTGTGCCGTACAAATCGGACATGTCCTGAGACGTCTGCTTTTGGCCGGAAGCGGACGTGGCTAATCCAAGCCTAGCCCAGTTCGTGCACCAAGATGAACCACGCGTTCCGCGTCGAAGCCATCAAGAGGATCACCATGGCCGCGAACAGCATCAGGCCGAGGTCGTCCGACCGCCGCCCCAATAGGATGTCGATGCCCACGTAGACGAAGAATGCATCGCCTATGAGCGAAAGCATCACGCGTTTAGCGAGGTAGCGGCTGTGTTGAACGGCAACCTTGTCACGCGCGGTATCGAACAGGGTCTTGGCCACGAAGAAGCCGCCTGACAGCCCCAGCGCGATCGACATCCATGCCAAGGAGGATGGATCAAACCCGGGGATGAGGAGGAATAGGGAAGCCACGAGGCAACGGATAAAGTCCCTGAAGGTGTGCTCCGCCAGCCGCCGCAGGTTGGCGTTCTTCGCATCCTTCAGCGTCTGCACGTGCATCGAAAGCGAGACGAACAGGAGCCCGGCGAGCGTCGCTCCCGCCGCGGAGATGGCGAGGTAACAGTTCTGCCATGTACTTAGTTGTTGCGCCAACATCTCGTTTGACCCCCTGTTTCCCCGAACGTGCGAATTTCATCAGCAGGCGCTGGTTTTTGGCCGAAAGCGATGTCACACAATTTGCCCATGTCCGCTTGCTGCTGAAACTGGCCCAGCGAAATGCGCGGTGGAGCGGGGCCTAGTGTCCCGCCGGTTTCTCTTCTTCGATGGTCCCGCGCGCAAGGCTGTAGTGATAGATCTTCTGTGAAGCCATCTTGTTGGTCTTCAGGTTCCAGAGAACGACGCTCACCCTCGCGATATTCTGATCCCACCAATCCGCGCAACTCAGGAACATCTCCATCCCCTGGCTAGGCTCGAAGCCGCTCAAGCGTTTGTCGAAATTCTGGCGCACATCCACGGGTGATCCGTCCTTGCCGGCGTTGAAGATTAGACACCCCGATCGAGTCAGTCCCGTCTTCGGATCAGGTACGTCAAGATTCATCGACAGACGTGTTGAATCCTCGCTCCAAGTGACATCGGCGCCAGTTGAATACGAAAGGAGGACTCGTTTGTGTCCAGTAAGGGTATCTTCGAGCTGGAAGACGTAGTGAGTAGAAACCTTATGGTTGCGCAGGATATAGCGGGTATCCGGGGATTTGAGCTCCGTGATGAACGGGAAATGCCCCGGTGGGGCCGGCGTCCCGAGTAGGGGAGCACGTCCGCCGATGGCATAGGATTGAAGGCCTGCGGACGTGGGAACGGGTTCGTCGCCCCAGGGAAGCTCGGTTGCAGAGAACCCGCAGTCCCTGGGTTGCTGGAAATAATCGATGTCCGGCATCCCGCGTCGCGTGACTGCGTCTTTCCGGTCGCGCTTGAGTCGTGCCGGGCTCGCTTTCGGATCGCACAACTCCTCCAGGAAACTCGTGGCTGTCGCCCAGGTGATGTTGCCGGGCTTGTAACTGTTCGCGCGCGCGTAGTACTCGTGAGCCAGGCCGAAACGATAGAGGTGCAAAGCCGCATCACCGGCTTGGGCGAGCCAACTCGGTCGGTCCTCGAATGTGAGCGCGACATTGTGGAGTTTGAGTCCATCCTCCCAGCGGACGTCGATACAGTCGAGGCAACCGGCGTCTGCAGCCGCATCTCCCTGGAGTCCCCAAAAGCGTGGATTCTTGTCGATATCCGATATCTTCGCGTTGGCGAATTCCGCCATCTTCTCGATACTTCCGCCCCAACGCGGTTGCAGGGAAATCATGTAGTCGTCCGCCACCAAGAGGCTCCCGGGAAATTGCGCGCTCGCATCCTTGTAGTCCTGGGCCACATCCTCGATGCCGCCATCCGGGTCTGCCCGATCCACGTCCATGAGGGTAAGCCAGGCCATCAGCAGCTTCGGATTGAGCTCTAGCGCCTTACGGAGTTGCTTGCGCGCCTGTACGTCGTCGGCCCGCATCTTGTCCCATTGTGCGTCGCTGACGTTCGAAGCCCAGCCGTCGCCGCGGTCATCCCCGGCCTTAGTGGACCAGTACAATCCCTCGCTGTAGTGCGCCCACGGGCTGTCTGGCCGTAGCTTTACCCAAGCGTCGATGAATGCCTTGTTCATAGGCGGAACTCTCGAACTCCCCTCGGCGAAGGTCGACGCATCCTCCATCACGAACTCGAAATCGGGATCGCCTAGGTACTTCGCTTGTACTGCGTTGAGCTGGGATTCCACCAGCCGGTACCGGCGGTGCTGGAGTTCGTCCTGCAGGTGAAAGGCATTCTCGACCGTCGCGCCGCGTAGACGTTCGGACCTGTAGAGCGCCTGATCCGCGGCGGCGCGCCGAGCTTTTGCATCCGGCGCCGAGGCAATCGTGCCCGTCCCGGGGGCCGGTGTCGGTGCAACGGCCTCGGCGGCGGGTGCCAGGGTCGCTGCTGCAGGGCCATTTGCGGTCGTTGGCTGCGCAGGTCCGTGCTGGATCGATGAGCAAGCCGCCAAAGCAAGAACCAGCGACACGGAACATGCTGTCCTCAAATTCATGGCCATCTGTTCTCCCTTAGAAAAGCTGTAAGCCGCTACAAATAATCCACTTCTGCTTTGCGGCGATACTTCTCATGAGCGTCTTATTGTTGCGATTTCTGCTTTTGGCTGAAAGCAGATATCAAGGCAAAAGACGGCGTACCTACTTTAATCATGGCTTCGCCCGCTTGGCGAGCAGCCTATCTAGATGGTTGGCGAACGCCTGCCGGTCGCTGGGGCCGAGCGGTGCCGGGCCGCCGGTGAGCGTGCCGCTATCCCGCAAGGCGGCCATGAAATCCCGCAGGCTCAGCCGCGCCTTGATATTGTCGGGCGTATACAGTTCGCCGCGGGGATTGAGCGCATGCGCGCCTTTCTCGATCACCTGAGCCGCCAGCGGGATATCCGCCGTCACCACCAGGTCGCCGGCGCCGACATTGCGCACGATCTCGTCGTCCGCGGCGTCAAAGCCCGCCGACACCTGCCGTGACTTGATGTGCTGCGAGGACGGGGTGCGCAGGGCCTGATTTGCCACCAAGGTCACCTGCACCTCGGCACGTTTCGCCGCCCTGAAGAGGATCTCCTTGATCGCCTTCGGACAGGCATCCGCGTCTACCCATATCTTCATGCTGCGCTTATCCGGGCCGCTAAGGGGTTGAGGAGCTTCATGACCAAGTGAATGGCTGCTTTTGGCCGAAAGTGGACGTCACGATCCACCTTCATTTTACATGGTGTTAATCGGAGGCAGACGCGAACTTCAAGGCCCGGGCTCGCTCACGGGCGACCTTCAAGGTCTTCACTGTTCCGGATGCCAGCGCATCCACCAGCGCTTCATTCTCCCGGGCCTTCAGGATCCGGTACGCCGCACCCACCTGAGAGGCGACCTCCGCGAGCAGCGCTTTCTCGTCCCGCGCAAACACCTGCCCCGGTCGGTCTGCGCACACGATGACTCCACGCTCGACGCCAAGCACCACCATAGGGAACAGCACGCCGTTCCCGCCCAGGGCGCTGTTCACCTCTGCAAGCTCGATGGGCTGCAATTCGGCGCGCGCAGCCGCCAGGGCGAGGTCGTCCGCCTGAATCGTCTTAGGGAATCTTGGTTCGCCGGTGAGGCTGACCTGAAGGTAGACGTCACCCGCCGGCACGTAAAGTCCGATCGCGGGGGTCGCCGTGGCGCGAGCGATCTCTTCTGTCGCGGCTGCCACAAGGCGGGAGAGATCCTGAAACTGTCCGGCGCTCCGTGCGAAGCGCCGGAGATGGCGTTCCGCTAAATATTTGCTGCGGAAGAACACCCGCTCGACCGTGAGGTCCAGGAGCGAACGGACGCGCCCGAGCACTATACCCAGGGCGAGCGGCACCACGATCTGCAGCGTGAGGCCAGCCCCCGGACCTAAAGTCTCCTTGATTGCCAAGCTGTTCAAGGCCGCGACCACGCCAACGACGAGTGCGGTCATGGCGCCGTAGACCAGCGTCCGGTCCAGGACCACTGAGAGATCCAGGATGCGATGGCGCAGGATTGCGTACAGGAATCCAGCCATCGACAGTGCCCCGATGTACGGCAGAGCAATCGCAGTCGCCACCGATCCCAGGAGCGGCGTGTTCGACAAGAGGATCGCAAAGACCTGCACGGCGCCAGCCAATAGCATCCAGCGCAGGCGTGCGCGCTCCTCGGCGTGCGCCCGGGCGTAGCCCACGGCAAGCATCACGAACGGCCACACGAAGCTCACGGTCATCAAGTATCCATAGACTGGCGACTGGCTATCGGACCAGCCGACGAGCCAGTAAAGGGCGAATTGGCCCACGCACTGGACGGCTCCGACCAGTAACAACACCGCCATCACCACCCGATAGAGCCGGCGCGCCTTGGCCGAAAAGCGCACTCCCACGATGGCCTCGATCATGATGTAGAAACCGACCCGCGCCAGGAGATGGAACATGGCGCCTGTTAAGAGTGCGGCCACGGCGGGCGCATCATCCACTGGGATTACCGAGAACGCGGTGCCGATCTCGAAACTGATGATCCATAGCGCCGCGCCTCGGGCCGCGAGGTCACGGCCGCGCCAGAGAAGAAGCAGCGCAATCACCATGGCCAGCAGCCTGGGCAAGACAGTCGTCCAAGCGCGACGTGCCCAGGTTGGATCACTACGCCCGTCCATCACGGCCACCCTAACCGGGAACTCAGTTCCGTCCCTTTCAACCACCAACGTGTATGCAGCGCCGAGCGGCGAAACATGAAAGAAGGGGTTGCGCGCGTGCTGGTCAAGGGCAGCGAGGTCGATGCGGTCACCGGGCCTCAGACCGTCGGGGAGAGGCACATCCGAACGCGGTTCGATCATGGCGGTTTTAGCGTCGATTACCGAGAAGCTGAAGGGTAAAGCCCGGGGTGCGAAGTGCTGCGAGACCTGATAGCCGAGTGCCAGCACCAGTATCGCGGATAGGGCGAGCAGGACGAGAGGGCGCGGCATGGTCGGTACTCCCCGTTTGTTCTTGTCACCGACGGTGGCGCGCTGGCGCACCACCCTGGTATGACGTCTGCTTTCGGCCGAAGGAAGACATTAGCTTCATGATAAGAGCCAATGCAATCGGTAGGCATCCACCTCAATTGTAGGGGACAAATTTCGCAGATTTGACCTTTCCCGCTTCCAGTTCGATGTAGCAGACGTTCGGGTAGATCGATTTCGGCTGGCGCAACAGGACAGTGGCGCCGGATGGATCTTCATCGGACATGTGTGCAAATCCCCTGGTATTGATCAGCGAGTCCAGCTGCTCACGTCCCATGCCTGGCTTCAGCGACTCACAAAACGTGCGTAGCGCATTGGTGGAAGAAATCTGCATATCAAAGCAGTAGCCGAGGCATCCGATGATCAGCACGGAAAAACCTAGACCTAGCGACGCCCTTAATGTCTGAGTCCTTGTCCAGGCAGGCGCCGACGACCCTGCCGCGCCGCTTTCAAGCCATTTCTGCAACTCCTGCTTGCGCACGACGCAAGTCCCAGCCAATAAGTCATGCAGCGCCTGCTTCCTGGCTGTGACGTCCGCGATCAGGAAGCCGATGCAAAGGGGCGCGGCCGAGGTTAACTTGCCGAAGAACCTCGCGGAGGCGCGGCCGAAGCCAATGCGTCCACCGCTAACATCCGTGACGCGCACCATGAGCCCAAGCTTGCCTAGCGTCCCCTGGGCGGGGCTGCTTTCCAAGAGCGCAGAGTAGAGCCAGCCGAACAGAAGCATGGCCATATAAAAGACCGTGGAGCCGGTGTAAGGCCTCGCGGCGGCATAGACGGAAGTGATCAGGATCCACGCCGTGAAGAAAGCGACCCAGACAATGATGAAATCCAAGAGCATCGCGTAGAACCGCCGCCACATTCCTGCGTACAGGTCAGGATCCTCGCTGCGTGTGGGCAACATACCCATACCTGCTTTTGTCATTGTGATTGCCCCAACATCTTGAATGAAAACCTATTGCAGCAGCGGATGGTCCTTGGGGAGCTGGTGCGCGTACCAGAGGGCGAGGCGGTGGCGCATGGTCTGCTGGGAGACCTCGGATTCCGGCATGGGCGCGATCTTCTTGTCGTGCACCAGGAGCCGGTAGATGTAGAGGATTTTATCCGCCTGGGAATCCGTGGCCTCGAACACCACCGCCCCCCGGCCTTCCGCGTACTTCACGCCCGCGGCGATGGCCTCTTTGATCAACTCGGCTTCGTGTTTGAGTTTTTTCATGCAGTCAATCTAGCACGGGGGACGCGCCTGGCCCCGGCATAAAAAAGCCCCGCCGGGTCACGGCGGGGCTCAAGACAGTCCAGTTCGGGGGACTTAGAAGTTGATGGTCGTGGTGCTGTTCGCCGTCACCGTCGCGGTCTGGCTGGTGGAGAACGCGAGGCTCGTGGCTCCCGTCTTATCCAGCGCCGCGCAGGTCGCCGCCAGGGCGTAGCTGCCCGGGGCGAGGAACCCCACCGTATAGGTGTAGGCGCCGGTGTTGGTATCCAGTGCCACCGTCGCCGAGGTGAGCGGGGCGGTGCCACCGGTCACGGGCACGTTATAGCCTTGGAGCACCACGCCGGTGCCGCTATACACGTAGACTGCCGGGCTGCAGGTGGTGGCGGTGATCAGGGTGCCGCCGATGTTGAGAGTGCTGGCCACCGTGCCCGTCACCGAGCCCACTTGCTGCAAGTTGATCAGCCGCAGGGCCGGCTTGAGCGTATAGGTGGTCATGCCGCCGCTGTTGTCGAGGGTGAGGGACTGGCGCAGGTCGAAGTCGATCATGAAGTCCGCGATACCGCCCTGAGCCACCGTGAAGCCGCTCACCAGCTTCAAGCCGCTCTCGCTGCCGCTCGGGATGTTGAGCGGAAACTTCCCGCCCGTGGACGAGATTAGGTACGAATTGGCCGCGTCGATATCCAGGCGCAGCCATTGGTAGTCACCCGCCGTCACCGTCACGCCGTTCAGCAGCGTGCTGCTGGCATTGCCCTGCAGCTTCAGCAGGTCCACGGTCTGCTCGGTGCCGAACGTGAAGTTCTGCATGCCATTGGGACCCGTGAGTTCCACGCCGGTGAACGCGACCACCACGCTGTTGGCGCCGTCCACGGGAGTGTCAGTCACGGACAGGTTGAGTGTGCCGGTGGCGTCGGATCCGCCGCAGCCGGCGAGAATCGCCAGCATGGACAGGCCGAGGATCGCGGACGTCAGGCGTAGGATTTTCTTTAACATAAAAATTGCTCCCGATATTTTATGGACGTACACATAACACGCCGGCCGTTACCGAAAGGTTCCGCCACTCGCGTAAATATCCGCGCCGTCCGTCGGCTTCCTATGAACGATACGGCTCCGCTTGGAACCTTCCGGCGGGTTTCGTCGTTAAGATAATGTGAACTGCGTCACGAGGACGGGTGGTGGCTGACAGCGATCCACGCGTGGAATTCGAAGCCCAGGTGCGGCCGCACCTGGCTTGGTTGTACCGGCTCGCCTACCGCTTCACCGGCCATCGCGAGGATGCGGAGGACCTGGTGCAGGAACTCCTGGTGCGGCTCTACCGCCATCCCTCCGAACTCGCGCGTCTCGAGAGCCCCCGGCCCTGGCTCACGCGCGCACTGCATAACCTGTTCGTGGACCAATGGCGCCACCGGCAACGCACGCCCCTCGGCCACCTGCACCCCGACCCCTGGGACGACCTGTTCGTGGATGAGGCGGACTCGGGCACCCCTGAGAAGGCCCTGCAGCTCGCCGGGGTGCGACGCGACATCCTCGCCGCGCTCTACCGCCTGGAGCCCGAGCACCGGGCCCTGGTGGTGATGCACGACATGGAAGGCCGGAGCCTCTCGGAGCTGGCCGAGACCCTGGATCTGCCCCTCGGCACCCTCAAATCACGGCTGTTCCGGGCCCGGCGCAAGCTGCGCCGGCTGCTGGGAGGAGGGAACCCTTTGGGTGAAACCGACGTGATAGTAGCCGAGGTTTGAAAACATGAACTGCGACGAGCTACTGACTTACCTGGATGCCAGTGCCCCGGCTCCCGCGCCACAGGCAGCCCTGGACCACCTGTCCGGCTGCCCGTCCTGCCGCAAGGCCTGGAGGCTTGCGCAGGAGACGGCCGCCTCCCTGAAGGCGTTACCGGAGCCCGTGGTTCCGGCCGCCTTCGAGGAGCGCGTTCTGGCCAGCGCCTACCGGGCTGCAGGCCGGCGCCGTCCGATCCGCGTGCGGGGCTGGGGGCTGGCACTCGCCGCCACCTTCCTCATGGGTATCGGCGTCGGCGTCCTCCTGGAAGTGACGCACGCAGGCCATCGCGGCGGCTACATCCTGCAAGACGGCACCGTCATGCTGGCCGCCGGCGACACCACCACGGTGAACATCGCCCTCGACGCCGCGCGCCCCATCCAGGACGTGAGCTTCGTGGTCGACGTGCCCGCGGGCATGGAACTGGCGGGGCATCCGGGCGAACCGCAGGTGACCTGGCAGGGCGAGTTGCGGCAGGGGCGTAACCTGCTCGGCTTGCAGCTCGTGGCCAAGGCCGGAGCGGCCGGCGTGCTCCAGACCGAGATCCATCACGACGGCTTGGACAAGGTGTTCCAGGTGCATGTGGTGGCCGCCGAGGAATCCCTGTGGGATGACCTGCGGCGGATGTTGAGTTGATCGGGCTTTTGCTCAGGAGGATATGACCATGCGACTTCGTAAACCGATACTCAGCCTGCTGGCGGCTTTCGTCGCCGCGGCTTCCGGGATCGCGCTGGCGGACAACGCCGCGCCACCGAAGGCGCCTGCCGAGGACGTGACCATGACCGTCGTGCCCGCCGGCCAGGACGTAGTGAAGACGGTGGTGCAGACCATCACCGTGCCTGCCGGCAAGAAGCCGACGCAGGTACCCAAGGCCAGCACCGCGAACAACGCAAACCAGTTCGGCCAGCAGACCGCGGCCACGGCGCGGACCAAGGAAGAGAGCAAGGAAGCCGCCGAGGCCGAACAGCATGAGGCCACGCCGAACGGCGCGGCGGATGCGGCGCAACAGGCCGCCCAGGCCGCGGCGCAGGCGGCGCAACAGGCGGCCCAGGCGCAGCAGCAGGCCCAGGAGAAGCGTCAGAAGCACCAACCTCCGGTCCCGCCACCGCCGGCGTGAAGTCGCTTCACGCAACCTCAGCTTGAGCAGGCTGAGCGGCGATCAGAAAAGCACAGGCCGGCCCACGCCGGCCTGTGCTTTATTTGTCGGGTCTATAATTCGCACCGCGACTTCCACCTCAGCTCCACGATGTCGCTGTGAGAACGATAAAAAGGATCAGGTGCATGCGGCAGTCATGCCTTCTCGTGTTCGCCATCGCGTTATGCCTGTGCAACTTCGGCGGGCGGGCCGCGTCCCAGCCCGCGGATGCCGCCGCGGTGTATGCGGAGGGCGTGGCCGATTTCCAATCGGGTGACTACGCCCAGGCCCTGGCGGCCTTCCTGAAAGCGAGGGACGAGGGCTACACCGGTCCGCAGCTGGGCTACAGCCTGGGTTCCACGTATTACCAGCTGGGCCGCTATGACTCCGCCCGGCACGAGTTCGAATCCCTGCTGTCCGATCCGGCCCTGGCCGGCCTGTGCCATTACAACCTGGGACTCATCGCCCAGCGGCAGGGCGACGTCGAGACCGCGCGGGAGGAATTCAAGGCGGCGGAGACCCAGTCTTCGGAGCCCGCCGTGAAGCGCCTCGCCGCCGACACGCTTGCCAAACTGCCGCCGCCCGTGACGCTGAGCTGGTTCGGGTTCTTGGACGGCGGCGTAGGCTACGACGACGATGTGGCGCCGGTATCCCAGGCGGGCCTGTTGCCGCCCTCACAGCAGGGTTCCGCCTTCATCTCTCTGCTCGCCGGCGGATCGGACCAGCTCGCCGGCTCGCCTGAGGACGGCCTGAAGCTCAGCGGCACGCTGTACCGGGTGGAGTACCTGCAGATCTCTCAATTCGACGAGACCTTCCTGACCCTCGGCCCCGAATACCACCGCCGCGACGGTGACTGGGGGACGTCCGTCGCGCTGTCCGCGAGCCACGTGATCCTGGGCAGCGCGAGCCTCGAGTCCTCGGGCCTGCTCGAGTTCGACGAGAGCTGGGCGGTGAGCAGCCGGGACAAGCTCACGGGGGGCTACGAATACGAGCACGTCTACGGCGGCAGCGGCTTCGATTACCTGAGCGGCTCGCGCCAGGCCCTATACGTGGAAGGCAACCGCAAGGAACAGGCCTATGAGTTGACGCTCGGCTACCAGCACGAGATCGACCAGCGCGAGGACCTGGCCGTTTCCCCGGAATTCTTCAGCGATTCCCCCACCAAGAACCGCGTCTACGGCGGGCTGGATCTGTACTGGAGCGACCGGATCAGCACGCCCTTGGCCTTGAGCTACGAGAACAGCCTCTATTCCAGGCCCGACGTCCTCACCACCGCCAACTCCGTCACCGCCATCACGCGGCACGACGAGCTCTCCTACGCCACCGTCGGGGTCAAGTACCGCCTGGACCCGCACTGGGGTCTCTCGGCGGAATACCGCTACCTACGGAACGAGTCCAACATCCCTTCCTACGCCTACCAGAGCCACCGCATCGCTCTGTCCGTGGAATACTTGTTCTTCTGATCTACATCGCAGCTTAGCCGTGGGAACGAGTTCTGCGGGAATCCGTGGCCTCGAACACCACCGCCCCCCGGCCTTCCGCGTACTTCACCCTGCGGCGATGGCCTCTTTTATCAGCTCTACGCTAGGCGCGGGAGGTCGAGCAGGCGGGCGAGCCGTATACGGCGAGCGGGTGGCCAGGGATGGTTACCCTGGGCCGAGAGCGGAGCAGGAAAGCGAAGCGAGCGGTACTCTGAGAGTACGTGAGTATCGAATAGGCGCGGCGTTATTTCTTACTCTGTCTAGCCAGCAAGACAGTCTTTGTCTCTAATTCTTGGGCCTCCCCCGTATTAACGTATTCCTTCAGCGTGACGCTCCCCAGCGCCTCATTGGAAGCCTGGTCCAGCTTGTGCATGATTTCCTCGGCCTGGGGCAGGGCCTTGATGTGTCGGTCCGCGTCGCCCTGCTGGGCCGGGTTCTGGCGCACCGCCAGCACCACTTCCCGCAGCAGGATATTGTCCATGTCCCGGGTCGGTACGTAGCGACGGATCTTGCCCGTCATCAGCATGATGAGGCCGCGCTGGCGCAGGCGCTCCAGGACGTCCAGGATCAGGTCCGTGGGGAGGTGCAGGCGCCGGGCGAGCTGCTCCCGGGACCAGGGGGTGTGGCCTTCCTCGTAGGCGCGGCCCACCAGGTACATGACGTGCAACGCCACCCGCTCCATGGTGCGGCCGCCCACTTCGTTGCGCTTCAGGCCGTGGCGCACCAGTTCCGGGTTCTGCACGTAGAAGGCCACCAGCGAGCCCAGCAGCACGATGGTCCAGCTCACGTAGAGCCAGATCATGAACATGACGAGGATGGCGAAGCTGGAGTAGATGGCGGTCAGGCGCGTGGAGCTCTCCGCCAGCACCGCGAACAGCCAGCCCGCCAGCTCCCACAGGATGCCGGCGAACACGGCGCCGGTGAAGCCGGCGCGCACTTGCACGTGGGTGTGGGGCACGAACATGTAGATGAAGGTGAAGGCGGCGATCACGAACACGTAGGGCAGGAGCTTGGCGGCGGCCACGAGCAGCACGAACACCGGGGCGATGCCGGTGAGGTGCTCCACCGCGGTGTGGCTGGTCACGGTGGCGGTGAGGCCGAGCGCGGTCACCAGTAGGAGCGGGCCCACCATGATGACCGAGAGGTAATGGCCGAAGCCCTCTACGAAACTGCGCGGCTCGCGCACGCGCCACACGTGGTTGAAGGCGGCTTCCACCTTGCGCACCAGGGCGACCACGGTATAGAGCAGCATGGCGAGGCCTAAGGTCCCCAGGAGGCCGGCCTTCACGTTGTCCACGAAGTCGATGACCTTGCCGGCCATCTCCGGGGCCTTGGGGCCCATGGGGGCGAACAGGTCCAGGAGCATGGGGCCAAGCTTGTTCTGCACGCCGAAGCCCTTCAACAGGGCGAAGGCGAAGGCCAGCAGCGGCACCAGGGAGAGCAGGGAGGTGTACACCAGGCTCATGGCGCGCATGCGCAGGTCTTCGGCGATGAGCTCGTCGGACAGCACGTGGAACATGCGCACCCAGAAGATGAGGACGCGCCGCGAACGGCCCATGGCATACACGTCCTGGTGCCAGACTTCGCGGTTGAAGCTTTCGACGAACTTCTTGATCATCTTTTGGCTCGGTTCCGGCCCCGGAACGCAAGACATCAATGCTATCGCAAATCAGGCTTGAGGTAAGCAGTTGATTTGGACTGGATTCCAGACTGGCGCCGCTAGAGCGCCTTCTGCATGCGGCGGGCGTCGGAGCGGTCGTGGTAGTAGCCCAAGAGCGTGCCGGTCTGCTTGAAGCCCAAGGATTCGTAGAGCGCCAGCGCCGCCGCGTTGTCTTCCCGCAATTCCAGCACCAGCGACTGGCCGCCCAGCTCCCGCACGACTTTTTCCGCCTCTTCCAGCAGGGCCTTGGCCACGCCTTGGCGGCGCGCCTCCGGGTCCACGGCCAGGGACAGGATGCGCACGAATTCCTCCCGGGAGCGGAGCAGCACGTAGCCCCTGACCCGGCCTTCCGCTTCCTCCACCAGGCAGAGGGCCGTGGGACGGTTGAGGGTCCAGCGCAGGCTGCCCTTGTCCAGCCGGTCGCCCTCGAAGCAGCGGTTTTCGAGCGATACGAGCGCGTCCAAATCTTCCAGTTCGGCGGGGCGGATCATGGGCGCCTGGGCCGCAGCCAGCGGCGTATCCCGCGCCAGAGCGCGTAGCCGAGCAGGATCAGGAGGACGAGGACGCCGGCGACGGCGATCGCCGGGTGATGCAGGACGAAGCGGGCGCTGGGATAGATCACATCCAGTTTCTTCAGCGTGCCCATGTCTTGCATCGTGCCCGCGGTGACGGCGCTTCCCAGCAGGAGCAGCCGCGGATCCGAGTCGCTGTAACGCGGCCAGGCCGGGAGCCCCGGGCCGTTGGGGTCGCCGCTCTTGGCGAAGTTCGTCCAATAGGCGATCACTTCGTCGGAGAACCGCCGGTCCGCGTCGGTCCAGGACGCGGCGGCCGGATCCAGGTGGCCGAAGACGTAGGGCATCTCCGTGCCGTGGGTGGCGCCGAGGCCCGCATAGGGGCTGCCCGGCTTGAAGGGTGACTCGCGATCGAACTCATAGAAGTACACCGGCGCGCCGCCCTCCGCGGCGAGCCGCGCCCAGGCCCACATGTCCCAGCGGAAGCGCATGTCGGTCTCGAAAGCCGCGGCGGCGGCCTCTGCCGAGGCGTCGCTGCTGCCGGGGTCCGGCGCGGCCAGCAACACCAGGAGCGGCGGGAAATCGCCGCCCAGGGACTGGGCGTAACCCGCGCGCGTGATGTGGTGCGGCGCGGTGAAGATCCGGCCTTCGACGGCGTCGAAGCCCATGAGCAGCGGGACGGTAATCTGCCCGCGCTGCGAGTACACATCGTGGGGCGTGCGCGGCAGGGCGTAGCCGTCCAGGATCAGCCCCGGGCCGAACGAGGTCTGCAGGAGCTGCACCGCCGGCTCGGCGCGCAAGGCGGCGAGGGAGGCCGCACCCGCCCGCGCCATGAACTCCCAGCCCTGCTGCTCGGCGCCGGGGAGCTGCAGTTCGGGTGCGAGTTCCAGGGGCTCGAACAGCGCGCCGCTCTCGCCGATGGCCCGCTGGAAGAGTCCCTTGGCGAGCGGCGAGGCGGTGAGGGCGCTGATGGAGATGGACCCGGAAGACTGGCCGAAGACCGTGACGCGATTGGGATCGCCGCCGAAGGCGGCGATGTTCTTCTGCACCCAGCGCAGGGCCGCGATCTGATCCAGCAGGCCGTAGTCGCCGGAACTCTTGTGGGGCGATTCCGCCGTGAGCTGCGGGAGCGCCAGAAAGCCGAATACGCCCAGACGGTAATTGAAGGTGACGACGATCACGCCCTGGCGTGCGAGCACGTCGCCGGCGTAGAGCGGCGTGGAAGCGGAACCATTCTCCAGGCCGCCGCCGTAGATCCACACCATCACCGGAAGCTTCGTGTCGGCCGGCACCGCGGGCCGCCAGACATTGAGATAGAGGCAGTCCTCGCTCACGGGCTCGGCGGGCGAGTCCGGCGGGTAGCTGCCGGTCTGCATGCAGGTGGGCGAGAAACGGTCCGCCTTCCGGACGCCGGACCAGGTAGCCGCGGGCTGCGGATCCCGCCAGCGCAAGTCACCCAGGGGTGGGGCCGCGTAGGGGATGCCTTTATATATGAGCAGGCCGTCCTGGCTCACGCCTTCCACCAGGCCGGCATCGGTCTTGACCGGGGCGGCCAGGAGCGAGGGAGCGAAGATCAGGAGCAGTAGCGAGACGACAAGCCGTGACATCAACGATTCCCCGAGTCCAGTTCCAAAGGCGGTTCATCCAGCAGCGGCACTTGTTCCCTAAGTGCTTGAAGGTGTTCTTCCCAGTAGCGCGGCCCGTCGAACCAGGGGAAGGCGCGGGGGAAGGCCGGGTCGTCCCAGCGGCGGGCGATCCAGGCGGCGTAGTTGATCATGCGCAGGGTGCGCAGGGTCTCGACGAGCCAGAGCTCGCGGGGATCGAAGTCCGCGAACTGGTTGTAGCCTTCCAGCACAGCGCCGAGCTGCAGTTCCATCTCGTGGCGCTCGCCGGACAAGAGCATCCACAGGTCCTGCACCGCCGGACCCATGCCGCAGTCGTCGAAGTCCACGAAGTGGGGGCCGTCGTCGGTCCAGAGCACGTTGCCCGGGTGGCAGTCGCCGTGCAGGCGGATGGGCGTGACGTTCCCGGCCCGCGCGTAGCAGCGGGCCATGCCGGCCAGGAGCAGGTCCGTGACTTCCTTATACCTGGGCTTCAATTCCGGCGGGATGAAGGGGCTCCCGAGCAGCCAGTCCCGGGGACCACGGCCGTAGGTCTCGATACCTATATGGTGGCGGTGCTGGAAGGGCTTGGCCTTGCCGGCGGCGTGGATGCGCCCCAGGAAACGCCCGAGCCATTCCAGGTGGTCCTCGCTTTCGAGATCCGGCGCGCGCCCGCCCTGACGGGGGAAGAGGGCGTAGCGGTAGCCCGCATGATTGAGCAGCGTGCGGCCCGCTTTGTCCTTGAGCGGCGGCACGACGGGGATCTCGAGATCCTTCAATTCCGCGACGAAACTGTGCTCTTCCAGGATGGCGGCATCGGTCCAGCGGCCGGGGCGGTAGAACTTGGCTACCAGCGGCGGGCCGTCTTCCACGCCTATCTGGTAGACGCGATTCTCATAGCTGTTTAGGGCGAGTTGGGTTCCGTCGGTGCGCCAGCCGGCGGCGTCAACAGCGTCCAACACGGTATCGGGGGTTAACCCGGCGTAGGGCGCCTGTGTTGTTGCTTGTTCTTCCATCTATCCAGTTTACCTGCCCAAGGCGGTATCCTGTCGGCGCATGAATCGCTATCCCGAAAGAATCATCTGTCTTACGGAAGAGACCACCGAGACTATTTATTTACTCGGCGAGCAGGACCGGATCGTGGGGATTTCGGGGTTTACTGTCCGGCCACTACAAGCGAGAAGAGAAAAGCCCAAGGTCTCGGCGTTCTTGAGCGCCAAACTGGACAAGATCGCGGCCCTGAAGCCGGACCTGGTGCTGGGCTTCTCGGACCTGCAGGCGGACATCGCGGCGGCGCTGGTGAAGCAGGGGATCGAGGTGCACGTGTTCAACCACCGCGGCGTGGCGGACATCTTCCGCATGATCTCCATGCTGGGCGGGATGCTGGGCTGCGAGACCAAGACCCGGGCGCTCATCAAGGAATTGGAGGCGGGCCTGGACAAGCTGCGGGCCTCGGCGGCGGGCCTACCGCGGCATCCCAAGGTCTATTTCGAGGAATGGGACGAGCCGCAGATATCCGGCATCGCCTGGGTGTCGGAACTGGTGGGCCTCGCAGGCGGGGTGGACGTGTTCCCGGAACTCGCCAAGGAGCCGCTGGCCAAGAACCGCATCGTGGCGGATCCCCTGGAGGTGCCGCGTCGGGCGCCCGACCTGATCCTCGGCTCCTGGTGCGGCAAGAAGTTCCGGCCCAAGGCGGTGGCGGCCCGGCCCGGCTGGGAGACGGTGCCGGCGGTGCGCGACGGGGAGCTGCATGAGATAAAGTCTTCCATCATCCTGCAACCGGGGCCGGCGGCGCTGACCGACGGAGTCCAGGCAATCCACTCAATTATTTCAGATTGGGCCAAGAAGACAGCTTAGGGGTGACTTATGTTCCGACGCATGGCGGCCAGCGTGGTGGACGTGGCGACCTTGTTCCACCTCGCCATCTTCGAGGGATTCACGGCCACGCTCTTCAGCTACGCGGTGAACGTGACCGTGACCCTGGGGGCCATGGTGCTGATGCGGCGCATGCACACCGAGGCCTATGAGGTGTTCTATAACTTCGTGACCGGTGTGCTGAACCCCAGCGTGCTGATCGTGCAGGCGGCGCTGGTGGTGGTGATCCTCGGCTTCGAGCTGATCATCGTGGGCTTGAGCCCCCACCAGAAGGGCTATGTGCCGCCCATCATGATGAAGATCGTGCTGGGCATCCGCAGCTCCATCGTGGTGCAGTCGGGCGTGACCTTCGCGCTGGCGGTGGCGATGTTCGCCTCGGATCCGGTGACTCAATGGCGGGCCTACGCCACGGCGGTGATCTACCTCTGCAGCGCCTACCTGTTCGCCTTCCTGGGGCTCGCGCCCTTCTGGCTGGAATCCCGCCGGCTCTCGGACCGGCTCTCGCTCATCGTGGCGGGCGGAGGGCTGATCGCGCTGGTGTGGTTCTGGCCGGACATCTTCAGCCCGGACATCATCAGTTTCAAATACATCACTGGGTGAGGGCGAGGCGCACCGCGCCGAGCGACTGAACATGGATGTTCAGGCTGGAAGGCACACCAGGGATGGTTAGAAGGCTCTTCTTTCGTCTTGAGAATCAACCTGTCAGGCGGCGCATCGCTTCCTGGTATTTCTCGGCGGTCTTCGCGACGACCTCGGCGGGGAGCTTCGGGCCGGGGGCCTTCTTGTCCCAATCCAGCGTCTCGAGATAATCCCGCACGTACTGCTTGTCGAAACTCGGGGGGCTCAAGCCGGCCTGATAGGTATCCGCCGGCCAGAAGCGGGAGGAGTCCGGCGTCAGCACCTCGTCGATGAGGTACATCTGCCCGGCCTTGTCCAAGCCGAACTCGAACTTGGTGTCGGCGATGATGATGCCGCGCTCGCGGGCGTAGTCGGCGGCGAAGCGGTAGATCTGGAGGGTGGTGTCCCGCACCTGTGCCGCCAGTTCCGCGCCGAGCAGCTTCGCGGCCTCCTCGAAGCCGATGTTCTCGTCGTGCTGGCCCTTGGGGGCCTTGGTGGCGGGAGTGAAGAGGGGCTCGGGGAGCTTGTCGGCGATCTTCAGGCCCTTGGGCAGGGGGATGCCGCAGACCGCGCCGGTCTTCTGGTAGTCCTTCCAGCCGGAGCCGATGAGGTAGCCCCGGGCCACGGCCTCGATGGGCAGCGCCCGCAGCTTGCGGACGATGACCGCCCGGTCCTTGAGCTGGGCTTGCTCCGCCGGGTCCCGGATCACGTCCTCGACCCTGAGGCTCGTCAGCTGGTTGGGTATAATGTGCGCCGTTTTGCCGAACCAGAAGCGCGAGATGCCGTTCAGCACCGCGCCCTTGCCCGGGATAGGATCGGGCAATACCACGTCGAAGGCCGAAAGCCGGTCGCTGGTGACGATGAGCAGGTGCTCGGGGCCGGCGTCGTAGATGTCCCTCACCTTGCCACGGTGGATGAGCGGCAGGCTCTTCAGGTTGGTCTCGAATACCGTCATGCTCATCTGGAATCCCGCGACAAAATGCCCGCGTATCTTCTCATAGTTTCCGGAAACCCAAGATGAATCTCACCGGCCTGCTGATTGGCGCGGTCATCGGTTTCATGGTGGGCGGGCCCCTGGGCGCCGTGGTCGGCGCCATCCTGGGCCAGAGCCTGTCGGTGGGCGTCTCCCGCGGCGGCTGGTCGAGCTACGATGCGGGCCAGGCGCAACAGGCCTTCTTCACCGCCACCTTCTCGGTGATGGGCCACGTGGCCAAGGCCGACGGCCGGGTCTCGGAGAACGAGATCCAGACGGTGCGCGCCTTCATGGCGCACATGAACCTGAACGCCGAGCAGCAGCAGGCGGCCATCGGGCTCTTCGACCAGGGCAAGCAGCCGGGCTTCGACCTGGACGGGACGCTCCGGCGCTTCCGCAACGACTGCCGCGGGCGCTTCGACCTCTTGTCCATGTTCGTGGAGTTCCAGCTGCACGTGGCGCTGGCGGACGGGCCAATGCACCCGGCGGAGCGGGAGGCTTTCAGGCACATCTGCGCCGCGCTGGGCTTCTCGGAGTTCCAGCTGCGCCGCCTGGAGGAGTTCATCCTGGCGCGGCGCGGGTTCCACCGGCAGGGTACGGCGGCGCCGTCCCGTGTGGACGACCTGGCGGCGGCCTACCAGACCCTGGGCGTGCCGCCCACAGCCAAGGACACAGAGGTGAAGACCGCCTACCGGCGGCTCATGAAGGACAACCACCCGGACAAGCTGGTGGCCCGCGGCCTGCCGGAGAACATGATCAAGCTGGCGCAGGAGAAGGTGCAGCAGATCAACGTGGCCTACGAGGCCATCAAATCAGCGCGCGGGTTCAAGTAAAAGCTATTTCGCTTCGGGCGCGCAGTCGGTGCGGGGCGGCTCAGTCGGACGACAGGTAGATCCCGAGCATCACCACCACGACGATGAGGAGGCCCAGCGCCAGGTTCACGCCGATGACCAGGCGGAACTGGCCCAGGGCGCGCTTGGCCAGGGCCTCGTCGTTGCCGGCCACGGCGTGCTTGAGCTTCTTGAAGGACGAGAAATACAGGTGGCCCGCCAGCATCATCATGAAGATGCCGACGCCCATCATGAAGTGCACGAACCAGGGGGCGCGGGCCAGGCTCTCGTAGTTGTTGAGGGCCATGTAGAAGCCGGTCACGAGCAGCGTGGCCACGGAGGCCCAGATCCAGGGGAAGAAGCGCTTCAGCACCGCCGCCATGAGGCGCGCGCGGGGCATCAGTTCCAGCTCCGCCAGGGCGGGCCGAAGCGCCAGGAAGGCGAAGAACATGCCGCCGATCCAGACGATGCTGGCCAGGACGTGCAGGGTGATGGCGACGGCGGGCAGGTTGCTCAAGACGAGCCCCTTTGGGTTTCATCGTTTTCGCGGGCCTATTGAGGATAGCAGCCGGAAGCTGAAATGGGGGGCAGCTTAAGTTAAAGTGTGCCTCCATATGAGCCAGCCCGCCTTCATCGCCCCTTCCATCCTTTCCGCGGACTTCGCCAAGCTCGGCGACGAAGTGAGCGCCGTGCTCAAGGCCGGCGCCGACATGATCCACTTCGACGTGATGGACAACCACTACGTACCGAACCTCACCATCGGCCCGCTGGTGTGCGAGGCGATTCGCAAGCACGGGGTGAAGGCGCCCATCGATGTGCACCTCATGGTGAAGCCGGTAGACCGCATCGTGCCGGACTTCGCCAAGGCCGGGGCGAGCTACATCACCTTCCACCCGGAGGCGAGCGAGCACGTGGACCGCACGCTGGCGCTGATCCACGACAGCGGCTGCAAGGCGGGCCTGGTGTTCAACCCGGCGACGCCGCTCACCCACTTGAAGCACGTGCTGGACAAGGTGGACATGGTGCTCATCATGTCCGTGAACCCGGGCTTCGCCGGCCAGAGCTTCCTGCGCTCGAGCTTGGAGAAACTCAAAGAGGCGCGGGAGATCATCCACAAGAGCGGGCGCCACATCCGCCTGGAGATCGACGGCGGGGTGAAGGCGGACAACATCCGCGAGATCGCGGCCGCCGGCGCCGATACCTTCGTGGCGGGCTCGGCCATCTTCGGCCAGAAGGACTACGCCGCCGTCATCAAGCAGATGCGCGAAGAGATCTCCAAAGCCAAGACCTGATTCCGGTTGTCAATCAAACTCATCGCCTTCGACCTGGATGGCACGCTGATCGATACAGCGGCTGATATCGCGCGGGCGGTGGACGTGGCGCTGGTGGAGATGGGGTCGAAGGCCCAGGGGCTGGAGCAGGTGATCCAGTGGGTGGGGGACGGCCTCACCAAGCTCATGAAGCGCGCTCTCACGGGCCGTCCGGACGGGGAGCCGGATCCGGAACTGCTGCAGAAGAGCCTCGCGGCCTTCCGCCGGGCTTACGGCGCGGCGGTTCACGTGGACAGCCGCCTCTATCCCGGCACGCTCGAGACCCTGGAAGTGCTGAAGGGCCACGCGCGGCTCGTGTGCATCACCAACAAGTCGGCGCAGTTCACCGAGCCACTGCTCACGTCCATCGGCATCCGCGGCTATTTCGACCTGGTGGTGAGCGGCGACACGCTGGCGGTGCTGAAGCCCGATCCCCGGCCGCTGCTGCATGCGGCGGAGACGCTCGGCGTGCCGCCACGGGAGTGCTGCATGGTGGGGGATTCCCGGAACGACATCCTGGCGGCCAAGGCGGCGGGCTTCCGCTGCGCGGCGGTGAGCCACGGCTACCACCAGGGTGCGGACCTGAAGGGCCTGGGCGCGGAAGTGGTGCTGGATTCCCTCGCGGAACTGCCGGGCTGGCTTGCGTCGCCGCGCGCGGCGGGTTAAGTTTTCCATCCCGGCGCAAGGGCGCCGGCTCACACCACGGCATAAAAGCATGTCTTCCACGGTCTTCCACAACGGAGCAGTCGAGGCCTCGCGCCACAGCTGGCGATGGCGCTAACGCGTTCGCGTTCGCCCCATCGTGTTTCCGTTTCTTGAGGATGACCGTCCCATGGACCCACAACGCTTCGAGGCCCTGAAGGCCCAAGGCTACAACCGCATCCCGGTGGTGAAGGAGATCCTCGCCGATCTCGACACCCCCTTGAGCACCTATCTCAAGCTCGCCGACGCGCCCCATACGTTCCTCTTGGAATCGGTGGAAGGGGGCGAGACCTGGGGGCGCTATTCCATCATCGGCCTGCCCGCCGCCGCGCTCGTCTCGGTGACGGACGGGCGCTGTCGGGTCGCGAGCGCCGCGGGCGTCGAGGAGATCGCCGCTGCCAACCCGCTGGACGCCATCGAAC
>Ga0126373_10000658_pt1 | contig 23149 bp, 16 predicted proteins | sample PanSoiMetPlot_11_FD_92545 | JGI IMG/M metagenome (GOLD analysis project Ga0126373, IMG submission 92545) | Tropical forest soil microbial communities from Panama - MetaG Plot_11 | ecosystem: Environmental > Terrestrial > Soil > Tropical forest > Bulk soil | place: Panama | collected 2016-02-17 | reverse complement strand
CCCACGAGACTTACATCACCCGACATCCCTATCCTGTCTGCTTTGCCGATTTGTACAAAAGGATCTCACCATTGCTCGCATCAAGTACACAGGGAGCAGAAGTTGCGGCGCCTTCTTGTGACAGTCACGCCATTGGCGAGCAGACGGAGACTGGAACTAGCCCGATCGAGACGCCTTCTGAACCGCAAGGACTGCATTCGCAGATCAGAAACTCCAGTTTGTTTCTTTTTGGCAGATTCGTGTCATTGATAACGAACTTAGGCGCCCAGGTCTTGATGGTTCGCTATCTGACCACAAGCGAATACGGGGCGTTTGCCTACGGATTGGCGGTCGTAGCGTTTCTTCAATTCGTCGCCGCGCTGGGTTTACAGGAGGCGATATCGCTATTGATACCGATCTATCATGAGAATCGCGAACATGAGAAATTGTTTGGCGCGATCGCGCTTGTTGCCGGCGCTGTTACGACGATGGGGTTGCTTATTATCGTCGCCGTGCGGATGTGGTTAGCGCATTTTTTGGTGCACGATGCTTTGGCGATACACCTTTTGTCGATCCTAATTCTCTTGGTTCCAGTCAATGCAGCGGATGCGCTCTTGGATGGGCTTCTCGCCAGTTTTACCGGCGGAGCCAAGGACATTTTCATTCGAAAGTACCTGATCGGACCCGGACTTAAGCTGGGGGCAGTGTTGTTGCTGATTCTGCGACATAGTTCCGTGAAATTCCTTGCCTATGCGTACCTGGTCGCAAGCATTCTCGGAGTGTTGCTTTATATCCTCATGCTGAAACGCGTTCTCGAGCGCCAGCGACTGCTCCCACATCTGAACTTGAAGAGAATCGAGATTCCCGCGAAGGAAGTCCTGTCATACGTGATCCCCGGGCTGACCTCGATCTTCGCGACCGCGGCAATTCCTTCGATTAGTATCTTCTTGCTCGGCGCGATGCGCACAATGACAGATGTCGCTTACTATCGCGTGGTTCTGCCGCTCGCGGAATTGAACGGCGTCGTCATGGCGAGTTTTACCTTGCTTTACACCCCCGCCGCAGCAAGGCTTTTTGCCAAATCCCACTTTAGCGCCATCAACACCCTCTATTGGAAAACGGCTGCATGGATGTCGGTGTTGTCCTTCCCGATATTCGCCGCAACGTTTTCGTTCGCAAAACCCTTAACCGTCTTTATGTACGGAACGCGTTACCAGGCGTCCGTTCCGGTTCTCGCACTATTATCGCTGGCAAGTTATTTCAACACGTCCCTGGGTTTCAATCTGCAAACCCTAAAGGTACTCGGGCAGCTGCGCTTCATCACCGTTGTAAGTATTCTCGCAGTGACTATCGACATCGCCCTGAATATGCTCTTGATTCCCGAACTTGGAGCGCTAGGCGCGGCTCTGGGTACGGTGGCGGCTATAATAATCTACAACCTGCTGCTGCAATTCGGGCTGCTTCTCACTTCCAAATTCAATGCCTTTGATCGCCGCTATCTTTCGATCTATGTGACCGTCGCGTTGAGCGCGTTGGGGTTGCTCTTCGTCCAGAACGTCACTGCGATGAATCTATACTTGGCGTTGCCCTTGGGTGCTGTCGTTTCTCTGTGTGTAGTGGCGATTACCAAGAAAAAGCTGCGCATCGCGGAAACCTTTCCCGAGCTTCTCAGTCTGCCATTCGCACGGCTGCTTCTGTTGTAGTTAGTCGTTAGAGACACTTCCCGACACGGGCATATTTGCTGCGCTTAGATGTTGAAACGTTGGGCGGGCCAATAAGTTATGACTGCTCAGTCTGAGATCATTAGAGACGCGCGCACGCTGATTCCTTGCGTCCTAGGCGGCTTCCTCTTTCTGGCGCTGCTCCAGCGAAGCGTCGAACTCGCCGCAGCTTTCGGGCTTCTGGTCGGACTCATCGCCCTAACGCTGCGGTGGCCCAACGCGGGGACCATGGTGGTCCTTTTCGCGATCTACTCCAACATCGGCGTCTTGGCAATGAGGTCGCAAAATGCCATTCGGGCAAGCGCCGGATCGGCGGAACAGAACCCCCGAATCGCACTTGTCCTTGCCGTCCTGGCTTTGCTTTTGGCCGTACCCCTCACTTACCAAATCGTCGCGCGCAAGGAGCAACTCGAATTTGACCGTGGATTCGCGCTGATGTTGACTTACCTGGTGGTCTTATTAGCCTCGTCCTTTTTTGCCCGAGACCAGCAGATCTTTTATTTCGAAATCACCGATTACTTGCTTGAAGGACTTGGCCTCTATTTTCTGGTGACCAATGTCATTCGAGATCTCCCCACGTTGCGCCGAACGATTTGGGCCCTGTTGCTCGCGGGGAGCTTAATGAGCGGACTTACGCTTTTCCAGAGAATTAGCCGCACGCAAGCGAGCATGTATTGGGGGATGGCTCAGGTTGGTGCGGCTAACGAAAAGCCCGTCCGGCAGGTTGTCCGAAACAAAACAGACAAACTAACACAAGAGGGCTTGCGAACGGGGGAATTGCGCGCCGCCGGCCCAATCGGCGAGCCGAACCGTTATGCCCAGGTCTTACTCGTTCTTCTGCCCCTTGGCGTTCTGCAATTTCGGATCGAACGGTCGCTTAAATTGCGCGCCGTTGCCCTGATAGCTTCCGCGATAATCCTCGGTGGTATGTGCCTAACGTTCTCGCGTGGCGCTTTGCTCACAGCAGCGATTGTTTTCGCCATGATGGCGGTTACACGACTATTGAACGCCAAGCACGTTTTCGCCTCTGCGGCGGCAATACTTCTCTTTGTAGGTTTCGTCAATCCTGAGGTGACTACGCGGCTGGCGAGCCTGGAAAGGCTAAAAGTTTTGTTCTCTCGAACACACGACTCGTCAGAAACGCCCGATAGCTCCGCCATCTTACGTTATGAAGAAAATGTGGCGGCTTGGCGCGTTTTCTTGGACCACCCGATTCTTGGAATCGGCCCGGGACATTTTTCACCTTTCTATTCAATACCGTATACCAACCGCATCGGCCTTATGCAGCAGACGAAGGGATATCGCGGTCACAACCTTTATTTGGAAACGCTCGCAGAAACGGGCCTAATCGGATTGCTCTCGCTTCTCGCGATCATTTTCGTCGTCATGCACGGCCTCTGGAAGGAACACCAGCGCCTGGCGCGACGGCGTCCGGAGCTAGACTATGTCGCCGTCGGTTTTTTCCTCTCACTCACCGCCTACGCAATATCAGCCGTCTTCGCTCATCTCTCGTATCAAAGATACTTTTGGCTTCTGGTGGCCGTCTCGAGCGCAGCCGTTCGGATCATTCGTCAATCTTCGCAAGAAAATCGGTGGTGCGAGCCTCGCGGCATTTGCGGGTAGAAAACTTCCGCAGCGTCCTGTTAGGACGGGAATCACCGCTGGGACTTTGTCTGCAGAACGAAGCTGTCGAGCGGCCCATTCGAGCACACCTTGCATCGCTCGACTCAGAATCGTCTTTATTGGCTGTCGTTTCGATGCGAGAGACGGCCAGTACAAATTGCTCGATGTCAATCCGCGCATTGGCTGCACCTTTCGCCCTATTCCTGGACTCGAACGGAATGGATGTCGCGCGAGCTTGTTATCTCGACTTAACCGGCCAGGCGGTCCACGCCGAACGTGCTTGCGAGGGGCGCAAATGGCTGGTTGAAAGTTTAGACCTAATGACATTGCCGGACCAACTGAAGCATCGAAGGCTTACCTTCGTCCAATGGGTGCGTTCTCTTCGGTTTGACCTTTCACCTTTCGGGCGATGTGCCTTACCGTTCTTCGTTCTTTCTGGTCCGACCGATTCAAGGGACTACATGCGACAAAGCCGAGGAGGATCAACTTCCCTCCCAGGTCAGAGTCTGTAGGCGGAGCCTAGACGTAGTGCTGCGGATACTCGCATATCATCGAGTGGCTGAGTTGCGGGATACACCGTTGGTTGATTCCCGCAGCGTCAGTGCAACACCCAAGGATTTTGTCTGGCAGATGGATCATCTGGCGCGTCATTATCAGGTTATCGGCATCCCACAATTGTTGAATACACTTGAGAACGGGAGCCATCTTCCGAAGCGCGCCGTGCTGATTACCTTTGATGACGCCTATGCTGACTTCGCCGAAACTGCCTGGCCGGTGCTCAAACGCTTTGGGCTGTGCGCGGCATTGTTTGTTCCAACAGCTTATCCAAACCATCCGGAAATGCCTTTTTGGTGGGACAAGCTCTATCAGGCATTTAGCGCTACCGGTAGAACCGCACTGTGCGTGACGCCGTTTGGCCCCTTGCCGCTCGGCAAACCGGAACAGAAGCGGCGCGCCCTACGCATTGTGCAAGACTATCTCGCGACAGTCCCCGACCACGAACGTGTGAGACTGGTTGATTCAGTCTGCGCTCAATTGGTTGAAAGAAGGGTGTATTCCGGCAATGCTTTGACGTGGAACCAACTGCGCGAGCTTGGAAAGGAAGGACTAACGCTCGGATCGCATACGCGAACACATCCCATCATGACGCAAGTGAACCCAGACCGGATGCGCGAAGAGATTAGAACCTCCCAGGAGGACCTGCAGAGAGAAATCGGAATCGCTCTGCCAATCTTTTGCTATCCGAATGGGGATCACAATGACACGATCATCTCGATTTTACGAGACGAAGGCATTCGCCTGGCTTTTACAACGCGAAGCGGGCCAAATGACTCGTTGTCGCTGGATCCCCTCAGGCTGAGACGCATCGTCATCACTCCTCGAACCTCGCGACCCGTTTTCCGCATTCGCCTCCGCCGGCTGGGTGCCTACTTTGATAGCTGCCGGCACGGAATTATGAAGAATAGGCTGACTCGAAGCCCGTTCCCGCATCGAGCAGCCTCGGGCGAAGCAAAACCTAAGTACCCTTGGAGTTTCAGCTAGGGCGTACATAAATGGGTCCACGATACGACGTAAACCGCTGGGACGACCCGATCCGCCTTTTTTAAGCGAATGGCCAAGAATCAACGCTCCTTTTATTAGGCCTCCATGATTTCTCGTTGCAAGACTCTCGACGTTCAGGGATACCCCGAGCAACCCCAATGATAACCTTGACGACTACAAAATCCGTGCCCTTCCACGTCGCTTCCATTGGAGAAGAAGCGATTCGCGCGGTCGTAGAAACCCTAGAGAGCGGGTGGATCACCACCGGGCCGAAGACGCGATGTTTCGAAGAGGTATTCGCTCGCTTCATTGGAGTCCGCCACGCTGTGGCGGTGAGCTCGTGCACCGCTGCACTGCACCTTTGCCTCGAAGCGGCCGGTCTCAAAGAAGGAGATGAGGTATTAGTTCCCACTTTGACCTTTGCCGCGACGGCGGAAGTAGTCGTGTATTTCAGGGCCAAGCCCGTGCTGGTGGATGTCGACCCTAGTTATTTCAATTTGAGCGTCGAAGACGCTACGCGGAAAATCACAGCCAGAAGCAAAGCTGTTATGCCGGTTCATTTTGCCGGTCACCCTTGCGGTATGGATTCCATACTCGAACTAGCCGCAACGCATGGTCTAACTGTGATTGAAGATGCTGCACACGCGATTCCCGCGAAGTACAAGGGACAAAACATTGGGACGCTGAGTCCTATGACGGCGTTCAGTTTTTATGCGACAAAGACGCTGACAACGGGCGAGGGTGGAATGGTGACCACAAACGACGCGTCGCTGGCAGATCGCATTGCTCTGATGCGATCGCATGGGATGAGCCGTGATGCTTGGAAGCGATACTCGGCGGAAGGCACCTGGCGTTACGAAATCACAGAGGCTGGATACAAATACAATCTTACGGATCCCCAAGCCGCGTTGGGAATAGTCCAACTCTCGCACTGCAATGAAATGCAACGGCGCAGGGGTGAAATCGCAGAGAGCTACGAAAGGGGTTTGAGCTCTCTGGGGGCTTACCGCACGCCACAGATCGCCAAGGACGTGCAACACGCTTGGCATCTCTATGTAGTTCTAATAGAACCCTCTGCACTTCGCATCCATCGCGACCAGGTGATTGAAGAACTCCGTCAGCGAGGAATCGGAACTTCAGTTCACTTTATCCCACTGCACCTTCACCCCTATTACCAAAGGATTTGGGGATATCGTCCCGGCGACTTCCCGGTCGCAGAAGCTTACTTTGATCGGTGCATTTCTTTGCCAATTTATCCCCGCATGACAAACGAAGATGTCGATTACGTGATCGAAGCCCTACACGATATCTACCGCCGGTTTCGCAGATAGTTTCATACAAGCCCGACAAGACAGCAGCCGCACCTTGCACAAGAGAGGGAGGTTTCCAACCATGAGTGGTCTTCCAGAATTTCATTGCATCTCAGGGCGCAAGGAAAGGGGATCTGGTCCCATTGTTGTGCGCCTGGCAACAACCAAGAACTGCGCGAAACGGGACTGTGTGGTGAGGAGAGGCTTTTACATTCGCTTTGGCAAGAGAATATTAGACATCATCGGAGCCGCAGCGGCCTTGCTGATCGCGGGTCCTATTCTTTTCCTCTGTGCGGTCGCGGTGCGGTTGGAGTCCCACGGGCCGGTATTCTTCCGCCAATGGCGAGTCGGCCAGAACGGCAAGCCCTTCCGGGTTATCAAACTCCGCACCATGATTCATGGCGCGGACAGGCAAGGGCCGAAAATCACAGCGTCGGGCGATCCACGCATAACGACGGTAGGCAGATTTCTCCGAAAAACAAAGCTGGATGAGCTTCCGCAGCTGTTTAACGTACTCGGCAATGAAATGAGCCTGGTAGGGCCCCGCCCGGAAGTGCCGGAATACACCCTGAAATACAGTCTCGCTGAGCGGAAGGTCTTGGATGCCAAACCCGGAGTAACCGGGCCTGCCTCATTGGCTCATGTCAACGAAGAGCAACTGCTTGCCGGCCGGCCCGACAAAGAGCACTTCTACGTCACCACGATAATGAGGCGCAAACTCCAACTCGATCTGGCTTACTGCCACAAGGTGAGCTTTTTCGAAGACCTTAAGAACATTCTCAAGACTGCAGGTGCGCTCTTCGCCTCTGAAGATTTTCTCTCGAAGAGCATGAAAGACCGAGCCTCGTGGGATCAGATAGACGGAGCTCCCAGGTGAACGCGCGTGCGGGAAGGTCGTGGACACGATATCTGCATGTTCCGGCGGCAATCGAGAGAAATCAGATGCGCATGACACTACAAGCGATTAAGTGGGCCGAGGTTGTTCCCCGGATCGTCGCGGATTTTGCAATCATCCATTGCGCAATGTTGATGGCCTTTGCCATCTCAATCGCCTATCAAACCCGCGGGGACGAATGGTGGAACACATCGAATTTGGCAAACGCTTTTCGGCATTATTACTTCTCGAGGTTTCTGTTTTTGTCGCTCTTGTTCCCGGCGGTTTTCTTTGGGAACGGACTTTACACCCACGTGCGCGCTTATCCGACAACCGCAAAGCTCGAACGCTTCACCGTCGTGGTTCTGGTGTCTCTGACGGCCTTCATTGCGGCGAATTATCTCGTGATTCAGAACGCGAACCCGATCGGCCGGAGCGTCTCTCTGACGTTTGGAGGACTAGCGTTGGTAGGGCTAGTCGGCATCCGCGCTGGCAAGGAATGGCTAATCGGCCGTGAGAAGACCGAGCAAAAGGGCGGCTCAGATATCCCTGCACAAGGCACGGTACTGGTCATTGGCGGCGCGGGGTATATCGGTTGCTGTCTGGTGGAGCGCTTGCTTATCGAAGGCCACCGCGTCCGAGTATTGGACAACGCCGTGTACGGAGTCGAACCCATTCAGAACCTTTTGAATCACCCCAACCTGGATTATGTGTATGGTGACTGCCGGAACATACAGGATGTGGTGAAAGCGATGCACCAAGTGTCGAGCATCGTTCACTTGGCCGCCATCGTCGGCGATCCCGCCTGCGAACTGGATCACAGGACAACGATTGAGATCAATTACGCTGCGACCCGGATGCTCATCGAGGTTGCCAAGGGTTCTGGCGTCAAGCGGCTTTTGTTTGCTTCGAGTTGCAGTGTGTACGGGGAAACGGATGAACTCATGGACGAAAACTCGGCCGTGCAGCCGGTGTCTCTGTATGGAGAGACAAAGGTATCTTCCGAGCGGGCGCTCCTTGAAAGCTCTACCGCGGATTTCCATCCGGTCATTATGCGCTTTGCTACCGTGTTTGGGCTCTCTAACCGCCCGCGCTTCGACCTCGTGGTGAACCTTCTCTCTGCGAAAGCGAAGCAGGACGGCCGAATCACCATCTTTAATGGCCAACAATGGAGGCCATTCATTCACGTCAGGGACCTTGCCGCTGCCATCATTCTTCTCCTGAACGCCCCGCTGGGCGTCGTAGGCCGGGAGATCTTCAACGTGGGCGACAATCGCTTGAACCATACACTTGCTGACGTCGCCGAGGTCATACGGCGCGTGTTTCCTCACGCGCGCATTGAACATCGCGAGAATTCAGATCCACGTAATTACCGCGTGGACTTTACCAAGATTGAGAAGCGGGTTGGATTCCGCTGCCGACACCAGCTTGAGGATGGTGTCCGAGAGATCAAAGCTGCGTTCGATGCACACGAGATCGGAGATTATCGGGACATTCGCTTCAGCAACCTTGGTTTTCTCCGCGAAACAGGAACACCGGAAAACAAGGCCGAATTCGATGCTGCGGTAATGGCGGCTTTTGGCGGCGAGCAAATTACCGCTTCGTCGAGGGAACGCTGGGCGAGCAATGTTTCAGCGTAAAGAGAGCCAGCATTTCCAAGGGTGCATTTCAATATGAAGGTTCGCATGTTTTCGGTAGCACTCGTTGGCCCCGATGGAGCCGGCAAGTCAACAGTCGGTCGAGCCCTCCTGGAATCGTCGCCGTTTCCCTGCAAGGTTATCTACGTGGGGGATAACCTCGAAGCCTGTAAACTCGCTCTGCCTACCTCCCGGCGCTTCCGATATTCGCGAAAACGACGCCGCGATAGAAACAAGGCAGGGGCCCAAACGGGGGGCCCGTTGCCCGCGAAGGGCGGTAGTCGGAAGCTCGCCGCGGCAGATCCTTTGGGCGGTGGCACTGCTTGTCAAATTCCTGGGTGAGGAATGGTATCGATAGCTTTTGTCCTTGAGCCATCAGGCAAGGGGGTACATCGTTTTGTACGATCGACATTTCCTGTTCGACTTTTCTCTCGACGGCGTGGACAGCGATGTCTCGGCTTTCGAGAGGCGCTAGCACCGCTGGATCCTGACGCGGCTTTGCCCCGGGCCGAGCCTGGCGGTCTACCTCGATGCGCCCGCAGAAGTGCTCTTTGCCGGCAAGGGAGAAAAAACTCCGGAGGAGCTTGAGAATCGCCGACAAGCGCTCCTTCATCAAACAACGCAATTCCGCAACTTTGTGCGAGTCGACGGTACGGAGCCCCCCAGCGAGGTTTGTGCCGAGGTCTCGTGACTCATTGCCGAGTATTCCGGCCGACCTGGTGCACCAAATGCTTTTTCGAGCCCGTAAACAGCTAGCCTGGATGAAAGTCGGTTGCCTCTGATTAAATCGGACGTTCCCCAAGCTCTTCCCATGTGCGGAATTTGCGGCTTCTTTAATATCAGCTCTCCATACGACCTGCCGGCGGTCCTCTCCGCGATGACAGCGAGCCTAGCTCACCGCGGGCCGGACGGAACGGGCACTTGGCTCTCGCCGGAGATGAACGTTGGATTGGGCCACACGAGATTGGCCATTATTGACATCACCGGGGGCCGCCAGCCTATTCATTCGGCCGATGGACGGTTTGTGATTGTCTTCAACGGCGAGCTCTACAATTTTCGATCCTTGCGTAAAGAACTCGAGGGCCTAGGCCACCGCTTTCGCACTTCATCGGACACGGAGGTCTTGCTGGAAGCCTATGTCAGATGGGGGCCGGCTTGCCTCCAGCGTTTTCACGGAATGTTCGCCGTGGCGATCTACGATACACAGGCGCGTGAGGTTTTCTTGGCCCGAGATCGGACGGGAATTAAGCCGCTGTATTACCATGGGGGGCCGTCCGGCTTTCTTTTTGGATCAGAAATCAAAGCAATCCTGCAGGTACCCGGCATCCCTCGCCGTTTCAATTATCAAGCCTTCGCCGATTTTGTTGTTCTTGGTTATCCACTCGTGCCGAAGACCATGTTTTCGGATGTGTCCGAGCTCGAGCCGGGGACCTGGTTACGCGTCTCCCGGCAAGGGATGGAGAAGCGACGGTTTTGGTCATGGCGCCAACTTCCGGATGCCATCGGCGAAGCAGACGCTTTAGAACAAACGCAGACGGCCCTCACCGAGAGCCTACGGGAGCATTTGGTCTCAGACGTGCCGATCGGAGTATTGCTGAGTGGCGGTATCGATTCCTCTCTTCTGGTTGCCTTCCTTGCCAAGGTGCTTCGGGAAGATGTTGAGACTTTCACCGTATCCTTCGCCGAAGCCGCTTATGACGAATCGCAGTATGCGGGTCTCGTGGCCCGCAGCCTGGGGGTTCGGCATCAGCAGATCGTGCTGGGGCCCCAGCTAGCGGATATCTCTTTAACAGAAGATATTCTCGACCAATTCGATCAACCCTTCGCCGACTCCTCGGCAATCCCCACTTATTTTATCTGCAGGCAGATACGGAAATCGGCGAAGGTGGCCATCGGCGGGGACGGCGGAGATGAGATGTTCGGCGGTTATCGGCGGTTTTCTCACGCAGATATGGCAAAGCTAGTCGGCACCCTGCCAAGATCCTTGCTGCAAGCCTCTCAGACGACGCTCGGAAGAATTGGCGGAATTGTCCCCCATCTCTCTCGCATGGGTAAGAGGTTTCTGCGCTCAGCGGCATCAAGAGATGAGGGCCGACTCATAGCCCTATCTTGCTACACCTTTCCGGATCAGCTACCCGAATGCATCGAACCTCCGGTCATGAAAAACATCGGCAAATACGTTCCTTCCCTGTCGCTCAATGGAAACGGAACCATTAACCCGGGAGGAAGAGAGTTTGTCGATTCGACAGTACGCTATGCGCTTCCCGGAGACTATTTGCGGAAGGTAGATGTGATGAGCTCGGCCCACGGGTTGGAGGTGCGCGTCCCCTTCCTGGGAGAGCACGTTCTGGAGTGCGCCGCGAAGATCCCCGTGCATCTAAAGTATTCTCGAACAAGAAATAAAATCATCCTACGCAAGCTTGCCGGGAGGTATCTGCCCAAAGCGGTGGTCGAGAAGCCCAAGGGTGGCTTCGGCATCCCACTCGATACTTGGTTGGGCCGGAACGGTCGGGAGGAGGTGCGCTCGATACTCCTCTCTCGAAGCGCGAGAATCCATGATCTTATTCGCCAGGAATATTCCGAATCCTTATTGTCCGAGTTTGTGCATCAGAACTGGAACGCGTCAAGACAGAGTCGCTTCAATAACTATCAACAAGTTTATATGTTATGGAGCCTGGAACGATGGCTTCAACGGTGGCGCCCCAGCTTGTGAGGTCGGCAACAGTTCCGCGGAGAGGGGGAAAGGGTACCCTCCGGGTCCTCGCCGTCACCCCCCTGCCGAGTTCAAAAGCCTCCATGGTCCACGTAGCCAGGCAGGTCGCGTCTCTCGAGGCTGGAGGAGTCACCTGCCAAACTTTCACCGTGGCCTCCCGTACATCCCCGCGCATCGTTGTGCGCGAGTGGAGTCGACTGCGCCGAGAGATCCGGGCATTCCGACCTCACCTGGTGCACGCGCACTACGGAACGATGACGGCATTCCTGACCATCGTTAGTACCGCACTCCCGGTGATCGTCACCTATCGGGGAAGCGATTTGAATCCCAATCGCAGCCGGGGACGGCTGCGAGAGGCGGTTGGCACCGTGCTTTCGCAAATTGCCGCCTTGCGAGCGGCGCGAATCATCTGCGTGAGCAAACAGCTAAAGGGCAAACTCTGGTGGCGACGGGACCGCGTCAGTGTCATTCCTACAGGGGTGGACATGACTCTCTTCTGTCCTCGTGACCGGGATGAGGCGCGGCGCGAGCTTGGATGGGAGAAGGATGAACGCATCGTGCTTTTCAACGCCGGCGATCCAATTTGCAAGCGTTTGGATTTGGCGCAGGCGGGGGTTCGTTTTGCCGAGTCCTTGTGTGGAAGAATCCAATTTGTCGTGCTGGATGGCAATGTCCTCCCCGACCTCATCCCCCTGATGATGAATGCCGCTGATTGTCTATTGCTGACGAGCGACTGGGAAGGCTCTCCTAACGTGGTCAAAGAGGCGCTGGCCTGCAACCTTCCGGTAGTTTCCGTGGATGTGGGAGATGTCCGAGAACGATTGGAACGGGTCCGACCGTCCATGATTGTTCCCCGGGATAGCTGTGAAATCGGCAGGGCAATTTCAGACGTCCTGAAGCAGGGCCAAAGGTCAAACGGGCGCGAGTCAGGAAATGCCTTGTCGAGCGAGACGGTCTCGCGGCGAATCGTCTCGCTCTACAGAACGCTCGATTCCCGAAGCGACATTTGTCAGCACTCCTCTTTGACAAGCTGAATCCTAACGCGAAGAAGTCGGAACGAGAAGCGAGCACGGATTTCCGAGAAACTGCTCTTGGCTCTGAAAAATCTGGTGCTCGATTCAGCCGAGAAAGCCAATCTTCGGCGGGCGAGGTCGAAGAAGTCCCCGGGGACACGTTCTCTACGTGCACGTTGCCAAGAGGCTCGGAAAACATTTCTTTGCCGACTGGCCGATCCGAAAAGCGGACGCCAATAGAACTGGCCGTGGAGCTCTCGCAAGTGGGTAAGACGTCGGCCAAGGAAAGAGTTCTTGTGGAGGACGTCAGTTCTCGCGGCTTGCGCGTGGTTACGAAGAACATGTGCCTCCCGGGGGCTCGGGTGCGTGGCAGCTTCGCCGGCGAGGCCATCGACGAACGGGCGCGTTGTTTATTGTCAACGCCTGGCAAGCAAGAGTTTTGCCGTGGGGCTCGAACTGTCAGCGAAGGGGAAGCAAGCTGACGAGTGAGTCTCGTCCACTCGACCAGGTCTCACCGGTCTCCTGCCGAAGGACACCGCACCGCGAGGTGCGCCCTTCGGCGAAGCGTGGCACAACCGCAGAGGGCTGCCGTTCGTCGTGAGAATCATTATCCATTCCCAGTATTTCCCGCCGGAGATTGGGGCAGCTCCTAATCGGCTGTCAGCCTTGGTTCACGGGCTCGCGAACGCAGGTCACCAAGTAGCCGTGCTCACTGCGATGCCCAACTATCCGCTGGGCCGCTGCTATCCGGGCTATGGGGGATTGCTTAGACGCGGAGATCACCACGGCAGTGCCCTGGTTCGCACATTTATTTGGCCGACTCGGAGCGCAGGAATGCTAAAGCGCCTCCTATGCTACTTTTCGTTTGTATTTTCATCCGTGGCTCTAGGCGGCTGCTTTTTGAACCAGCCGGATTACATACTCACGGAAAGCCCACCGCTCTTTCTAGGAATTGCGGGATTTCTGCTCAGCCGGTGGAAGCGCGCCCGGTGGATATTCAATGTCTCCGACTTGTGGCCTGAGTCCGCTGTTTGCTTGGGAGTCCTGAAACCGGGACTGGCATTGCGCCTCAGTGAATCCCTGGAGGGATTTTGTTATCGCCGAGCTTGGCTTGTTACCGGACAATCTTCCGAAATCATCGAAAACATCGAGAAGCGTTTTCCTGGCGTGCCAACCTTTTACCTGCCAAACGGAGTTGATACGAAGAAATTCCGCCCGGACTCGAGAACACTGGAGACTCTCGCTCTGCTCGGATCCGGACAAGGGTGCGTTGTTCTATACGCAGGTTTGCACGGGCTGGCCCAGGGACTGGAGCAAATTATTGAAGCAGCAGACCGGCTCAGAGACGACACCTCCATCAGATTCGTCCTCGTGGGAGATGGCCCGGTGAAGCGCGCGCTGGTCAGGGAAGCGCAGGCGAGAGGACTCGGCAACATGAAATTTCTCGATCCGGTGCCACAAGATCAGATGCCCGCTCTCATCGCCGCGGCAGACATTGTTCTCGTGCCATTGAAGACGCGCATCCCCGGCGCCGTGCCCTCCAAACTGTATGAAGCGATGTCAGCTGGACGAGCGCTGGTGGTTCTCACTTCGGGAGAAGCCGCCGATATCGTAACGCAACACCGGGCGGGCGTGGTGGTAGCCCCTGGCGACATACAAGGCCTTACAACAAGCCTTTTGGATTTAGCTCGCAATTTGCCCCACCGCGAGCAGTTGGGGGCGGAAGCTCGCCGAGCCGCCACCACGCTATTCGACCGCTCCGTGTCTATCGCTCGTTTCATCCGCTACCTGGAAGAACAACTTCATGGAGTGGCCCCGTCAACGCTGGGCGTGCCGGTCGAGAATGATTCGAGACCGCACCTCTCTGGCAACCAGTAAGGCCAACCCGTTCGGGGAGCGACACGCGTAAAGGGAGGCGTCGGTATGCATGCGGGCAAAACCGAGGGTCGCGCGTGCAGCGATTGAAGTGCGAGCCGTGAACAGCCGTGTCAAAATCATGAACGTCGTGGGAGCGCGTCCGAACCTGCCGAAGATCGCCCCTCTGATGCGCGAGATGCAGCGTCATCCCGAAATCGAGCCCATTCTCGTGCACACCGGCCAGCATTATGCTGACGGACTCAATGGAATTTTCTTTCGAGAGATGAGCATCCCCGCCCCCATGTAAATCTTGAGGTAGGTTCAGCTTCACACGCCGTACAGACAGGGGAAATCCTGAAACGCGTCGAGCCTGTTCTTCTCGGTCTCGCGCTCCGGTACGTCGGCTTTGGGCGCGTACGTCTATTACAGACCAAAAGAGAGGGAATGAAAGCACACACGCAAGAAGTTGCTCGCGGGGAACGGTTTGGTTTCGGAAAGAACTGCGAAAGATTTTTGCGGACGCTGAAATGAGGACCTCATCCATATCGTGGAGCAATCCCTTAAGGAAATGCTGCGAATGGAGACGCTCGGGGGGATGACACTGTGGCCGGACGTGCCGGATTGGCTGGGCGGTTATCCGTTCGAAGTTGCAAAAGCCGAGGAAGTCAACGATTTCCACAAAACCAGAGGCTTTACATTGGTCCACTCGAATTTGTCGAAGGGCGGCAAGGGCCGCGGCAATAATCAGTATGTTTTTGTGAAGGGCAGCCGCCTGGAGCACCCGGCTTGCGAGGCTGTTCGAGTCGCTTGAAAATCGGATAGCCCATTTCCCATTCCGCAGGTCTCGTAAGCGCAATTCCGAACCTGAAAAGCAGATCCTTCTGCCTTTGCAGCCACGCATTTCGATCGCTCCGTGTCGATTGCTCGTTTTGTCCGCTACCTCGAGGAACAGCTGCCTCCAGCGGCCCCTCAGGTCTTGGCACACCAGTCCACCATGATTCCACACCCAACCCTTCAAGCAGCCAATGAGACGAATGATCTTGCAAAGGGGAATTCGCGTTGTTTAGAGTGACCTCTCTTTTTTTCCTTTTGGCTTGCTTTGGGCTTGTCCTGATCTCGTTTGTAAAAGGCAATGCAACTGCCGCGCCCCCCGTCCCCACTGGCTTAGCCTGCGCGTATTACGTTTCTCCGAACGGATCTGACGCAAGTTCGGGGACCATTCAAGCTCCGTGGAAGCACCTGCAGAAGGCATTCGATACGCTCTCTGCGGGGCAGGTGGTGTGTCTTCGCGCCGGAAGCTATGAGCCCGCCGGCGCCTACAACACTCCAAGTTACAGGCAGACGCTTTCGCGAGCCGGTGAGCCGGGCAACGCCATCGTCATCCAAAATTATCCCGGTGAGACCGCCGTCGTTCTCGGTTTGGTTGTTGCCCGGGGAAATTATGTAAAATTCCTAGGAACTCGTTCCTCAGGCGGCTTGATTTTTCAGGGTCCGCTGGGGCCGGACGCCAGCGGAGTCAAGGGCAAGGGGTCGAGCCAAGTTTGGATCGATAAATGCCACGACGTCGTATTGGACCACGTGGAAATCCGCAACAACGACTACCACGCGGGACTTTATGTGAGTGACGCCAGCAACGTGCAAGTCCGCGGCTGCTACGTTCACGATAACGGACGTTTTGACGTCGAGACCGACGCGTTGGGCGAGCATCCGGTGAATGTAGACCAGGGAATTTATTGGGCCGCTAGCAGTGGAACCAATCGCATCGCCAACTGTTTGCTGGAGCGCAACCGATCCGCCAACTTGCAGCTTTTCGCGGGCTCGGGAAGGATCACAGGTCTAACCATTGTTCAGAACACGATCGTCAAATCGATGAACAGCGGGGTCATCATCGGCAAGGGAGCCTACGGAAACCTCTTTACAAACAACATCGTTGCCATGAACAGCCAAGGAACGAACAACAGGCAGATCCGGCTGGCGGACGATGCGAGTAGCAACATCATCGACACGAATGTCGTCTGGGGTGGGACTCCTTCTTCGGATGAGGTGAACCGCTGGACCTTGCGTGGGTCGGATAATGTCGCCCGAAACCTGTTTGTTGGCGACCCGCTTTTCGTTGATTTTTCGCGTGGCGATTACCACTTGCGGCCGGGCAGTCCCGCCATCGGGGTAGTTCGTTCAGTCGACCGCGAAAGTGCAGACATAGATGACATGAGGCGACCCGCTCGCGCAAGCTTGGGAGCTTACGAGTACAGGCCGCCCCAGTCATCACTCAATTAAGGAAGCATCTGGATCGCACCGATGTCGTATCCTCCGGAAGGACGCGGGGCGCCGTTGTAGTCGTTCGTCACGTTGAGGAGCGTCAGCCCCACGTCTAGCGCCGGGCTGCCGGTTTGCAAATCGGCATTCGGAACGGACGGGTCATCCACCGTGCAACCCGGCGGCGACACCAGCAACGGATCGGCGTTGTCCATGTTACCGGAGTAAACCATGCCCGCAGGCGCGGTCTCCGCGCCTACGGTGCCTGGGTAAGTCAGATTGTTTGAGACGCTGAGGTTCGAATATCCCGAAGTATTGTCGTATTGCAGGAAGCCTGTCGTGGGCTGCCAGGATATATTGTTCTCGATGGCGGAGTTTGTTATCGGCGCCGCTAACGTGATGTGGCCGTTGCGGTAGGGGTTGGCACACAGGAAGGAGTTATTGAGAATCTGGAGGTTGGTCACCGCCGCGGGGTAGACCTGTATACTCCAGCCGCGTTCATTGCGATAGAAAATGTTGTTCTTGATGGTCACGTTGTTGGCGCTCGTGAATGCCGCGTCGATGTAAATCCCGTGGTCGTTGTTCTGGTAGTTCGCGGGGCTTGCGCAACCATTCTCCCCCGGGGCGTACCGGCCAATGTCGTGAATCTGGTTCGCCTCGATGACCACATTGTCGTTGCTGATGAAGATGCCGTCCCGCCCGGTAGTCGTGGTCGCGCAGTAGCGCCCCACATCGTGGATGTTGTTCCCGGCAATGTCGATGAACTGCCCGCCGCTCGAGGACCCGCCGTTGTAGTTCTCCATGCACGTGTCGCTGAATCCTTCGCATTCAAAATCCTTTACATCGATGTAGTTGGCGGAGAATTCCCAGCCCGTGGCGCTGGTGTTTTTTAGGCCATCGATCTTCGCTCCCCATTTGTGCTCGGCGATGAAGACCACATGGTTCGTAGCCGTCCCTCCGCGGCTCATCACAATCAGCTTGCTGCCCACTCCGGAAACCGCCGGATTGTTGTAGGTGCCATCCTGGACGATGACCATATCACCCGGGTTGACCACATTGGCGGCGTGCTGGATGGTCAGGAAAGGCGCCGCGCTTGTGCCGGGATTGGAATCTGAACCGGTGGGAGAAACGTAGTAGCACACTCCGCTACCAGTAGGGGCGCAGGTGACACCCGTGCCGGCGGCATTGATCGTGACCGTAAGGCTTTGCTGGGCGGTCAGCAGGTTGACATCGGTCACTTTTGCCGTGAACGTGGTCGTTCCAGCCGTGGTCGGGGTCCCTGAAATGGCACCGGAAGACGAGAGCGTCAGACCCGCGGGAAGGGCGCCGGAGGCTACCGACCACGAGTAAGGCATCGCTCCGCCGGTGGCGTTTAGCTGCGCGCTGTAAGCCTGTCCAACGACCCCGGCAGGCAGACCCGTCGTGGAAATCGCCAAGGCCGGGCTGGATGTTACAGTGAGTGTGGCGGCGCTACTGGTGACGCTGCCCGCCACGTTGCTGACGATCACTGTGAACTGCGCACCGTTGTCGGAACTGGTTGTGGCTGGAGTGGTGTACGACGAAGACGTCACGCCAGAGATGGCCGCGCCGTTCTTGTTCCACTGGTAGGTCAGGGGAGCTGTTCCTGTCGCCACCACCATGAAGTTGGCCGTCTGTCCCGCGGTCACCGTCTGATTCGCTGGCTGCGTAGTGATGGTCGGCGCGACCGCCGCGGCGCTGACCGTTAGCATTGCCGCTGCACTCGTCGCGCTTCCAGCGCTGTTGCTGACCACCACGGTGAATTGTGCCCCACTATCGGAACTAGTTGTGACTGGAGTGGTGTAGGTCGAGGAGGTCGCCCCAGAGATGGCTGCGCCGTTCCTACTCCACTGGTAGCTGAGGGGAGCCGTTCCTGTCGCCACCACTGCGAAGTTGGCCGTCTGTCCCGCGGTCACCGTCTGGCTTGCCGGCTGCGTAGTGATGGTCGGCGCGACTGCTGCTGCGTTCACCGTCAATGTCGCCATCGCACTGGTCACTGTTCCTGCTGAGTTGCTCACCACCACGTCGAATTTTGCCCCGCTGTCGGAAGTCGCCGTTGCCGGCGTGGTGTAGCTCGCAGAGGTCGCTCCCGCGAGGTTCGCGCCGTTCTTCACCCATTGGTAGCTGAGGGGTGAGGTGCCAGTCGCGACTACTGTGAACGTCGCCGTCTGTCCCACCGTCACAGTCTGACCGGTCGGCTGTGTGGTGATGGTTGGCGCCACGGCAGCCGGTGAACCAGTTCCGTTCGCTGTAACCATTCCTGTGCAACCGCTCAGCACAACCGGCGCCGCCAGAACGGAAAGCAGCGCACCGTTCCGCAACACGCTCTTGATTTTGGTAAAGAATGCTTGAGTCAAGTTCCGCAGATCCCCTCGCTTGCCCGTCATTGACACTCGCCTTCGATCTCTCGTCGAAGTGAAAAGCTCGGGCCGGATTCCGAATGCCGTCGCTTCCCACTCGAATTTATTTGTCTGGGCCTAGGTCAGGAGGGTAGAGAAATCACGACTCTTGGTAATACTGATTGTGAGTACAGATTTGGTTCAGGGGAAAAAAGGTCAACCGAAGGCTTCCCGTTTACTGTCCCATCGGTCAAGTTTGCAGTTGCCCCAGTGACCACCCTCCCTGGGCGTGGGGGAGGAATAGACGGGACGACGGCAGAACTCGCGACACTCCAAGCTCGGCCGCCAACAACGGCGCGCTTGACTGGCAAACACCATGCGCCGAGTGCAGGGGTGCGGTGGATTTCTGCAAGGGCCACACGAGAGGGGAGGCTATCCATTGCAAAGACGCGGTTTGTGAAAGGTCTTGAGGTTTCCGGCGGTCAAGCCTAGTAATTCTCACAGTATTCGCCGCACCCGCCGGATGCTACCTTCCGGGCCGTTGTTGAGGACATAAGCACGCCATGAAATTGAGCCCTAGAACGGTGCTGGACTATATCCAGACGAATGAACAGAAGCGCTTGAACGATGCACGTGAGAAAGGTATCCCGTGGAAAAAGTGGGGTCCCTATCTGAGCGAGCGGCAGTGGGGCACGGTTCGCGAGGACTACAGCCAGGACGGGAACGCCTGGGACTACTTTACGCACGACCAGGCCCGCTCGCGCGCCTACCGCTGGGGCGAGGATGGACTGGCTGGGATCTCCGATGACCAGCAGCAGCTCTGTTTCGCCCTAGCACTGTGGAATGGCCGCGATCCGATTCTGAAAGAACGGTTGTTCGGTCTGACCAATAGCGAGGGCAACCACGGCGAGGACGTCAAGGAATATTATTTCTATCTCGACAGCACGCCGACGCACTCCTACATGAAATTTCTCTACAAATATCCCCAGCGGGAGTTTCCGTATTCGGATTTGGTAGAAACCAGCCGTCGCCGCTCTCGTGAAGAGCTCGAATACGAACTCCTCGATACTGGAGTGTTCGATGATGACCGGTATTTCGATGTCTTCGTCGAGTACGCCAAGGCCGATCCCGAAGACATCCTCATTCGAATTACTGCCTACAACCGCGGCCCTGAGAATGCGGAGCTTCATGTGCTTCCCACGCTTTGGTTTCGCAATACCTGGTCTTGGGATGAAGGCGAAGCCAAACCCAAGCTGGGGCAAGTCCACAATGGCGCGGTTGCAGCTTCTCACCAACAACTTGGCGAGCGGACCTTGAGCTGTGAAGACAACCCTGAACTCCTGTTTACAGAAAACGAGTCGAATGCCGATCGGCTGTGGAAGCTGCCGAATCTATTTCCGTATGTGAAAGACGCATTTCACAGCTACGTGGTCTCAGGCAATAAGCGAGCGGTAAATCCCTCCAAGACGGGAACGAAGGCTGCCGCGCACTATCATCTGGAAGTACCGGCCGGGAGCAGTAAGGTCGTGCGGCTAAGACTGAGCGCGAGGCCACCGGCAAAGCCATTTGGCGACTTTGACGTGGTATTCCATGCGCGTCTTGCGGACGCGGACGAATTTTATAATCGCATCACTCCGCCGTCGCTCAGCGAGGACGAACGTCGGATGCATCGGCAAGCCCTCGCTGGAATGCTCTGGAGCAAACAGTATTACTACTTCGACCTCGACCGGTGGCTGGAAGAGCATGACGCCCATCCTATGACGGGGATTTCTCATCGAGGCGTCCGTAACACCGAGTGGTTCCACATGCTGAATAGCGACGTCATCTCGATGCCTGACAAATGGGAGTATCCCTGGTACGCCGCATGGGATCTAGCCTTTCATACGTTGGCGCTTTCGCTGGTGGACTTCGATTTTGCCAAAGAACAGCTTCTGCTGATGTTGCGGAATCTGTACGCCCATCCAAATGGACAGATTCCCGCGTACGAATGGAATTTTGGGGACGTCAATCCGCCTGTTCATGCTTGGGCCACATTGTTCCTGTTCTTGATGGAGCAACAACTGGGCAGAGCGGACCTGCGCTTCCTGGAACGGTCCTTTCAGGGATTGATGTTGAATTTCAACTGGTGGGTCAACCGCAAGGATCCGCAAGGCAAGAATGTTTTCGCTGGCGGATTCCTCGGACTGGACAACATTGGCGTTTTCGACCGCAGTGCCGAACTCCCAACCGGCGGGCATCTCGATCAAGCAGACGGCACTGCTTGGATGGCTTTCTATTGCCAGAATATGTTCGAGATCGCGCTCATCCTGACGGAAGCTGACCCCGTGTACGAGGAGATCGCCTATAGTTTCCTGGAACATTTCGTGTGGATCACCTATGCGATGGACCGCATCGGCGAGAACCGCGACGCGATGTGGGACTCCGCGGACGGGTTCTTTTACGATTTGTTGCATCTGCCGAACGGCGAGGCCGTGCGCCTGAAAGTCCGGTCCATGGTGGGATTGCTGCCGTTGTGCGCTTCGACGGTTCTTGAGGCTGAGGCGGTGGCCCGTTATCCCCGAGCGGCGGAATTGATTGCCTTATTTCGTAAGCGTCATCCCGATTTGTTAAAACACATCGCCCCACTGGATAGCAAGTGGGTTGGCTATGAGGGACGCCGCCTTCTGTCGGTTTGCAACAAGGAAAAGCTCGAACGGATTTTGCGTTACATGCTGGATGAAAACGAGTTCTTGGGTCCCTATGGTATACGTTCAGTCTCACGCTATCATCTGGAGCACCCGTTCATATTTAATCTTGGCGGGCAGCAATTCAAAGTCCAGTACCTGCCTGCGGAATCGGACACCGGAATGTTCGGCGGCAATTCGAATTGGCGGGGGCCGGTTTGGATGCCGGTCAACGCTTTGTTGATCCGGGGATTGTTAAATCTGTATCAATTTTATGGCGACGCCTTCAAGGTCGAATGCCCCACAGGGTCCGGAAAGCACATGACGCTATTCGAGGTGGCAAAAGAGCTTGGCCGAAGAATTTCCAGCATCTTCCTCCGGGATGCCAGCGGGAAGCGCCCGGTTTATGGTGGAACAAAAAAGTTTCAGGAAGATCCCCATTGGAAAGATTACATTCTCTTTTACGAATATTTCCATGGTGATAATGGAGCGGGTCTTGGTGCCAGCCACCAAACCGGTTGGACCGGTTTGATTACACGCATCGTCGACTTCTTCGCGCGTGTGAGACCGGCCGATGCGCTTCGCATGCCCAAGACGGAACTTTTGAAGGAAGTGATTCGCAAGCAGGTTGCCGGGGGCGCTGCCGGTTAGCCCTGACTGGCAACCTTCGTTTGGCCTTCGCCCTATCGCTCGAGGGGCTTCTCCAGATTCACGCCCCGAAGTCTTGGCGTTAAGGCTCGATTACGCAGCCTCGTTCGGCCCTTCCAACCACTTCTTCAGATTCTTCAACTGCGGGCGTACCGCAAATCTTCGACCGTCGCAGCTCGCCCGGAAGAACTCCTCGTACAGCGCAGTGCATCTCTCAGGAATGCCATAATCGTCGCAAGCGTGTCCGTGATCGAGCGAGCCTTTTCCCTTCTATGCGGACACTTGGCGCACGGCGTTAATGGGTGGGGGCGTAGTAGCCTGTCTTTGAGTAAACGCTTAACGGGGGAAGCCCTCTAGGAGGGTGAAGCTTGACCTTGACTTTTCTCCAGCGCCCATCGTGTGCTTTGTTGCTCGGGCGATACCCCAGGACATATTCATTTCGAAGCTCAATGCCGATTTTCGTCGCGATGTCCGGCAGCTCGCTGGGATTCTCAACGGCGAAAACCCGCCCGCCCGTTATCGTGGTGATTTCGCTCAACAGCGAGGGGCCATTCAGTTCTTCCATCGTGCGGCTCCTCTCTCCAAGAGGATCAAAGATGCCCATGGCATAAAGTTGGGTATTGGCCTCTTTTACCAGGCGCTTGATATCGCCTTCGTTGTACCTGCTGTGATTGTCGCCTCCATCCGATATTATGAGTAAAGCACGTTTGGCGTTGTGCGCGCCCCGCATCTGACTGAGCCCCAGATAAATAGCATCGAGGAGAGCCGTGCGGCCCCGTGGCGCAGTGAGCATCATGCGGCCCTGCAGATCCTCAACCCTATCGGTATAGTCGCTGGTCAGCTCGGCGCGCTCGTTAAAGCTTACAAGAAAGAATTCATCTTGCGGGTTGGCGGTCTTGAGAAACTGGACGGCAGCCTCGCGGGATTTGGCAATTTTGTTGCTCATGCTGCCACTG
>Ga0126373_10000657_pt1 | contig 23152 bp, 17 predicted proteins | sample PanSoiMetPlot_11_FD_92545 | JGI IMG/M metagenome (GOLD analysis project Ga0126373, IMG submission 92545) | Tropical forest soil microbial communities from Panama - MetaG Plot_11 | ecosystem: Environmental > Terrestrial > Soil > Tropical forest > Bulk soil | place: Panama | collected 2016-02-17 | reverse complement strand
GGATCTGCCGGATGCGACCTTCCCCATGCAGCTGAACGGCTACATGTATCACCCGCAGAACGTCGCGCTGCTGCAGTACTTCGAGCAGAACGGAACCTCAGACGCGCTGGATGGAGCCTTCACTTATCCGGATGCGAGCGTGATCACCGCGCCCTCCGCGCCGCTGACGGCGGGCTGCGCGGGACCACTCTAAGTCGAACGACGGAATCTCTTCCCTCGCCTTCGCGCGGGACCCCTCGGGGTCCCGCGCGAGGCACTCCTGTCAGGTACTAGCGCTACCAGCGTCCGCCGCATCGCGATCACTGCGCTTCGTTCGACTGCGGGAAACCGATGCGGCGGATCAGGTCCCGGTAACGGGGTGAGGAACGAAGGGAGTCCAGTTCGGGGGCGCTACGAATGAATAGCAGGGTCCCCATATGTTTGTTGTACGCTTGCTCCAGGGCGCCAATGGCACGAGGCTTGTCGTCAAGCAGCGCGTAAAAGTGCGCGCTGGCGGGTGGATTTTCGGCTTGCTCGGCTTCAGCCAGCTTGACCAGATAGCCTTTGTATCCCGAGCGCTGGTAAGCCTCTCCAAGCGCGGTGACCGCCACCGGACCTTTCAAGACGCGTAGGGACTGCTGACGCGCGGCGAATGCCTCGGCAAACATCTTTTTCTGCTCGTAGACATCGGCCATGTCCCAGTAGAACACGGGGGAGTCCGGATACATCTCCGAACCTCGCCGGATTTCGCGCAGCGCATCGTCATATCGCCGCGCGTGGTAAAGCACTTGCCCCAGCCACTCGGTGACAGAAGCCGAGTACGGGTCGAGGTCCCGGGCGCGCTCAATTTCCCGGAATGCTTCATCGGGCCGCCCCGCAGCTACCAAGTAGGTCGAATACCAGCGATGCGCGCGGGCGTAGCTGGGATTGAGGGCAACGGCCTGTTTGAACTCGGCTTCGGCGCCGGACCAGTCCCAGTCGTACATCAATTTGTCCGTCGCGAGCAACGTGTGCGCTTCGGCAAGCGAAGGGTCGAGCAGCAGAGCCTTGACGACCAATTCCCTGAATTTTTGGGGAGATGTCTGACACTCCGCGAGCCCGACGTACGCCGACGCGTAACCGGGATCTCTGGCGTTGGCTTTCTGGAAGTAAGGGCAACCCTTCTTGAAACCTTCCGGACTCAGCTTATTCACCCAGTATGAGCCCATCAGATAAGCGTCATACGCCTCGCGATCGACCGTGTGAACCGGAGTGCGCAGACCACGGCCTTCGGGTATCAACTTGACTTGGATTTGCTCGGCGATGTCGTGAGCGATTTCGTCCTGCAACGCAAGAACATCCTTCAGGTCGCGTTCGTAGGTCCTGGCCCACAAATGGTGATCAGTGCTGGCTTCGATCAATTGCGCAGTGACACGCACCCGATTTTTGCCTCGCGTGACCGCGCCCTCCACCACCGCATCGACGTGCAAATCGCGGCCAATTTGCGGCAGGGTCTCCCTGGAGTCCTTGAAGTGCATCGCTGACGTTCGGGAGATCACGCGCAGCGAACTGACCTGGGCGAGGTCGGTGGTCAGCGCATCGGTCATTCCGTCGGCGAAGTACTCCTCGTCTTTGTCCCCCGAGAGGTTCTCGAGCGGCAGCACGGCCAGCGATTGGATCGTCGCCGCGGCGGTTCCTGGACTCGTTCGCTCGGCCGGCTTACTCCCTCCCAACTGATAGACAGGTGGCCAGGCCGCCGCGAGCAGCCCCGCCATGATCAGTGTTCCGCCGATCCAGCCCAGCCGAACCCATTTGGAAGGGCGACGACCCGCGGACGGCGTGGCGGAGTGGGCGCTCACGGCGGCATCTCCCGTGACCGGGGTGACCGGCATGCCAGCATGCCCGTCCGGGTTCTCCTCCTTGAAAGTAGGCGGCACAATGAATTCCGGGCTGCTCTGCTTTTCCGTCAGCGGGCGGACTTGGGCGACCATCCGGTAGCCGCGGCCTCGCACCGCTTGGATGTATCGAGGTGCATGCGCATCGTCGCCCAGTGCGCTTCGCAGCAGCTTCACGCGCTGAACGATCGTTTCGGGCGCAACCACAACGCCCGGCCATACGCTCTCCCCCAGCTGCTCGAAGGTGACGAGGCCGGGCGCGGCGCGCACGAGCGTGACGAGCAGATCGAAAGACAGGCCCTGCAGCCGGATGACCACTCCGGCGCGACTCACCAGCTGTGGTGCAAGGTCGATAATCAGATCATCGACTTTGTACTTTGCAGGATCGGGGAGGAGGTCCCCCATATTCGTAGTCCACGCCCGGATGCCATGATCAAGCTCCGTGCTGGGACATGTCCTGCCGACGGCAATGGTCCCATGGTACGCCGGAACGTGTCCTGTCGTATCAGCTGCTCGCCTGGCTGGCTTGCCAATCCGACCGTTAACTCGAAGGGCAGGACCGCCCAAGTATCTGTCCCTAAAGGACTTTCTGCCAGGTTCGATGCCTCTTGTTCATCGGGCCGCGACGACATTCCACCGTCCATTACGTCCGCCTGGCATCCCCAGCGGCCGGGCTTCATCTGCCTTTCACCAATCTTCACCCACGCTTCACCAACTTTGGGCCCGGTTTCAGGCACCACCGCTCCGGCGCATCTAGCGTTTCCGCAGTACTAGAAAACCCACTTGGTGGAACGGCAGCGCGGGTTCACGGCCGCGGCGCAACAGTGAATAACCGACCATCTGCCGGCCTGCTAGCGGGTTAACGGTCAACCACCAAATGATGAAGGGGAGCTGTTATGGTCAAGTCGATAACGAGAATGTTGCCGATCGCGCTCGCAGCCACCGCGATCGCCGGGTCGGTCAGCGCACTGGCAGACGAGAACGACAACCAGGGGCCGGACCAGGCCATCGCGCAGCTCTATGAGCTGCAGGCCGCCTTCCATGAGGCCGCCGGCGGAGCTGGGGTCGATGCCGCCACCAAGGCGCAGCACCTGCAGGAAATGCTCGATATTTGGACAGACGATGGGGTTCTTATCGTCGGGAGCACCGTCTACCAGGGTCGGGGCGAGCCGAACAGTTCGACCTGTGCGCCGGGATCGCTGACGCTCTGCGACTTTTTCCAGAATCACGCCGGGTCGTTCGTGCTGAACCGCAACTGGGCGGCGCTTACCTCGATCGGGCGCACTCACTTCGACGTCCACGGCAACACGGCGGATGTGTATTTCGAGTGTCATTACTTCGACGTGGCGACAGGCGTCAAGATGTCCGATGTCTCCATTGGACTGCTCGGTCAGCCGGGCTCAGGTCAAGCGCGAAACGTCAACGGCACGTGGCTGCTGTCATTTGCCGAGGTCGGCTCGCCGACGCTGTCCTCCGGGTACTAGCGTTACCAGCTGGCGGGGCGCCGCGCTCGGCCTACGTGCGCGGCGCCGCCCGCAATAAAGCGGGTCGCCTAGTCCGGTGGGTTATTTGCGCGCAGGAAATTGACAGATGCCCTTAGCGTCTGTAGCCGCGTGTCACTGCGCGAGAGCCAGTGATCTTCGTGCTTCAGCGTCACCAGCTGCACCTTCTTATGCGCTAGTGTCAGCGCCTCAAACATGAGGTTGCTCTGCTTGAAGGGGACGACTGTGTCGTCGAGTCCATGGATGAGAAGCACGGGAACGTTCACTGCGTCAAAATGTTTGATGGGTGAGATTTGATCCAGCACAGGGTCTTCCGGACCCTTGACGCCCATGAATCGATCCCAGAATCTCTCTGCCCTTGTGTCACTGCCGCGGTAGTCGGCTTGCTGCAGCAGGAGTTTCAAATCCGAGATTCCGGCGATCGATATGGCGCAGCGATACACGCCGGGTTCGAGACTCACTCCGGCGAGCGCTGCGTAGCCACCGGGCGCCTGCGGCACGCCTCACTTTTAGACCTGCGATCGAACTAGGCTGCCGGCGCCGTGCACCGCGAGTACTGAGGTTTGGGAGGCCAATCGCCCAATCCGGCCGAGACAGCCGCGCGAGCTGTTATTCGTATGAGACTTGGCGATCCTCCCCGTTAGTTGTGTCTTATCCCGTAATCCCCATTTGGAGACTCTACGCGCAACTGTCAGCGAGGGCAAACTCCATCCTAAGCTGTACAGTTCTTAGCCTGGAGTCACCCTACTCGATTACCTCGAGCTGCTGACGGGGTTGACCCATTCCCGGCGTTATGGGAGAGTCGCCTGTGTTTGAATGGGGAGGAGGTTCGGACACCATGCGCTCTACAAGAACCCCAAAGAACACGGCAGTGCAAATTATCGCGGCCCAGTTGGCCCGGGAGTGTCGGGAAGACTCTCGCTCACCCAGAGAATCAGAATCCGCCTCACTTGCCTTATCCATGACGGCACGGCGAATTGTATGCGGCGTCGTGGCGACTTCCCTAACGATCGGAGCGCTCTTTGCAATTCCCTTATATGAGCCGCTTCACAGCTTCGCTCTGTTTTGGGTATGCACACTTACATTCACGTTTTGCGCAACCGAAGCGGCCAGTTCCTTGTATGCCACCGTGGTAGGCATGCGTGCACCGCCATCTGAATCTGAATCCGTCGCTATCGTCCCGTCGAAGGCACTCACCGTCAAATCAGTCGTTGTCGTGCCCACGCTTCTCATCGACTTGCCCGCCGTCGAGCGGCTGATTGAGGCACTTCGTTTGCACTTCCTCAGCAACAGGGAAGGCCGAATTTACTTCGGGCTCTTGACGGACTTTCCCGACGCGAATGCCGAGACTACAAGTTTAGATCAAATCATCCTGGAGGCGGTGATTCGCGGCATTCGGGAGCTGAATGATAACTATCGATCCAGTGCTGGGGAAAGATTCTTTCTTCTGCACCGTCCCCGTCTATGGGCTCAGGCCCAAGGCAAATGGACGGGATACGAGAGGAAGAGAGGGATAATACTCCAATTCAACGAATTTCTTTCGACCGCCAATCTCCATGCATTTTCGCATCATGCGGGACCGATAATGGAGCTTTTGGGAGCGAATTACGTCATAACGCTTGACGACGACAACGAGCTTCCAGACGGCGGCGCACTCAAACTTGTGGAACACATGCTCAAGCCGGAGAATAAACCAGTCATCGATGCTGGGCATAATATTGTGAGTGCCGGTCACGGTGTGCTGCAACCGGCGATTCAAAGAGCAGTCCGACATGGCGCGAGCCGCTACCAGCGGCTCCAGTTGGCTCCCACCAATGAAGGTTGCAACCTCGGCCTGATCTATCATCGATTTCACGGTGAAGGTCTTTTTGTGGGAAAGGGAATTTATTGCGTTAAGACTTTTCAGGCCGTACTTTCTAAGCGCTTTCCGCAAGATATTCTGCTAAGTCATGACATTCTGGAAGGCTTTTATTTACGTTGCGGGTTTGTGACGGACGTCCACGTGACGGAGGAGGTACCGCGAGCGGTACCGCTAAGCCTAGCTCGTCTCTTACGGTGGATGCGCGGAGATCTTCAAGCGGCGGCTTGGTCACTGAGGCGAGCTCCGCAATTAGAGAATCCACAGACGTACAACCCGTTGAGTGCGCTTTCTCGATGGAAGCTCATCGATCGGGTGCGATGCAACCACGTTCCGTGCGCTATGCTTATATGTCTTGTCTCTGGATTTCTGCTCTCTGGTTTTGAAGGGTACATGTTGACTTCCGTCGTATTACTGCAGTCCCTCCCTTTCGCTGCACGTATCGTCGTTCCGCTGTTTATAAGGCATTCCTCGCAGAACTCGACGGGCGCCTATTTGGGTTGCGTGACAACACCAGCTCATGGCATATCCTGCATTCCCCACGACGTATTGCGGGGGGCTCTTTTCTTTGCAACGCTCCCTTCTCTGGCGTGGACGTGCTGCACTGCCACATTCCTGTCACTTTGGAGACTGCACGTGACCAGGCGGCGGCTGCTCGACTGGACGACCTCGGCTCAGGTCGAGCGGAGAGTGGGAGACCAACTTGTATCGCATCTTCTTGCCTATCGTGCAAATCTTGTGATCGCAGGTGCGTACGTCACGTTGCTGTTGAGCGGAAACACTCACCCTAGCGTGTGTGATCAAGTCCTAGTTATTCTCTGGGTAATCGCTCCCATTTGGAGTTGGTGGTTGGCACAGCCTGCCGGGATTGAGTCAGAAGCACGGGTAACTACCGGTTTGACAATCGAGGGGTCAAGAATACAACCTCTTCACGCCAACCGCCGCGACTGATAGTCCACGCCAAACTGCGCGAACAACCCGGGATGGTAATCTTTATGTGCGTTTCCAGCCCTGATCGACGATCGGCAAGGAGCGGCCGGCGTTCGAGGATTGTTACACGCCGATGGCCAGGTAAAGCGGAGAAATGAGTTATGGACGTGTGGTGGTTAGGGGAGGCGGGGGATCTGTGGCGAGGTGACGCAGAAGTAACCAATGCCAGTGCGGCGATAATCACGAAAGGAATGAGCACCGTCAGTAAGACGTCGACGACAGAGCAGAGTGCGCCCCGCAGCGCCGGCCCGCAATCAGCAGATGGACCGAGGAAGCACCTGAGCGAGCCGCGAGCAGGGGGAGTGTGCCACGCCGGCCAGGTGGGCGCTGATTCGGCATAAATCACTCGCGAGCTGTTAGCGATGAGAAGCGCCGGAATCAAACATTGCGACGGGGGCAAAGGGCGGGCTTGACGGCAGCATGAACAGGGAGAGCTCAGTAGATGCGTTTGAATCCCCAGATCCCGCTGTCCGGGATCTCGTCGCATCCATGACTCCTTATCAGCTAGTGTTTTTCGGACGCCATAAAGGGTTGCTTCGCCTCAAGAGGTGGGTCGAGGAGCATGGCGCACTAACTCTCACACTGGCCCAGGCTGCTGAGCTAGCGTGCCTCACGCCGCATCATTTCTCGGCCGCGTTCCACAAGCATACCGGCGAGACTTTCAAGAGGTGGCGTCGCCGCATAAGGATCTGCTGGGCGGTAAGCGCGATCGAGGCCGGGCAGCATTCGATAGGCGAGGTTATGCATCTAGCTGGGTATCAGGACCGTCGTGCGTTCGAGCGTGCCATTAAGCAACTTACCGGGACAACGCCCGGGTGTATCCGAAAAGGCGTAGTAGAAAGCAGCGTCGTATACGTTTCTGAGGTAACGAAGAATCGTAAATAGAGCCGCAAGTTTCATAACTTGAGCCGCACTCTGGGGGGCGTATCTCTGAGAATATCTCGCGGCGCAGTCTGAACGTGCGCCTAGGGGGGACGATGCGCCGAGTAACAGGTAAGCAGCTGGTCGCTATGGTCACAGCGTCTACAGGGCTTGTGGCCAGTACGGGTCTCACTGTGGCTGGTCTTAGAACGTCGCTGATGGCAATTACTCCAGTCCTCCTCGCCAGTCACGATGCTCTGGCACAATCAGACGAACTGCCGGTCTTGCCCTTCCAAGTGGTGGTCACCTCTACGCCCATCTTTGACGAGGTCGATGAGGACACGTACACGCCACAAAATGTTCAAGTCACGGAGGGATCCTATCAGGGTGGCTCAGGTGGCACCGGCGGAGACAAGGTGCCGTTGGATAACACCCCAGCAAGAGCCGCTCTGAGATGTGCGCTAAAGTATTCTAAGGCTGCCAGCGGTCAGTGGGGAGGGAAACCAGGGTGGTTTACGCAAATCAACGATACTCAGTGGGGATGGGGCACCGATCCCCTTCTTTACCCTCAATACCCTGCGGAGATATCATCTTCAAGTGAGACTACGCCACCGATCCCCGACGCAGGTTATTTTCCCATCGACGGGTATACCCCAAACCCATCATCCGGATCAACGACTTCAATCATTTGGGTCCTCAGAAATCAGGTCGATGCCACCGCACACCAGATCAGCCTGCAGGCGATGTTAGTTAATACGATAGTGCACGAATGGTATCATCAGTGGAATCCATACGCTGATGAGAGCTTAGCTGAACAAGCCGGAGACACGGCACAGTCTCTCTACATCAATGGTGGTGGCGACAAACAGAATTGTGCAACAGGTAGTTGACTGGAAAATTCGCGACAAATTTCGCTAGAAGCGTCCTCGATTCTCGTTGGCGCGGGCGTATGTCAAGTCGTACCCCTGTCTCCCGACATCACCATCCAGCCATCGCGCTCTAGTCATTCTCAGAAAAGGTGTAACAGGGCCGCGAGGTTTCCAAACTCTCCAAAGGTAGGTTCGCGTCACGTCGTGTAGGCCAGACACGAACCTCTGACACGCCCGTAGGAGCACACGGGGGCCGCTGTGTTCTTGTCGGGACGAAGCGCGCGATTACCCCGCTGACGCCCCTACTAGATCGCTTCGGTGTGTGCGAGTACACTTCCCGGCGGATCAACCGTGGCGACGTATCGATGTGGGGCGGCAGATCTGCTAGTCCACGAGCTCTTCAGCGAGACCTTTGCCGCGGAACGGAACGACGATAGCAAGTGTCATAATGCACATGACTCGCTCCCCCCTCTGCGCGACTGCTTTGCTTCGCGGTCCAGTTTTGTCCATTCGATGCCGCTCACCCAATCCATCGGTCATGCTCGGCCAGCAATTCCTTTGTATTTCTCCTAAAGTAAGTGGCCACTTCCACCAAATTGGAACTTTTCTCGTCCGATGCGGATTCTCTCGGCAGCAAACTGGTAAGACAAGCAGCAAGTCCACGTGGCCTGTGGTCATAGGAGTCAAATATGCGTACGAGCCTCATGCGCACACGTAATTGCGCACTTATCGTGATTTCTGTAGCTTTTCTAGCTGCGATGTTGTATCTATTCGTTGAGCGTGGCTCCGCGCAGGTTCACCCGGACGTTGACCCCGCACCCCCCCAGAAGAACGATGCCCACGCGGCTCAACATGTTCAACCCGCTAGAGTCGTCGATGCCAAACGTCAGCCTGAAGTACAGGCCGCCGAGACGTTGGCTAGTCCGCCCCTCGACTCCGCGACAATCGTGCATTGCCATCGGGCGTTCGTCGGCTCTCGGCCTATCAAAACACCGTATTGTGATAATCCCAAGAGTTCGCTCGGAATGCAGCAATGTCAGGAGTTGCAAGTTACCGAAGCCATGCACAATCAAACGATGAGGGGCGAAGCGGCCGCATGCCCCTCTTCTCTCGCGACCGCTTCTGGCTACTACGATGCGCTGCGGGCAGCCGCTCAGGCAGGGGATGTAGGCGCCCAGCGATGCTTCATTCAAGGATATTTCAATGAAGGCTACGATGGAGATTATATCAGCGCCCAGCAGGTGAAGGACTTCGTACCGTTGGCGAAGGAGTATATATCGTCCGGCCTTGAGCGGGGTGATTGGGGTGTTGTGCAGTGGCTTGCGAGAGTATCGCACAGTATACCGGATGGGCTGTTGGGCAGCGCATATCCTATTACATCCGTTGAAGCTATTTACAAGATGAATCTTTTGTTAACGCTCGGAGGCGCTACCGACGATGTTGTTCAGCGCCCTCAGAGCATTGTAAAAAGTCTCGGAGCGACGTTGTCGAACCAACAGACCGAAGACGCTCAAGAGTGGGCCCGCGATACCTACAGCAAGTACTTTGCTGCGACACCCTATGTGCGCACCCCAGTAACGTCGTTTTGCGCTACTAGTGTCCCGTGATGCACCGAGGCGAGTCCTCCCAGGCTGGCGCGGGATCGGCTCTGGCAGAGCGCCTCGGATGGGCGTTATTTATCATTTGCGCGCGTGGCTGTTACATGGATTTCCCAATCGCTTCATTGAAGGTGTGGCTACTCCCGCCGGCCACGTTGTCTCAGTTTCATCTTTTCGTCGATAAATGCGACGGAAAGTTGCTGGGTTATATGACCTGGGCTTGGTTTAGCGAAGAAACCGAGCGGCGGTGGAAAGCCGGGACAATGGATACCATTCATTTAAGCGAATGGAATGAAGGTAGTCGACTATGGATTATTGATTTTGTAACGTTGCCGGGCTACACCGAAGTTTGCATAAAGCAAGCACCGTCAGTGTTTCCGACTGGCACGGTGGCATATACATTAGCGCGTCGCGCTCTGGATGAGACTGTCGCTACAATCTCTTGGGAAAAGGATGAGAATAGACGTCGGTTACTTTGTCGCAGGCAATTCTCAGCGATAAATTAGATTTTGAAAAATGCTGACAGCCAATGAACTCGCCGCAATCAGCAGCGACGTTCCAGATCTTTGCCAGATAGGTACATCCATTTTAGTGCCTTTCCGCGCATGTCGACTGGTCGAGCCGACGGTCGCCTGGATCAATGATCGCTGGTTTGCTGAACGCGGGTTACTCACACACATTGACGGCGCGCTGCGTCGGCGCGTGTGCGACTGGATGCTCAATAGCTTCGCCATCACCGCCGTTGCTGAGCGACAGACGCCATCAGATATAGAGCAAGCAGTACTCGGTCAAGCTGATCGCTATGGATCGTCATCGGGGACCTCACCACACGGAGGAAGTGGGCGGGTCGCGACTGTTGGTCGCTTTCAAGTGAAAGGGGTCGGCCGGACGCCCTTGGTTGGAGCCGGGGTGCCGTGGATACATTCCCATGGCGTCGCTTCAATGCGTGAGGCCGTATACGAAGCGATAATGGGGGAGATATTCAATGCTGAGCTTCCATTCGGCAGCATTCCCGTTATCGCAATAGTGGATGCTGGAGTTACACTCGGACACGGCGATGGGCACAGTTCACTCGATCGAAGAGCTTTAATTGTACGTCCGGCGGTTTTACGTCCGGCGCATCTGCAGCGTGCCGCTCAATTCGTGCCGGCAAACGCATCCAGCGAGCTTGGTCCTGGAACTGATGCCAAGCGTACCTACGAGGCTATAAGATCCGTTGCGTCTTTGAGCGGAGAAACGCTAGCCAGACTCCGGTTACCCCTATCGTTGGCCGACTACTGCAAGCGGCTGGTCAGTCAGGCCGCATATGCAGATGCGCTTCGATTGTACTCCGGAGGCTTGTTTTCTAGCAATGTATCGCTAGATGGAGCGGTACTCGATTTTGGTGTTGGACGCGCGGTCGACGACTGGAGCAGGTATCAGCCTCATGCACACGCCGATGGGTTCGGTGGGGATGTCGCCCGAATTGCGCACATGGCGGAAACGATAAAGTTCTACAGCCGCAAAGCCTCGGCCCATGAAAGGCCATGGTTCGTTGGCGAAGTGGAGGTGGCGCATCTGAGAGCGCAGTACGATTTGGCGCTGAGCGAAATATTCGGACGAATGTGGGGGGACGAGCTGGTTGATGAGCAATCGCAGAGTGTGATTCGCGCTGCCACGCGCACATATTTTGACTTAAAACAGAAAGTTAGGCGGCGAGAGCGCTGGGATGGGCGGCTTGTAAAGGCGCCGTGGGTATATGATTTCTTGATCTACCAACGAAACGACAGCCTGAATTCCAATGGGAGCGCGGAAGGTACGTTGTTGAAAACGGTACGCGACACGTTGCGCAATGCGGTGTCGCCGAGCCCGCACCTTAAGGGACACTCCTGGCGAACGGCAGTTCGATGCTTCAAGCCCAGGTCGGAGTTAAATAGAGAGGCGTTGGATCAGCGTGTACAGAGTCTTTCGACATGCGCTGAATCGCCTCTGGCGGAGGGATTAGGATCGTTAATAGCGGACGTGACGTGCAAAGCGAGACGTTGGTGGTTCGGTGTGCCGCGTGAGGTCTCAGTCTCCGATCAGCATGTATCTTACGGGTGCACCGCTTTGCATGGCATTAGCAACATTCACGGAGGTGAATTGCTCTGGCTGGAGGGCATCGTGTCGTCCGGTCGGCTCGTTTGGGGTAATCGGATACTGGATGATGTGGTCATTCAGGCTATTAGCCCAAAGATAGCCGGTCGGATGTGGCGTGGCATGGTGAATGGGCGCATTGAATGCGAATTACTCTCCTGGTGCCTCGGGCTCGCCCACCGCGATGTTTACGGAAACCCGCCAGACTGGTGGTAGCGTGTACTCGACGCCCGGTCGCACGCTTTAGCAGTTCGCCGGAAATGCTTCAAAGGCAGATTGGCACAAACAGAGAAACAGAGCCCCATGACCCTTCGCATTTATGCAGACTTCAACTCAGTCTACGGCACCGATGGCGAGATCTGCTGGTGCCTGCGATATGGTGTCGAACCAGGACGTGTGGGTAGATCGCTGGATGAACTCACCGAGGAAGTCAAATTGCACGCTAACCGTACGGTCTCGACGTCGGCGGAAGCTTACCAAAACGCTAAAAGGCTGTAAGCGTCCGTTCTGGGCTTGCGCGGACCTTTGGGCCCTCTACGCGCACTACGATCTCATTGAAGTCAGCGGAGTACGAAGCCAGGTGGACGCGCTCTCCGGCAAACGCGTTCGTAAGAGCCGCCCAGCGCTGCTGCATGGCGTCGTTGAAGAATACCAGCTGCGAGTCGTCGGCCCGCCACCTGCCGCCGATCAGGTGATTTGTCTGAAAATCCTCGACGGGGTCCTCGAGTAGATGGCCGCTTTCCGCCACGGGAGGCCCGAGAGTGCCGTCCTTCAGGGACAGTAACCTCAACACGGTATCGCCATCCACGATGCTCGAGGTGAGCAGTGCACCCTCGTCGGCGCCGAATCCCAGAACCCTCGGCACATCGATCGGATCGTGGGCTGCGATGGCCTCGCTCAACTCCTTGCCCCGGCGAATACTCAGAGCCCAGCGCTGGTCGTACTCGGAATAGTTCGTTTCGGCCACGATCTGTCCCTCATCATCGACGAGCCATCCTTCTGTCCAGCGAAGGCCCTCGCGCGCGATCGTTTGTTCGCCCGTCTCGAGATCCACGCGGAACAGGATGCGGCCGAAGCTGTGGCCCTGCGAGTAGATCGCCGGCAGGAAGAGCATGGTGTGTCCTGCATGCCGCCGCACCATGACCGAGCCGCAAAGGACTCCGAAGATATTCAGATCCTGGTTGTTCTTCGGGGAGGGGAGCGTCCGGAAGGCGTTCTTGCTGAGGTCGAATACCGTCAGCCGGAACCACTCGGACTTACCCAACCACGCCGAGTCCGCCGGGCCATAGAAAGTGCCGGATTGCGAGGTGGTAATCAACAGGTGTTCGCTGTCGGCCCACATGATGCTCCGGAGCTTGTGGTCTCCCATCTGGATGGAGTTGACTCCCCGACCCTCGGGCAGCGAGACAATGACAATTGTCCGCTTGTCTCCCTTGGTCCGAACGAATGCCAGTCTCGATCCATCGGGTGACAGGGCCACATCTTCAATGGTCGGTAGCCGTCCGTAGACTTCGAGCGCTGCTGCGTGACTCACGGGCGGCATGCCCAGAACTGCCGCGATGGTTAATGTCGCGGTGGCGAACCACCTGGCTTGCGGCCGCACCACCTGCGCGGTCGCGCCCGACAGCGATTTTGCAAGAAAGGCCATTGGACCTCTCACCCCCCAACACGCGCGAGTGTGCTAGTGTCGCATGACCGCTTCGGAGAAGGCAAAGTAAGCGGCGAAAGGCGGGTAACGGCCGCAAAAGGCCGATGGATGTCAGGGCGCCGCAGACGGCTTACGGGCAGCGGCAAGCCGCCCGGATGCCAGTTTGTTTGTCTACCTCGAGGACTTCACCGCTCGCTGTCCATGTGCGCGAGTTGTGCCTCCGGATAGCGCGCTCCGGCGGCGGCGTCTGCGGGCACCGCTTGCGTGAGCGCAGCGAGGTGTTCCGAACTCAAGTGCACCGAGAGAGAACCCAGGGCTTCGGTCAGCCGATCACGCCGCCGCGCGCCCACCAGCGGCACGATATCGGTGCCCTGTGCCGCCACCCAGGCGATCGCCACCTGCGCAACCGACGCGCCGATATCCTTGGCGACTGTGCGCAGCTCCTCGACCAGCTGGAGATTGGTCGTCAGATTCCCGGCCTGGAAGCGCGGACTGCGATTGCGAAAGTCGGTGTCGCTGGTCGCCCTGCTGGCGCTCCAATGACCGCTGATCAATCCGCGTGAGAGCACGCCGTACGCGGTAATGCCTATGCCGAGTTCCCGGCAGGTCGGCAGAATGGATGCTTCGAGACTCCGGGAGATGAGCGAATACTCGATCTGCAGATCGCAGATCGGGTGTACCGCCCGGGCCCGCCGCAGGGTGGCGGCACCTACCTCGGACAGTCCGACGTAACGCACATAGCCGGCTTTGATCAGATCTCCGATCGTGCCCACCGTGTCTTCGATCGGCACATTGGGATCCAGGCGCGCCGGCCGGTAGATATCGATGTAGTCGACGCCCAGCCGCCTGAGCGAGTAGGTGAGGAAGTTCTTCACGGCCGCCGGCCGGCTGTCGTAGCCGTTCCAGTTGGACTTGGGATCGCGCAGCGCGCCGAATTTCACGCTGATGAGGTACTCATCACGCGGGCGCTGTGCAACCGCTTCATGGATCAGGAGCTCGTTGTGGCCCATACCGTAAAAATCGCCGGTATCGAGCAGATTGATGCCCTGATCGAGTGCGGCATGAATCGTGGCGATGCTCTCGCCGCGGTCGGTCGGGCCATAAAAATCCGACATACCCATGCAGCCCAGACCGAGCTGGGAGACCTGCGGGCCCTGGGTGCCGAGTTGACGTCGCGGAATCTGCATACGTGCCTCCGTCGGGAGTGGTCAATCGATGCACGGCAGAATAAGCTCGAGGCATTCACTTGAAAACCGGGACAATTCAAAATGGCTCGTTCGCTCCATCGAACAATGGACCTGCGCGACCTGAACACGTTCGCGGCCGTCGCGCGCCGGCGCAGCTTCCGCGGCGCGGCGCACGAGCTCGGCGTTTCGGTCTCGACCCTGAGCGTGCGGCTGCGTGATCTCGAGGCGTTGCTCGGCGTGCGGCTGCTCAACCGCACCACCCGCAGCGTCGCGCCGACGGCGGCCGGCGAGCGGTTGCTCGCCCGCGTCGAGCCGGCATTGCGCGAGCTCACGACCGCTACCAACGAGGTGGGTGACTTGCGCGATATTCCCTCCGGGCGCCTTCGCATCAACTCACCCGCGCCCGCGACGCAGTTGGTGCTGGCCCCCATGATTGCCCCGTTCCTGCGCCGATACCCCGAAGTCTCGCTCGAGATCGTGGATGAGCCGTCCCTGATCGATATCGTCAAGGGGAGCTACGACGCGGGAGTCCGCTACGAGGAGAACCTGGCCAAGGACATGGTGGCGGTCTCACTCGGGCCGCCGCAGCGCTACGTGGTGGCGGCTGCGCCGGCGTTTCTCGATGATCATGGGCGGCCCAGGACACCCAAGGACTTGCTCGGTGCTCCCTGCATCACCACCCGCTTCCCGAGTCGTGCCGTGCTGCCCTGGGAATTCGAAAAGTCCGGACGGAAGATCAGGATCCAGCCGTCGGATCGGCTGTCGGGCGCCAACAGCGCGATGCAGCTGCGTGCGGCCGAGGACGGCGTTGGCTTTTATCTTACCTTCGAGGACTACGTCGCCTCGGCAGTGGCCGCCGGCACGCTCGAGGTCGTTCTCGATGACTGGTGCCCCAGCTTTCCAGGACCCTTCCTCTACTATCCCAGCCGGCGCCAGAATCCATCGTGCCTGACGGCCTTCGTGGCCTTCATCAAGGAATGGCGGACGCAACAGCGGTCCGTGCGCCGGCGCTGAGTCCCGGCCATCGGTCGGCGGAACCGCCCAAGTCACTGTCCCTAAAGGATTTTCGGCCCGGGTCCGATACTTCCCGCGATCTCGCGCAGCGCGCTATGCTGAGGCGAGTGGGCGCCTGACCCTGGCGGCCCGGAGGTAGCGTCGATGTCCGTGATGACGATGTGTGGCTGGTACGACCCTGGCTTGGCTCACGCAACGCAAGTCGCTCGTCCATGACCGACAGGAGCCTTGCCGAGCGCCTGGATAGTTTGCGTTCCGGTCTGCGGTTCATACATCGCGCCGTTGCCTCTCGATACAACCCGCTGCTCGCTCAGGTCGTCGTAACGCGCCGCTGCAACCTGAGCTGCGGCTACTGCAACGAATACGACGACCACTCGCCCCCCATCCCGTTGCCGGTGCTGGTGTCCCGCGTCGATCATCTGGCAAAACTGAACACCGCGACGATCACGTTCACCGGCGGCGAGCCGCTGCTGCACCCGGATCTGCCCGAGATCGTTCGCGCCGCCCGCAAGCGGAAAATGATCGTTACCATGATCACCAACGGCTTTCGACTGAGCCAGGAGCGGATAGAAGCCCTCAACGCGGCAGGTCTTCAGGGAATGCAGATCAGCATCGACAATCTCAAACCCGACGCGATCTCGATGAAAAGCCTGGAGTCGGTGGAGCGCAAGCTGGAATTACTCGCAAGGTATGCGGAGTTCAGGGTCAACATCAACTCCGTCCTGGGAATCAGCGATGAGCGGACCGTCGACGTGGTGACGGTGGCCGAGACGGCCGCGAAGTACGGGTTCTTTCACTCGGTTGGCGTGCTGCACGACGGCAGCGGGGCAGTAAAGCCGCTGAGCCCGGTGCAGATGGCGGCGTACAGGCGGGTCACGCAGATCTCTCCCTCTGCGGTTCACGGCCTCAACTATCGGCTCTTCCAGAAAAACCTCATGCTGGGCCGACCGAACGATTGGAAATGTCGTGCCGGCGCGCGGTATCTGTATATCTGCGAGGACGGCAAGGTGCACTGGTGCTCGCAGCGTCGCGGCTATCCCGGAATCCCGCTGTTGGAATATACGCGCTCGGACATCGAGCGCGAGTTCAACACGCAGAAGGCCTGCAGCCCTCTGTGCTCACTGAGCTGCGTGCAGCAGATGAGCATGTTCGACCGTTGGCGCGGCCCGCAGCGCATTGCTGATCCGGGCTTGCCCGCGCCTGCACCGCTGCCCAGGCAGGCATGATCGATTCGGGCGGCTTCGCAGGCTGACTCACACAAACCGGACGCGCATTCCGCTCATACCAAGTACGATCACTGTCGCAACGAGAGCGGCGGCGACGGCCGCGCCGATCATCACGCGGTCAGCAAGCGCCTTGCTGGTCCCGTGCGCAATCATGACCGTGCGAGCGCCGGCGGCGAGATGCGCGAGAACGAAGAACGCGCCAAACCAATAGTGCGGCAGCAGGCGTATGTTCCATGCGTCCTCGATGACGCCGGTGGGCGCACCCGTCGCAAAGCGCCATCCGGTGTCAATGCCAAGATACGTCCGGGCGTAAATGAAGACGGAGTTCATGTGGCCCAGCACGTAAAACGCAAGGTAGACGCCGGAGGCGATCTGGAACGTGCGGAAGCGATCGCTTGGTGCTGCCGTCAGACGCCAAACGAAGAAGAGCCCGGTGCCAACCTGGAAGAGAAAGAGTGCCACCAATAACGGCTGCACGAGATTCGTGCGGTAGACATGGCGGAACGCTCTCAGTACGGAGTCGTAAGTCTCCGGGCCGGCGACAAATGTCAAATGATTGGCGATGTGGAGCGCCAGGAAGAGCATCACGATGGCCAACGCCGCGACGCCGTGGGCGACGCGCAGCGGCGCGGGAACGGCACGGCGCATGAGCATGGCCGGAGCAGCGTTGTCTGACCTCAGCAGCAGAATCAGCGCGAGCCCCCAGCACAAGACCCAGAACCAGATGTCGGGCACCGGGTCATGCAGCATGGTCAGAACGACACCGAGGAAGGTAAACAAGGTCGGCGCCGCGACGGCAAACAGGGCCGCGCGCCGCGCACGCAATTGCGCCACGCTCGGCTGCACGATTTCGGAAAAGGACATCGCAGCCAAAATCCCAAGCAACGGCACTGCAAAGCTCAGGGCAAGGCACGTTGCGGCGCTCAGCCACGGCAGGCGAGAGGTGTCGCCCGCCGTGATGCGCGCAACGCTGGCGTGGAACCCCTCGAGGGCAAAGGGATAGAGCAGAGCGGCGAACGGCGCCGCCAACATCGGGAGCCGCTTCTTGAACAGACCCATGGAAGTGAGGACACCAAGAGCTCACCAGAGAGTCGATTACACCTTGGTATAGCCGGGGTCGTTCCAGGCCCGCAACTGGCTACATCGTCAGGCCGTCAGACCCGTACGGATCAGGATCGTCTTCGTGTTGAGGCACTGTTCCACGGCCGCCTGACCGAGGTCCTTGCCGAAGCCGGACGCCTTGTAGCCGCCTTCCGGCAGACCCGGATAGGGGAACCCGGCGGCATTGACGATGACCTTGCCGCACTCGAGCTTTGAAGCAACCTGCAGCACGCGGCGTACGTCCTGCGACCAGATGGTCGCGGCGAGGCCATAGCTCGTGCCATTCGCCGCGGCAAGCACCTCGTCGGTGTCCTTGAACCGATACACGCTGAGCACCGGTCCAAACACCTCCTCCTGAGTAATCGGGTCCTGGTGCTTCGCGCCCACGACCACAGTGGGTTTAACGTAAAACCCGGAGGCTGACGGCGGCGCCGTGCCTTGATGCATCACGAGCGCGGTCTTGCGTGCACCCGAGATGTAGTCCTCCACACGCGCGCGCTGCTTCGCATTGACGAGGGGCCCCATGAATGTATCGAGCACGAGACCGGGGCCGACACGGAGCGTCGTCAGGTGCGCGGCGAGCCGATCCATCACCTCATCGTGGATCCGCTGGTGCACATACAGCCTCGAGCCTGCGACGCAGATCTGGCCGGAGTTCAGGAAGATCGAGGTGGCGGCATCCGGCACCGCCTCTTCGATGTTTGCATCATCGAAGATTATCGTGGGCGACTTGCCGCCGAGCTCGAGTGTCACCCGCTTCAGGCCCTCCCCCGCCAGCGCGCCGATGCGCCTGCCCGTCGCGGTCGAGCCCGTGAAGGAGATCTTGGCAATACCCGGGTGCTTTACGAGCGCCTCGCCGGCCTCACTGCCGTAACCGGTGACGACATTGACGACCCCATTGGGGAATCCCGCCTCGCGCGCGAGCGCTGCGAGCATGAGTGCGGTGAGAGAGGTATCCTCCGCGGGCTTCAGCACCACCGTGCACCCGGCGGCGAGCGCGGGCGCAAGCTTCCACGCCGCGAGCATGAAAGGCACGTTCCACGGGATGATCGCACCGACGACGCCAACCGGCTCGCGTCGGGTGAAGCCCATGTACGTGCCCAGTCCCGGCGGCGCACTCATCTCGACGGTGTCGCCTGTCAACTTCGTCGGCCAGCCGGCGAAGTATCGGTACACGCCAGTCGCGCCGCCGATATCGAGGTGCGTCGCGAACCAGAGCGGCATGCCGTTATCGAGAGTCTCGACGGTCGCGAGCGTCCCGGTATTCTGCTCAATCAGCTCGGCAAGGCGATGTATGAGGCGCTCGCGCCCGACGGGTCCCAGCTCGCTCCACTCGCTCCCCTTGAGCGCGCGTGCTGCAGCAGTAACCGCCGTATCGACCGCCGCCTCTCCGCCGCGTGCAATCTCACTGATCTGGCGCCCGGAAGAAGGATCGATCACCGGGATCGTACGGTCTTCCGCCTGGAACGCTCCATCTATGAAGTGCGCTGCTCGCCGATCCAGGACGTTTCGGACATCCGCCGTCAGCCCGCCGAGATCGTTCTCTGAAGTCACTGCTGCCATCATCCGTCCCCTAGGATGTCACGTGCGGATCACCCGGCGTACGCGTTGTGCGTGAGCGCCCGATCGAGCGCCGCGACGGCCTCATCGACATGCTCGCGCGTGAAAGTCAGTGGCGGCGAGATGATGAACTTATTGACGATCGTGCGCAGCATCACGCCCTGCTCGAGACATGCGTCGGATACCTTCCCCGGATAAGGATCCGCCGGCGTGAACGGCTCACGCGTTTTACGATCCTTCACCAGCTCGACCGCGATCATGAGCCCTTTGCCGCGCACGTCGCCGATCACCGCATGCTTCTCTTTCAGCTTCACGAGCTCGCCGAGGAAGTAGGTGCCAACTCTGGCGGCGTTGTCGGGGAGTTTCTCGCGCACCACGATGTCGACGGCGGCGATCGCTGCGGCGCACGACGCCGGGTGGCCGCTATAGGTGTAGCCGTGCATCATCACCGCACGCGGGCCTTGCGCCTCCCAAGCCTGGGTGACGCGCTCATTGAGGAGAGTCGCGCCGAGTGGCAAATATCCGCTCGTGAGCGCCTTCGCGAGACACATGATGTCGGGCTTGACGCCCCACCCGCGGCTGCCGAAGAGCGAGCCGCTTCTGCCGAGCCCGGTGATCACTTCGTCCGCGATCAGGAGGACCCCGGAGCGGTCGCAGATCTCCCGCAGCTTCGGCCAGTAGCTCGCCGGCGGGACGTTGACGCCGCCCGCGCCCTGGATCGGCTCGGCGATCACCGCGGCAACCGTGTCCGCGACCTGGAACTGGATCTCGCGCTCGAGCAGCGCGGCGCAAATGCGTGACAGCTCCTCAGGGTCGCTCGTGAACGGATTGCGGTACAGGTTCGGCGATTCGACGTTGCAGAATCCCGGCATGAGCGGCTCGTAGCTCCGACGCCATGCATCGCCGCCGCACGCCGACATGCCGCCGAAGTGGAGCCCGTGGTAACCGCCGCGCAGCGAAATGAATTTGACGCGCTCCGGCTCGCCGACGAGCTTCCAGTACTGGCGCGCCATCTTGAGTGCGGTCTCTATCGCATCCGAGCCACCGGAACTGAACAGCACGGTCCGCATGTTCTCGGTCGCGGTGATTTCGGTGAGCTTGGCCGCAAGCCGCGTCGAGGGGGCGTTCGCCGCGCCGGGGAAGTTGTTGTAGTAGGCGAGCTCGGCGAGCTGGGCCATGATCGCCTCGTTCACCTCGGCGCGGCCGTGGCCGACGTTGACGCACCAGAGCCCGCCCTGGCAGTCGAGCATGCGCCGCCCGTCGAGGTCCGTGATATAGACGCCCTCGCCGCGCACGATGATCGGCGGCGGGTTCTTGCGTGTCTCCTTCGGATCCTGCATCGGATGGAAGGAGTGGCGACCGACGTGCGACTTCAGCCAATCGGCGTCGGCGGGCGGTTCGAACCGGGTGGGGTGGACTTCGCTCATGGGGTCCTCCGGGGTGTCTATTTGCGCGGATTCGGTTGCAGCCGCTGGTGGATGGCCCCGAACAGGGTGCGGCCCGCAGGGTCGAGCATCTCGAGCCTGAGGTCGTCACCGAATCTCAGGTAGGGAAATCGAGCGCGACCCTCGGTGAGCTGCTCACGGGCCCGAAGCTCGGCGATGCAGCCACAACCGCGGCTGCGATCCGCATTGGCGAGAGCCCCGGCACCGATCACGGTACCCGCAGACAGCTCGCGCGTGCGGCTCGCGTGGGCAATGAGCTGCGGATAGTCGAAGACGGCATCGGCACCCGGGTCGAGGTCACCGATCAGCGCGCCGCGCACATGGCACAGATAACGACCGCTCAGCAGGCGGCCATTCCAGAGCGGCCCGACTTCGTCGGGCGTGACCACGAAAGGTCCCATGGAGCTCGCACTCTTGCCCTGTAGGAAACCGAAGCCACGGCCTATCTCCGCAGGAATGAGACCGCGCAGGGATACATCGTTCAGAAGCCCGAAGAGGCGTATGTAGCCGGCGGCTTCCTGCACCGGCACGCCCTGGGGAACATCTCCAGTAATCACGAAGACCTCGGCTTCGATGTCAACTCCGAACGCCTCGTCCTCGGTCAGAAGGATGGGCTCCGCGGGCCCGATGAACCGGTCCGAAACTCCCTGATACATGAGCGGCTTCTCATGGAAGTCCGCCGGCATCTTCGCGCCCCGCGCCTCGCGAATGACCGACATGTGGTGCGGATAAGCGCTGCCGTCGAGAAACTGGAATGCCCGTGGAAGCGGTGCCGCCAAGGCAGGAATTTCGATGGCGAAGGCATCGCCGCACCCGCCCGCCTCGAGCCGCGCTGCGAGCTCGGCCGCTCTCGGCCACAGCCGATCCCAGTCGTCGAGGAGCGTCTGCAGGGTCGGGGCCACCTCGGCAGCCCGTACGGCCCGATCCCGGGCCCGGTTGACGACGAGCAGGGTACCGTCGCGGCCTCCCTCCCGTAAGGTTGCAAAGATCATGGCCGTTCTATCGACATTCCGAGCCCGAGCCCGCGATAGCGCCCCGGATCTGTGCGGCGAAGATGCAGGGCGCGTACTGCCCCCAGGCAGGCCGCGATGGGAAGAATCGCCGGCAACGCAACGCTCATCAAACCCGGCGAGCCCGTCAGTACGTCGAAATGAATGATCGCGAGCACCAGTACGCCGAGGAGGGCCAGCCCGGCAATGATCGGTGCGAGTTGCGTTCGGATCAGACCCTCCGGACCCTGTTCCCGCCGGCGGAAGTAGGCGGGCACAGCCGCCGACGCCAGCGCCATCAGTGCGATGACCGCGAGAGTCCCCACGTTCGTCATCCAGGAAAAGAGTGTCAGTATCGGGTCTGCTCGCGTCGCGGCAAAGATCACCACGACTATTGCCCCGATCACCGTTTGCAGCACAGAGCCGGCATGGGGACTCGAATGCCGCGGGTGCGTGCGGCCGAGCCCAGCCGGCAATACGCCTTCGCGCCCCAGCGCATAGAAGTAGCGCGCAGACGCGTTGTGGAAGGCGAGCAGACCCGCAAAGACGCTGGTGACGAACAGCACGCTCATCGTCGCGGACAACCAGCGACCGACGTATAGGTCCGACATCTCGAACAGGAATCGAGTCGGATCGGGTAGTGACTTGAGATGCGCCACGAGTTGGCCCGCGCCCGCGCCGATGACCAGCGACCACAACGAGAACGCATAGAACGCCCCGATCAGGACTACCGACAGGTAAGTGGCGCGCGGGATGGTGCGCTCGGGGTCGCGGGCTTCCTCGCCGTAGATGGTCGTTGCCTCGAAGCCCATGAAGCTCGCAAAGCAGAAGAGGATGGCGATCGCGGGCGAGCCGCTGAAGGCCGCAGCCGGGGTGAACGAGGTGAGCGTGATGCCGTTGGCGCCTCCGCGGCGCAGGATCGCCGCATCGAGGATCAGCACCGCCAGGTATTCCCCGACTACCAGGACCCCGAGTATTTTCGCGGACAGATCGACCTGCCGGTATCCCAGGACCGCCACGGACACCACCGCAAGCAGCGCATAGTCATACCAGGGAAGGGCGACGCCCGCGTATTGCTGCAGCAATGCCCGCAGTGCCGCACCGAACATTCCGTAGAGGCCGACCTGCATCGCGTTGTAGGCCACAACCGCTATGAGGGCTGCCGCGCCGCCCGCAATGCCACCGAGCCCGCGCGCAGCGAATGCGTAGAAGCCGCCGGCAGTGACCACATGTCTAGCCAAGGCGGCGTAGCCCACCGAGAAAACGAGCAGGATGGCGACGCAACAGAGAAGCGCAGCGGGAATGCCGGCGCCGTTCCCGAGCATCATTCCAACCG
>Ga0126373_10000656_pt1 | contig 23177 bp, 25 predicted proteins | sample PanSoiMetPlot_11_FD_92545 | JGI IMG/M metagenome (GOLD analysis project Ga0126373, IMG submission 92545) | Tropical forest soil microbial communities from Panama - MetaG Plot_11 | ecosystem: Environmental > Terrestrial > Soil > Tropical forest > Bulk soil | place: Panama | collected 2016-02-17 | reverse complement strand
GGCTCCAATTTCTTCGAGACCCGCAAGCTCTATGATGCCGGCACCCAGGTCTCCAGCGTGTCGGTGTGGAAGGGCGCCGAGGGTTCGGTGCCGGTGGGCATAGTGCAGGATCTCTACGTGACCCTGCCGAAGGGCGCCTACGGCGGCTTGCAGGCAGCTGTGCAGGGCAGCAGCGGGCTCGTAGCACCCGTGGCGGACCACAGCGCGGTGGGCACGCTGCAACTTACGGTGGAAGGCAAGCTGCTGGCGGAAGCACCGGTGTACACCTTGAAAGCGGTGCCGGAGGGCAATATCTTCCGCCGCATGATCGACGGCATCCGCCTCTGGTTCAAAAAGAAGTAAATGGCCGCACCCCTGCCTGTCGTTCACCTGAACGGCCGTTTCGCGCCCCTCGCGGAAGCTAAGCTGTCGCCCCTGGACCGGGGCTTCCTCTTCGGCGACGGCGTCTACGAGGTGATTCCCGCCTACGCAGGCAGGCTCTTCCACCTGCCGGCTCACTTGAAACGCTTGCAATACAGCTTGGACGGCATCCGCCTCAAGAATCCCCTGGGCGACGCCCAGTGGACCCGGCTCCTGGAGGAACTGGTGGCGAAGAACGGCGGCGGCGACCAGGCGGTCTACCTGCAGGTCTCCCGCGGCGCGGACGCGGGCCGCGACCACAGCTTCCCGGCGGCGACCCTGTCCGCCACGGTCTACGCCATGTGTTCTCCCTTAAGCGCGCTCCCGGAGGAACTCAAGACTCGCGGCGCCAAGGTCATGACCATCCAGGACTTCCGCTGGCACCGCTGCGACATCAAATGCACCGCGCTCCTCGGCAACGTGCTCTTGCGCCAGCAGGCCACAGACGGTGGTTGCCACGAAGCCATCCTGCTCCGAGACGGCCACGCCACCGAGGGCACCGCCAGCGGCTTGTTAATCGTGAAGGGAGGCACGCTCATCACTGCGCCGGATGGACCCGACCTCCTGCCCAGCATCACCCGCGACGTGGTGCTGGACCTGGCCGCGAAAGCCGGTATCCCCTGCAAGCGCGCGCGCATCCCGGTGCCGGACTTGGGCGCGGCCCAGGAAGTCTGGCTCGTGAGCTCCACCCGCGAGGTCTATCCCGTGACCCTGATCGACGACAAATCCGCCGGAGGCGGCAAACCCGGCCCCCTGTGGAAGCGGGTTTATGATCTGTTCCAAGCGCACAAGGCTGAACTGCGCGCCTGAGACTCCGTGGACAAGCAATCGCCGCTCCAGTTTCCCACCTCCTTCCCCATCAAGATAATGGGGCGGGACGAACCCGGCTTCCACGCGGCTGTCGAGGAGATCCTCAAGCGCCACGTGGCACCCTTGAGTGAACTGCCGGTCAAGAAGCAGCCGAGTAAGGAAGGGCGCTTCGTCTCTATCACCGTCACCATCGAGGCCCAGAGCCGGGAGCAGCTGGACGCCTTGTACCGGGACTTGAGCGCCCACGAACTGGTGCTCATGGCCCTATGAACACTCCAGTCATCAGGCACCTGGGACAAGTGGACTACGTGCCCACCTGGCGCGCCATGGAAAAATTCACCCTGGAGCGCGGACCCGCCACCAGCGACGAGATCTGGTTCGTGGAACACCCGCCGGTATTCACGCTTGGGCTCTCGGGCAAGATGGAGCACGTGTTGGCGCCGGGGAACATCCCGGTGATCCACATTGACCGGGGCGGCCAAGTCACCTACCACGGGCCCGGCCAGCTCGTGGTCTATCCGCTCCTAGACCTGAAGCGCCTGAAGCTCGGCGTCCGGCAACTGGTGGATGCCCTGGAGAACAGCGTCGTCGACGTGCTGGAGGGCTATGGCATCCGCGCCAGCGGCCGGCGCGATGCCCCCGGCGTCTACGTGGACGCGCGCAAAGTCTGCTCCATCGGCATTCGCGTGCGCCGCGGATGCACCTATCACGGCATCGCCTTCAACGTGACCATGGATCTCGAACCCTTCACGCGCATCAACCCTTGCGGCTACGTGGGCCTGGAGATGACCCAGGTAAGCGCCCTCGGCGGCCCCGGCGACGTCCGACGGGTGGCGGATGACCTCACGCCGGCCCTGTTGCAGCGCCTGGGTTACAATGATGTTTCTCTGGCCGCCCGTAGCGGCGCCTGAACGCAAAGGCCCCATGTCCGATTCCCCGTTGAAACCCCGCCCGGCCCTCGAGCCCGGCAAAAAGCTCAGCGCCCAGGAGAAGATGGCGCGCATCCCGGTCAAGATCGAACCCACGGTCACGCCGCTGCGCAAGCCCTCCTGGATCCGCGTGCAGTCCTGGGCCACGCCGGAAGTGGCGCGCCTGAAGAAGATCCTGCGGGAGAACCGGCTGCACACTGTCTGCGAAGAGGCTTCCTGCCCCAACATCGGCGAATGTTTCGGCAAGGGCACCGCCACTTTCATGATCATGGGCGACGTCTGCACCCGCCGCTGCACCTTCTGCGACGTGGGCCACGGCCGTCCCGTGCCCCTGGACGCCGAGGAACCCGAGAACCTCGCCAAGACCATCAAGGCCATGGGCCTCAAGTACGTAGTGGTCACCTCCGTGGACCGGGACGACTTGCGGGATGGTGGCGCCGGACACTTCACTGCCTGCATCCGCGCTATCCGCGCTCATTCACCGCAGACCCGCATCGAGGTGCTGGTGCCGGACTTCCGCGGCCGCATGGACGTGGCGCTGGCCCTGATGCACGAAGCGCCGCCTGACGTATTCAACCACAACCTCGAAACCGTGCCGCGCCTATATCGCGAGGTGCGCCCCGGCTCCGATTACGCCCATTCGCTGATGCTCCTGAAACGTTTCAAGGAAACGCACCGGGACATCCCCACCAAATCCGGCATCATGCTGGGATTGGGAGAGGAAATGGGCGAAGTCTACGAGACCATGAAGCACCTGCGGGAGCACGACGTGAACATGCTCACCGTGGGGCAGTACCTGCAACCGAGCAAGTTCCACCACCCCGTGGTGCGATACGTGACGCCAGCGGAGTTTGCGGAAATCGAAACTCGGGGATTAGAGATGGGCTTTGATCACGTGGCCAGCGGCGCCCTGGTGCGCTCGTCGTATCACGCAGACAAGCAGGCAGAAGAAGTGTTGCAGGAGCAGGCCGTTTGAACTCGACCCGGACACGGCGATAAAAAGCGGCCTAAGGGCCGCTTTTTATTTCAGGCTATCCAGGCTTTCCCGGGTCCCCACATCTGACCAGAAACCCTGGTAGACCTCGCCACTCAGTGCTTCGAGACGCATGGCCTCCTTCATCAGAGGCACCGTGGAAAACTTTCCGGCGCGGCAGTCCTTGAAGAACTCCGCCTTGTAGACGCCGAGACCGCTGTAGGTGAGCTTTGGGCTCCCTTCAGTCCTAAGATGCCCCGCTGGCGAAAGATGGAAATCCCCCTCGGGATGGTGCATGGGGTTCGGCACCATCACCAGGTGAGCCAGGAATTCGACTTTCAGGCGATGCTTCAGAACCTCGAATGGGAAATCCGTAACGATGTCGCCGTTCACCACCAGGAAGGGATCGCGCCCGAGCAGGGGCAGCGTCTTGAAGATGCCGCCTCCAGTCTCCAGGGGTTCAGGGCCCTCATAGGAATAGTGTATGTGCACGCCGTATCGCTTCCCGTCGCCGAGGGAAGCCTGAATCTTCTCCGCGAGCCAGGAGGTGTTGATATAGATCTGGGTGAACCCGGCGTCCCGGAGGCGTTCCAGGTGGTGCACGATGAGCGGTTTGCCTTTCACTTCCAGTAACGGCTTTGGGATTGAATCGGTCAACGGCCTAAGGCGCTCACCCCTGCCCGCAGCCAGGATCATTGCCTTCAAGCGATGACTCCCGCTTCCGCCCGCTTCTCCAAGGTGTCCAGCAACTTCAGCAGCGGCGTGAACTCCTTATATAGGCTGCCGGTGTGGCGCAGGTAGGCCAGGAAGCGTGGCACATCTTTGAGGTAATGGAACTTGCCGTCCCGGTGTCCGATGCGCCCGAAGATGCCGATGACCTTCAAGTGCCTCTGCATGCCCATCCAGTCCATAGCCCGGGTGTAATCCTGCTTGTCAGGCAAAGGCAGCTTCGCCTTCAGGGCCTTCTCCCGATAGCGGCTAAACCATTCCTGCACCCGCTCCTCTGGCCAGGAGATGAAGGCGTCCTTGAAGAGACAGACCGCGTCATAAGTGACGGGGCCGTAGACCGCGTCCTGGAAATCCAGCACGCCCGGATTGGGCTCGCTCAACATCAGGTTGCGGGGCATGTAATCGCGGTGCACGTAAACCTGGGGCTGTGCCAGTGCCGAGTCCTCCAGCCGTTTGAAGGCATCCTGCAGGATCGTGATCTCCATGGAGGACAGCTCGAGCTTGAGCTCCCGCGCCACGTACCAGTCCGGGTAGTACATGAGTTCCCGATGCAACAGCGCCCGGTCATAGCGTGGCAGCACCCCGGGGCGGCTGGCCCGCTGCCAGAGGATTAGCGCGTCCAGGGCGGCATCGAACAGGGCGTCGGCGTTGGCGGCGTCGAGCACGCCAAGATAGGTCTGCTTCCCCAGGTCCTCCAGGAGCAAGAAGCCGTGCTCCAGGTCTTGGGCAAGCACCGTGGGCGCGTGCACGCCCGCCTCCCGGAATAGGGCGGCGATGTGCACGAACGGCCGGCAATCCTCCTGGGGTGGTGGTGCGTCCATGACGATATAGGAGCGGCCGCCCGCCGACGTGCGAAAATAGCGCCTGAAACTGGCGTCCGTGGACGCCGGTTCCAGGAGCGGGGACGGTACCTCCAAGGTATGCCCCACCCACTCCACGAGTATTTGCTGTCGATCCGGCTGCAAACCCCTGTCTCCGTCGTTTGAAGGCCCCGTCAAAGTGTGCGATTGTACGCTGCGTATTGTTACGGTTTCAGGAGCCCGGGGGTGAAGCCAGGCCGAGCGCTCATACTCGCAGCCGCGCTGTCCGCTTCCGCGCCGCTCTTGGGCGACCCCGCCCCGACCGCTTCCACCGCCCAGGCGCCGGTGACGATCGCCACCCACACCCCGGCCCCGCCTTCCCTAACATCGCCCGAAGCGCTCATGGCCAAGGCGTTCCGTCCCGCTCCCCAGACCTGCGACACCGCGGCACCGGGGATCTCCCCGCTCATCGCGCCGACCACCGTGGATGAGGTGCCGTGCATGTATTCGCCCTTCCAGCACGAGCGCTGGAACCTGTGCCCGGCCTTCGCGCCGTCACCGGTACTGCCACTCCCGTTCGGCGTACTCAAGCCTGCCCAGGAAACCGCGTTCATCGTCGGCGACGAGGTGGAAGGCTTGCAGAACGGGATCTCCGCAATCCGGGGCCACGTCCAGCTGGACCAGGGTGACCGGCGCGTGACGGCGGCGGAGATGACTTACAACAGCAATAGCGGCATTGCGAATGTCAAGGGGAACGTGGGCTATGCCACCCCGGGGATGGTGGCGCAAAGTCCCATCGGCAGCTACGACACCAATAAGGGCACGGGCAGCTTCCAGCAGACGGAATTCCTGATGCCGGGCCGCCACGGCCATGGTTACGCCCAAGTCTTCAATTCGCTGGACGATAGCCGAAACGATCTCTTCGGGGTGGAATACACCACCTGCCCTCCCGGACACGTGGACTGGACGCTCTCGGCTCCGGACTTGCACATCGACAATCAAGCGGACGAAGGCATCGCCCACGACGTCACCATCCGTTTCCTGGGAGTACCGATCTTCTGGACGCCCTATCTCAATTTCCCGGTCACGGATGACCGTAAATCGGGTTTCCTGGGGATCGATTTCAGCTTCGACAAGGTGGGCGGCTTCACGATGGGTACGCCTTATTATTTCAACCTGGCGGACAACTACGACGACACCCTCTATCCGCGCATCATCACCAAGCGCGGCGTCCAGGTGGGCGATCAATTCCGTTACCTGGGCGAATACAACAGCGATTCCTGGTATGCGAGCTACCTCCCGCACGACCAGGTGTACGGCGCCGAGCGCGGCCAACTCGCATTACAGCACAGTACTATTTTCGATGATTTCACCAGTTTCGGGATGGTCTACAACTGGGTGTCGGACGATCAGTTCTTCCAGGATCTGGGAAGCAACCTGCCCATTTCTTCCTCGGTCCTCCTGCAACGGGACGCGCGCTTTACCTACAACGACCAGCAGGACTTGTTGTTTCAGACTCAAATGGAAGACTGGCAGACCATCGATCCGTTTATCCAGCCGCAAAACTACACTTACCGGCTCTTGCCGCAAGTGCTGGTGGACTGGGGCAACAACCTGGCCACAAGCGGCGCGCTGTATAACTTCTTCGGCGAGGGCGTGCGCTTCCAGCGCGACCTGCGCATCGGCGCCTGGCGTACTGATCTCAGACCATCGATCAGCTACCCCCTCACGAGCTCATACGGGTATTTCACCCCCACTCTGTCCTGGAGGCTCACGGATTGGGACTTGGACCAATCGAGCTTCACGCCCATCGGCTCGCCCACCAGCATGACCTTGAGCGACCGCCACCTGTCGCGATCCCTACCCATCTTCGACCTGGGTATGGGGCTGTATTTCGACCGGGAATCCGCCGACTACATTCAGACCCTGGAACCCCGGCTCTATTACTTGCGCGTGCCCTACCGGAACCAGGACGATATTCCGATCTTCGATACTGTCGAGCCGCAGTTCGATTTTGGGCAGATGTTTACGGATAACCGGTTCATAGGCGCCGACCGGCAAGGCGACGCGAACCAGCTGAGTTACGGCTTCACCAGCCGCATGCTGGACGCCACCACCGGTGGTCAGATCCTGCAATGGGACCTCGGGCAGGTGCATTATTTCGCTGACCGGAAAGTGGATGTCTCGCCGCTTACGCCAGCCGAAACTGCGGTGTTCTCGGACGTGTCCGGAGACATCATCTACAACCTGAACCAAGAATGGCTCGCCACCTACGCGCAGCTGTGGAACCCAAGCACCCGGGAAACAGACCTGGGAAGCGTGCTGCTGCAATATCACCCCGCCTATCACCAGGTGATCAATCTGGGCTATGAGTACCGCCGGCCGGACATCAAACAAACCGACTTCTCAATCGACTGGCCCTTGAGCAGCGCCTGGAGCATGGTGGGCCGCTGGAACTACGACATCGTGAATCACGTGACCATCGAGGACCTGCTCGGGGTCGAGTACGACACCTGCTGCTGGGATTTGCAGATCCTCCACCAGCACTACGTAACTCCCAGTGGCAACTTCGACAATGTGTTCTTCTTCGAATTGGAATTGAAGGGGCTCGCTTCCACCGGTCGCCACCTGGAAAGCCTGCTGCAAAGTGGTATCCTAGGCTATTCGGACAATAGCTTTAACGAACCCCAGCCGCCGCAAGTACCCACTACCCAATGAACCAGATCCACGCCGGGCGCGCCCGCGCCTGTTCCGTTCTCGTCCTCCTTTCCATCCTGTACGGCTGCTCCGGAACGCCCGTACAGCCAGCCGACCTGGCACCCATGCGCGCACCGACGGCGGCGACCCATGCGGCTCCCGCCGCTAGCACTGCGTCGGCGCCGGCCCCGGGCGTGCTGCTCGACCGTGTGGCCGCAGTGGTGAACGACGACGTCATCCTGAAGAGCGAACTGGACAAGCGCGTGCAGGACACGGAACGCGAGATCGCCGCGCAGAACAGCGGCGCGACGCTTCCCGCCCAGGACGTGATGCGCAAACAGGTGGTTGACCAGATGATTACCGTGCGCCTTGAGCTGGCGCAGGCGGAGAACCGCGGCATCACCGTCAGCGACGACGCGGTCAACCAGGCCTTGACACACATCGCGGACCGCGCCCATGTCACCCTCGAACAGATACCGGATAGCCTCAAACAACAGGGGATCGACTACACCACCTTCCGCCAGGACATACGCAACCAGATCGTCATTCAGAACCTCCAACAGCAGGTCTTGAACGACGAGTTGCGCATCACGCAGCAGGAGTTGGACGACCAGATCCATGCCGACCAGAGCAACGGCGACTCCGACACCGATTACCAGCTCTCGCAGATCCTGGTGGCGACGCCGCTCAACCCCACGCCCGACGACATCTCCAAGGCTCGCCAGAAGGCGGACGCGATTTACCAGAAACTGAAAGGCGGCGCCGACTTTGCCTCCACCGCCATCGCCTCCTCGGACGATCAGCAGGCCCTGAAAGGCGGCATCATCGGCTGGCGGAAAGGCTCGGAATTGCCGGGCGTGTTCGCCAACATAGTGCCGCAGATGAAGCCGGGCGATTTCTCCGAGCCCGTCCAGAGCGTCAGCGGTTTCCATATTGTCAAATTGGACGACGTGAAGCGCTCCGGCGACGACAAGATCATGGTCACCCAGACCCATGCGCGCCATATCCTGGTGCGCACCAGCGCCATCCTGAATGCCGATCAGGTCAAAGAAAAGATCGACAACCTCTACCAGCAGATCAAGAACGGCGCCGACTTCGACACTCTGGCGCGGCAGAATTCGGATGATCCGGGATCGGCGCGCAACGGCGGTGACCTCGGCTGGCTGGATCCGGGCACGACCGTTCCAGAATTCCAGACGGCCATGGACAAGCTGCGGCCGGGTCAAACGAGCGAACCGTTCCAGACGCAGTACGGCTGGCACATCGTGCAGGTGTTGGCGCGCCGTCAGGCGGACAAGACCGAGGAGAACCAGAAGCAGAAGGCGTACGAGGCGATCTTCGCCCGCAAGTCCGAAGAGGTGATCCAGCACTGGCTGAGCGAACTCAAGGATTCCGCCTTCATCGAATACCACCTGGACGACTGAACCTCCAGCGACGCCATGCCCGCCGCGCCGCCGCGCATCGTCCTCACCACCGGCGAGCCCGCCGGTATCGGACCTGACATCTGTATCCAGTCCGCACAAAGCGCGCATGCCGTCGCCCTGACGGTGCTGGGCGATCCGGACCTGCTACGCGCGCGCGCGCGACAGCTCGATCTCCCCTTGAACCTGCACGAGGGCGCGGCCGATGGTCCGCAAGCCGCGAGGCATATGCACGTGCTGCCGGTGAATCTGCGGGCTGATTGCACCGCCGGGCGGCTGGACCAGGCGAACGCCCCCTACGTCATCGAGATGCTCGCACTTGCCGCGGATGGATGCCTCAAGGGCGAGTTCGACGCGCTGGTGACGGCCCCCGTGCACAAGGGCGTGATCAACGACGCCGGCATTCCCTTCACCGGTCACACAGAGTTCCTGGCGGAGCGCTGCCACGCACCGCAGTGCGTGATGATGCTCTCCGCCGGGAGCCTGCGCGTGGCACTCGCCACCACGCACCTGCCCTTGAAGGAGGTGCCCCGCGCCCTCACGCGCGAACGCCTCATGCAGGTGCTGGCTGTGCTGCGGGAAGGACTCAAGAGCCGCTTCGCGATCCAAGAGCCCCGGGTGCTGGTGCTGGGTCTCAATCCCCACGCCGGGGAGGGTGGGCATCTGGGACGCGAGGAACTGGACGTGATCCAGCCCGCCTGCGAGGCCATGCGCGCCCAGGGCATGCGCATCACCGGGCCCCTGCCGGCGGACACCGCGTTCAACCCGGTGCGCCTGGACGGCGCGGACGCGGTGCTCGCCATGTATCACGACCAAGGCCTGCCGGTGCTGAAATACGCGGGCTTCGGCCACGCCGTGAACATCACCCTCGGTCTCCCCATCGTCCGCACCTCCGTGGACCACGGCACGGCGCTGGAATTGGCGGGGAAGGGACACGCCGAACACGCGAGCCTGGAAGCCGCCCTCTCAACGGCCATCGCCATGGTGCGGCACGGCTGATGCAGCACCGCCCGCGCAAGCGCTTCGGCCAGCATTTCCTCCACGACCCGCGCATCATCGGGAAAATTCTCGCGGCCGTTTGCCCGCGCCCCGGAGAGACGCTGGTGGAGATCGGCCCCGGATTGGGCGCCATCACCCTGCCGCTCCTGGAAAAGATCGGCGCACTCACGGCGGTGGAACTGGACCGGGACGTGATCCCGCTTCTCGAGACGGCGGCACGGGGGAAGGGGAGCTTACGCATCGTCCAGGACGACGCCCTGGAGGTGGACCTCCGTAGCCTCGCCCCCGCGGGGGGGAAGCTCAGGCTGGTGGGCAATCTCCCCTACAACGTCTCCACGCCCTTGTTGTTTCGCTTCCTGGAACAGGCGGGCAGCATCGCCGACATGCACTTCATGCTGCAGAAGGAAGTGGTGCAGCGCATGGCGGCGAAGCCCGGCGGGAAGGAATATGGACGCCTGACGGTGATGCTCGCCGCCCGGTGCCGCGTGGAACCCTTGTTCAACATCGGTCCGGGCGCCTTCCGACCGCCCCCCAAGGTGGATTCCGCCTTCGTTCGATTGACGCCTTATGTCACTCCGCCCTTCCCCATCGTCGACCCGGCTCGCTTCGCGGCGGTGGTCACCCAAGCCTTCAGTCACCGGCGCAAGACCTTGAAGAACGCTCTGGCGGGGATGGTGGATGAGGGTACGATTCTTAGCGCAGGTATTGAACCCAAAGCACGGCCGGAGACTCTTACCGCCGCCGACTATGCACGCCTGACCGGTTGAGGCTCTATACTTACTCGAAAGACTCGGGGGGCACCGCATGAGCGGCTACCATCACGTCCTGATCGCCGTTGACCTGACCGACGACAGCTCGAAAGTCGTGCAGAAGGGGTTGGAGATCGCCGGCCGTTACGGCGCCCAATTGAGCCTGCTGCACGTGGTGGAATTCATCCCCGTTGACCCGGCGGGCGAGGCTCTGCTCCCGCCGCCGGTGGACCTAGAGGGGGACCTGGCCAAGGGGGCGAGGCAGCGCCTGGACGCACTCTGCGAAACCCACGGCCTGAAGGGCGCACCGCGGCGCGTGGAGATAGGCGTCATCAAGATTCAAATCGTGAGAGTCGCAGCCGAAGTGAAGGCCGACCTCATCGTTCTCGGGAGTCACGAGCGGCATGGGCTCGCTCTGCTGCTGGGTTCCACGGAGAAAGCGATCCTGCATAAGGCGCCGTGCGATGTCTTAGCCGTACGGCTCAGCTGAACCAAGACTTCTAACCATCCCTGGTGTCTTGTCCAGCCTTGCCATCCCTGGCAAGGCGCTCGCCGGAGCAAAGTTGTGCTTTGCTTAAAAGCATCGGCTCGCCGCGTGACGTTTTCGCCGTGCGGTTCAAGCTAAACGGTTTCATAAACCTGACACGCGGCAGGCAAGCGAGCAGACGCTCGCGTAGAATGGGCTCATGGAAGGCACCGCTGCATGACCATCGACCAAACCTCCAACGATATCCGGGTGGACGTGGAAACCACCTATGTGGCGGCCCAGTCCGATCCCGGCCAGAACCGCTTCGTGTTCTCCTACACCATCACCATCCGCAATCAGGGCGAGGTGCCAGCCAAACTGCTGACGCGCCACTGGATCATCACCGACGCCAACGGCAAGGTGCAGGAAGTGCGCGGCGAGGGCGTGGTGGGCGAGCAGCCCCACATCAAGCCCGGCGAGGGCTTCCGCTACTCCAGCGGCGCCGTACTGGAGACGCCGGTGGGCTCCATGCAAGGCGCCTACCAGATGGTGAACGACCGCGGCGTGACCTTCGACGCGCCCATCGCGCCTTTCCGGCTGGCGGTGCCGGGCATGCTGCACTGAACGATGGCGACTTTTGCTGTCGGCGATATCCAAGGTTGCTATGACGATCTGATGCGCCTCTTGGAGCGCATCGCATTCGACCCCGCCGAAGACCGGCTGTGGTTCACCGGCGACCTGGTGAACCGGGGCCCCCGCTCCCTGGACGTACTGCGCTTCGTAAAACGTCTGGGGGAAGGCTGCGTCTGCGTGCTTGGCAATCATGACCTGCACCTGCTGGCGGTGGCGGCGGGCACGTCCAAACACCGCAAGCACGACACCCTCGACGAGGTATTGGACGCCCCCGACCGGGAGGAGCTCTTGGACTGGCTGCGCCAACGCCCTCTGCTGCACCACGACAAGTCCCTGGGCTATACCCTGATCCATGCCGGCCTGCCGCCCCAATGGGACCTGTCCGAGGCCTCGGGCTGCGCCCGGGAGCTGGAAGCGGTGCTACGCGGCAAGGCACACGCCGATTTTTTCCGACATATGTACGGCGACGAGCCCAGGCGCTGGTCTCCCATGCTCGGCAGGACGGACCGCCTGCGCTTCATCGTCAATTGCTTCACCCGCCTGCGCTATTGCAACGCCGAAGGCGATCTGGACCTCAAGGCCAAGGGCGCCCCGGGAACCCAGCCCGAAGGCTACCTCCCCTGGTTCGAGGTGGCCGGCCGCGCCAGTGCCGGCCTGCACATCCTGTTCGGCCATTGGTCCACCTTGGGGGAAGTGCGCGGCAGCAACGTGCACGCATTGGATACCGGCTGCGTCTGGGGTGGGCGGCTCTCGGCCCTGCGCCTGGACGGCGACGATAGCGGCGCCTGGTACGGCGTGGCCTGCCCGGGGGCGCAGAGGCCCAGCGCAGACTGATGCTGGTTTATCCTGAAAAGCTCTTTCCCGGGCTTTCCAGCTTCGAAAACAGCCGAGCGAATCGGCGGTTTTCTGCGTTTTTCAATCGCTTGCCGGTTGAAAAACGCCGCCGGGGTCCCTCCACCGGGACCCCGGCTGTTTTATAGTTAGCTGCCTATGAATACCAATAAAACCCAGGCCAACCTGAGGCTCGAGGGGAAATTCGCCCTGGTCTGCGGCGCCAGCAAGGGCATCGGCGCCGCCGCGGCCCACGCCCTGGCGGACCTGGGCGCCGACGTGACCCTGGTGGCACGTACCGAGAAATCCCTCAAGGCCACATTCCAGCAGCTGCGTGCCGAAGGCCGCCAGCGTCACGGATATTTCACCGCCGATTTCGACGATCAAGCGGGCTTGCAGAAGACCCTGGACGAGTGGCTCAAGCACAATCCCAAGGTGCACATCCTGGTCAACAACACCGGCGGACCGCCGGGCGGCCCGGTGAACGCCGCAAAGCCCGAGGAGTTCCTGGCGGCCTTCAACCGCCACCTCATCTGCAACCAGCTCCTGGTCCAGAGCCTGTGGCCGCGCATGCGCGCCGCGGGCTACGGCCGCATCATCAACGTCATCTCCACCTCCGTGAAGGAGCCCATCAAGGGCCTGGGCGTGTCCAACACAGTGCGCGGCGCCGTCGCAAGCTGGGCCAAGACCTTGGCCGGTGAACTAGGTCAGTACGGCATCACCATAAACAACGTGCTCCCGGGCTACACCCGCACCGCGCGCCTGGAGACCCTGTTCAGCGCGCGCGCTGAAAGGGAGAAGCGCAGCGTGGCGGACATCGAGGCCGAAGCGCGCGCCATCATCCCCCTGGGCCGCTTCGCCGAGGCGGAAGAGATCGGCGCCGCCATCGGCTTCCTGGCCTCCCCCGCCGCCTCCTACATCACCGGAGTGAGCCTGCCGGTGGACGGCGGCCGCATCCAGAGCCTTTAGCCATGCTGGAGATCAAGAACTACATCGGCGGCAAGCTGACGCCGGCGGCCTCCGGCGCGTGGTTGGACAACTACGAACCGGCCACGGGGAAGGTGTACGCGCGTGTGCCGGATTCCACAGCCGCCGACGTGGAGGCGGCCGTGGCAGCGGCGTCCAAGGCCTTCCCCGCCTGGTCGGGCCTACCCGCCGCGGAGCGCAGCCAGTGGCTATTGAAGCTCGCAGCGCTGGTGGAGCGGGATCTCGAGAAACTGGCGCGTGCCGAGAGCGTGGACAACGGCAAGCCCGTGGACCTGGCGCGCCGCCTCGACATCCCGCGGGCCATCGCCAACCTGCGCTTCTTCGCCGCCGCCGCGACCCAGTTTGCAAGCGAGTCCCACGCCATGGAGGAAGGGGCCATCAATTACACCCTGCGCTCACCCCTCGGGGTGGTGGGCTGCATCTCCCCCTGGAACCTGCCTCTCTACCTCTTCACCTGGAAGATCGCGCCGGCCCTGGCCGCCGGCAACACCGTGGTGGCCAAGCCCTCGGAACTCACGCCCATGACGGCCTACCTCTTCAGCGAGCTCTGCGCCGAAGCGGGGCTGCCAACGGGCGTGCTCAACGTGGTGCATGGGCTCGGCCCCAAGACCGGGGCTCCCATGGTGGAGCACCCGGGCATCAAGGCCCTGTCCTTCACCGGCGGCACCAAGACCGGTGCGGACATCGCCGCCCGTGCCGCTCCGAACTTCAAGAAACTCTCCCTGGAGCTCGGCGGCAAGAACCCGGTGCTGGTATTCGCCGACTGCGACTGGGAACCGACGCTGGAGGCCTGCCTGCGGGCGGCGTTCCTGAACCAGGGAGAGATATGCTTCTGCGGCTCGCGGCTCTACGTCGAGCGCAGTATCTACAACAAATTCCGCGACGCTTTCGTGACCCGCGCCAAGGCGTTACGCCAGGGTGATCCGCTTGAGGCCGGCGTGCAGCAGGGGGCCCTGGTGTCGGATGCACATCTTCGAAAAGTGCTGGGCTACGTGGACCTCGCCAGGCAAGACGGCGGCCGGGTGCTCACGGGCGGCGCTCAAAGCAGGCTCGCCGGCCGCTGCGCGGGAGGCTGGTTCCTGCAACCCACGGTCATCGAGGGGCTCCCCGCCTCCTGCCGCGTGAACCAGGAGGAGATCTTCGGCCCGGTGGTGACGCTTTCCGCCTTCGAGGACGAGGCGGAAGCGCTCAGCCTCGCCAACGGCAGCGCCTACGGCCTCACCGCCTCCTTGTTCAGCTCGGATGCGGCCCGCTGCCACCGCCTCGCCGCCCGACTCGAGGCCGGGCTCATCTGGATCAACTGCTGGATGCTCCGGGACCTGCGCGTGCCCATGGGCGGCGTGAAACAGTCGGGCGTCGGCCGCGAAGGCGGCTTCGAGGCCATGCGCTTCTTCACCGAGGCGCGCAATGTGTGCGTGAAATACTGAGATGCTGCGCGAGATCGCCAACGTGCGGCAGATCGAATGGGAGCTGTTGCGCCGCCAAGTTCCTGGGGCACAGTGGCGCGCTGGTCTCCAGGAGCTGCGATTTCATCTACCTTAAACTGCTGGAATACCCACCGAATGAGCGAGCAGAATATCCATTCCTCCAAGGCCCCTGAGCCCGTGGGGCTCTATCCCCACGCCCGGTGCGCGGGTAACCTGCTGTTTCTCTCGGGGGTCGGCCCGCGCAAGCGCGGCAGCAAGGACATCCCGGGCGTCACCCTGGACGCCCAGGGAAAGGTGCTGGCCTACGACATCGAGGCGCAATGCCGCTCGGTCTTCGAGAACGTCCGTCACATATTGGAAGACGCCGGCTCGAGTTGGGACAAGCTCGTGGACGTGACCGTGTTCCTCACGGATATGCAGCGGGATTTCCAGACCTACAATCGGCTCTACGCCGAGTACTTCAAGGACAACCAGCCTTGCCGTACCACCGTGCAGGTGACCGCGCTGCCCACGCCCATCGCCATCGAACTCAAGTGCATCGCGACCCTCTGAGGCCAACCATGTGGAACCTGGCGCCAATTAACTTCAAGAAGTGGATAGACGATAACCGGGCGCTGCTGAAGCCCCCCGTGGGCAACAAGCGCGTCTACACCGAGACCGGCTTCGTGGTGCAGGTGGTAGGCGGTCCCAATTCCCGCAAGGACTTCCACGACGACCCGGGTGAGGAGTTCTTCTACCAACTGGAAGGGGACATGCTGCTCAAGACCATGCAGGGCGGCAAGCCGGTGGACATCCCCATCAAACAGGGCGAGATCCTCTTGATCCCGCCCCACCTGCTGCACTCGCCGCAACGCTTCGCCGATACCGTGGGCCTCGTCATCGAGCGTCCCCGCATCGCGGGCGAGCAGGATGGGCTCCTGTGGTTCTGCGAAAAATGCCACGCGGAGCTGTACCGGGAATACTTCGAGCTCACCAACATCGAGACCCAGTTTCCGCCGGTGTTCGACCGCTTCTTCGGTACCGTCGCCTATCGCACCTGCAAGCACTGCGGCGCGGTGATGGAAGCCCCTCCCAAGAAAAAATAAAAATGCTGAAAATCGACATCCACACGCACATTCTTCCCAAGGAATGGCCTGACCTGAAACAACGTTACGGCTACGGCGGCTTCACGCAGCTGGAGCATCACGGTCCCGGCTGTGCGCGCATGATGAAGGACGGAGTGCTGTTCCGCGAAGTGCAGGTCAACTGCTGGGACGGGTCCACGCGCCTCAAGGAATGCGACGCCCACGGCGTCCAGGCGCAAGTGCTGTCCACCGTGCCGGTGATGTTCAGCTACTGGGCCAAGCCCCGGGACGGCCTGGACCTTGCCCGCCTGCTGAACGATCACCTGGCCTCGGTGGTGGCGGAAAACCCCAAGCGCTTCGTGGGCCTGGGCACCCTGCCCCTCCAGGCGCCGGACCTGGCGGTTAAGGAACTGGAGCGCTGCGTCAAGGAGCTCAAGTTCCCCGGCGTGCAGATCGGCTCCAACGTGAACGGCAAGAACCTGGACGACGCCTCGCTGTTCCCGGTGTTCCAGGCCGCCGCCGAGCTCGGCGCTGCGGTGTTCGTGCATCCCTGGGAAATGCTCGGCAAGGAGCGCATGGCGAAGTATTGGACCCCCTGGCTGGTGGGCATGCCCGCCGAGACCGCCCTGGCGGTCACTTCCATGATCTTCGGCGGCGTGCTGGAACGGCTCCCCAAACTCCGCGTTGCCTTCGCCCACGGCGGTGGCGCCTTCCCGGCCACCGTGGGGCGCATCTCCCATGGCTTCCAGGCCCGGCCCGACCTCTGCGCCGTGGACAATGACGTGGACCCCAAGGAATATCTAAAACGCATCTATGTGGATTCCCTGGTGCATCACGAGGGCATGCTGCGCTACATGCTGGAGCTCATGGGCGCGGAGCGCATTGCTCTCGGCAGCGATTACCCCTTCCCCCTGGGGGAGGACCGGCCCGGCACCCTCATCGAGTCAATGAAGCTGGACGAGAAGACCCGGGCCCGGCTGCTGCACGGCACCGCCCTCGATTGGCTGAAGCTGCCGCGGGAGCGTTTCGCATGAGCACCTTGCGCGCGGATCTCGCCTACACCGTGGAGCAGGACCGGGCCGATCCCCTCAAGGGATACCGCCAGCGCTTCCATATCCCGCAGCACGAAGGGCGGGACGAAATCTATCTATGCGGGAATTCCCTGGGACTCCAGCCCCGTGGCACCGCCCGCTACGTGCAGGAGGAGTTGGAAGACTGGCAGCGTCTCGCCGTGAAGGGCCACTTCGCCGGCCGCCGCCCCTGGATGCCCTACCATGAGTTGTTCACGGGAAAGACCGCTCGGGTGGTGGGAGCGCTGCCTTCTGAAGTGGTGAACATGAATTCCCTCACCGTCAACCTGCATCTCATGATGGTGAGCTTCTACAGACCAACCCCACAACGCCACAAGCTGGTGGTCGAAAAGGGCGCCTTCCCCTCCGACCGTTACGCGGTGGAATCCCAAGCGAAGCTCCACGGCCTGGATCCGGACAGGAGCCTGATCGAACTTGCGCCGCGCCGCGACGACGCCTATGTCTCCGTAGATGAGATCGAGACGCTGTTGGAAGAAGAGGGCCGGGAAATCGCGCTGCTCATGCTCCCGGGCGTTCAGTATTACAGCGGACAGGTGTTCGACATGGCGCGCATCGTAGAGGCCGGGCATAAGGCCGGGTGCCTGGTGGGCTTCGACCTCGCCCACGCCGCCGGCAACATCCCCTTGAAGCTGCACGACTGGGACGTGGATTTCGCAGTGTGGTGCAACTACAAGTACATGAACGCGGGTCCCGGCGCCGTGGCGGGCTGCTTCGTGCACGAGCGCCATGCGCGCGCCTTCGACCGCCCGCGTCTCGCGGGTTGGTGGGGACACGACAAGAAATCCCGCTTCCGCATGGGACCGGAGTTCGTGCCCATGGCCGGCGCCGAAGGCTGGCAGCTGAGCAACCCGCCGGTCCTCGGCCTGGCGCCGCTCCTGGCCTCCCTGGAAATCTTCGACGAGGCCGGCATGGATGCACTGCGGGAAAAATCCGTGAAGCTCACGGACTATCTCGAATTCCTGCTTAAGGAAAAGCTTTCGGGAATAGTGGAGATCCTCACCACCTCGAAGCCGGCGGAGCGCGGCTGCCAGCTCTCGCTGCGCCTGCACGCCGGGCGCAAGCAGGCGCGACGGGTCTTCGAGCAGCTGGAGCAAGCGGGCGTCACCAGCGACTGGCGCGAGCCGGATGTGATCCGCGTGGCGCCGGTGCCGCTCTACAACTCTTTTAGCGACGTGTACGGCTTCGTGAAGACCCTGGCGGAGCTGGTGGAATGACGTCCCGCCCCGCCGTGACCCTGCTCGGGGCCGGCTTGGCTGGCAGCCTGCTGGCGGTGTTCCTGGCGCGCCGCGGCCTTAAAGTCACGCTCTACGAACGCCTACCGGACATGCGCCGGCACGACCTGCCCGCCGGCCGCTCCATAAACCTGGCCCTGGCGCACCGCGGCATCCGCCCCCTGAAGGCCGTGGGCCTATTCGAGCAGGTGGAAAAACTCCTCATCCCCATGCGCGGCCGCATGTTGCACGACCGGGAAGGCATGACCGCTCTCACCCCTTACGGCCGCACCCCCGCGGAAGTGATCCATTCCATCTCCCGCCCCGGCCTCAACCGCCTGCTCATGGATGCAGCGGAAGAAGCCGGCGTGCAAATCCACTTCGGCCAAAAGGTGGAGGACGTGGACTTCGATACGGGCGAAGTACGCCTCCTGGAAGAAGCCACCGGGCACAAGCACGTTATTCGAGCGGAGACCCTCATCGCCACTGACGGCGGCGGCTCCGCCGTGCGCCAGGCCCTGATGCGGCACCGCGGCGTGAAGGTGGTGGAGGACATCCTGCCCCATGCCTACAAGGAGCTCACCATCCCGGCAGGCCCCGGCGGGTCCCACCGCATGGAAAAACACGCGCTACACATCTGGCCCCGAGGCGGCTACATGCTCATCGCCCTGCCCAACCTGGACGGCAGCTTCACCGTCACCCTCTTCCTCGCCCGCCAGGGGGAGCCCGGTTTCGACCAGCTCAAAAAACCGGAAGGCCTGCAGCGCTTCTTCGCGGCGAATTTTCCTGACGCCCTGGCGCTCATCCCCGAACTGGAGCAGGACTTCTACGGGCATCCCACCGGGCTCATGGGCACGGTGCACACGCAAAGCTGGCACGCCGGGGGCAGGGCGATGCTGCTCGGGGATGCGGCTCACGCCATCGTGCCTTTCCACGGCCAGGGCATGAACTGCGCCTTCGAAGACTGCCTGGTGCTGGACGAGTGCATCGGCCGCCTCGGCGACGATTGGGCGAGAGTCTTCGCGGAATTCGAGCGGCTGCGCCGGCCGAACGCCGAGGCCATCGCCGCCATGGCTCTCGAGAACTACGTAGAGATGCGCGACGCGGTGCGCGACCCCAAGTTCCAGCTGCAGAAGCAGCTGGGCTTCCTCCTGGAGGAACGTCATCCGGGCGTGTTCGTGCCGCGCTATTCCATGGTCATGTTCCATCATCTGCCCTACTCAGACGCGCGGGCGCGTGGCGCCATCCAGCAGCGCATCCTGGACGCCCTGACCAACGGCACCGACAAGCTCGATGGGGTGGACCTGGCGCGGGCCGACGCCCTGGTTCGCGCGGAGCTGAGCCACCTGGAGCAGGTGCAGTGAGCGCCGAAGAGCTGCTCTCGGGTCTTGCCAAGAGTCCGGACTATTTCCTGCATGACATCGATTTCGTGAACCGCCGCGGCTTGATCGTGAAGCTGGACGAAGCGGTATACCGCCGCGCATCGTTCCTGGACCAACGGGCCCTGAAGGCCGACACCCGCGGCGCCTGGTTCCCGCTGGAGACGATCTACAACCATACCCAGAACCTCAAGCCCGCCACGCTGGCCCATTTCGTCTTCCACGTGAGCCACTGCGGCTCGACGCTGGTATCGCGTCTTTTGGCGGAACTGCCGGGTTGCGAGCCCCTGCGGGAGCCTCTGGCGCTCCTAGGACTCGCCCTGCAACGCCGGGAACTGGACCGACCGGTGTCGCGCTTGGACGGTCCCACCTGGGACCGCCTGTTCGGGCTGGTATTCGCGCTGCTCTCCCGGACCTACCGGCCCGGCGAGAGAGTTCTGGTGAAAGCCACCAGCGCCTGTACCAACCTGCTCGTCCCCATGAACCAGCAGTCACCCGCCTCCCGCTCGCTGCTCATGTACACGGACCTGGAAAACTGGCTTACCAACATGCTTCGGGATGAGCCGGTGCGGGAGAACGCCCGCCACTACACCGCCTCGTGGCTCATGGACTTCCATGCCCTCACCGGCCGCAAAGACCTGCGTCTCACCGCCATGAAGGAAGCGGAGCAGTTCGCCCTGAACTGGCTCGCGGGCATGCTGCAGTTCGAGCACGCCCGGCGGGAGGCCCCGGAGCGGGTACGGCTCTGCGACTTCGAGGTGCTGCTGACCGATCCGGTGGCCGAGCTCCAGGCCATAGGCCAGTTCCTGGGATATGACGCGGCGCGAGCACCCCAGGCGGCAGCGGGGCCACTCATGAAGAGTTACGCGAAGAACGTGGACCGGCCTTTCGACGCCGAGCAGCGCTACCGGGAACTGCGGGAAAGCCGCCGGCAGAACGCCGAGGAGTTGCGTTCAGGCCTGCAGTTCGCCGAGAAACTCTGCGGCGAGGTGGCCATGCTGGCGTCTGTGGGCACCTATCTCAGCCGGTCGAACACCAAGAAGGAATAAGCGTAAGGGTTCTTTGCGTCTGCTGGGTGGTCAGCACGGGATACTTCCTTCCATTCACTGGGTTTCAGGACTGGAAAAAAGGTATCTGCCCCCTCCACGTCCGCCTGAATGCGCGTGAGATACACCCGGTCTGCATTGGTCCAAGCGAGGCGGTATATCTCCCCACCACCGATCACCATGAGTTCCTCCGCGGGCGCGGCGAGTTGCAGAGCTTCGTCCATGCTATACACCGTCTCGCAGCCCGGCGCCTTGAAGTCGCGGTGGCGGGTCAGCACCAGGTTGCGGCGCTCCGGCAGGGGCCGGCCGATGGCTTCCAGAGTCTTGCGGCCCATGAGCACGGGCTTGCCCAGGGTGGCGGCCTTGAAGTGCTTCAGGTCCGCCGGCAAGTGCCAGGGCATCTTGCCGTCCTTGCCGATCTCGTCCCGCCGGCCCACGGCGACGATGAGCGAGACTTTCATCCCAGCTTGGCGCCGTTGGGCACCGGCTTGTCGGGCACTGCCAGCACCACGCTGCCGTCCTCCCGATAAAAACCGCTGATGAGGCATTCCGACAGGAAGGGTCCGATGCGCTTGGGCGGGAAATTCACCACCCCCATCACCTGCCGGCCCAGGAGCTCTTCCAGCTTGTAGCGCACGGTGATCTGCACCGAGGAGCGTCGCTGGCCGATCTCCGGCCCGAAATCCACGGTGAGTTTGTAGGCGGGTTTGCGGGCCTCGGGGAAGGGCTCCGCCGCGATGATGGTGCCCACCCGGATCTCCACCTTCTCGAAATCCTGCCAGCTGATGGTTTCCATCAGACTGCAACCGGGGCCTTGATGGCGGGATGCGATTGATAGTTCGCAATCTCGAAATCCTCGAACACGTAGTCGAAGATAGAGGCCGGCCGGCGTTTCAGCACCAGCCTGGGCAGCGGCAGCGGCTCGCGCTTCAACTGTTCCTCCACCTGCTGCAAGTGGTTCGAATAGAGGTGGCAGTCGCCGCCGGTCCAGACGAACTCCCCGGCCTTCAGTTCCGCCTGCTGGGCCACCATATGGGTGAGCAAGGCATAGGAGGCGATGTTGAAGGGCACGCCCAGGAAGAGATCCGCGCTGCGCTGGTAGAGCTGGCAGGAAAGCCTCCCCTCAGCCACGTAGAACTGAAAGAACGCGTGGCAGGGCTGCAGGGCCATCTTGGAAAGGTCCGCCACGTTCCAGGCGCTCACGATGATGCGCCGTGAATCGGGATTCTTCTTGAGCTGTTCCATCACCCGGGCGATCTGGTCGATGTGCCGTCCGTCCGGCGTGGGCCAGGAGCGCCACTGATAGCCGTACACCGGTCCGAGCTCGCCGTCCGCGTCCGCCCACTCGTCCCAGATGCTGACGCCGTGTTCCTTCAGGTAGCGGGTGTTGGTCTCGCCTTTCAGGAACCATAGGAGCTCGTGGATGATGGACTTGAAGTGCAGCTTCTTGGTGGTGACCGCCGGGAAGCCGGCGGAGAGGTCGAAGCGCAACTGCCGGCCGAACAGTGAGCGGGTGCCGGTGCCGGTGCGGTCGCTCTTCACGGCCCCGTGGTCGCGGACATCGCGGACCAAGTCCAGGTACTGTCTCACGCGGCCTCCCGCCCCCACTTCGAGCGATAGGCGAGCGTCAGCAGCACCAGCCCCGTCAGGATGAGCGGCGTGGACAGGATCTGACCCATGGTGAGCCAGCCAAAGCCCAGGTAACCCAGTTGCTGGTCCGGCATGCGCACGAATTCCACCGCGAAACGGAACACGCCGTAGAGCAGCGCGAACAGCCCCGACACTGCCATGCGCGGCCGCTTCTTGGCGGAGAACAGCCACAGGATCGTGAACATCAGCACGCCCTCCAGCAGGAACTCGTAGAGTTGGGAGGGGTGGTGCGGCGAACTCAGGCCCGTGATTTGGGTGCCACAGTAATAGCTGAAGCGCGGGTCGGTGCAGTCGAGTTGCATGCCCCAGGGCAGGGTCGTGACCTTTCCCCAGAGCTCGCCATTGATGAAGTTACCGATGCGCCCGGCACCCAGGCCGATGCACACTACCGGCGAGATGAAATCCATGAGGTCGAAGAAGCGCCGTCCCTGGTTGCGGCCGTAGAGCCACATGGCGAACATCACACCCAGCAGGCCGCCGTGGAAGGACATGCCCCCGTCCCATACATAAAGGAAGGTCTGGGGCGCGTGGACGAAGGTGTCCCAGTCGTAGAACAGCATGTAGCCGGTGCGCCCCCCCAGCACCACACCGAGAGCTACATAGAACAGGAGGTCCTGCAGCTGCTCCGGTGTCCAGCCGCTGGCCGCGCGCCGGGAGCGCCAATACATGGCCCCGTAGCCGCCGAAAAAGCCCACCAAGTAGGTGATGCCATACCAGTGGATGGCGGGGTGGAAGACGTGGCCAAAGAGGTGCCAGGCGCCCAAGGAAAGGGCGATGGGATCGATGTGGGGATAGATGAGCATGGGGCGTTATTTTAACTGACGACCCTGACAAAAAATGCTTTGAGATAGGCGGTCTCGGGGATGGCGGGATGCACCGGGTGATC